>Ga0210386_10000192_pt1 | contig 53880 bp, 52 predicted proteins | sample IncBWH32OmetaG_FD_160091 | JGI IMG/M metagenome (GOLD analysis project Ga0210386, IMG submission 160091) | Forest soil microbial communities from Barre Woods Harvard Forest LTER site, Petersham, Massachusetts, United States - Inc-BW-H-32-O ...
GTTCATGCTGTGATATCACATGCACTGCTGATGGGAGATTTTTTGGAAAACAGTGGGATTGACAAAATGTATGTCTCCGATTCAGTTCCTTTACCCCCTTTCATGGGCGAGACCAAGGTGCAAGCGGTGTCGGTCGCTGATTTATTCGGGCAGGCGATAGAGCGCATTGTTTCGGCTGAATCGATCTCATCGCTGTTTAAAAGTTAACTAGGATTTTATGATGAAACTTTCAATGTTTAAAAGAGCCCCTGGCAAAAAAAGCGAAATCAAGACAATTCGCCGTGAGGGGAATATTCCGGGCGTTCTCTATGGTTTCAGCCAGGAGCCCCAAAATATTTACATCAAGGGTGAGGAACTTCAAACGATTTTCCGTGGCCTTAAAGCAGGTCTTCTCCCTACAACGATTTTTGATTTGCACGATGGCGGCATGTTTTGTCGCGCGATTGTCAAAGACATTCATTATCATCCTACCAGCTACGCAGTGCAGCATATTGATTTCATGATTCTTGAGGAAAATACTCCTGTGAATGTGAATGTTCCGATTCTTATTCTTGGCACTGCAGAGTGTCCTGGAATCAAGTTGGGCGGTTTTGCGCGTCATATCATCCGGACGTTGAAAGTGAATTGTTTGCCAAAAGATATTCCACAGAGTTTTACGTTAGATATTCAAGATCTGCAGATTACTCAATCGAAACGCCTTTCGGATATTGTGATTTCCGAGTCGGTTCGTCCCCTTGCGAAAAAGATGAATGAAGTAGCGGTTGTTATCGCTAAGCGATAGGAATGCAAGAAGAATTAGTACAAGATTCCGGTGATGTTTATTTGATCGCCGGGTTAGGCAATCCTGGGAAAGCGTACGAGGGAACTCGGCACAACATGGGATTTGCTTCTGTTCTAGAATTTGCCCGTAAGCATGGGTTTAGATTTCGAAAACAGATGAAGTTTAAAAGCGAACTTGCTGAAGGTCGGATTGGCCTGAAGCGGGTGGTATTGCAAATGCCGCTGACCTATATGAATTGCAGCGGAGAAGCGGTAGATTTAGCCGTTCGCTTCTGGAAAATTGATCTGCAGCGCTTTTTGGTGATTGTCGATGATATCGCAATTCCTTTAGGAGAGCTTAGATTAAAAATCAATAGCGGTTCTGGCGGTCATAATGGCCTCAAAAGCATAGAGGAACATTTGCATACTCAGCGTTATGCTCGGCTCCGAATAGGAGTCGGGGATTGTCAGCAAGAAGATTTGGTTAGCCATGTGCTAGGCCGTTTTTCTGCAGACGAAGGTAAAATCGTTCCGACAGTATTGGAACGATCGGTACAGACTACCGAAATTTGGTTAGACGAAGGGATAACCAGTGCGATGAATTTTGCCAACAAGAACCTATAGGTTCAGCAGGTTCATCGAACCCGAGCATTGGAGAATAAAAACATGTCAATTAGAAGACCACGCAATGGCCTTTATGAGGGGATGTATATCATCAGCGCTACGCTGAGTGATGAGTCTCGTAAAAAAGCTTTTGAAAAAATTACCGATGGAATTTCCCTAAATGGGGGAAAGGTTTTAAAAATCCATGAACAAGGCAGACGAAAGCTTGCCTATCAAATCGATGGTAAAAGAGAAGGCTATTATTACTTAGTCTATTTCGAAGCGCCGACAGCAGCTATAGCAGAGCTCTGGAAAGATTATCCGCTTCATGAAGACTTAATTCGCTTCATGACAATGCGCACCGAGAAGGTTCTCGAGACGCTTGAATTTACACCTCTCAATCCGCAATAAGGGGCGCGTCATGACCACTTTTTCTAATTTTAATTCTAGCTCAAGCTCTAACTCTGCTCCTAATGCGAGAAGAAGCAATAGCAATGATTCGCCTTTTGCGAAAAAGCGAAAAACTTGTCCTTTTGTTGCAATAAAAGCAGCCGATATTGACTACAAAGATGTCGAAAATCTCAGACAGTTTATTACCGAACGGGGCAAGATTTTGCCACGTCGTATCACAGGCGTCTCTTATTTTTATCAGAAGCGACTGAAGAAGGCGATTAAACGCGCTCGGCACATGGCATTGCTTCCATTTGTTTCACAAGAATAAGAGGGTATTATGAAACAACAATTATTACTTCTTCAAGACGTAGAAGCCCTTGGGCAAAAAGGGGACGTAGTCTCTGCTAAGCCTGGGTATGTACGAAACTATCTTTTGCCTCAGGGGTTTGCTGTTATTGCCTCTGCAAATACTCTGCGCAAGCGAGAAAGGCTGCAACAAGAGCGCGAGCGCCAAGCGGTTGTGGATCGCCAAGAAGCAGATCAGCTCCGTCAGCAAGTCGAGTCCTTGATTTTAGAGACAAGGGTCAAAGTCGATCCAGAGGGCCGCATGTACGGATCTGTTTCAGCTCTCGATATTGCGAATCTTTATCAGCAAAATGGTCTTCCCGTTGAAAAACGCTACGTCCAGATGACTCGTCCGATTAAAGAAACAGGAGTTCACAAAATTCCTCTTAAATTAAAAGAGGCTATTCCTGCTACTTGTACTTTGCATATTATTCCAGAAGGTCTTACTCGCTTAGAGACTGCCCCTGCTGTGGTAGCCCCGCTTCCTGCGGAAGAAAGTGAGTCAGCCGAGCAATCGGAGTAGTTTTTTTGGTTTGTCCTATTATACCGCTCGTATGTTTGCGAGCGGTATATTTCAATTCAAAGAAAAAGGGTTTCCAAAGGGCGTTAGCTCTTTGGTGGGTTATTAGGGCGAAGCCCTAAAAAGGCTGTCAACTGGAATTTCTTTATCCCATCCAAAGCTGTTCATGAGGCTTTTTTCTCCTTCGAAAATTAATCTTTTTTTTCGCGTCCTTCAGAAAAGAAATGATGGGTATCATGAGATTGTCTCTCTTTTTCAAGCGATTGATTTTTTTGACTTTTTAGAATTTAAGTTTTCTGATGAAGATCGTTTGACTTGCACCGATTCGACTTTGGCTTGCGATTCTACGAATTTGATCTATCAAGCTCGAGAAATTTTTCGTTCACAATTTCCTTTGCCTCCTGTGCATATTCATTTGATCAAGCAGATTCCTATTCAATCGGGTCTTGGAGGGGGAAGCGGCAATGCTGCTACTACGCTTTGGGGATTAAATCGTTTGCTAAAAGGCATTGCATCAGAGGAGCAATTACGAGATATGGGAGCGCAGTTAGGTTCGGATGTTGCGTTTTTCTTTTCTTCGGGAACTGCATACTGTACAGGACGAGGAGAAAAAATTGATTCTGTGATGCCGCCCGATCAAGATGTTTTTTCATTTTCGGGATGGATTGCAAAACCTGTTTTTGGCCTTTCTACTCCCTTGGTTTATAAAAACACTTTTGTGGATGGATTGCCTTGTAGAGATCCTTTGTTAGCCTTGCGTTCCTTTTCTACGGATTCTCCATTGTATTTTAATGATCTGGAAATTTCTTCTTTTCAGTTAGAGCCTCGACTGATTGCTATAAAGGAGCAGTTATTGCAACAATTTAAAACCGTGGTAATGACAGGCAGCGGCACCGCTTTTTTCTGTCTTCATCCTTTTAAAGAGGTACAGCCTATAAAAAAACTTGTCTTGCATCCGTTTTCTTCTTTAAGACGGGATCCAGCAGGCTGGTATTGCGCTTCAGTAGCTTGCTCTGCTACTCTAGAGGGATACACACAAGTGAAAAAATGATAAAAAAAAAATCTGAACCGATGATTCTTGTGACTGGCGCTGCCGGGATGATTGGATCGGGCGTTGTCCGATATCTTAATGACATTGGCCATACAAATCTTCTTTTAGTGGATGATTTGAAACGGACTGATAAATGGAAGAATTTGGTAGGAAAACAGTTTGTCGATTTGATTTCTCGCCATGCGTTATTTGAGTGGATTGCAGGCCGAGAACAAGACATCGATGCAATGATTCATTTAGGAGCCTGTTCAGACACGCTTGAAACGGATGCAGATTATTTGTTAGAAAATAATTTTCGCTTCACTATTCGTTTGGCCGAATGGGCGGTGTCTCATAACAAGCGTTTTATTTATGCTTCTTCCGCCTCTACTTATGGAGATGGCAGTTTGGGATTTTGTGATGACGAATCGGTCATTGAAGAGTTAAGACCTTTAAATATGTACGCCTTTTCAAAACAGCTAGCCGACCTTTGGATGAAAAGGGAAAATCTATTAAACCTCGTAGTGGGTCTAAAATATTTTAATGTTTATGGGCCGAATGAAAACCATAAAGGGCGTATGGCTTCGATGGTTTTTAAAATGGCTCAAAAAGCGCAAACGGATGGTTTTATTCAGCTTTATAAATCCAATGATGCGCGTTTTGCAGATGGCGGGCAATGCCGCGATTTTATTTACGTTAAAGATGCAGCGCGTATGACTTGCGCCTTTTTGGATCCGAAATTCCGCTCGGTCTGTGGTCTTTTTAACATTGGCCAAGGAGAGGTTACTACATGGAATGAATTAGCTGAGGCTCTTTTTCAAGCGCTTGAGCAAGAGACAAAGATTGAATATATTGATATGCCGCCGGATCTCATCAAACAATACCAAAATTATACATGTGCAAAGATGGGGAAATTTCGAAAAGCTTTTTTAAACGATCCTTCTTTGAACCAAATGACTCCTGTGAAAGCAGCCGTACGCGAGTATGTGCAAGATTATTTATTAAAGCAGATCCGTTGGTGATTTTTTAGCCCGATTGCGCTTGATAAATTGGGGGGTAGATAAAATTTTCTGTAAAAGAAACTGCAATTTCTGCTTATGATAAGAGAAAAGGTGGTTTTGTGCGGATTTTTCTCTATGCCTTCTTTCTTTTATTCAGTGTTTCAGCTTTTTCCCTATCGACCCCTGCCTCTGTCTATTCAGCCTTAGATCCTTCATCTGTAACGCAGCATTTTGCTTTTTATGAGCTATACCCACAGACTACTGAAGGAAGAGAAGCCTTAAGGCACGCTTGGGGCTTACTTAGCGGAGGAGCGACAGGGGAAGACCCAGAGCTGATTTTACCGACTATTGATTTACAGCCGCTCATCTCTTTTGTAAATCGATCCAGCCAGGACAGTCCGATTGAGCTGAATGAAGAGCAGCTCATGGTAATCGATAAATTGGGAAGACATCTTGGAAATAGAAAACTTAAGGGTTACGGCATTTGGGATCTGAGCACTGCATTAACTTTGGAGCCGGAAGAAATCGATGTTGCCCGCAGCTTATTTTTGGCTGAAAAGGAAAATGATGGGGCCTCTGCCTTGAAAATTCGGAGCTATGAGGCAAATATTGATTTAATGGCTCTTCAAATTTTAGCGCGCCTTTCTCCTGAAGCCTCTCCTTTGGAAAAGGTCAGAGCCATCAATGATTATGTTTTTAATGAAATGCGTTTTCGCTTTCCCCCTCATTCTCTTTATGCAAAAGACATTGATGTCTATACATTACTTCCTTCCGTATTAGATAGCAGAAGAGGGGTTTGCTTAGGTGTTTCTATCCTTTATCTATGTTTAGCTCAAAGACTGGAATTAGAGTTGGAAGCGATCACGCCGCCAGGCCACATTTATGTCCGCTATGTAGATCCATATGGGGAAATTACAAACATAGAAACAACTGCCCGAGGAATCGATGTACCGTCAGAGCATTATCTCGGATTGGAGACAAAGGCCCTACAGCAGCGTACACTTCGAGAAGTGGTTGGACTTGCTTTTATGAACCAGGCTGCCGTCAGCTGGCATCGAGAAAATCCTAAAAATGCTGTAAAACTCTATGAGCAAGCGCAGCAATTTTTAGGTAATGATTATTTGCTCAATATGTTTTTAGGTTTTAACTATCTTTTTATAGGCGAAGAGAAAAAAGGACGAGAGCTTTTAGAGAAAATTAAAGGGGTCATCCCGAGTCACATGATTGCAAGCGACACGGTATCGGAAGATTATTTACTTGGGAATACAGATGCGGAAGGAATCCAGGCTATTTATTCTGAAGTAGATGAATCGAGAGCTTCGATTTTGAAAAAACAAAAACGCATTTACGAGCATTTGGAAAAATACCCTCTTTTTAGACAAGGGCATTTGCATTTAGCGATCACTTGGCTGCAATTGGGCCGCCACAAAGAAGCTCTTCCCGTTTTAAAGCGTTATATTCAAATGCATCCCGAAGATCCATCTGCCAATTACTACTTGGCAGCTATTTGTGCGGAGAGGCTCAACTACAATCAAGCGTGGACCTATCTACGCGCCGCTGAAAAGCTCGTCCATGCAAAAGATCACGCCCCACGCGCTTTAAAAGAACTTCGTAAAGGACTGCAGCGCATTTGTCCTGAGCCATTATGATTGTATTTTTATATGGATGAATAATTAAGTAAAGTCGTTAGCAGATCTTTTGCTTCGTCGAGTTGAGAGAGCTTTTCTCCTTCAAGAAAGTAGATCTCGTGAGGATGGATGGTTCTGCAGAGGTTTTTTAAACTCTCACTTTGCAAGATGATCATATTCACTGCGCTCAAAGAAGAGAGCAAATGGATAAATTCTTCATTGGGATGAGGATCGTTGACATAAAGGATTAATTGGCGATTTTCTCGATTGGATAGCTCTTTTACAGCAAGTACAAGGGCATGCGTAATGGATTGCCCATTTTGTAATACGAGCAGCGAATAGTGTTTGTTTTTTAAAACATGATGTAACGCGTACACATGATTTTCTTCAAAAATCTTCATATCGCTATGAGTTTCTAAAAGACGATGCGCGAGCTCTGAAAGAGTGACTTGGATACATCCCAGCCGTTCAATGGAAATACAGGCGGCAATGTTTGCAAGCTGCGCTGCTTGGTAAATATCTAAATTGTTCGCTAAAGCTAAACAAATAAACGCAAGGGCTGTGTCTCCAGCTCCCGTTACATCTTTTACTTCTTTGGCTTGCACGGGAAAATCTTGCCGGATTTTATTTTTGGCAAAAAGGGACATGCCAGCTTCTGATCGGGTGATAAGAAGAACCTCTACATCGGAAATGTTTAATAAAACTTTTGCAACCTCATCTAGTGAGGCAGATAAAGGCATGTTCGCGGCTGCATAAGCTTCGCTTAAATTTGGTTTGAGCACGGTGGCATTTTTATACTTACGAAAATCAGATCCTTTTGGATCGATGATGACAGGAACGTTTTTTTTCCGTGCGATCTTGATGATCTTTGCGATCAGGCTATTTGTCAAAAACCCTTTTCCATAATCTGATATGGCAATAATTTGGGTTTCAGGGATGATTTGGCATAGCTTATCGATCAGTTTTTCTTCTAGAGAAAAAGGCAAAGGAGTCACTTTTTCGAAATCAACGCGGATTAATTGCTGACTGTCTGCAATTAATCTGTTTTTTACCGGAGTTGTATAGTCGGACTCTGTCAACAAGGCAGAGACATCCGCTCCTTCGGAAATTAACCTTTGTTTTAATTCTTGGCCATGCGCATCTTCTCCTACACGGCCGGCAACAAAGACATGCGCACCTAAAGCGAGAAGATTTAAAATGACATTGCCTGCACCGCCTGGTCGGGATTCTTGTTTTAAAACTTCTAACACGGGAACCGGCGCTTCAGGGGAGATACGTTTAATCCTTCCGATCGTATATGTGTCGACGAAAATATCCCCAATCACTAAGGCTTTAAAGGGATTTAAATGTTTGAAGGCGCTAGCCAGTTTAACCACGCAATACCGACAGGTTTTTCCTTTGCAATATAACATTTGCAAAGAAAAAAAGCGTCATAGAAATTGCTGCATTATTTTAGTAAGTTCTGCATGCTGCGAGATCTCTTCTACAAATGGTTTAAAGCGATAAGTCCAATTTGCCCTCAGATTGACTCCCGGAACATTGATTCTTTCTTCTTCAGGATTGGGATTTACAAGTTCAGGAAAAAGAGCGAGATATTCTTGAAGAAGATTGATATGGAAATAAGAGGGAGTTTGATGGGAATCTCGAAGGATTGAAAAAAGTTGATCGCGTGTTAATTTGTCTTGATAAGTCCACCCCTTGAACTGAGCGAAAATCCTTGCTTCATCTGGATAATTTTTCCACCATCCACTTAATGTATCAGCATCGTGTGTAGACACGGTTGTCATGCTAAATGGTTCATACAAGGCATAAGGGATATATTGTTTGTCCTTTTCCCAATATCTTTCCCATCGGATCACTTTGGTGCCGCAAATGCCCAAGGCTTTTAAAATAGAATAAACCTCTTTTGGGATTGTCCCTAAATCTTCCGCGATGGGAAGTAAGGGAGAAGCTTTGAGCATCATTTCTAAAATTTTTTGTCCTTGGATTGGCCAAAGAGATTTGTTTTCCGGGATAAAATGGCCTTCTTTCGCTTTTTTCCCTTTAGGAATTCCCCAAATGCGAAATAACCCTACTACGTGATCGATGCGATAGAGATGAAAAAGATGCGAAGCTGCCAAAAGCCTTTGCTTCCACCAAGAAAAATCCGCTTCATACATAGCTTCCCAATTAAAAAGAGGAAATCCCCAATTTTGGCCTAATTTATTGTAATAATCAGGCGGAGCTCCGGCGGTGAGCTCGAGATTGAAAAGAGAAGGATTTGCCCATACATCGACACTGTCTGGACTCAGTAAAATTGGAATATCGCCTTTAAGAAAAAAATGTTGTGCAGATGCATATTCCCGCACCTTTTTTAACTGCGTATAGCACAAATATTGTAAAAAAAGATGAAATTGCACAGTTTCTTTTTGCGCTAGCTTGATAGCTTGGTGATATTCTTTAGCCTCTTTAGGCCAATATTCCCAAGAAGCACCGTTATATTGAGTCTTGAGAGATTTGAACACAGCATAGGGAGTGGCCCATGAATGGGTATCGATAAAATGCAAGTAGGATTGGCTTTGACTCACAGAGGAAAAAACTGTTTCAAAATAACGATTGAGCCATTGCAGTTTAAGTTGTTTGACTGTTGAAATAGCAACTCTTGGAAGATTTGTTAAAACGTTAAATTGTGCAAATGTTTTTGGGTCGGCGCCAGGAAGTTCTTTTAAGCTAAGATAGATGGGATCTAATGCACAAGAGGAGAGTTGGTTATAAGGACTTGGATCATCTCCCGTGTCTGCAAGAGGGAGTAATTGAATACAGTCAAACTGCAAACTTTTACACCAATCGATCAAAGGAATCAAATCGTAAAATTCACCAATTCCACAGCTGTTTTTTGAACGAAGGGCAGATAGGGGAAGCGCAATGCCATGATGCGGTCCAAATCCTACTTGATTCCAGTGATTTTGTGTTTTCAAGACCAAGGGGTTCTCTTTTAGGTTAAAGTTTTATGCCGAAAGGAGTAGGAGGGCGATCTTCTGAAGAAATGATGATAGGAGCAGGTCTTCCTTGTTGGATTGCCAGGATCCAACTTTCTACTTGTTCGAGAAAACTCCCAAAATAAGCGGCCAGGCGTTCTCCATTAAGAATGTTGAGGGGAAATATTTGATGTAGAGCCAGACGGTTTGTCAGGGGTAGATAACTGATGATTGCAGCAACAGGATCGGGGAGGTTGTTAGTTTTTAAGGCTTCTTTCAATACATTTTCTCTAAATTTTCCAGGTGGGATTTCAATGGGTAAAGAGGCCATCCACATATTTTCTTGAGAAACGTCCAACTGGAGTTGGATTTGAATTTCGCCTCGAATTTGGAGTAGGCAGGCGTTGTTTTGATCGACATGAAGAGGGATGCGTAAAAATTGGCTGAGCTGCGCCAAGAGATCCTCAAATAGGCTTGTCATTTATCAGTATCCTTTTCTTCTTCTTCTTCTTCCAATTGATCTTCCAATTGTTCCAGAGCTTCGAGCATGGCTTTTGTGAGCTCTTGCATGTGCTGGCTATTTCGGTAATAGCGAAGGGCAATTTGTTTGATTGCGTCTCGCATTTGCATAAAGATGATGATCTGAGCCATTGTCTCATCTGATATCCCTAAAAGGCGTGCGGACTGTAAAATTTTGTCGGCATTGATGTAATGTTCGGCCAAGAGTTTGACAAATTGTTTGGAGAGCAGTTCAAAATTAAGCCGATTTGGCAAAGAGAGCCCATAGGATTCAAATTGTCTATTGACAAGCGTCATTCTGGATTGAAAAAAGCGGAAAATTCCCAAAATCCCTTGTAAGGATCTTGTCTCATCCAAAAGTGTTTTGAGTTCTCCTCTAGGAATTGAAGGGCCTTTTGATTTCAGGTCAGATCCAAGAGAGTGGAGAAGAAAGGTGATGGTGGATTTTAGTTTTGCGTAAGGGAACCTCTCGCTCAGTTCCTCAAAGAGTTTAAGAGGTTCTCTTGGACGGCCTGTGATTTCTCGATAGAGATCTCTTAATGAAGTAGGCGAGCCGAGTCCTTGTTCCGAAAATTCGCGAGCTTGGGTTCCCATGTTGCGACCCGCTAAAATCTCTCTTGAAAAATTTTGATTGAGCTGTTCTTTGGCCTTTTTGGCAGCCTCCAATAATTGGCCACGAGAAGTTTCAATAAGAAAATCGAGCGCTTCATCAGCGAGCGCATGATCAGAATAGGTTTCGAGGACTTTGCTTAAAAGATCTTCTGCTGTCTCATCCGGCTTTAAACGGCTTTTAAGGATTAAAAGAGTGTTGGCCTTCAATTCGTAATTTTTCTGCTGGAATTTATCTGCGATTTCCGCTACTTCTTCCACTCGAAGGATGCGCGTTTCTGTTGTATCTGACGTTTTTTCATCTTTGCGAACGTGCTCTTTTTTTTGTTCATCTAATGTTTTGTAATTCCTCATCATCGCGAGAGGATTAAAGGCTTCATCCATCCAAGAGCGGAGATCGTTTTCGCTGGCTATTTGTTCGATCACCTCTTCTGCAGCAATGTTTTGCAGCATTTGAAGATTAATGGCTCTAATAGGAGGGACATGTGGAAGCTCAGAAGATGGCATGAAAACTTTGTCCTACACAAACTTAAATAAACACCTCGGAAGAGCCCCGAGGATGTGTTTTGCGTTTTAACAAAGAATGTTTATTGTGTCAATTTTGTGAATGAAAAATAATTTACTTAAAAATCATTTTTCATATAAACTACACTGTAATTCTAAGGATTTTTTATGGATACAAAACCCCCTTTTGGACATCTTGTCGGCGGTATTCTTCTTGTAGCAGGAACTTCGATTGGCGCTGGCATGCTAGCTCTCCCGGTCGTTACAGCGGAGGGAGGATTTTTCCCTTCTTTTGGTATTTACGCTCTTTGCTGGGTGTTTATGACATGTACTGGTTTGCTGTTATTAGAGTTATGCCTCCGATTAGCTCCCAATGCAAATCTTGTATCGATGGCTGGGGCCTATTTAGGTCTTCCTGGCAAAGCTTTTGCTTGGGTTCTCTATTTATTTCTTTTTTATTGTTTATCCGTTGCCTATATTTCTGGGGGAGGGAGTCTTTTGCTTGGTTGGACCGGACTCCAGGTTCCTTCATGGGCAGGCGGCTTGCTCTTTGTTGCGCTTTTTTCACCTTTTGTTTATTTCGGTGCGCGCTCTGTCGATAGGATCAATTGGGTTTTGATGGCAGGTCTTGTCGTTTCTTATATTTTGTTCATCATTTTGGGCGTACGCCATGTGGACATTTCCTATTTACAGATGTCCAACTGGCCTATGGCCTTTAAAGCTCTTCCTGTAATTTTTACAGCTTTTAGCTATCAAGGTGTGATTCCAAGTTTAACAACTTACATGAAACGCGATGCAAAAAGGCTTAGAATAGCCATTTGCGGAGGCACTACTTTGGCCTTTGCTATCTACATTGCGTGGGAATTTTTGATTCTCGGGATTATTCCATTGGAAGGGGAAATGGGTCTTGCGGAGGCTATGCGCTTAGGGACCACAGCAGTCGAGCCTCTTAAAGCGCATATTGGCACAGGGCTTGTTTACGCACTCGGACAAAGTTTTGCTTTTTTTGCTATTACTACTTCTTTTCTAGGTGTGACATTGGGATTAATGGATTTTCTTGCAGACGGCTTGCGCATTTCTAAACGGGGCTTACGGCGTTTGCTGCTTGCAGCGATTACCTTTATTCCCCCTCTTATTATTGCTTTGACTTATCCTATGATATTTTTGAAGGCATTAGGATATGCAGGCGGCATTGGCTGCTCCTTGCTTTTGGGTTTTTTACCTATTTTGCTTGCTTGGATCGCGCGCAAAAGACATCCGGAAGGGAAAATATTGTTGCCCGGCGGAAAGCTTTTATTGGTATGTTTGTTTCTTTTTGTTGGCCTTGAGCTGTTGATAGAGCTGCTTCATGAATTTTTCTAATTGTTATTTTCGGAAGCGAAAAAACCTAGTCTTTTAAGACTGCATTGAATCGTTTTTTTATGTAAATAAATTTTTAAATTCTTCAAAAAGTCTTGGAATTTACACCGAGTAAGCCTATCGCTATGATACAAGATATTACAAATCCCTGGATTGGCGTTGCTCCATTTTCTTTAGCTCCTAAACCTACGATAAAACTGATCGTTGCTATTAATAGGTTTTGAAGCAGCGTTCCTATTGCGTCCGAATTTATGCTGTTTGCAGCTGTTACTGCCAAATGAGACATGAAACATGATAGATAATATCCTGCAAAGCATATTCCTATTAATAGAAAGCATTTTTCTGCGGTTTCATAAATAATTTTTATAGATCTAGCGAAAATGCTTTTTTCTTTTCCTCGTGAAAAGTCAAAGCTGTTGAGATCGATCCATTGTCTACAGGTGGGGCAAGGCACTTCTTCTTGCTGTGTTTTCCGAAGTGATTGAGTCCATTGGAGTAGACAGTTGATATCTATGAGGTGGCGTTCTTCCTTTTCAGAGCGGGCTTTATGAGCGACCATGTAATTAGGGATTTTGAGGTCTTTAAGATACTCAGGTGAGTCGCCAAAGCATGCACAGCAATCGTCTCTCGAAGCGCTGTCTATACGTTCTAATGGTAATGACATGGAAATAGGCCTTTATTTTATAATTAATATAAATATATTAACAAAAAATTTAGTTTAATTTCAAGGTAATATTTTGTTTTGTAAGCGTTTTATTGAAATGTCCTCTTTTTGGTAATTGCAAGTTATTGATTATCAATAAGAAGAACATTTCTAAAAAACGGAAATAGGACATTTCAATAAGACGCTTACATATTCTGAAGTTTTGTTGTTTTTGTTTTTTAAATTATGTGTAATTAATATTACATTAAAAATATAAAGGTAATTATGAATAAAATTGATTCAGCGCAACGTTCTTCCTTTTGGGAGTGGATGCCTAGTAAAAAGACAGTTCTGGCAATAGGAGCTTTCGGTGCTCTCGCTACGTCTGTGATCGGGATGACTTATGTCTGCACCTCTTTGTAGATTGATTCAATTGACTCATTATTGATTCGCTGAGAATATCGTATTGCATTTAAAATCAATGCGTTAAGTCAAGTTGAGTCAATTTAACGCGATTTATTGATTTTTTTCATTAGGTCAGTTGAATGCGTCCTAACGGCTGGATACGGATTTCTGGCACAATTTCTTGGTAAGAGACGACGGGCAGTTCTGGGAATTCTCCTTCGATGAGTTTGCGCACAAAACGGCGCACATCGATGGCTGTGAGTAAAACAGGGGGTTGGCCTCCGGCTGGAGTAGGTTGGATGGTATTTCTCATAGAGTGAAGGATAAGCTGGATCGAATCAGGGTCGAGTGCGAGATAGGAGCCTGCAGAGGTTTGTTTAATGGCTCCTCGGACCATATCTTCAATTTCTGGATCGAGAAGGTATACAGAAAGGATGGATTGGCCAAGCGAATATTTATAGCTGATGTAGCGTTTGAGAGACGAGCGGACATATTCTGTTAACAATACTGTGTCTTTTTCCGTTTGGCCCCATTCACTTAAAGCTTCGAGAACAGTCCGCAGATCCTTGATAGACACTTGTTCTTGCACAAGGCGTCGGAAGATTTCGGTGAGCTTTTGTAATGGAACCAGCCTGGTGACTTCTTTGATGAGGTCAGGGAATGATTTTTCTATAAATTCTAAGATGGCGCGCACTTCTTGAATGCCGATAAATTCATTTGCGTATTGGCGATAAAATTTAGAAAGATGAAGAATCATTACTTCCAACCCCGTCCAATAGCGAATTTCTGCTCGCTGAAGAATTTCTTGGTATTTTTCATCAACCCAGATTGCGGGCATGCCAAGCGAGCTTTTTGAGGTGATGAAAGGGATATTGTAGCGGCGGAGAGTTTCTTCGGATTCATTTGTGAGCAGATGTTTTAAGATCAGTTTGCCCCGAACGATAGGGACTTCATTTAAGTGAACCGCGTATTCGTTCGGTTGCAGCACGATGGAATCGGTGCGGACATGGATGCCTGGAAAGCGTACCCCCAGATCTTGGTAGAGGGCATGGCGCATTTTCGGAATCATCTGATCGATGAATGAGACATTTTGTTTGTCTTTGCGAAGCATGGTGGAGATCGCGGAACCTACCTCTAGGACCACAGGAAGAGTGAGCGCATAGTCTTCAGGCGCGCCTCCTACGACTGCATGTCCTTCCACGTCGGTTTGTACAGAGCTCATGCCGGCCACAGCTTTTGCAGCTGCTTTTTTTGCGTTATTATAAAATACATATCCGAAGCCGCCTGTGAGAAGAGATAACGCTAAAAAGGGCCAAGGAGGAAATTTAGGGATCCAAGCCATTATAAAAAGGGTGGCGCTTGCGATGAGCAGGGCCTTAGGCTGTTGTAAAATTTGTTCGGAAATTTCTTTTCCTAAGTGTGAGTCTTTCTTCTCGCTGGAAACACGCGTGGTCACAATACCTGCAGTGATTGCGATCATGAGGGCTGGAATTTGAGAAACTAGACCATCCCCGATGGAGAGCAAAGTATAAACTTTAGCTGATTGGGCAAGGGACATCTCGTGCATCGTGTACCCGATGATCAAGCCGCCCACAATGTTAATCGCGGCGATGATAATCCCTGCAATAGCATCGCCTTTGACGAATTTCATCGCACCATCCATGGCTCCGTAGAGTTGGCTTTCTTTGGTCAGGCCTAAGCGAAGATCGCGTGCTTGCTGTTGATCGATCAAGCCAGCGCGCATGTCGGCGTCAATGGACATTTGTTTTCCAGGCATCGCGTCCAATGTAAAACGAGCAGCGACTTCAGCGACCCTTTCAGCACCTTTTGTGACCACGATGAACTGAACGATTGTAATGATTAAGAAAATGACGCCTCCGACCACATAGTTGCCTCCGACGATAAACTCTCCGAACGCATGAATGATGCGGCCAGCGTTTGCATGGAGCAGGATTTGGCGGGTCGAAGAAATATTTAGCCCCAAACGAAATAATGTGGTAATGAGCAGCAGGGAAGGAAAGATCGAGAGGTGTACTGCCTTTTGAATATAAAGAGCTACAAAAAGAAGAGATATAGATACGGATAGGTTGATCGTGATTAATATATCGATGAGAAAAGGAGGGAGCGGAAAAATCAGCATCATAATGATGGAAATGATCACGAACGCCAGCATAAGATCGCTGGATCTGAAGATAGCTGTTAATACTTTTTCTCCTCCAAGAAACTGGAGGAGAGTATTTAAATTTTTTTTCATTTAAAAAGTTCCGTATTGATATCGGGATTTTCTTCCAAAGATTGAATCCATTTTAAAATTTCAGCAACAGCTGGATAAGTATCTTCTGGTATATATTCGGAGATTATCCCTTTCCTGTACAGATCTCTTGCTAAATCTACATTTCTCATGATGGGGATTTTGTTCTCGACACCAATTTTAATGATGGCATCGGCAATAGGTCCGACCCCCATCGTTAAAATAATAGGCGCAGGCTCTTCTTCCGGATTATATTTGAGAGCCACCGCGATGTGTGTTGGATTCGTGATGATCATGCGCGCTTTTTTTGCGGCGCGGGGGCCGTCTTGATAGGCAATTTCTCGGAATAATTCTTTTCTTTTTCCTTTGATTTGCGGATCGCCCTCTGTATCTTTAAATTCTTGTTTGACCTCAAATTTTTCCATTTTCATTTCTTTGGCAAAATTCTTTTTCTGAAAGGCCAAATCAAAAAGAGCGATCAATAAAAAGAAAACACCCACTCGAATAGCTACGGTAAATAAGAAATCATTGACGACCATTGCGCTTCCGATGACTGGCATAAGAACAGTGGAAATAATTTGGGGTAGGCTATTCCAAATAACAAGATAAATAATGATTGCTGCGCCTGTAATTTTGGCGATTGATTTCAGTAATTCAATTAACACTTTGAGCTTGAATTTCTGTTTAATGCCTTCTACCGGGTTGAGCTTTTTCAGCTCGAATTTCATTGCTTGAAAGGAAAAAACGGGGCCTGTGACTAAAAAGCTGACCAAAACTCCTACAAAGCAGACAATGACCATGATTGGTGCGCTGGTGCGCAAAATAAGGTCAGCTGCTTCATAAAAATAATTGGCAGCGCGCATTTCAAATCCTTCGGGATGGCCGGCTTCTCGAAACATCTGAATCATGTAGCTGCCGATATTATCAAATAGATAATACATGAGAGCGAGAACGGTCATGATGGAGGTCACAAATGTAAAGGCGGCTGGAAAATCCTGCGCTTTAGCAACCTGTCCCTTTTTTCGTGCATCCCGTAATTTTTTGGGTGTGGCTTTTTCGGTTTTTTCTGCCATAGAAACAAAACTGTAGCGGAGAAAGGAGGGGAGCGTCAAGAGAGAAATGTGTACAACGTACACAAATCTCATTCCTCTTTAAAACAATCCCCTTTCCAGGGAGGATAAAAAATTTTAATTGTGAAAAAACAAAATCACATCTCCATCTTGAACGATATACTCTCGTCCTTCGGATCTTGCTTTACCAGCTTCTCTGGCGCCGACTCGGCCTTTATAGTGGATCATATCTTCATAGGAGACGACTTCTGCGCGAATAAATCCTTTTTCGATATCGCTATGAATTTTTCCGGCGGCAACTGCTGCAGTGGTCCCTTTTTGAATGGTCCAAGCGCGTGTTTCGATTTCGCCGGTGGTGATGTAAGTAATTAATCCAAGGAGGCGAAAAGCTTCTCGAATGAGCCGATCTAATCCAGATTCTTGAAGGCCTAGGCTATTTAAAAATTCCATGGCATCTTGGGCATCTAATTGGGAAATTTCTTCTTCTATGCGTGCACAAATAGGGACTACGAGGCTTTTTTCGGCGGCAGCATAATCTCTTACACGGGCAACGAGGGGGTTTTCCAGAGAAGGAAGATCTTGTTCTCCGACATTGCAGATATAAAGGACTTTTTTCTTGGTAAGAAAGGGGTAGAGATGGGTGAATGATTCTTCTTCGGGAGTTAGGAGTAAGCGCCGTAAGGGGAGTCCTTCATTGAGGTGTGCAGCGGCCTTTTTCATGAATTCGATGACAGGCTGGAGTTCTTTTTTGGATCGGACTTGTTTTTCCAAGCGAGAGGCGACGTTTTCGACAGTTTGTAGATCAGAGAGGATAAGCTCTAAGTTGATGACTTCAATATCGTCTAGGGGATCGACTTTGCCGGAAACATGAATGACGTCGTCATTGACGAAACAGCGAACTACTTGCACAATAGCGTCAGTATCGCGGATGTGCGTTAAAAACTGGTTGCCCAACCCTTCTCCTTGCGAAGCTCCTTTGACAAGGCCTGCAATATCCACAAACGTTACAGTCGCGTAAATGATTTTTTGGCTTTTAGAGAGCTCAGATAGCGTGTTGAGCCGAGGATCGTAAACATTGACGATGCCGACATTGGGATCGATTGTGCAAAAGGGATAATTTTCAGAAGGAATTTGTTTCCGTGTCAATGCGTTAAAGAGAGTGGATTTGCCAACGTTTGGAAGGCCTACAATGCCGCAGGATACATTTGTGCTTTTTGCTGTGGAATTAGACATGATGTTTATAAAACTCCTCAATGAGTGTAGATGTGATTAAGGTTGGGGCGGAATATGCTTTTGGCAGCAAAATCCATCGGGCTTTCAAATCACTTTGAATTTGAAGGATGATCGGCTCTTTAGATTCTGAGAAAAATTGATAAAATCCATCGGGAGGAAGGCAGAGATGGGAAGCATTTATTTTTTGTTTATGCGCCTCGATGGAAAGAAGGTAAGGTTTTCCTAAAAATGCTTCTGCTACGGTAAAATTCCCCTCTTGAATCAGGTTACGGATATGGCTGCTCGAAACAGGTGTCTTTTCAATGAAGAGTTTAGGGATAAAATGTGTTGTAATCCCTTGTTTGTTTCCAAATGAGGTGATTTTTTCAAAAGTTCCTTCTCGATTTTTTCCAAATGCATCTCCTTCTCCTTGGACAAAATCAGAAATGAAGATTTTTTTTAAGAGAAGCGATAAGAAATCATCGTAGGAAAGAGCCGCGATTTTTTTTGTGAAGGGGATTAGAATTAAAGTGTCTATGCCATGCATTTGAAAAAGAGAGGATTTGACAAAGGAATCAGTCAACAGCAAAGGGGCGGGCCCTTGGCTTACTATCTCGCGAGGGTGATTTGTGAATGTGAGGACGGTGGTGTGAGAAGAGCAAGCTTTTAAATGAGACAAGAGTTTATGGTGGCCAGAATGCACTCCATCGAACATTCCAATGGCCAGTGCCGTAGGTGTTTTGAGTGAAGAAGGCAAATTTTCTAAAGAGAGATGGATTTGCATTACACCACGCGTAAAAAGGGCCGCACATCGAATTCAGGATTTTTGAGCATCTCTTGAGATACACATTCTTCGACTCGATAAGATCCTGAACGGAGTCGGACTAGTGTTGATAAATGAGCTCCGCAGCCAAGCATATGGCCGATATCGTAAGCAATTGTGCGGATATAAGTTCCTTTAGTGCAGACGACTTCAATTTCGATTTCTGGATATTCATACCGGATCAATGTGGTTTTAACCTCGACGACTATTGGCTGTCTTTCGATTTCAATTCCTTGGCGAGCGAGATCGTAAAGTTTTTTCCCCCCTATTTTTTTTGCAGAAAACATCGGAGGTATTTGAGAGATTTTTCCTTGAAAGGCAGAGATAGCTGAGAGAACCTCTTGCCTAGAGGGGACGTGATCATTTCGGGAGGTGACTTGTCCATCGATATCAAAACTATTTGTTGTAATTCCCAAATGCAGAGTGGCTCGATATTCTTTGTCGCAAGAGAGAAATTCATCGGACCTTCGGGTGAAATCGCGGCCGACAAGCATGACCATGACTCCTGTTGCAAAAGGATCGAGGGTTCCAGCATGGCCGATTTTATCAATTTTTAAAAGCCGACGTAGCTGAGCTACAATATGAAAAGAAGTTGAACCAGGGGCTTTATCAACGAGAAGGATTCCTTGATTATTCATTTTCCGCTTGTGTCTCAGGATGTCTAGTAGAACGCTCTTGCTCGATTTTTCCTAGTAATTCCTGAATGCGCAAATGTTCTTCCAATGCCGTATCGAGTTTGAATGTCAGGGCAGGGAAATAGCGAAGCTCCACTTTTTTTGCGGCGTTAACAGCGATAAACCCGGCGGCTGTTTGTAAGGCCGCGAGGATTTTCACCTTATCTTCATCGGAAGCAATCAAGCTAATATAAACTTTTGCATAATGAAGATCCGCTGAGGTATCCACGCGGGTGACCGTCACAAATGTCGTGACATGGGGGTTTCGAACCTCTTTGTGGATGACCTCGAAAATCACTTCTTTAAGTAAGGAATTGATGCGCTCTAGCCGGTTTTTTTTCATATAGTTTGTTCTAAATAGGTGATTTCATAAGCTTGGAGTATATCTCCTTCTTTGATGTCGGATTGTCCTTCTAAAAGAATCCCGCATTCAAACCCTTCTTTTACTTCCTTAACGTCTTCTTTTATACGTTTAAGAGAGGCGATTTTTCCTTTCCAGATGATTTCATTATTGCGTATCTGGCGGATGAAATGAGATCTCTTGATGATCCCTTCAGCTATCTGGCAACCAGCAATGACTCCAAGTTGAGAAGATTTAAAGGCAGTTTTTACAATTGCATAACCTGTATCAGTTTCTTTTTCGATCTTATCGAGTAACAGCCTCATACGATCTTTCACTTCATCAATGAGGTGATAGATCACATTTTCAATATAAATAGGGACTTTCTTTTGCTTGATCAACGTGTCTGCATGGCTTTCAATCGTGGTATGAAATCCTACGATCGTTGCTTTTGAAGCAGCTGCTAATTCAATATCCGATTCAGAAATTTCCCCTACATCAGCATTCACAATCTCAATTCTAACTTTGTTGGATTGGATTTTAAGGAGCGATGTTTTCAACGCTTCGAGAGAACCCTGTACGTCGGCACGGAGAATAAGAGGAAGGATTTTCTTCTCTCCACTCTCTCTTTTTTGCATGAGTTTTTCAAGGCCGCCGATTTTAGCTTGAGCCATCATGTGCCGTTCATGACCCTCTGATCGGGCATCGGCTAGCGCTCTAGCTTCTTTTTCATTTTTCACAACAATGAATTCGTCGCCCGCAAACGCAAGTTCGGAAAGACCAGTGATTTTAACAGGGGTAGAAGGCCCTGCGCTTTCAATTAGGACTCCGTGATCATCTTGCAATGTCTTGATTCGTCCAGAACGCTGTCCAAAAACAATGGCATCCCCTTTTTTCAAGGTGCCGTTTTGAATTAACACAGTAGCGACAGCTCCTAATCCCTTGTGCATTTCAGATTCTAAAACAGTCCCCCGAGCGCGTGAATCAACATTTGCTCTCAGTTCCAGGATCTCTGCTTGCAAGGCAACCATTTCAAGCAACTCAACAATTCCGGCACCTGAAACAGCCGAGCAATTTACCGTAATGATCGATCCGCCCCAGCTTTCAGGAAGAAGATCTCGATCGGCAAGTTCCCGATAAATTTTTTGCGCATCAAAATTGGGTTTATCGCATTTATTGATCGCAACAAGGATTGGTACATTCGCTTCACGCGCTTGGCGGATGGCTTCTTCGGTTTGCGCCCGAATTCCTTCATCTCCTGCAACGACCAAAATGACAATATCGGTGACATTGGCCCCGCGGGAACGCATTTCAGAAAAAGCTTCATGGCCGGGAGTATCTAGAATGGTCACTTCGCCAGAGTTTGTTTTTACCTTAAAAGCGCCTATATGCTGCGTGATTGCTCCAGCTTCGTGAGCTGCTCTGTTTGATTTACGGATAGAGTCGATGAGGCTGGTTTTTCCATGATCAACGTGGCCCATAAATGCGATTACGGGAGCTCTTAACATCAGCTGGGAAGAGAGCGTTTTTTCAATCTCTTGGCGGATAGTTTGATCCGTAATTTGAATACGTTTTTGTTCAGAAGTGTCGATGGTGATCGCACATTCAAACTCATGTCCTAGCAGCTGAATGACCGTTTCATCATCAAGATAATCATTCAACGTTGCCACAACGCCTTGCATAAAGAGTTTGGCAATAAGCTGCGATGCCTTGAGTTTCATCTCATGCGCCAAGTCTTTGATTGTAATAGGAAGTCGGACAGAAAGTTCTTTGGGGCGGATGATCACTTCTTCTTGTTGGCGGCGCTGCTGTTTATGAGAACGCCTTTTGCGCCAAGCCTCATCATCTCCAGCTCGGAGTCCTTGTCGGTCGCGCGCATCAAAAGAACGTAATTCTTTTGGTTTTTTTGTTCGTAGATCTTTAGGAGGCAGAACTTTTCTGGGAGCTAGTTCGCCGATTTGTTTAAGTTCTGGAAGCTCTTGCTTGATTGAAGGCTTGGCAGCTGTTATAGCTTCCGGGGGTGAAGCCTCCTTAGGCGAGACATTTGCAGTTGGTTGCTGCGGCTCTGGTTTTGAAGGAATTTCTTCGGGAAGAACAAAAGGAGCTTCCCTTTCTTCTATTTCTATACTGTCTATACGAATAGGTATTCCTTCTTTTAGTGGTTCGTCTGCGGGGGTTGCTTCCACTAGTCGAGTCTTCCGTTTCTTGATGGCCTCGAGGGGGGCCTGCTCTTTATCTTTGTCCCGTGCAGCGACTGACTTTTCAGTTTCTTTGAGAGAAATCACAGGCGCAGCTTCTTCTTTTGCTTGAGTTAATCGTCTGATAGGCTCTTCTGCCTGAGTGACTTTTGTGTCTTTTGGCGAAGAGGTTTGAGATTCAGAAGGGAGGTTCTTTTTTGATTTAAAAGCCTCAGCAAGCTGGGTATTTTTAATATTTAACTTGAGGTTTTTGCCCAAGGGTTACACCTTTCTTTTACGCGTTTGTTCCAACACCTTGTCGGCAAGATCATAATAATTGACGCCTGGTACTTTGGATAGGTCAGCAGGAGATACCTGCATAAATTTGCGAAGAGTATCATATCCTGCGGAAGCTAAGCTATCAAGAATAAGACCGCTGACCCCTTCAATTTTAATTTTTTCATCGAAAGAGGAATCAGGTGTATCGGAAAGTTCTGCCATTTGAATGGTTAAGATTTTTTGATACTCGCTGATTTTTTGTACTTCAATGTCTTTTTCGATCATCTGCCCAATAAGTCGGGCATTCATCCCTTTTTTCCCGATGACTGTCGGATAGTCTTCATCGGCCACTACAATGGCAATACGGGGATCAAGCGCTTTAATTTTCCGGATTTCGGAGGGCGCGATCAGATTTTGAAGAAGCTGGATTGTATCATCTGAATAAGGAACCACATCGATTTTTTCGTTATTAAGCTCGCGAATAATGTTTTTAATCCGTGTTCCTCGAACACCAACACAAGTCCCGACTGGATCTACTTTTGAATCATATGATCGAACCGCTAATTTTGTGCGGTATCCCGGATCTCGAACGATTTTTTCAATGACAACTGTTTTATCGTGTAATTCAGGGACTTCTTGGATAAAGAGAGCTGCGACAAATTCTGGATGGCTGCGGGTTAAAATGACCTCTGCGCCTCCATGGTCTGTGTCGCGCACTTCAAGGAGAAGGGCTTGTACTTTTTCGCCTACATTATAGCGCTCTAGCTTTGGATAATTTCTTTCGGGCATGATCGCTTCGACTTTTCCGAGGTCGACCACCAAAGTGCGTCCACGAATAAAACGTTTGACCGTACCAGATATAATTTCTCCTGCGCGATGACGATATTCTTCGTAAATGACATCTCTTTCTGCGCCCTTGAGTTTTTGGGATATTACTTGCCTAGCGGCCTGGGCTGCGATTCTACCAAAATCTTGGGGGGTAATAGAAATCTCTAGCAATTGTCCAATATGGCAGTCGGGTTCGAGCAAGCGCGCCTCTTCCACAGAAATTTCCTCTGTCTCATCGATCACTTTTTCGACGATTTTTTTCTGCGTGTAGACGTCGATTTCTCCTGTTTTTGGATTGATCTCAACGCTGACCTTGTCGCCTAGGCCTTTTATGCTTTTACGAGCCGCAGCGCGGAGCGAGTCGGCAATGGCCTCAATTACGATATGTCGTTTGATCCCTTTTTCGCGCTCTAAATATTCAAAGATAGCAATCAGGTCTTTGTTGTTCATCCTGTTGACGGCACGGAAACTCTGGCCTGTTAGGCCTAGGGGCGAAGTGCCGCTCCTCTGTTAAGTGTTTAAAGTTGAGGGTTTTTCAACCCTCAGCAATTGCGGCCATCCACTCTCTGGTTTCCCAGATTATGGTCACCTTGACAATATTGTGGAGAGGTTTATGGGTAAACAGCCCCTTTCTTCGTTAGAAAAAGGGGGTTATACTTTTTACTCTTCGTCTTCGAAGTCCATGTCTTCGTTTTTATCTTTGTCTTTCGAAGATTTTTTCTTGTTTTTCTTTCCTTTAGATCCTACAACGATATCATCGCGATTTTGCTGATTTTTTTCGATCAGATATTCTTTGATCGATAAAGCGATTTTTTTATGTTCTGGATCTAATTTAATGACTTTGGCTGTTACATCATCGCCTTTTTGTACAACGTCTTCCACTTTGCCAAAAGGCTGATCGGAAAGTTCGGTTACATGAATCAGAGCCTCAATTCCATTTTCGAGTTGGACAAAAGCGCCAAAGGCAGTTGTTTTCGTCACAACGCCATGTACAAGAGATCCCACAGGAAGCGTTCTTTCGATCGTTTCCCACGGATTATTGCTCAATTGCTTAACGCCAAGTGTAATTTTTTTGCTCTCAGGATCCACAGACAAGATAATAGCTTCGACTTTGTCTCCCTTTTTCAATACTTCGGAAGGATGAGAAACTTTTTTAATCCAGCTTAAATCAGAGATATGGATTAATCCATCTACTCCTGGCTCCAGCTCAACAAATGCTCCATAATTCGTCAAATTTCGAATTTCTGTAACGACGCTGCTGCCAACCGGATATTTGCGCTCTACATCTTCCCAAGGATTTCTTTCAGTTTGTTTAATGCCAAGAGAGATTTTCCCTTCTTCTTTTTGAACCGAAAGGACAATCGCGTCTACTTCATCCCCAACATGAACCATTTCACTCGGTTCCGTGATGTTTTTCGTCCAAGACATTTCAGACACGTGGATCAAGCCTTCGATGCCTGATTCCAGTTCAATGAATGCTCCATAAGAGACGAGGTTGACGATTTTTCCATGTACGCGAGTGCCTGGTGGATACCGTTTTTCGATTTCTTCCCAAGGATTTTCCTCTTTTTGCTTCAAACCGAGAGCGACTCTTCCTTTGTCCCGATCTACGTGGAGGATCATAACTTCGAGTTCTTGGCCGAGGTGGATCATTTCGGAGGGGTGCTTGATCCGCTTCCAGGTCATGTCTGTAATATGGAGAAGTCCATCTATGCCATCGAGATCTAAGAAGACGCCGAAATCGGTGATATTCTTAACGACTCCCTTGCGTAGAGCTCCTTCGCGGATGTTTTCGAGGAGTTCGGCTTTGCGGGAGACTCTTTCTTCTTCTAACAATTCACGGCGGGAAACAACAATATTCTTTCTCTCGATATTAATTTTGAGAATTTTGAAATCGTAATTTTTACCAATAAATTCTTCGAGGTTTTTGATTCGTTTGTTATCGATTTGAGATCCAGGAAGAAACGCTTCCATCCCGATATCAACCATCAATCCGCCCTTCACTTTTCTCATGACGCGGCCCTTGACAATCGAACCTTCGTGGCAATTGTTAACAATGTATTCCCACTGTCGGAATTTACGTGCTTTTTCTTTGGAAAGAACGATTTGTCCGTCATCGCCTTCTGCCTGATCCAGGTATACTTCTGTTTCGAGGCCGATGCCGAGCTCTTCAGGTTCAGTGAATTCTGCTGCAGGAACTAACCCTTCCGACTTGAGGCCTACATCAACTACGACATAGTCTTTTGATATTTCGACAATGCGTCCGCGTAGAATTTGCCCTGCTTTCAGTGAAGTGAGCGAGCCTTCAGCGTCTTTATGTTCTTTGCCGTGTAATAGGTCTCTGAATTGGCGAGCTTCGTGTTCTTGAAACTCGACATCATCGAGAACGTTGCTGCTATTCCAGTCGTGAGTGGGGTTTTTAGGTGACATGTTAGGGGTTTCTCCTGTTTATAAATATGCTAGCCTGGCGGAAATAAAGAAATGCCGCACAGCCTTATTCTGTTAAAGGAAAAAGATTACCAATGTGCTTCAATAAATGCAAGAGGGATGGAAGGGAAATTTCGGCAAAAAGGTATTTCGGCCAAAAAAAGAGAGATTCCGTCAATTTAATTTTTTTATTTTTTTGAAAATATTTTATTTTAAATTTTTTTACGAAATCTCTATAGACGAACTGTTGTGTAATCTATTTGCAGTGATATGGTTAGGATTCTTATTTTCAGTTAATAATTATATCTTTAATTGAAAAATTAAGTAGACCTATTTCCATTTTTAAAATTTGCGCTTTATTTTTTTTTGCAAATTTCGGTAGATTGAAAATTTCTAATATTCGTAAAAAAATAGGGGAATTTAATGGCTAAGTCTCTCTGTGCTGCTTATCCGGCTCAGCCCGCGCTGCAATTGGAATTTGATTTTGAATTTAATTGTCCTTTTATTGAAGCGGAATATTATAGAGATGGCGCTCAAGATATTATTCAAAAGATCCTTCCGACTGATTTATTGGAACAGTCCCCGCATCGGACGGCTTCGCAAAGAGCTCGTTTTTCGGATATGATGCCGCAGGTTTGTTGGTCTGAATTAAGCCGAGCCCCTTGTTCTTTGTCCGTTTTGCTGCTTTGTAAATTTCGTCAAAATGCATGCAATTTTTTTTATGATATGATTAGCCGTTGGCTTTTACCTAGTCAAAAAGTCAATGTAGAGCTCTTTTTCGCCTCGGATGTTCGTTTGCCCCATTTGTCTGATGACCTTTTGAGCGTAGCCGAGATCGTCGTTCATTTAAGAAGTTTTCAGGAAATGGAATTAGTCCGCCGCAATTTACATACGATTGAAACAGAAATCCGCCTGGGCGTAGTTTCCAATTACCATGCTCGTCGAATCCTTGAATTCAAGGGGCTTTCTACGGATGGAAAAACAGCGATGATTCAAGAAAAAATAGGATCTTTGATTCAAAGCCATTCGAAAGACTTTGATCGAGGAATTTTTTCGCAAATGCAGCAATTTTTAGTTACCTGCCGAGATGATTTTAAAAAAGTGCGCGATTATCATCATATTAGCCGGATTATTTCGAACATTTATTCAGTACAGAAAGTGTTAAAACAAAATATCGCTGTTTTCCCTGATAAACGGCATGTGATGTTAAAATTTCTTAAAACACGTTTGGAAGCTGGAACGAAAAAGGAAAAACCTGTTCTTGGAATTTTGTCTGGATTGACGTTTCTTCGAGAGCATGAGCTGTTTGATAAAAATCACGTTATTGCCGCCATCCAAAAACAGATTTCCGGTATAAAAGCCGTAGAGGGTTCTGTGATTTTAGAAAAAACTAACGATAACTCTTTACAGACCATTTATCTGGAAATAGAAAAAGAAAATGGGATGGATTTTTCTTTTGATGAGATTCAAAATTTAAGGACGGCCCTCCCAAGTCAGCTAAAAGAAAATATTGAACAGCTGACGCATCCGATTTTCATGCCTCGAAATGAAGAAGAGGTATTGCGAAATATCATGGCTCTTTCTAGACAAATCCGTTATGTGCATGACATTCCTCAAGTCATTATTTCTTTTGATGAACAAAAAGGAAGTGAGCTTTGTTTTACGGTCATTATGCTCCGGATTCATGCGGAAGGCTCCACTTCGATCCAAGATCTCTTTGTTTTGGCTAAAACAGATTTAAAATTTATTCCAGAAAGAATCCGAAGGTTAGGATCCGTTCGCCGGAAATATGCAAAAGAAGCTGCTGTTTTGCGTACTCTTGTGCCCACAAAACGGTTTATGCGTTTCGATCATTCTGTCGATCTTAATAAAGCGAGGCAGTATGTGCTTGCCGAAGTAGTTAGCATTCTCGGCGAAGTCCGGGACTTTAATGGAGGAATGATTTTAAAACAGCAAGAGCTTTTAGATCGATTAAAACAGGCTCTTGGTCGGACTGCAGAACAATATAACATTCTTTTGGAGCAGTTTTTTTATTCTCTCATGCCCATGGAAATGCGCAGCGTTTTAGAAACAGATCCATTGAAACAGCTGTTTTTGATGCTTCTTCAAACGATCAAAGTAGATTCTAAAAAACGGCGTAAAGCCGGGGATTGGCTTTGCAAACAAGAAGCAGATCGTCTCTTTGCTGTTTTTCCTGATTTTAAACCGGACCAGGTAGCTTCTTTGAATGAAAAATTAGGATTATTGTCTCTTCCAAACCATCGGCTTGTTTCGTTCTCTTTGGCTTTTCAAGAAAACTCTTACTGCGGATATCTTTTGTTTAGCGATGAACAAGAACTACAAGCCAAATTTTTGAAAATTTTAGAAGAAACGTTTTAAGAAATATAAAATCCATCTTGTGTCAAACCTTTTGGGTGATGTATACAAGATGTCTTAAAAGACATGTACAATGCAAAATCAATATCCAATACAAATTTATCCTTCGATCCTTTCGGGGGATTTTGGTCGGTTAGCCGACGAAGCAAAGCGGATTGAACAGGCCGGCGCTGATGCGATTCACATCGATATCATGGACGGTCATTTTGTCCCTAATTTAACGCTTGGGCCCAAAGCCGTAGCAGCAATCAACAAGAATGTAAATCTCTTCCTTGATGTTCACGTAATGATTTATAATCCTTTCGATTATATTGAAGCATTTGTGGCGGCCGGTGCCGATCGTATTACGTTTCATTTTGAAGCGACGGAAGATCTGGAAGACACCATCTATTTTATTCGAAAATGCGGGATCAAAGCGGGTTTAGCATTTCGTCCGGAAACTTCCTTTTCCATGATTGAAAAATACTTGGGCCAGTGCGATCTGGTGCTGCTTATGACCGTAAGCCCCGGGTTTGGAGGGCAGGCTTTTATGCCTCAGGTTTTAGAGAAAGTTCAATTATCCCGCGCCTATTGTGACCAGCATCGTATCCGCCAAGGTGGAATTATAGCCCAAGAAGGGATGAGACACGATGCTTTACCTCCTTTTGATATTCAAGTCGATGGGGGGGTCAATGCTGAGACAGCAAAAGCGTGTATTCACGCTGGCGCGAATGTATTAGTGAGCGGAGATTTTCTTTTTAAGCAACCCCAATTGTCAACAGGCATTGAGTCTTTACGGAACCTTCGATGAAACCCCACCCATTTTCTCGTTCTCTTATAAAAAAAGTAGTAGTCGTAGGAGGTGGTACCGGCAATTTTATGGTTTTAAGGGGCCTTAAATACTATCCGCTTGAACTAACTGCCATTGTGTCCATGGCCGATGACGGGGGTAGTACTGGCATTTTGCGAGATGAGCTGGGTGTACTGCCTCCGGGCGATGTGCGTCAGTGTCTTGTGGCTCTTTCCAACTCCAGCCGTTTAATGCGAAGTTTGATGAATTATCGTTTTGAAAATGGCGGTCTTGAAGGGCATAGTTTTGGCAATCTTTTATTGTCTGCTTTGGAAAAAGTGACGGGAAGCTTTGAAAGAGCTGTCGAAGAAGCCGGAAAAATCTTGTATATCAAAGGAAAAGTAATTCCTGTTACCACGCATCAAGTCCGCCTTAGAATGATTTTAAATAATCGGAAAATTTTGGAAGGGGAAAAAGAGATTTATTTATCTCAAGAAATTGATCAAGGATATAAATCTATTTATTTGGAACCATTCCCAACGGTTAATCCTCGAGTTCTTGAAGAACTAAAAACTGCTGATCTGGTGGTGATCGGGCCGGGCGGGTTTTATACTTCTTTGATTCCTAATTTACTGGTAGATGGCATGTGCCAGGCGATTAGAAATTGTTCGGCAAAAAAAATGTTCATTGTCAACCTCATGAATCGAAAAGGGCAAACGACCGGATTTAAAACGAGCCATTATTTAAAAGAATTGCATCGGTTCTTAGGAGAGGATATTTTTGATTATATTTTGGTCAATTGTCAAAAACCTCCTAAGGATTTAATTGATGTATATGCTGCGGAAGGGGATTTGGTAGAAAACGATTTGGATGAAAAACGTATTATTTTTGCCGATTTGCTAGGGCGCTTGCCTGAACCGAATGTCAAAGATTTTATGAAAAGAAGTTTGATCCGACATGATTCTAAAAAATTAGCCCAGGAGTTAGTAAAAATTGTTGATCATCTTTGATCTCGATGACACGTTGATTGATACCACGGGTCAAATTACTCCTTTTAAGATGAGGCTTTGCTTAAAGCGGCTTCAAGGTTTGGGGCTGTCCTTGGGTCTTTTCGAGGAGGCCTATCAAGAGCTAATGGCGATCAATGCCGTTTCCTTAAGTTCGTCAAAAGCTATCAAATTGTTTATTGAAAAAAAAGGGGGAGAGCCAGGCTGGCTGGCGTCTGCACTTGCTGAATTGAGCGCGCCCCTTCCTTCAAATTTTTTCATTTCCACTACTCCTTTTGCTAAACAAATTTTGGAAGAATTGAAAAGAAATCATTCTTTGGCCTTAGTTACAGGGGGAAATCCTGCCTTTCAGAGAGAGAAAATGGAAAAAGCTGGTATTGAACCTACCCTTTTTAGTAACATTCTGATCCCAGAAGATTCTGTGAAAAAGCCGTCTTATGAGGTTTTGACAAAAGAATTTTTGGATCGTCCGCGCGATGTGGTTGTTTGCGGAGACCGAATCTTGATAGATTTGGCTCCTGCCTATGAACTTGGTTTTGTGACTGTTCATATGCGCTGGGGACGCGGTCTTATAAATCAGACAGAGCCATGGATCGACTATTCGATTTCATCTCTGAGCGAATTGAAAGGCATAGTATAACATGACAACTTCGAACCAAATTACTCCTGGCATGACGCTGAATATCGACGGAAAAATTTATCGCGTCGAGTCGAGCGTGAAAGTGACCGTCGCAAAAGGAACCCCTTTTGTCAAGACCAAGCTTCGCAATCTCATTACAGATGAGATCATTGAAAAAAACTTTAAGCTCGATCAAACGGTGCAAGAAGTGTCGTTGGTTGAGAGGCTTCTTGAGTTTCTTTACCAAGAAGGGCAGGAATATCTATTTCTGGACATAGGAAACCTTGAGCAAGTACAGGTTTCTCCGTCTATTTTAGGGGATAAAATTAATTTCCTAAAAGAAGGGATCCAAGTAAAGGCAATGTTTTATGGCGAAACGATTTTTGCCATCGAGCTGCCTCAATTTCTTGAAATCATGGTCATTAAGACGGAAGGGGTGGGGGATGCAGATCCTTCTAACTTGGACGGAAATAAAAATGCTATTTTGGAAACTGGTGCGAAACTTTTGGTTCCTCTGTTTATTGAAAGCGGGGATGTAATTAAAGTTGATACGCACGTCAACGAATATATACAAAGGGTCTAAGCCACAGTGGATTTAGAAAACATCAAAGCATTAATAGCTCATCTTGAAAATAGTAAACTGAAAAAGATGATCTACAAACAAGGTGATTTTGAGCTTCATTTGGAAAAAGAGCACGATCCGGTGCCTCCGGTTCATTACTCTATCTCGGCTTCTCATCCGACGAAATCTCATTTCGAGCCGAATCATGAGCTCCCTCCTCCTAAGGTGGAACGCGCTCCTGAGGCTCCCGGATCGTATGTTACTTCTCCGATGGTTGGAACGTATTATGGTTCGCCGGCTCCCGATAAGCCTTTTTTTGTGAAAGTAGGGGAACCTGTTAACGACAATACAGTTGTTTGTATCATTGAAGCGATGAAAGTCATGAACGAGGTGAAAGCCGGAGTGAGTGGTATTGTGGCTGAAATTTTCATTGAAAATTCTCAGCCTGTCGAATTTGGAACCCGTTTATTTCGTATTACATAAATTATGCAAAAAGTACTTATAGCTAATCGAGGGGAGATCGCGGTTCGTGTGATCCGTGCTTGCCATGATCTCGGACTTCAGACAGTTGCCGTTTATTCCGAGGCGGATGCGGAGGCGATGCATGTCCATCATGCAGATGAAGCGATTTGCATTGGCGAAGCCCCTTCAATGAAGTCCTACTTAAAAATCCCGAATATTATCGCTGCTTGTGAAATTACGGGAGCTGACGCTGTTCACCCCGGTTATGGGTTTTTAAGTGAAAATGCGAATTTTGCCTCGATTTGTGAAAGCTCCGGACTAACTTTTATCGGCCCTTCTTCAAAATCTATTTCTTTGCTTGGCGATAAGTCCAAGGCTAAAGCTACTGCCAAGAGTGTAAAATGCCCGATTATTCCAGGATCGGAAGGGATCGTACATGATGTTGAATCTGGTCTAAAAGAGGCTCATAAGTTTGGCTATCCCATGTTCATTAAAGCCGTTGCTGGCGGTGGAGGGAAAGGGATTAGAATTGCTTATTCGGATGAAGATTTTGTCCAAAAGTTTATTCAAGCGCGTACGGAAGCGGAAGCGAGTTTTAATAATCCGGATGTGTACCTTGAAAGAATGATTGTTAATCCTCGCCATGTGGAAGTACAAGTCATGGGAGATCAACATGGGCATTACGTCTATTTGGGAGAACGCGATTGTACGATCCAGAGGCGGCGCCAAAAATTAATCGAAGAAGCTCCGAGCCCCAAAGTGAGCGAATCGCTCAGAAAAAAAATGGGACAGTGCGCTGTGGGCATTGTGAAAGCCGCGAAATATCAATCTGTGGGTACAGTAGAATTCTTGCTTGATGAAAAAGGGCACTTTTTCTTCATGGAGGTCAATACTCGCATTCAAGTAGAGCATACAGTGACGGAAGAACTCACTGGCATTGACTTGGTAAAGCAGCAGATCCTCATTGCAAGAGGAGAAAAATTAGCCTATTGCCAAAAAGATATTGCTTTCAAGGGTCATGTTATGGAATTTCGGATTAATGCCGAAAATCCTGCCCAGAATTTTACACCCTCTCCTGGGTGTCTTGAGCATTATATCCCTCCTGGAGGGCCGCATGTTCGTGTTGATAGCGCCTGTTATGGCGGATACAAAATTCCTCCCCATTATGATTCCATGATTGCAAAACTCATTGTAAAGGGAAGTACTCGGGAAGAAGCGATTGCCCATGCAAAGCGGGCTCTTCGAGAATTTCATATAGCAGGAGTTCATTCCACGATTCCCTTTCACCAATATATGTTGGAAGATGAAAGATTTTTAACTCATGATTATACGATTGGTTATATTGATCAGCTAATTGCTGAAGGGTGCAATTTTACTTAGGTGAGCCCATGGGTCCTCATTTAGTGTCTTTGATTGATGAAAGTCGCATCGCTGCTAAAATTGAAGAAATAGCTTCCCTACTCAATAAAGAATACGCAGGCAAAGAATTAGTGATTGTGATGGTCCTAAAAGGGGCTATCTGTCTGGTTGCTGATTTAATTAGAAAATTAGATCTTCCTTTTGAGCTGGCGCATGTCCAATGCTCCAGCTATGGTTCTCGCGGTACGGAAAGAGGAGAGCTACAAATTTTAGGGATAGATCGATTAAACCTGCAGCATCGAGATGTATTGATTGTAGATGATATTTTTGATTCCGGACATACTTTGTCCACGCTTGTCAAAATGCTGCAAAAACAAAAACCCCGCTGCATCAAATCTTTGGTTCTTCTTTCGAAAAACGTCCCCCATCTTACCGATTATCGTCCCGATTACATATTATTTTCGATCGAAGATCTTTTTGTCGTCGGCTACGGCCTAGATTATCAAGAAAAATATCGCGGTCTTTCAGGTATTTTTGTATATATGATTAAATGAAAGGAATTATTTTAGCAGGTGGCAGCGGTACAAGGCTTTATCCTGCAACTTTAGCTACCTGTAAGCAGTTACTGCCTATCTTTGATAAGCCGATGATTTATTATCCTCTTTCCGTCCTGCTTTTGGCCGGAATCAGAGAGATCTTAATTCTTTCTACTCCTCAAGACATTGAGCGTTTTCAAAAACTTTTGGGCGATGGTTCAGAGCTTGGTGTGCAATTTATTTATCAGGTGCAACCCACGCCAGGCGGATTGGCAGAGGCTTTTTTACTTGGCGCTTCTTTTATTGGCTCTGATCCTGTGGCTTTGATTCTTGGCGATAACATTTTTCATGGCCAGGATCTTCCACAAATGCTCCAAGAAGGCACTTCTTTGACCTCTGGGGCGCTGATTTTTGGATATCAAGTCAAAGATCCTCATCGCTATGGGATCGTCCATTTTGATGCAGAGATGAAAGTTTTGGGGATTGAAGAAAAGCCGCTTCAACCGAAATCTTCTTATGCCGTTCCAGGGCTTTATTTTTATGGCTCTGAGGTGGTAGAAATTGCCCGGTCTTTAAAACCTTCTGCTCGAGGAGAGTTAGAGATCACCGATATCAATCAAGTTTATCTCGATCGAAAAAAATTGACGGTTCGCTTATTGGAACGAGGACATGCTTGGTTAGACACGGGGACCTTTGATGCCTTTCATAAAGCGTCCGCTTTCGTACAGACAATCCAAGAGCGGCAAGGCATTAAAATTGCGTGTATTGAAGAAATTGCCTATCGAAAAGGTTTTATTAGTCGAGAGCAGCTTCTTAATTTGGCGAAGCGTTTTTCCAAAAATGAATACGGGGAATATTTGTTCCAAGTGGCCTCTGAAAATCTTGCTTTCCAATGAAAAAATGCTTAAACTAGATCTCTTTTGGAAAGATGTCCGAGTGGCTTAAGGAGAACGCCTCGAAAGCGTTTGTGCGTTAACGCGTACCGTGAGTTCGAATCTCACTCTTTCCGACACTTGGGATGATCTGACACTGCTACTAGCCTATCAAGCGGCTCACGCAGTGTTATGATCGCCTTTTTGTCCTTCATTTCTAAGTTCGAAAATAAGAAATTCAGGATTTGACGTTTTTCGTCTACTTTCGAACTTTCATAGATTTCTTTGGCTCGCTTAGCTAAATCAAGTACTGTTTTAACAGTTATCAGACTTGCCTTATCAGCATCCACATGAGCCGCCATTAAAGAGGTGATCTCTTGTTGTCATTTCTTGTATTCATTGAGCTTCTGTTCGTAAATATCCCCATCAATTTTTCCATCTAAATGGGAATCAACAAGCCGAGAAATTCGATTCTGCACCTGATCCAGCTCTTTTCTTAGGTTTTCGTGAGTTTGCTTATAAAATTCTTGCTCGGTTTCAAAGGATTTTTTCAAGTAGTCAACAATTTTTTCTATCAAATCATCTGATTCAACAGGTAATGTCCAATTTGCTAAATATGAATTTCCTTATCAAGGGCATTTAGATCCTAATGTTTCTTATACGGGCACCTTTGCCATTACTCGGGATAGTAAGCATAAATCTCTTATTCATAGGATATATTCAATTTTGCAATGCATATTAAATTTTTGGCATAAACTCAATATTAAAACTGACTACAATCACGGGATGGTCGTTGTAAGGAAACCCGAATTGCAAGAAGGCGCAAATGAAGACGAAATTATGATTGCTCATGTTACAGGAGATGGCATGAGAATAGAACAGGTAAATTATCCTAACGATTCCGGTGACGCGACAAGCATGGTTGTCTATGAACCAACAGATGACAGATTGCGTACCTTAATTGCTAAATATGGATTACAAACAGCTTATATTCCAGAAAAACACCGCACTGTATCTGATAATCAATCTGAAGATAAGCAGCTTGTAAAAATATCACTTTGGAAAATAGCTACACACTGGCTAGTAAAACCTGAGCTACATCCAACCCCACCGAAGAATGATCAAAGAATAGCACGTGCTGTTGCTGATTTACTCCTAGGAAAACAATTTTTCAACGAAAAAGGGGATGCGAGAGAATCCTTTTATTGCATGGACTATGCCACAACAGTGTTGCAAAGCGCGATTCTTATACGGGGCCTGGAAGAAGATGGATCACTGGAACACTTTATCAAAGATGAAAAAGGGGTTGCTTTAACCCGCAACATTCTCGCAGCAAAAATCCATCAAAAACTTATCAAAGAAGGTGAACTTCTCCACACACTTTTCATTAAGAACCCTATTATGCAAGGGGATGCTTATAATGCAGTCTCTGGTTTCATCGCAAAACAAATGGATAAGCAATTGATTTCATAAGGATTCTAATAGCTGGTCAAGTTGCTGGATTAGCGGGGGAAGGTAATCTTTGGCAGTAATCCATACAATATCATGATCAATATCAAAATAAGCGTGAATTAATCGATTCCTCATGGCAGTCATCTGTTTCCCTGGTATTTCAGGATGTTTTTTCTTAAAAGCTGTAGAGATTGAATTTGCCGCTTCGCCAATAATTTCTAGTTCACGAACTACCGCTGATAAAATGGTCCTATTGGTATCTAAATCCGCTCTCTTCTTGCCAGTAAGATGCTCTATTGCAGCTCGAGAGGCATCTAACATATGTTTTAAGCGAACGTAAGTTTGATCATTCATGATTATACGAGACGAAGAGCATTAGAAATAACATTTTCTCTAAAATAAACACTTAGATCATTGGGTGTGCGTAAATCGACACTTCGATGAAAAAAATCTTCTAATTCAAATTGCATATCTGCCAAGCCAAAAAATGAAGGAATGTGATCTGGATGAAATTCAACAAGTACATCGACATCACTTTTTTTATTAAAACGATCCGTTAGGACCGATCCAAATAAGGAAAATTTAACGACGTGATGATCCCTACAAAATTTCTTAATTCTAGTAAGGGGCACCTTGACTTGAGATTTCATAAAAATATCCTACCACTGCTTCGCTTTCAACTTTTCTCTTAATCCTTAAGGTATCATGAAAAAGACAAAAAAGATAGGAAAATTGGTCTCCTCTGAACACATAAAACTATAAAGCGATTAGGCTGCAAAAGGAATTAATTCTTCTAAAAGAACACCAAATTCTCTCCAGGGAAAAGTTCGAAGAGCCGTCCCATGTCTTCCGATTTTTTTTAAAACCAGCCCTTGGCAAAGGCTTTTCGTTTTTTTCTCTTGAGAGCGATTTGCGCTGTTTTTCCATAAGATACTTCATGAAGATTCTCGATAGCCATGAAAGCCGTAGGGTCTTCGCGTAGTACAATCTCTTTGAGTTCAGCTAAATCCAATCTTTCGACGATGATGAACAAAATATCTCGATCTTCTCCTGAATAGCCTCCTTTTCCCTTGATGAAAGTGAGGCCAAGTCCGAGTTCATGCGTAATGATTTTGCTTAATTTGTCTGGTTTTGCGCACATGATCAAAACGGATTTGAGCTCTTCGAGTCCCGCAATCACGATATCCATCATTTTAAAGGCGATAATATAAGTCATCAGAGAGCGGAGGGCAATGTGCCAATCATTAAAAATCCAGCCATAGGCTGCAAAAACCCAAATATTGATGAATAAAATAACTTGGCCGACTGTGAAGCCTTTTTTGCGGTTGATCAAAATCGCTAAAATTTCCGTTCCGTCTGTGCATCCTCCGTGGCGGATGATTAATCCGGCTCCAGCTCCTAGCATAGCGCCGCCGATGACAATGGCTTCTAAAGGATCGGCTGCAAAAGAAGGAACAGATTCCAGTATAGCAAGAAAGAAGGCAAACAAAAGGATGGCCACTAACATGTGCAGTACAAATGTGCGGCGGATATAGCGATAAGCAAGATAAATAAAAGGAATGTTGAGCAGCAGAAGGAAAATTGGTAGATAGGAGTGGCTGTAAAGTTTTGCCAAAATCATAGAAATACCGATCACGCCTCCGTCGATTAATTCATTAGGAATTAAAAAGATTCGGAGGGCTAAAGCTGCAAAAAATGCTCCCACAGTCATTCCAGTAAAACTGACTGCGTAGTGTATGAACTTTTGCTTTTTTGTTTGCGATTGAGGCATGGTTTGGCTTTTTTGTGATTATATTTGGATCTTACTGAAGAAATGGATGTTTGTACAGCGCAAAATGCGCGGGAGACGGGGCTCGAACCCGCAACTTCCGCCGTGACAGGGCGGTGCTCTAACCAATTGAACTACTCCCGCATATAAGCAAGTAACAACATCAAAAATCGTTGGGCGCAAAAGGACTCGAACCTATGACCACCTGTGTGTAAGACAGGCGCTCTACCAACTGAGCTATACGCCCAAAAACGAGTATTCATCGTATCTAGACTGAGGATTTTATGCAAGAAATAAGGTTTTTTTTGTATACTCTGCTCTATGGAAATAAGGAGAAAATCAATGTTTTGGACGAAAGTAGCTCAAAAGCCGATTTTTGCATTGCGAGCAGTGTATTTGGGGAGTATTTTTTTTTTGCTGTTTGGCTGTTCTTCTATGCCTGAGAAAAAAATTCGCTTAGAAGGAAAAAAAATCGTAAGAGAGCTGGTGGCGGTTTTAAAGCAGGTGGAAAATCACGAAGAGCTTCAAGCCTCCACTCCTTGTCTTAAGAAAAAATTTAATAAGCTTGCGGCTCTTTTGCTTCAAATCAGATTTTTGCAGGAAAAAAACAAAAATTTGTCTTTTCCTGATGAGCCTTTGGAGGGAAGCGAAGCTCTTTTTGCAGAATTAGCGCGACTTTATGAAATTCCGGGTTGTCGAGAAATGATTGAGCAGACACAAGCTGAAGCTGTTTATTGTTTGTTAGCTCCTAAATGATTATTGAGAGGAAATAAGGAGTCAATGCCTTCTTTGTGGCTTTGATAAGCAGTTTGGTCTGTTAAATTGAGCACATGGATCGGTGCAGCGGCAATATAGCCTTGTTCAAGATAAGAGACATCGCTATCAATTTCTTCCTCAAAAGCAGACCATTTTCCTCCGAGCCAATAATAAGGAGTTCCTTCCGGGTGCAGGCGTTGTTCAGGAGCTTCGCTCCAATAGCCTTTTCCTTGTTTACTTAACTTGATTCCTTTGATCTCTTTGTCGCAGTTCAAGGGGAAGTTGACGTTTAAAAAAGAGCCTGTCGGTAGAGGGTTTTTAAGGATGTGGCTAATAAGGGGGAAAAAATATTGTTTTGTTGCTGAGAGAGAGGGGACGTCAAAATCGGAAAAGGAAAAAGCAATACCTGGAATGCCTTTTAAAACGCCTTCAATAATGCCCCCGACCGTGCCGCTATATAAAACAGTACGGCCTGAGTTAGAGCCTCGATTAACCCCTGAAATAATAAGGTCAGGAGGGGTTTCTAAAAGGGTGCTTAACGCCATTTTTACGCAATCGGCGGGCGTTCCAGTGACGCTCCAAGCAGGGGTTCCTTTGTCCCAAAGTATTTTTTTGATTAAAAGAGGTTTGGTCCAGGTAATAGAAAGGCCGCTGCCCGATTTTTCTGTTTGTGGGGCGACAATGGCCAAATCTGCAAATTCATGAACTGCTTCCCAAAGATGTCTGAGTCCAGGAGCGTGAATTCCATCATCATTAGTAATTAAAAGAAAGGGGCGATGAGACATAATTACCTATTTTTTCTATCGTAAAGGATTATCTCTTAAATCAAATTAGGATTCAATCGGCAGTTTTATGCGATGGCGATAGATGGCGGAAATACCAATAATGGCGCTAATTCCTAAAATATAACCTGGGACGATAGAGGGGATATTCCATTGGTAGAGTGTATCGAAATAAGGCCAAATGGCGGCGGTGAGGCCTCCTAATAAAATACCTGCAAAAGCGCCGTATTTATTAATGTTTTTGAGGTAGAGGGATAGTAACACCAGTGGTCCGAATGAAGCCCCTAGGCCTGACCAAGAAAACAAGACGAGTTTGTAAATGGTGCTGATCTTAAAAAAAGCTACGCAAAAGGCGACAAGGGCTATTGCGATCACGCTGAATCTCGACACCCACAGAAGTTCATTGGGGAGTGCATTTCTGCGAAAGAGCCGTTTATAAAAATCTTCTGATAAATTAGAGGCGACAACGAGAATTTGAGCGGCCATGACGTTAGTTGTTGCGGCTAGCACTGCGCAGAGAACCAACCCTGCAAAAAAAGTAGGCAGGGTTTTTTTGACAATATCTAAAGCGAGCTGTTCAGGTTCGGCAAGTCCTTCAGGAAAGGTGTAAATGCCGATTAGGCCGATTAAAGTTGCGCAAGCCAAAGCAGTTGCCTGCCAGCTAATCCCTAGATATTTTGCTTTGCTCATATCACTGACGCGGCGGATGCCCATAAATTTTGTAATGATGTGCGGTTGGCCGAAATATCCTAAACCCCATCCAGCGGCTGTAAGAAAAATACTTAAAAATGTGTGGATAGAATAGTCGGGGAGTAGAGAAGTGGAAAGGTGTTTTGCGGATATTTCTTGGAAGACGGGGGTCAGGCCTCCTATGTCATAGAGTAGTACGATAGGAATGAACGCGATGATTCCCAGAAGAAAAAATCCTTGAAACAGGTCAATCCATGCAATTGTTCGATATCCGCCCATGAAGACGTAAGTCACAACGACGAAAAGGCCGATGGAAATGCCTGTTACATAATTTAAATTGAACAGGGATTCTACTAAAATGCCAAGGCCTACCAAGCCCGATGAGATATAAAATAAAAAGAAAAGAATCGACATGAGCCCCGATATCAAGCGAAGACTGCCTGACTTGTCGCCAAAGCGGGTTTCGAAGTAAGAGCTTAGGGTGAGGCTGTTAGATTGCTCGGTGACGGTTCTCAATTTTGGCGCAATAAAATGCCAATTTAAAAACATAAAAAAAGTGAGGCCGATTGCGGCCCAAGCGGAAAAAAGTCCCGTCCCATAGATCAATGCAGGATAACCCAAAAATAGCCAGCTGCTCATATCGCTAGCATGAGCTGAGAGGGCAGTCAGCCAAAAATTCAGAGACCGGTTTCCTATGAGAAAATCAGTTTCCGATTTTTGCTTTTGGTAAGAAAAAAAGGCAATGCTTAGAAGTACGATGAAATAAGCAATGAATGTTGCGAGTTCAAGAGAAATATAGTTTGCTATAAGAGGGGTTTCCATTAGGTATTTTTATACAGTTTCGTAGAATATCGGCTCAAGGTTTTTCTCAGGCTCGAGTTGCTTTGTCGGAACCATATAAAAGGCCGGCTTTAGCAAGATTGCCTCGAACGTGCGGGAAATGTTCCTCGATTTGTTTCAAGAGCTGATCTACGGCTTTTCGTTTTGAGTTTTGTCCAACGGGGCATTGGCAAGTGATTCTGGCGAATCCGTAATGTTTGGCAAATGTTCGGATCGATTCTTCTGTAATATAAATTAAAGGACGGATGATCGTGATTCCGTAATGATGCATCGGAACTTTGGGAAGGTTGGCGGCAAACTCTGCTTTATGAAACAAATTTAAAAGAAGGGTTTGTGCGCTATCGTCTCGATGATGTCCAAAGGCGACCTTTGTGGCTCCTACTTTTTTTGCTGCTTCAAAAATGAGTGTTCTTCTTTCTCTAGAACAACTATAACATTCCAATTTTTCTCGTTTTTGAGTGGATGTGCAGGAAATAAAAGGAACGTCTAGTTTTCGGCAAACATTTTTTAAAAAATCTTCTGACACTCCGGAGCCGCAAGAAAATTCCCCGTCTACATGAATGGCATAGATTTCAAAGGGGGGAAAGCCGCGGCCTCGGATGGCGTGAAGCAGGTAGAGGAGGGTTAGGCTATCTTTGCCGCCGCTCAAAGCGATTGCGACTTTTTTTGTGTCTTGATCGAGCAGATCGAAGTCAAATAAAGCTTTTCTTAGGCTGCTTTCCAGTTCTTTGCCGAGCGAGGTCCAAGGAGGTTGAGCTAAAGGGGTTTTGATGTCCATATGGCAGACGATTTTAAGCTTTAGCGTCCCTGGCGTCAAGACAATATGGACTTTTGCTTTTTTTTGTGATATAAGGGTGTGTCTTTTAATAAATGTAGAATTTCAATGAAAAAAACTGGAAGAAATGACCCGTGCCCTTGTGGCTCTGGGAAAAAATTTAAAAAATGTTGTGAGAGTAAGATGCTTGGCGGTCGTTTTATGGCCTCCAAAATTCAGGATACAACAGTAGCTTTGCCAAAAAAAGTGGCAAATTTGACGGGACTTTTCCAAACAAAAGTATCTCAAATTTCGAAGCCATCTGATACAACGAGATCCCTTACTCCGACATCGTCGCCGCAGGAGAATTTACCTTCTGAGCCAATGCCGTCTTCTTCTCCGGAAAAAGAGGATGAGGAAAAAAAATCGGATGATTTAAACAAACAAATTGAGTCTTAAGCATCATTTTGTTATAACTTTCATTTCCGCGCTGGCGTAGCTCAATTGGTAGAGCGCCCGACTTGTAATCGGATGGTTGAGGGTTCAAGTCCTTTCGCCAGCAAGTTTTCTGATCAGGATTTATTCTGATCTGTAAAAGAACTTCTTAGGGAGTTCCCCACATCTTCACTGGGGGTGTCGCATAGCGGCAATTGCAGGGGACTGTAAATCCCCCGACTTCGGTCTCCGCTGGTTCGAGTCCAGCCGCCCCCATTCTCTATAGGCAAAAAATGAGTGAAATAAGATCAGAAAAGAGAGTCAAACAATAGCTAGACTCTCAGATTTGTCCAACCCCTGTCCAACTTTTATGCGGTGCCAGGCAAAGCAGATATTAATTGTAGGTTCATAAATATGACATTTTTCTTGAAACAGAAGATTTTTCTGAGTTTTTTATTTTTCTGGGGTGTTTTGCAAGCAGATGAAGTATCGCGCCACCGTTATTTAGAACTTGTAAAGCAATATCCACATCTTGTCTTACCACGAGGTGATGCAGCTCAAGGTGAGATCGAGATTCTTCTGGATGAAGAGAAAATGGCTTTGGTTGAGACAAAGTTAGGACGCGATGTTGGAGTAGTAAAGGAAGATCGATATTGGATTTGGATCAATGATGCTTGCAAGTTTCCGAGCGGTAACGAGGGCGTTTATGGACGAATTCTTTGGGTTCGAGGATTAGAATCACCAGCCCAAGGAGTCGCGGTTATGCCTATTACTTCTGAAGGGAAGATTGTACTCAATTGCAATTTTCGTCATTCAACCCGTTCTTGGGAGATTGAATTACCACGTGGTCTAGTAAACGCTGGAGAAACGGCTGAGGATGCAGCAAAACGGGAAGCTTCCGAAGAAACAGGAAGATCTATCGCGGAAGTTCGATTGCTTGGTGAAATTCCTCCCGATACAGGTGTCTTAAGTGTGGTAGTGCCTATATTTGTGGCGAAAGTTGCAGGTATTGATGTCCAACAGCAAGAAGAAACAGAAGCAATTGAAGATATTTTGGAGCTTTCGATCGAAGAAATCAAAAAAGCCTTTGCTGAAGGATACTATACATGTCACCTTCGAGGAGAATGGCGACAGGTGCCATTTCGAGACCCTTTTTTGGCCTATGCTCTTTTGCGTCTCTAGGATTTGAGAGCTGTAAAAAAGTTTATGCTTTTTTTAATTTTAAACAATTGCGATAGGGAGAGGTAGTTCCCCTAACTTCTGAAAGACTGGGTTTCCTTGTCGTTAAATAGATGAAAACTCTTCTGAATATTCAAGCCTTATATTTAGCTTGTTGCCCCTGTTTGCCTTTTGCCACCCTAGAAAATTTTCCATATATCAAGGAGCTTCCTATGTCTACTCCTGCTGTGGTCGTTATTAGCACTTCTCAGTTTAGCCAAGCTATCGACGACTCAATTCGTATTATCGAAACCTACTTCAAAAATTTCGAATCTCTTACTAAATCTGAAGAGTGGAATGAGATTCTTATTTCAGGTACAGCTGCCTTAGAAGCTGCTAGGGAAGCCGGAAGACCTCAAGATGAGGCGAAAATTTGTGCTCAGCTCACGTCGACAGCTTTCTACTTGGGTGATTATGATCAAGCTCTCGTATACGCTAATCGTTGCCATGAATTGTCAGAAACATTTGAAGATCCAGCCCTTTTTGTTCGGGCTCTTTATCTAGAATCGGCTGTTCATCGCGCTACAGCCGGGAAAAATGGGGAACAGGCGTCCTATATGCGCGCTGTTCAGGTTGCAGAAGAGGCCCTTATTGTGTACCAAATGAAGGGGATTGACAATAGCAGCTTACAAGGAAAGGTGTATTTTAACTTGGGCGCGGCCCATGCAGATAATCCCGAGGGTGATTTAGTAAAAGCAGGGGTGGCTTACGCAAAAGCGCTTCAGTGTTACACAGCCGCACATGCAACAGATGATCTCATTCGCACCAGTATTCGATTAGGCAAAGTTTATCTTCTTCAAAAAAGATATGACCTTACGGAAAAAGTGATCAATGAGGTCCGGCCTCAAATAGCAACCGAACGACTTGCAATGCATGTCGATTATTTAGAAGCACAACTTAAGATTGCGACGAATGATGTCGAAGGGGCTATCAAAATAGCCAAAACTGGACTTGCTCGAGCACAAGCCTTGGGAGCTAAAGAAGATGACCTGCGTTTCATAGCTCTATTGCAGAAGATAACTCCCGCCGTTTGCTTTGTAGCCTGCCACGGTGGTCCTGCTGATCATTTTTCAACCTTTGCCGAAGATTTAGTTAAAAAAGGCCATAAAGTACAGATCTATGCAGCTGGTCCTGCTTTAAAAAAATTTCAGGATCGTCACATCGAAATGGTCATTCCATTTTCTTTAGAAAATATTTCTGAGGAAGATGTTGCTATTGAAGTGGCTAAGGAGTGTGCTGAGGCAAACGTTGTCATTACAGATGTTGGTCATGCATTTGATGTTCCATTGCAAAAAGCTCTCGTCAGCCATGCTTCAAAAGCTTTGCGATTAGCTTATTATGACAACCCTGAAAGCTATGTGCCAGGAGGTTATTCCTCAGGTGCAGCCAAGGTCATGCTTGCGGCGCAGGGAGTCCTCTTTGCAAATGCTAATCTTGCCAAAGCGCCTATTTATCAGGCGCCTTCCGAGGAAGTTATGTTAGCCCCTGAAAGAAGAATCGGTTTGGGGTACTACCCTATCAGCCAAGCTGAGAAAATTGCTAAAAGGCGAACTTCAGATCATGAATTGATTCGCTCCCAGCTTTTTTCTAAATACGCTTTGATAGACCAAGGACAAAAAGTTCTGGTTTATGCCGGAGGAAATAATGATGAATATTTCACAAAAGCGTTTCCAGCTTTTCTTCAGTTTTTAGCTGAAGCTTCTCAGCAGGCGGATCTTTCGAATGTTATTGTAGTGCTCCAACAGCATCCAGGGGCGAAAGAAAAGAACATCGACACGAAACTTGTCCAGCAATGGATAGATCAAGTTGGTAGGGTTAGAGTTCCTCAATTTTTTGTGTCTGAATTGAACTCTGATGATGCTCAAGTAGTGGCTGACGGGATGCTTTATTATCAGACAAGTATGGGACCTCAATTCGTTCTTGCGGGTATTCCGACGATTCAGGTGGGTCACAATACTTATGAAGATATTCTCGTAAAAAACAATCTATGCTCAACAGCGACGGATGCATATGGATTATTGAATGCTATAACGCATCTACAGCAGGGGGTAAAAGTAGAGTCAGATCATGAGACGATCGAACGGGGGCTAGGCATTAGCTCTGATTGGGCAGATAACCTAGAACATGCGATTCAAGGATTTGTTCCCTTAGAAAGCTCCGTCCAAGAGGAGGCTCCTCCGACATTACCAGCGAAGAGCCAATCGAAAAGTTCTATTCGTTCATACCTTTTAGCTGCTGGTGCAGCTCTTACAGTTGGATATTTTGCAGTTCGCTTATTTAAGCGCATTTCCGCAGCTAAAGCCTGAGAAAGCTTTTCTCAAAGAAAGTACCCGGAAGATAAGCCGGAAGTTACCCGGAAGTCAAGAGCTTCCGGGTCGGTCTATTTACAAAAAAGACGGTTAAATTTCAGTAAGGAAATGGTAAGGTTTTTGGGGCAAGCATTTCTTCATGCAGACTATCTGTAGGATCTTTCCATTCATCCGTAATATATCGCACCTCGGAAAGCTCGCTTTGTAGCCTTTCGCTGGTTTGATGGATCATGCTAAGAAGCTCTTTTGTGCTGAGATCCTCCAAAGATCTCGATCTCAGCTCTTCTAGGGCTTTATTGAGAAGCGTGGCCATCGATTCGACTCTGGAGCCCTTCTCGAGACGGAATTGAGCGAGTGTCGCTTCAAGCTGGAAGTAGGTTAGGTTAGCAATCTCTTTGCCATATTCCTGACTCCACTTTAGAACAGTAGGCTTAGAAATGCCCAGCTCTTTGGCAATTTTATCGAAGGAGAATCCCTGCGCCCGCATCTCAATAAATTTTTGCTTTTCCGACATGCTTTTCATGGTAGCCTTAATGCATAAGTCCATTTTATTGCTTGTTGAAATTAAGCGCTATACGTCTTGGTGAAAAGCCGTTGTATGTGGCACCCTATAAGCTATTATGAGGATTGGTTGTATGACTTTAAATCTTTACCCCGACTCGAATTTCTATAAGAGACTGACAAGGTGTGGCAATGAATGTCACTGGAATGAATTCATCGACGAGTGCGAAGCTCACAAGATCGATGTGCCAAAAGGGTGTAGCCCGATTTTTACCTCCTTTGTTTTGCTCGAAACGATAGGATTGGGCGGGGTCCTAAAGCCATAGCAAGGTGGTTTTGCCTACAAGTCGTTGGTTAAGTTGGTTCAGACTTATATCAAGGGCATGCCAGATCCAAAGCTCCTGAGTCCTTCAGATCTTAAGAAATGCCAACAGGAGATCGCCGAGTTATTGGATGGGATGGGCGAGATTTTCCGTTCTCTCTTATTGCAATTGCCGGACCTGGAGATCGGCTCCTTTTTAAAGCGGTTCGACGAAGAAATCTCAATATATGCTACCAGTAATGCGGCTGGAGAACTGATCGAATCCACTTTGAAACGCCTGCGTCAGCGTTTTACTACTCATCCGAGCGAGAGCCTCTCCGTTGTGATCGGTCATCTCGGTTGGAATCTAATAGCCACTTTCCCTTTCATCGAACCCGACCAGATCTCCAAGGACGAAGCGGTGCATATGTTTGATAAGGCAGAAATGTGGTTTAACGCTCTTTTCGCCGCTTTTCACGCGAGTTACACAAAGGGTATGAGAGTCGGTTTTTTCAGGTTAGCAGAGAACAGGAACTGGACCTATTCTAAGATAGTGGCTAAAGATCCGTCTAATCCACAATTCGCACGCGCGAAAGCTTGGCTGGAACGATATAAACCTCTGCGGGGAAAAGACGACTTGTGCGATGGGGAGCTGATAGATTTTGCCGTTCTTGGATCAGAAGGAGAGAAGGCGATCTGTTTTACTTCTGATAATCCCAACGATATCGAAAATAGACTGAGCCTGTTGAAGGGGACTTTGGAAGACGCTGCCAGGGATGTTGAAGGTTGGTCGATTCACCCATGCTGGGGGAGCGTCTATTGCGTTTCAGAAAATGGCAAGCCTCTGAAAATCGTGCATAGTTTTTTATACCAAGAACCACCTGCTCTTGAACCTGAGATGATTGTTCCCTGTTCTTCAAATTAGAAATATGGAGACTCGTGTACAATCCGTGTACAATTAGAGCGCATTGAAATTCAGGTGTTTACGGCAATTTCTATTGCTTGGCTGAGATAGCTGTGTACGATTGCGCTATGCCCAGAAGGGGAGGTAGACGGCGCTTTTGCCAGCGCCTACTTCGTCTCCTTGGGGTTTAACTAAATTCTCTTTAATGGCCTCCCGGATAATTCTGGAGGCCAGGGGATAGCTTGATCGTTTGATCCCCAGGCGTTTTCGTAAAGATTCGTTGGTCATCTTCTTTCCTAGCACATACTGAAGACATGCATGTTGGTAAGCGGCGCGGGTCCGTTCTTCGGAGTCCATTTCTTTGAGGATCTTATGTCCGAAAAGTAAAGCGAGAGTGCTGTGCGTTGTTTTCCGAAAATTCGGAGCGGGTAACTGAAAAAGCTCGATTTGAAAGATGACTTTATCGATCCCAGTTCCTCGTTCCTCGCATAGATTCATTCGCCGCATGAGGCGGGCAAGGATTTCATTTCGGGATTTAGGGGTCTCATCAATAAAGCGCAGAGGATCGATCAGTGGAAGGCCTGGATTGGAGATTTCGACCCGACTGGCAAAAATCTCTACTATCGGCCCGGCACCGGTGACATTGAAGTCTTGATGGATGAGAGCATTTGCCAGTAATTCTCGAATGGCGATTTTCGGATACATGCGGACTTCTTCGCGAAAGGCATCTCCAATGTGCTCGTTTTGAGGAAGCTGGTCGTTGATATATGAGGAGGCTTCTTCAAAGCCTAAAGCGTATCCTTTCTTCACTTCGTATTCTTTGATAGTCTCTATGCGACCCTCGCCGCGATAGAAAACGATTCGGAGCGTTTTTCGGGCTAATCGATCGAACTCTTCGAGATTCTTCGCAAAGAGAATAGCGCCCAAATTGGAAATATCGTAATGTCCGCTGTCAGATTGAAAAATCAGCTTTTCCGAAACGAATTTTTCAAGAACGGAGGACCTATTTTCTGGATGAGGAAGCTTCATAAGATCGAAGTAGGCGGGACAATTGAGAAGCGAGGAAATTTGATCTGCCGTGACGTTTTTCATCGCGATGCCCTTCTCGAACGTGACCTGGCCTAATATTCTCCATAGTTCCCTTTCTTTCTCAGGGCATTCTTGAAGCTTTTTCTTATAGGTCCCCACCCTGATGTATTCTACGCCTCTGAATCGGATTGGGCGATGGGTAGCGGGAGCAAATTCAAAGAGAACTATGCACTTGCCGTCTACTTCTCCCTCATGAATTCGAAGGTCGATTTGGGGATCGAGATTGAAGGTAAGCCAGCTCTCGAGTTCCTGTCCGTTTATTTTTGCTTCTCTGGGTCGGAATTTAGTTCCGATGATTTGACTTGTCGAATCCTCTACTCCCCATAAAATGTAGGCGCTGTGGCGTCCTAAGAGCGCCGTTGCATTTGAAAGGGCAGAAACATATTCTCCGATCTCCTGGGGGTTCTCATTATTGTGCTTCAGCTCAAGCCATTCTGTCTCTCTGCGGAGGGCTGCAAGGTTTCTTACGAGGGTTTGGAGGCTCAAATTATCCAATCTGCTTTCTCAGTTGTTCGGTCGGTGATAGAATAGCTCTTTGAAGAGATCCTCTTCAAGCTATACTGGTTAACATCACGTTGGTTTCGCACTGGTTTTGGGAAGTTCTAATAGAGGAAATGAGTCTAAAACCAGTTGAGAAATTGTCTTTCTCTATAAAAGGAAACCACCTGGGAAACTTTTAGGGAAATCATTTTCTACAAAGACGCCTGCGAAACCTAAGCTTTGGGAAAAATAGGATCTGATTGCCAACCTTTGCGAAAGCAATTAGAAACCAAGATCCCCTGTGTTGAGAAACAACAGGAGAAACTTTTTGGGAAACCCGTTTTGGAAGAGGGAAACTTTTTTCCCTCTTAGGAGATATGAAAAAGTTTCGCGGTGCTCGCAAAATCTTAACCTTTCTTACTCGATGTCTCCTTCTTTTTTTGCTGTCCGGATATGCGCCCGAATCGCCTGAGGTGATATTCCCAATTCGGTTGCTATTTCTTTTGTTGAGGTGACACCTTCGTTATAGAGGTCAACAATGCGGTCGTAATTTTTGATCGATAATTTTTTGTCTTCCCAATGGAATACCCCTTCTTTTTCAATCAGTTTGATATGAAGAGGAGCGGCTTCAGCTCCATAAAATCCGCGAGCTTTGACATAGGACAGTTCAAATACGCATCCCATTTCTTCTGAATAATCTTTTGGATGATCAAGGACTAAAGAGGATTCCAATACTACTTCTCGCATAGAGGTTCCTCGTTGACGAGGCTTGCCATTTTCATCTTTTGTTTTACCAGCATGGTGCACGAGAACAGAAGCAATTCCACGCCATCTAAGTTGAAGGAGCCAGCTTTGCATCTGCTTCCACGAATCGGTCTCATTTTCTCTTCCGCTGCGACACAATGTGCTTAAATTATCGAGGAAAAGTACCTGCGTGCCCTGCTCAGTAATCACCTCTTCCATTAGTTTTTGCCCCTCGAGACTTGCCAAGTCGGGGATGAACTCGGCTTGCCAAGATCCATTCATGTAACGCAAATAGTTTTCATCGGGTATGTTCCCCCCAAATTCATGGAGCAGTTTTTTGATTCTTGTTTGCAAGTCACTTTCGTGCATTTCCCCATCGATATATAAAACTCGTTTTGGGGCAGGGGCTTCCCAGGGAGAACTCTTGAAAAGTTTTCCGCCGCTTGCTATAGCTCCAGCTACAGAAAGACAGAGGTACGATTTTCCGATGCCGGGAGGGGCGTAGATCATTGAAATTGAGGCTTCGGGTAGCCAAGGTTTTAGAATGAGTTTCCTGGGTGGAATTTTCTTTTCTAGGAGGTCCTTGTAGGTGAGTGTAATCAAACGCGGTTTTGGTTTTTCGAGAGCGGCAAGTTGATCTCGGACGTATTTGATCCCAAAATGTACATGCAGATCATTCCAATCAGTCGGCTTGTTCACTTCCCCATTTTTATTGGGTGGAAGGTTGAAATCTTTAGGAAAGTTAGGAAAGGCGGTGAGGCAGCCGTATTTTTGTGCGGCAGCTTCCGCTTTGGTGCGCCCTGGATTACAAAACCGCCCATGATGATCTTTTGTCTCGATGTCATCGTCACCGCAGATCACGATTTTATGTGTTGGATATTTTTTCCGGAGGGGTTCCATAACGTGGAAAATATTTCCGCAATCGACTGCTATGATGATCGGGTCGTTGGTTGCCTCGTAAAGGCTGACGCCAGTGGCGCATCCTTCGGCAAGGCGAATGATGCTATCGGGCTTTATCTCACCAATCTGATGGAAATGCCCCTTTTTGGGCCCAAAGATTCGTTTCTCTCCGTCTGCGCGGATGTGTTGGACGGCTTGCAGCTCTCCATTTATATTGCGCAGGGGAATGACTACAGTGTTACATTGGATCCACTTTGGTTCGCGAGGAGCGCCTTCATTAAAGCTGAATGATCCAAATCGTACGCCATGAGCCCCTATTTTTTTTCGATTCAAATAAGCCTCAGCTTCATTCGGCTCCTCTGATGCAGAACTCCAAGTGATCCGAGCGGCTTCTGATCGCTGGGCTTCTTCTTTAGCACGTGCTTCATCCGCTTGTTTTTTCCGCTCTTCCAAGAGTCGATTGATATACTGAAGCTCTTCTCTCGATATTTGCGGATCTGTATTGCAGCTATGATAGACGTATTTTTCTCCCAATCCTGACCACGATCCATAAACAACGATCAAATAGGGGATGCCATTTGAGAAGATGCCGTCAAATGCCATATACCATTCATCTGGATTGGTCTTTTGATCAGCAGAATATCGATAGATGTTTCCATCTGTCTTGATTGGACCGTCAAAAGACAGTTGATTTTGAGCCATTTCGGCAAGGCATTCTTGTTCAAGATCAAATCGATTTTTCCTGTGAAAATTGGTGTCAGAGACGTATAATGGAGATTCCTTTTCATGACGTGATCTTGAAGATGGAGCCGACCCCAAATCGGCTCCATTTTGGTTTTCCGGTTCATTATTTTGCATTTTTCACGCTCCTTCCATTTTGGCGGAGCCATTCGATCAGTGAAGAAACAGGGTAGCAGACCCTGCGTCCAACTAAGAAGCGACCTTTTGGGCCGATTTTCTTGGAATCTGCGTTAGCAAGGGTTTTGGGTTTGATTCCTCCGCCAGTGAACTTATCTACTTCGGCACGTGCAATAATGGGCGATGGCCAGTGAGAAGCCATGTCTTTGAAGACATCAATATGCATATTTTCCTCTTGGGAAGGGTCTTTAAAGATTCCTCAGCCTTCCATAGGCTTCTTTTGAATCTTTTGACTCTAAAGTGCGTGAAGAAAATATTAGTCTCACGGGGCGCATTAAATTTAATGTGAACCGCGGAGCTAGGGGATGGCTTGGTTAAGCGATTGGACTTTTTCTGTCTGTGAGAGTGAACTGAAAAGCACAGATGTGGTTTTTTAAATGTTGTGCGCGCTTGTAGATTGTCGCAATCGCAGAGTATGAGAGGTGAATGTCGAGTATTTTCAGGGCCTGACTAACGGCATCGCATAGACAAAGTGTGGAGCTTTCCTCACAGCTTTTGGTAACGGGACCGTATCCGTTTTTCTGTATTTGATCTATGCAATTTACGATTGCTGCGTTTCGTAGCATGTCTATGAATGCATTTTTCCCTGGTTTCCCTCGTGGAGGATTACGTTCTAGTGCAGCGATAACAAATAATCGAAGGTTATCGGACAGAGGGCGATTTTCTTTGAGAAATAGCATGGCTAGCTTTTTAGCGGCTTTCCAAGCAATCGGATCGTCGTAAGCGAATGTTAGTAGAGGATCAAGATGTTCCCCAGTAAAGCGAATAGTTTTAATCCATGTTGTATAGCGCGGAATTTCATCTTTGATGTGAGCTGTATTTTTATCGATGAGTTTGTGGAGTCTATTTTTCTTTCCGGTCAATGGTTCAGTCAATTGTCCCATGAATAATCCGGAGAAGGGCATGTCGAGCTTTTCTCCATCATGCCCATAGGCCTCGTAGCCGGTACTGAGCATGTAATAAGCGATGAGAGAGTTTTCATCATCGGTGGCAGGAAGAGCATTGCCGAAAGTAATGTATAGGATATTCACAGCAATTTTAAACTGTTCAGGGGTCATATTCCGCTCGCTTCGATTAGGGGGATGATTTTGGTAGAATCTTCGGAAAGGGCGTGCGCTAGTCCTTTCATGGCTTGACGTTGTATGTCTTCATTGCCCTTGGCGTATCGGAAAACCATTGCGGGGGTTTTCCATCCGAACAGGATCTGCATGTCTTTTACGGGCACTCCATGCCTCGCTGCAATGGTAGCAGCGGTATGTCTCAGGGAGTGAAAAGTCACTCGGTCTCGTGGACCCCTATCTTTGTTGAGGCCAAGTCTTTTAACCGCTGTGGTGAAAGATTTTGGAGGGTCTCTGTAAGCAGTTCCGTCTTTTTTCGTGAAGACGCGTTGGCCAGTAATTCCGAAGGCTCTTTTCTTCAGAAAGGCCATGATTTCGGGGGCTAAATAGACCTGTCGAGAGTCCTTGTTTTTCGTTTCATAGAAGAGAGCGGCTTCTCGAGAAAGATCGACATATTCCCAAGTTAGATTGGCGGCTTCGGAGAATCTACAGCCAGTGTAAGCGCAGAACACCACGATCTCATATCCTGCAATATCACTAGCGGCTACATGAGCTAGAATGTCCTTCAGCTCATTGGGGGAAATGATTCTAAGTCTGGTGTTGTTTACTCGCTCGACCCGCACGTCCGCCGCCGGATTGTCTCCTGCCTTTACTAGTTTGCGTTTGGCTGCATGCTTCCAAATACGAAAAAATGTTCCGATGGCGTATTGCTGGGTGCGAGGTGTGAGTTTTTCGTTTCTCATCCGATCAACTATTCGCTCAATGTCCTCGACAGTAACAGCCTTTAAGGGCTTATTTCCTATGAGGGGATTGATACGATGCTCGAAGTGGGAAACTTCCTTTTTCCAAGACGAAGATTTAATCCTGGCTTGGAGAGAATGCCGATAGTCCTGTTCCCAGAATTGAGCCACGGTTAATCCTTCAGCGAGAAGAGCCGCTTGCGCGGCTGCTTGCTCGATTTTCTTCTCTTTTAGAGTTCTGGGACCAGTTCCCAGGCTCTGGTTTTTCTTCAATTCAGCCAAAACCGCAGCAACCCGTTTCTCGGTCCAATTGACCCGTTTCTTTTGTCCGTCAGCGTCTACCTCATCCCAGGCTTCGCTAGCCCAGCCAAGGACCTCCTGAATCATCCTTCCGTCAAGTTTGTAGAAAATGGTGTAATACCGATCGGGGACAGCTCCATGTTTTCTTGTCGGATGTTCGCGATATCTGACGCCTGAGAATTTGGATTTGATCCACGCCATTGACTGCTCCTCTGAAAGTTTGTCCAACCGCTGTCCAACCTTTCTATGATAACATAGGGGGATGGATTGGGTAGTTTGAGGAAACGAATTTACATCGTAACTATAGATAAGTCAAGTGTTTGATGTATGATTGGGAAGTTTTGGGAACTCGATAAAATGGGACTGTAAATCCCCCGACTTCGGTCTCCGCTGGTTCGAGTCCAGCCGCCCCCATCCTTTTGGACTCTTCTTATAGTCCACTAAGGTAGTAAATGGTTCACAAGTCTCTATAGATAGGTTTTTGCCTTCCAATTTTAAGTTCTGAAACACGAAATTCAAAAGTTGACGTTTTTCATCCACTTCAGAACTCTCGAAGATTTCTTTGGCACGAGCCGCTAAATTCATCACCATATTAGCCGTTACATAGAAGTTATGATCGGCTTTTTCGTGCCGGGTCATTTGTTCTGTGATTTCAACCTGGCGGGCTTTGTAGTCTTTAATCTTATCCAAGTACATTTTTTCATCAATGAGCCCATCCAGCTTGTCATCGTACATTTGATTGATTCGCTTTTGTATTTTGTCTTGCTCTTTTCGCAAAGCTGTAAGACTTTCTGTGTGGAAAAGGCTCTCTGATTCGTGGATATTTTTGAGATAGATTGTTACCTCAGCGATTTGCTCTTCGCTCAGCGCAATATGATCAAAGTACTGAGATAGGGATTCAACTAGTGGCTCTTCCCGGATATAGACTTTCTTACAAATTCCTTTGGCATTCGTGCAGCTATAGTAAATGTAACGCTTTTTATGGATTTCTGGGGTAACGGTACATCCACAATGGGCACATGT
>Ga0210386_10000193_pt1 | contig 53789 bp, 39 predicted proteins | sample IncBWH32OmetaG_FD_160091 | JGI IMG/M metagenome (GOLD analysis project Ga0210386, IMG submission 160091) | Forest soil microbial communities from Barre Woods Harvard Forest LTER site, Petersham, Massachusetts, United States - Inc-BW-H-32-O ...
ATATACCGTCACTCCACTGCGTACAACTACTATATATGGAATAAGGAAAAGAAAACCTTGACCCCATTAATGGACAAGGAAAAAGAAATATATGCCACTATTTCGCCTGATGGTAAAATGGCTGCATTTATTTACAAGAGTAACTTGTATGTAAAGAACCTGGCTGATGATAAAACCACACAGGTAACACAAGATGGTAACACCGACATATTCAATGGCATAAGTGATTGGGTGTACGAGGAAGAATTTGCACTTACCCGTTCATATTTCTGGTCGCCCGATAGTAAGTCAATTGCATATTACCGTTTTGATGACAGCAAGGTAACTACCTTTTCAATGAACGAATACCACGATTCACTTTACCCAAGTGTATACAGTTTTAAATATCCTAAAGCTGGCACAACTAATCCTACTATTTCAGTACACGTATACTCAGTAGCAAGTGGTAAGGTGGTTGATATTAAGGCGCCCGGAAATTATGAGTACACTCCGCGTACCATGTGGACACAAGACCCTAATATACTTGCTGTTCAGTACATGGATCGCCATCAGGACACCTTGGTATTAGCACTTGCAAATGCAAGCACAGGTATTGCAAAACCAATACTTACGGAAGGCGAAAAAACATATATCGACATAAATGATGCCTTAACTTTTATCAATAACAATAAAGAATTCATTTGGCAGGATGATAATGATGGCTACGACCATTTATACCGCTATTCAATTGATGGTAAGCTTATAAACCAAATTACTTCAGGCAAATGGGATATAATGGGAATTAAAGGCGTAGATGAAAAAACACATACTATCTTTTATCTTTCATCAGAAACCTCACCTATCGACAGAGATATTTATTCTGTAAACTGGGATGGCAAGAACAAGAAAAATCTTTCAGAGAAAACAGGTTTTAATGACGCTGATTTCAGTACCAGTTATCACTATTACATCAACACTTATTCAAATGCTAACCAGCCAAGCTATATAACACTGCATAGCATTGATGGCAAGCAACTGCGTGTACTGGAAGATAACCATGCTGTAATTGATACACTGAAGAATTATAACATAAGCCCTGAAACATTTTTCAGTTTTACAACTAGTGAGGGGGTTAACCTGAATGGGTCAATAATTATGCCCACTCATTTTGACTCTACAAAAAAATATCCGGTACTAATGGATGTATATGGCGGGCCGGGAATTAATACGGTGAACAACGAATGGGGCGGACCGAACTATATGTGGTACCAGATGTTGGCTGAGAAAGGATACATTGTAGTATCTGTAGATAATCGTGGTACAGGTGCAAGAGGATCGGAATTTAAAAAATGTACCTACCTGCACCTTGGCAAATATGAGGTAGCAGACCAGATTGCGGGCGCTAAATACTTAGCATCGAAAGCATATGTAGACGCTACACGTATTGGCATCTGGGGATGGAGCTACGGTGGATATATGGCAGCCATGTGTATAAGCAAGGGCGCTAAATTCTTTAAGACTGCTATTTCGGTTGCACCGGTAATTGACTGGAGCTTTTATGACAGCATTTATACCGAACGTTACATGCGTACCCCGCAGGAGAACCATGATGGCTACTGGGATAGTTCACCCATTAACTTTGCTAATAAAGTTAAAGGGCGCTATTTACTTATACATGGTACCGGTGATGATAATGTGCATTTTCAGAACAGTATAGAATGGATCCGCGGCCTGCAAAAAGCTAATGTGCCTTTCTCGTTGATGATATACCCGGACAAGAACCACGGTATATACGGTGGCAACACCCGCTTATACCTTTATAACGAATTGACTGATTTTATTTCGAATAATTTGTAGGAGCTCTAAGGCAAACTATACACATACACATTGTTATCGGCCGAGCCGGTAACAAGATATAGCTGTCCGTCGTTATTCATATCAGCAATACTGAATGAAGTTGCACCATATAATGGGAAGCCATTGCATACATTGCCCTGTGAGTCCCACATATATAGCTTATTCTTTTCAGCATCAATAGCTCCGATTCTTGCTTTGCCATCACTACCCGTAAATGTCAGCAAGGTATGCCTTAATGAGTTCTTTACAGTAAAATGGAACAGCGGGTTCTTATTCAGCTCAAAGGCATATATATCATAACTCGTCAGGAATATCAGGTCAGTGTTTCCCTTTCCATCTAAATCAACGGGTGAAAAATCGTTACATTCAATATTATCTTTTAAATATTGGGTGCGTGTCAGGAAATCAGTAAGGCTAAGCTGGTAAACCATTCCCATACTGTCAGCAGCAAAAATATAGGTCTCCGAAGCAGTCTTACCAACCCTGATATTAAAGTGCGAAATATGCTCAGGTAGTTTCTCTTTAAACTCCTGCCTTGTCTTGCCCTTTCTGTCAAACGCATATACTTTACCTTTTTCATCTACTGCAATTATGTAGTCCTTGTTATCTACATTCACATATTGAAGGGCACATTTCACATCTGCATCAGTCCCTGCTTTCCAGTCTTTAATACTTCTGCCACCAATATCATAAGCGCGTATCTTATCATCGCTGCATGGTACCAGTATCCTGTAGTTCCGGTTATTCTCATAATCAAACAAAGCAATTGGCGCTGTTGCCCTTGAAGGAATAGCCATAGGATAACCATAGGTGTTCTTTCCATTCCTATCCACTATGTAAATGTTCTTTCTTGTATTGAACAGTACCTGCGATTTTCCATTCTTCATGACATCCACAGCATAAACGGCTCCCATAACTTTATCCTCAACATCCTTCTGCCAAAGCTTATGTCCATTGTTTCCAATCAGGTATACTTCATTTGCTTTGTCCTGGGTAAATATATATTGGCTCTTGGTTTTAAAATCGGGTAGCCACACAGGCGCCATACTGATGTTTGTATCGAGCTTAAATTGCCATAATGCACCCGATTGCTTTTTATATTGAGGATTGCGCTTAAAATACACATTGGTATAGAACATTCCCTGCATGTAATTGAACTGAATACCTATGGCCTGCATTTTGCGTGTAATGTCGGTATGCTTTTTCAGATCGTCAGCATATCCATTCTCCAGGTACTGCTCATACAGCAATGGCGAAAGTGCCATATTGTTATAAATATAAATGCCCGATTCATTTTCAATATGCTCCCGTGTAAACGCTTGATAATACTCATCCTTCGCTAGTATGTTTCCGCCTTCATACTTATTTATGAATAACTCCAGCGCCTGCGGGTTATTAGCGAACACTATATAGTTTTTAATGTCTGTATAATAGGTTTGCTTTATCGGTTCAAACGTTCCACCTAATAAGTTGGGCAACATATTATCGAGCCCGATACGATGAATATCATGATCCATGTATTGATAGGTAATAAAATGCTTTTCTTCCTCTCCTATTATTGTATCAGACATTTTACCCAATTGCTTTAGCGCATCTTTCACATCATTCGCCCCTATTATTGCATAGGTATCATTTTGCAGCGTACTATCCGATGGCTCTGTAATCACCAATGCAATTTCATTATCCATCCATGAATAAAAACTTTTCTCTACATTAATTCCATAGATCTTTTCAATCCCGTCCACCCATTCATTATGCCTTGCCGTTCTTCTGTGCAATCCAATGTAAGTACGGTAATCTTTTACAAAGGTTTTGCTGTTTGATATTTCAAAGCATGTTATAAGCGAAGTGTTTGCAGGAACAATTGAGGTTATATGTGTTGCTTGTGCTGATTGATTATTGAAAAGGCTGATGAATTGGGCACCTGTACTATCTGCTTCCGTAAAGCCATTCATAATAACCTCATCAGGAGTAATATTTACATCAAGTCCGCTCCATTGAGCAAAATCCTGAAGACTGGCTAAATAAGAATGAAAACCTTTATTCATGAATGAAGATGCCACATTATTGAGCGACTGGTAATTGATGAATAATTCTGCCACCGGTTGTCCACTCGATGCATTAAGCACTTTCGTAAAGTGCCTGTTATCCATGAGCGATATGCCTGATTCCATCTGCCGCAATGATTCCTGCACCAATTCAGATACGAGTGACCCAATAAAGATTCCTTTGTTTACGGCATAAAAGAAATCGCTCTTGCCGGTTACTTTAAGGCAGTAAATAGTTATACCATCGTATTGAGTTTGTGTTACAGAACCGTTCTTAGTTATGGTTACGGAAAAGTTTCGGAGTGCTTCCTCATCTGTTGCTTTCGGTATGGCGCATGTAAAAAGGTAATCGAAATGATCCATGCCATTTTTATGTGCCGAAACAAACAGTGGCTGGCTTTCACTATAGCATGCACCTTAGGGTCCTGTATTATAATAGAATCAATGTACCGTATACTATGGTTCAGTTCGACACCCGATTCAGTGCCCAACATATCTTCCCAGATTAAATTTGTTTGCGAAACACCCTTCCAGAGCGAGTAATTCTTACAACTCTCAAATATGAAAGATGCATCAATAGGTATAGCAGTAATCGCAATATTAGCAGGCGCTTCTTCTTTCTTCAGGTGAAAATATTCATAAAATACTCCACACAAAAGAAACACTACAGTAACCAATACAGCCAATCTCTTTCTCATACCCTTAATGCTGGTGGAACAGATCCCATTGTATTAGTTGAAAACTATGCCTGTGGTGCTCGGTTGCTCCGTATTTCTCAATTGCCTGACGGTGTACTTCAGTCCCATATCCTTTATTCTTCTCCCACCCGAAGCGCGGGTCTTGCTCGTGCAATTGTTTCATGCAATCGTCCCTGTATGTTTTGGCAAGCACCGATGCTGCCGCGATGGATGCAAATTTAGCATCACCTTTTATTATACAGGTATGAGGAATATCATGGTATTTCTTAAAGCGGTTACCATCAATGAGTAATGATTCAGGTTTCTGTTTTAGCTTTGCAACAGCCTTATGCATAGCTAAAAAAGAGGCGTTCAGAATGTTTATCTCATCAATTTCTTTACTGCTTACTTCGGCTACTGCAAAGGATATAGCCTGCTTCTCTATTACTTCTCTCAACTCATAACGGTTACTCTCTGTAACTTGTTTTGAGTCATTCAATAAAGGATGGTAAAAATCTTTAGGCAAAATAACTGCAGCAGCAAATACAGGGCCAGCAAGGCATCCGCGGCCTGCTTCATCACAACCTGCTTCAATCAGTTTTTTATCAAGATATGCTTTTAGCGACATTTCTCTAATGTTTTTTCAATCGATTTCCAAGTCAGATCAGCCGTTCTGTCCCATGTAAAAATATCTTTCCTCAGTTTAGCCTTCTCTATAAGGTCTTGTCTTACTCCGGCATCTTTATACATCTTTAGCAAGGCATCTGCAATAGAATCAACCGAGAAAGGATCAACTAACAAAGCCGCATTCCCAGCCACTTCAGGCATAGATGTAACATTCGACGTAATAACCGGCACCTCGCACTGTATAGCTTCTATTATTGGTATTCCAAAACCTTCAAAATATGAAACATAGGCCATTGCAAAAGCAGCACCGACCACTTTACATAATTCATTTACCTCTAACCTTCCGGTAAATATCACATCATTCTTATGCTTCATTTTTTCATACACATTCATCATCTCACTATTCTTAAAATAGCTTGGCCCAACCAATACAAGTTTTATGTCAGCTCCACTACTCTCTTTCATTCTATCGAATGCTTCCAATAATCTCCTTACATTCTTACGAGGATGTAATGCACTTACATATAAAAAGTAATCCTTCCCCTGGCTGTATTTCTGCTTAACCGCCACCTTCTCATCTTCGTTCAACTTAGTATATGCACTATCAGCACCGTTATATACCACATCAATCTTTGCAGGATCAGTTCCATATATTTTTACGATATCTTGCTTTGAAAATTCCGATACAGTCAGCACCTGTTTTGCTTTTGCAAGAAACAATGGAGTATAATGCTTATAATACCGTAAGGCTATTTTAGGCAAATCTTCCGGGTAATATTCATAGTTTATATCATGCAGTACCGGTATTGAAGGGACATCAGATTTCAAACTCAAAAAACCATCAGGTGAATAAAACAGATCAGGCTTAGCTTGCTTCAGAACCCGGGCCACCGAATATTCAAACCATAAGTAGAACAAAATGGGATGCCTTGCCTGCGGCATTAATGATACAGGCGTAATGTTATTAGAGAAAATAAATTCTTCACTATATGGCCTGTCAAATAAAAACAGGAACTGATGTTCGGGGTGAGCTACTGTAATACGTTTCAACACATTGTACGCATGTACAGCAATCCCTTCCATCTTGCCTTTCAGCAATAACCGTGTATTTACGGCAATTTTCATTTCCGCTTAAGAATAGGTTGAATTGCTTCTATGAGTGAAGTATTTGATTCTATAAGTATCCCTTCCACTCCCACTTTCTTTCCGGCCAATACATCACGTTCTTTATCACCAATGAAAAACGACTTAGTTCTGTCAATATTAAACCTTGCAAGTGCTTTTTCCACGTTCAATGAATCGGGTTTACGGCATATGCATTCACCAAACTCAGGGTGATGTGGGCAATAATACACTTCTTTAATGTCAATACCATTCTCTTTTAAATAATCTAACAGATGCTTATGTAATTTTTCAACAGCAGCAATGGAAAATATGCCCTTAGCAATGCCACTTTGATTAGAAATGATAATCAGAATATAGCCTTTCTCCTGTAAAAGTTTTAATGCGGGAACTACGTCAGGTAGTATAATAAAATGTTCTTCTTTATAAACATAATCACCTCGTTCGTGATTCAGCACCCCATCCCTATCTAATAATACCGCTTTGTTCATTGGCTGGAAGGAATAATTTGATGAATAAAATCCATAAAGAATGCTGGATGAATAGCAATGGTAAAGGCAACCCCGAATAATGCTCCCCACAGGTGCGCATCGTGGCCTATATTATCACGTCCATTCTTAGCCATGTACCATGAGTAGATAAGGTACAGTCCGCCAAACATCCATGCCTGAAAATGAAGAAAAGGGATAAAAATAAGTTCCATTTGAGAAGTGGGAACAATTAGAATATACGAAAATACAATTGCTGAAACAGCACCCGATGCACCTACAGCAGCATACGCATAGGTATGTTTATATTTTTCAAACGTTGGTAAGGCCGATACCATTATGGCTCCTATATAAAGTAAAATGTAATAGAACTCTGCTTTTTCCCTGAAAACTACAGGAAATATTCCGGCCTCAAGCATACCTCCGAAACTATATAACACATACATGTTAAAGAACAGGTGCATCCAGTTAGCATGCAAAAATGCAGAAGTAAATACCCTGTACCACTCGTTACGGTTATTATGAATATTATACGGCCGATAAAGGTACTTTTCAAAAAAGTTCTTATCCTGGAAACCCATGAAAGATACTATACAGTTGATGGCTATAATAAGATAAGTGACTTTTTCTTCCATAATTCTCAAAATTACTTGTTTTGATATTAGATTATCATGCTATTTTTGAGAATATATTAACGGTTTTATGAGCAAGGAAATAATAGGCAGAACCACCCGCATAGACTTACCCCGATTAGGCTTTTTGGGTATTGCTGCTAAAATAGATACGGGCGCTTACTACTGTTCGCTTCATTGCCATCATATTGAAGTGCGCAATATAGATGGCAAGAACCTACTTTTCTTTACCTTGCTTGATCCTACGCATCCTGAATACAAAGACAAGGAGATAAAATTCAAGAATTTTGAGACCAAGCAAATACGTAACTCTTTTGGTGATACGGAAGAAAGGTTCAGCATAAGAACTGCAATACGATTGCATGGTAGAAGGATAAAGACCTGGGTTACACTAACTGACCGGGGTAGCATGACCTACCCAATGCTTATCGGGCGCAGAATACTGAAAAACAAATTCCTTGTAGATGTATCGTTAAACGAACTGAAAGCTAGTGGTGAGTAACAGGTTGCTTTGAGTAATCTATTGTACGGGTAACTTTCCCTTTGTCATCCCAATAAGTCCATACTCCTTTAAGTTCACCATTGTTATTCTCGCCTTCATACATCTTTTTACCGTTCTCATAATAAACGGTTACTTTACCATCAGGTTTACCTGCGGTAAAAAACTCATCACTTTGTAACTGTCCGTCAGGGAAGAAACTTTTCCACTCACCGTCTCTGCTACCATTTTTACTATTACCCTGCATTTTCACTTTGCCGTTATCATACTTAATAACGTTCATGCCATTATCAACTAAAGCAACGCCGGCAGGCTTATGTTTAAATGTATCTATGTGTGGAGTGTTATTAGTTGCAGGTTGTGTAGTTTGTGCACTTTGTACATCCTGATTACTGCCATTACAAGAAGCTAATAACAGGCCTCCTGAAACAATAACTAATTTGAGTGTAGTATTCATATTCTATTAATTCTTTCGTTCAGTAACAAATCCAATAAGGCTTACAAAAGCCTGTTTATATTCAGAGTCTGGTAATTCGTTTAGCATATCCATAGCCCTTTGCCTGTAGTTAAGCATGGTCTTTTTTGCATATTCCAAGCCACCTTTTTTCATAACAAAACCAAAAACCTCTTCAATAACCTTTGGTTCCGAACTATGGTTCTTTATAAGATTGATTATTCTTTTTTTCTCAAGGTATGATGATTCTTTTAATGCATATATTAATGGCAAACTCATCTTCTTCTCCTTTATGTCAGTGCCAATAGGCTTACCAATATCCTGCCCACTACCATAATCAAGCAGGTCATCTTTCAACTGAAATGCCATACCTGCCAGTTCACCCATCTCCCACATTTTCTTCACCACCACATCATTCATTCCTACCGATAAGGCACCACTGGCGCAACATGCTGCTACAAGCGATGCTGTTTTACATGCTATTATTTCAAAATATTCTTCTTCAGTAATATTGAGCTTTCTTGTTTTTTCAATCTGCAAAAGCTCACCTTCACTCATCTTCTGCACTGCCTTTGATACTATTTCAAGTAATTGAAATTCCTTATTGCTAACGGCAAGCAATAAACCACGCGATAACAGATAATCACCAACCAATACAGCCACCTTATTCTTCCATAAGGCATTAATAGAAAAGAAACCACGGCGCCGGTAGGTTTCATCTACCACATCGTCATGCACAAGTGTAGCGGTATGCAGTAATTCAATAAGTGCAGCAGCCCTATAGGTTGAATCACATATTTTACCATGTTGCCCTGCCGAAAGAAAAACAAGCATAGGCCTTAGTTGCTTACCACGGCGTTTGATCATGTAATAGGTGATCTTGTCGAGTAATGGTACAGAGCTTTTCATAGAGTCTTTGAACCTAAGTTCAAACTCATCCAGCTCTTTACCTATTACAGGTCTTATATCGTCAAGCGTTACCATCTGCTATATCAGGGAGTGTAAATATCAAACTTTTATTCCTATCACCAACATATCATCAATTTGCTCTAATCCACCCATCCACTCGACAAAGGTTCGTTCAAGTATATCTTTCTGTTCACTCATGGGCTTTTGCGCATTAGCAATTATAATTTCCTGCAATTGTTTATACTTAAATTTTTTACCCTTAGGCCCGCCGAACTGGTCTGCATACCCATCGGTAAACATATATATAATATCTCCTTCTTCAAGGTTTATGGTATGCAGGGTAAATGGTTTTTGATCGCCGTACTGTATACCAACCGGCATCTTATCAGGGTTTATTTCCACAAATTCTCCTGCCTTCCTCATTATCCATACAGGGTTATTGGCACAGGCCATATGTAACCTTTTATTTTTCAGATCGAATGCACTAAGCACACAATCCATGCCATCCTTACTCTCCGTATCGGCTTTTTCCGGGTTTAGTGACTTTATTATATTATCTCTGATATCATTCAATACTTTGTCCGGCATTGTAATTTTCCGCTCAATAACCGATTCGTTCAACATTGAAATATTAAGTAGAGACATAAATGCGCCTGGTACACCATGCCCTGTACAATCGCAACATGCTAGGTAAAACAAGTCATTGTTTGAGGCATCTGCTTTAAAGGCCCAATAAAAATCTCCTGAAACAATATCGCGTGGTTTAAAAAATATAAAATGCTCTTTTACTTGCTTACCGATATATTCCTGTGTTGTAAGTAATGCCCTTTGTATGCGCGATGCATATTTAATACTATCTGTAATATCCTTATTCTTTTCGTCTACAATTAGCTTTTGACGCTCCACTTCATGCTTTTGCTCCGTAATTATTCGGTTCGACTTACGTATGCGTGTCAGGTTCCTGAATAATAAACCAGTTAGAAACAGAACAATAATAAATGCTGTAAGATAAATGTTACGTATTATGCTTTCATGTCTAGCATTTTCGTCAGCAATGGCCTGTTTTTTTTCATTCTCCAGTTTTTCCATTTGCTGCTTTTGCTCATATTCATGGCTCAGTTCAGCGTTGATCAGTTTTTTAGCTTCTTCCTTATTCTCCAGACTATCTTTTGCTGTAATATATTGCTTATAATAGTAAAAAGCTTTTTCGGGTTGATGCACCTTGTCAAACATATCACTTAGTTTTTTTGCCTCATCACGCACCTGCCCTATTAGTTTTATATCATTTGCCTGGTTAAACGACTTTACACCCAGTTCTATTGCTTTTGCATGATCACCAAGATTTTCATATACATCGCTCAGGCCCGACATAGAATATATCTGTCCTTCTTTATCACCAATTTCTTCCTGTAAAGCCAAGCCTTTATTGTAATAATCGAGCGATTTATCATATTGCTTAGTTCGGTTATAGAAGTCGGCCACATTGCTGTAGCACAAAGCTGTATTTGCCTTATCACCCACCTTAATCATCTCTTCCATACACTTCAACTCATACACCTCGGCCTTTTTATAATCGTTATTCTTCAAATACACATTACCAATATTCTCAAGTGCCTGCGCTATGTACCTTTCTTCTTTTTTTTGTTTAAAAATTGCAAGTGACTCACGATAATATTTCATAGCGTTGGCAGAATCCAGTTTATCGTTATATACATTGCCAATATCAATATCTAAAATTCCCATTGCATTACTATCGTGCAAATATTTCGAGTTAATCTCGAGCCCCTCAAAATACGCTTTAGCGGCCGACGCACTTATTCCTTGCTTTGCATAGTCATTTCCAATGATAACATATGCACCAATAGCTGCCCTGTATTGTTTAAGTGGAATTGCTAAGTCTATAGAACGCATACACCTTTCCCGAGCCAGTTCAAATTGATCATTCACATCATATACCAGTCCTTGCCCATAATATATTGAACGCATATCTACAGAATCCTTTAAAGCTGTAGCTGCTGTCAGCGCCTTTGCGTAATTTTCATTTGCCAATGGGTATTGGGCATTTTCATAATAAATATCTGCTAGCAACCTGTATGCTTTAACCAATGCTTTTGAATTAGCTTGCTTTTGGTAATAGTTCAAAGCCTGTTTAACAGAGTATATAGCACTGTCGTATTGATTCATTGCTGATAATTCATCAGCAATAACATACCGGCTTTCAGCTATTTTTTGTGCATTATTTATTTTTTCAGCCAACAATAGTGCTTGCTCAGCATAGGTCAGGGCGAGATTCCCACTATCCATTTGGCTATACTCTTTCGCTATTTTATTCAATACGGTTACCTTTCCCGTATCGGTTTTAGTTTGAGATAATAATACCTTAAGAGAATCTATTTTAGCCTGTCCGTACGAATGAAACGTAATAAGCAATAAGAATACCGCAAATAGAGTGGCGAATTGTTTTTTTATATAGCTGGTAAGCTGTGGCATCACTTATACAAATATAACCCTATTCATGAGTATATATACGCTTAACCCTGCCAGATAAACCAGTCAATACTTCATACGGAATTGTCCCCATATTTTTTGCCATCTGTTTCAAAGCGAGTATAGAATCAAATACTATCACCTCATCACCTTCTTTAGCTTCAATGCCTGTAATGTCTATCATGCACATATCCATACATACATCTCCAACAATGGGTGCAGGTTTTCCATTCACCCATATCTGCCCCTTACCTCCACCCAACTCTCTTCCATATCCATCAGCATAACCGATAGCCACAGTAGCAATAACTGAATCTTTTTCTAATATTCCTCTTCTGTTATACCCTACCGTTTCGCCTTTCTTTAAATGATTTATTTGCGAAATAGTAGTTTTCAATGAGCTAACATTTTCAAGTTTCTTTTGTTCCTCATCACTGGCTCCCACTCCATATAAGCCAATACCTAAGCGTACCATATCGAATTGTGCCTCAGGGAAACGAACTATTCCCGCAGAATTAAGAATGTGGCGCATTACATGGTATCCGAGGCCCGTTATGACCTTATTGCTCATTTCTTTAAATCTGTTTATCTGTTGCAGTGTATACTCTTTATGCTTATCAGCATCACTTGCAGCAAGATGTGAAAAAACTGATCGCACTTTCAGTTGTGGGGTATTTTTTAACTCTCTGATAAGTCTATCTATTTGGTCTTCCTGAAAACCCAGGCGATGCATACCAGTATCTATCTTAATATGGACCGGAAATATTTCATTCGACCCGCTCTTTTTAATTGCATCCAATACCATATCAAGTATCCTGAAGCTATATACCTCAGGTTCTAACTGATAACGAATCATGGTATCAAAGCTACCAGGCTCCGGGTTCATAACCATTATAGGTAATGAAATTCCTGAGGAGCGCAATGCAACACCTTCATCGGCATAAGCTACAGCAAGGTAATCAGCTTTGTGGTATTGTAGCACATTTGCAATTTCAAATGTGCCACTACCATACGAAAATGCTTTTACCATCGCCATTATCTTTCCGCCGGGTTTCAGTTGAGAACGGAAGTAGTTCAGATTATGAACAAGTGCGTTCAAGTTTATTTCCAGAATTGTTTCGTGCGCTTTTTGTTGTAGCGACCTGCTTATTTTTTCAAATTCAAAACTACGTGCACCCTTTACCAGGATCGTTTCATCGTGGAAACTAAAATCGGGTAAGTGCAAAAGGAAGTCGCTTGTATTCTCAAAAAAATGTTTTTCCAGTTCAAATGCACCTGCATATTTAGATATTGCTTCCCCAATGCCTATAAGACGTGAAGGCTTTCGTGCATTTATTACCCCGGCTATTTTGGTGTATACTTCCTTCTCATCACCACTTTGCAGTATATCTGAAAGAATGAGCGTTTTACGTTCATGTTGCCTTTGCTGGTTTAAAAAATCAAGTGCAACGGAAAGCGAATTGATGTCTGAATTATATACATCGTTTATGATACTGCAATTGTTCATGCCTTCGATCATTTCCATGCGCATGGCTACAGGCTGAAGGCGGCTCATCCGTTCAGCCATAACATCATTATCATAACCTGCCAATAACATATATGCCCAACAGTTTATGGCATTTTCAATAGATGCATCATCGGTAAACGGAATAGTAATTGAAATGCTAGCACCTTTATAATTAGCTGTAATGGTTGCATCTTCACGAATAAGTATCTCATTTATACTTAAATCGGCTTCTAACCTCCTTGACCAACGGAATTTGTTGACCTTGGCCAGAGAATTATCCCTCTTTATTTCTTCATCTATTTCTTTGTAGTCAATGCAATAAATAAGAGTTTGAACATTTTTAAACAGCTTCAACTTCTCTCTTATCTTCTGTTGGTTATCTGAAAAATTAAGGCCATGAGCCTCGCCAATATTTGTAAAAAGTCCAATTGTCGGTTGTATAATTGCCTGCAGGTTTTCCATTTCACCCGCTTGGGAAATGCCAGCTTCAAATATTCCTAATTGGTGAGTATCATCCATCTGCCAAACAGATAAAGGCACCCCTACCTGCGAATTATAACTGCGAGGGCTGCGGACGATCATTTTATCGGGCGATAGCAATTGATATAACCATTCCTTTACAATTGTTTTACCATTGCTACCGGTAATAGCTAAAACGGGTATTTCAAAACGCCTGCGGTGCCATGTTGCAATATTTTGTAATGCTTTTAAAGTCTCCGAAACGATAATGAAGGAGGCATCTTTATAATTCTTAGCATCAAAGCCTTCATTAACCAGGAACATGCGAATGCCACGCTGGTATAGCTCTGCTATATATTTATGGCCATCATTATTGGCAGTCTTTAATGCAATAAATAGTGTGCCATCAGGCTGCACCAGGCTTCGGCTATCAATAAGCAGTCTATCTACTTTATAGTCGCCCTTACCTGAATGTTTTGCACCAATTGCTTCCGCTAACTGCAAAAAAGTATATGCCATATTCTCAAATTCAGTCCAAATTTACCAATAATGGTATCGGGTAATAGTATCTTTGTAAGAATTTAACATGTTAGCCAAATTAACAGACCGCCTCAGCCTTGCATCAAGGCTTTCTCCATCAAAAGGGTGGAATGCCGGAAAGGTTATGTTCAGTTACCAGTTATCGAGGCTTACAGGTAAGGCCATGCACCATGGTATGCCCTTTTCAGCCTCTATTGAGCCCACTACTTCATGCAATTTACGTTGCCCTGAATGCCCAAGCGGAAAAAGAGAATTCACAAGGGATACGGGTATGCTTAAAGAAGATTTCTTTAAAGAGTTAATAGATGAACTGGCCCCTCATCTGGCTTACTTAACATTCTATTTCCAAGGTGAGCCTTACCTCAATCCACGTTTTTTAGACATGGTAAAGTATGCATCACATAAGGGAATATATACGGCCACCTCAACCAATGCACATTACCTTACTCCTGAAAATGCAAGAAAAACGGTAGAATCAGGCCTGGACCGCTTAATTATATCAATAGATGGTACTACACAGGACACTTATTCTTCATACCGTATTGGTGGTAACCTTGATAAAGTAATTGAAGGTGCAAAGAATATTATAGAATGGAAAAAGAAACTCAATTCAAAAACGCCTTATACTATTTTTCAGTTTTTGGTAGTAAAGCAAAATGAACACCAGATACCGGAAGTAAAAGCCTTAGGCAAAAAACTCGGCATTGATGAGGTAAAACTTAAAACTGTGCAAGTTTACGACTATGAAAATGGCAGCCAATTAATTCCTGAACAACAGAAATATGCCCGCTACAAAAAGAATGCAAGCGGAAAGTATGAAATTAAGAACGAATTACTTAATCATTGCTGGCGTTCGTGGCATTCCTGCGTAATTACCTGGGATGGAAATGTAGTGCCTTGTTGCTTTGACAAAGATGCTAAACACCCTATGGGTAATGTAAAGCAGCAACCATTCCGCGAACTGTGGAAAAGCGATAAATACAATAGCTTCAGACAATCATTACTCCGTTCACGTAAGGAAGTTGATATTTGCCGTAATTGTACCGAGGGAACCAAGGTTTGGGGCTAACAGGCTCTACCTTATCACGGTTACCTTACCAATATAAGTCCTCTGCTTCATATCGGTTGTGGTTACAATCAGTTCATACACGTAGGTATCCTCTTGTACTTTTCTTCCGTCTACCGTGCCATCCCATGCTTTACTGTTCTCTGTTTTATAAATGAGGGTTCCCCACCTGTCAAATATGTACATGGTATAATAATAGATGCAGCTTCCCTTTGGCTCAAACACATCATTTATCCCATCGTGATTAGGCGTAAATGCGTTAGGGATCCATGCATTTGCACACTTTACTATTTCAATGGTAACCGTATCGGTGCTCTTACATCCGTTACTATCTATGGCTGAAACAGTGTATACTGTTGCAACACTTGGCGTGGCAATAGCGGTTGCACAAGTATCACAATTAAGTGTATTGGAAGGCGACCAGACATAACTGAGGCATCCACTTGCGTTTACAGGAGCGCTACTTCCATAATTGATCAATGTATCACAACAGGCTTTAACTTGTTTTATCGGAATAATATGCACCTTGGCAAAAGCTGTATCAGAACAACCATCTGTTACTTTCACATAAAAATCACTATCGGCTACTGAAGGAGAAACTGTAATGGAACTTCCTGTCTCGCCATTACTCCAAAGGTAACTGGTACCACCCGATGCTGATAATGTAAATGGATTGTCGGCACATGTATTGGGTGGAGTAGTGAGTACAGGAACCGGAGGAGGGGTAACAACTATTTTCAGAGTGGTATCAGCTCCGCATCCATTTTCTGTTTCGTATAATGTTACTACATACGTTCCCGGTGCATTAAATGACCACTGTGGATTAGCAGATGAATCCTGAAAAGTACCAAGACCAGTAAAATCCCAATAGAATTTCACACCGGTTCCACTAACAGGATTTGATGTGTTTATAAACTGCGTAGCCTGTCCTATACATGTAGTATCTGCTTTGAAATATGGCACGGGTATTGGGCCGGGAAGTTTATTTATAGTAATACTCATGGTATCAGAACAGGCAGCTCCTGTTACAGGGGTGACAATAAGATTATATGTTCCGGCGCTATCAACCTGTATCACCTGCCCCGTATCTGATTTCATTGATTGACTCATACTTGAGAACCATTGGTATTTTGTAAAACCGGGCGGGCCCGTAAGCGTAATATAATTTTTTCCACAGATAGCAGGCGATGAGGTTATTATCTGTAATGGAGCACATGAGGCGTCAACATAAGCGTATCCAAAATGCCCTCCACGGCTGCAATCACCGGTTTCAAAAATAATTGTAACACATTGACCTATATATTTTTTAAGCGCTACACTGACAATAGTCCAGTTTTTATAATAGGCATAATCGCCCCCAATGCCTGATATTGTATCGTATGGAATTGCAATGCTATCGAAGCCGGATGAGTTAGCACCCGATGACACCACCTCGTATTGCCCACAAAAAGGAATTGTATCACCGTTCTGATCAAGCACTGCTACCTGAAAAAATGGCTGTTGAAAATATGTGTGACTGGCTGGATTTTCAAGAAACACAGCATATTCATATGTAAAATCGGCATTTGCCGTTGAAACTAAAAACGTTTTTGATAATATGGCAACGCCAAAATTTATTTGTGTACTATCTCCCACCATTGCCGAATATTTACCCCCTACCGGCGAAACCACAGGTATTGATGGGATAAGTGCATCTCCTCGTAATCCGGAAGTTATGTTTATCTGGTAGTCGGGGCTTGGATTAGGTCCTACCCCGGCATTATAAAACCCGCTGGTTGAGGTAAGTACATCGTTGGCAGCTTGGGTAACCGCCCCTACCGGCCCCCCTGTAACATTTGTAAGGTTAAAAAAATTGAATGTTCCACTGTAATTATTATTGTATGCATAGTAGGCATTCCACCCGTTAAGTGTACCTTGTTCAAAGCCAATATTATCGCAACCTAAGGTATCACAACCTGCAGGCAGGCCCATTGGCATAGCATGCCTATATTGATCAGTTGAAGAAGGAAACTTTCTTTCTACTTCCTTAAATTGTGTGTATAACCGGCTTATTTTTTGCACTTCTGCATCAGTGGCGGCATCGGCACTGGCATCACTAATATCTCTCGAACCTATCTTGCGCATAAAATCGGCGCGAATGCTATCTATCTGGGTTTCATAGAATCGCTGAAAAGTCAGATATTCTGAATTGGATGCTGCAAGGTCTTTCCGTGCAATTTCTAATCCCTTATACCAGTATGAAAATATTTGCTCAAATTTCTCTGAAGAAACCTTATTATTCTGAGAATATAGAGGTAAGTAACAAATTAAACTTGCCACGATAAACAGAGCAGAAAAAGCAGGTTTAAGTTTTTTCATTTCATTGGGTCGACGAAAGGCCTTACTCAAAGGTACGTATTTCAATTTTAATCATCAATATAATTGAATAAGTACGGCCAAATCGCCCCACTTTTAAACTAAAAAGGCGGGATAAATCCCGCCTTTTTAGAAAATGCTATGATTTTTTTACTTTCTTATTATCTCAACAAAACCGTGCTTGTTGTAATCGTCAGAACCACAGGTTGATTTGATGATGTAATAGTATACTCCATCTGAAGCTTCTGCACCGGTGTTATCAATTTTACCATTCCAATAGTCAAGCGGATTATTAGAGGTGAACACCTTTACTCCCCACCTGTTATAAATTTCAATAGTATATGCCGGTTCGTGTTCCGCATGTATTATAAACAGGTCGTTTATTCCATCGTTGTTAGGGGTAAATACATTTGGTACTTCAAAGTCCTGGCATTCTATAGAAATAATCAGAGTATATGCACTTTGACAACCATTACTGTCGGTTCCCGTTACAGTATATGTAGTAGTTACAGATGGTGTTACAACCGTACTTGCACAGGAAACACAGCCCACAGTACCCGTCGGGGTCCAGGCATATGAACTAACACCTGAGGCATTTACATAAGCTGAGGCACCGAATGCAATAGTTGTATCGCAACAAGCTACAACGGTTTTTGTAACATATACATTCATAAATGTAGAATCCTTTGCCAAACAACCACCCGGGGTAATTATTTTTACAGATATCTCACCCGACGAGGTAGGCTTGAACGTAATGGAAGATCCGGTCATGCCATTACTCCACTGGTAACTATTACCGCCACTTGAAGCAGTAAGAGTAAGGTTCTCGCCTGTACATGGTACGCCTGATGAAGTAATAGAAAACGTAGGTACCGGTATTATAGACACTGTAACGGTATCCTTATTTGAACATCCGCTCTTGGTTTCTGTAAGCGTATAAGTAGTTTTATTTGTTGGGCTTACTGTTATGTTTGCACTTGTGGCTCCGCCAGGTTGCCATACATAAGTTCCGCCTGGTGTTCCACCCGCACTAAGTACATCAGGTGTTCCTGCACAAATAAGATTATTACTAGCGCTGGCGGTTGGCTGAGGTATTTGGTTAACATGCACTGTATCGTATAATGTAGTATCATTATAACAGATAGTTTTAGTATATGTTACCGAGTAAATAGTTGGAGATGTAAGAGGGTTTACAATTATGGTACTTGTAGTTGCCCCGTTATTCCATATATATCCACTACCTGTTGCTGTAAGTGTATCAAAAGTTCCGGCACACAGGTTATTATCATCCGCAGTAATGGAAGGTTTAACAACAGTTCCAACTGTAACAACAAAAGTAGCGTTAGCTGTACATGAAGCATTCTTCTCGGTTACAGTATAGGTAGCTGTAAACCCGGGAGTTACTGTAATGCTACTTGTAGTTTGAGCTGTATTCCACACATATTTTGTAAGTCCGCTTGTTCCGCCATTTGCTGTAAGAACCAAGCTACTGCCGCTACATAAAGAATCCTTAGGAGCCGTAATTGTCGGAACAGGTGTAGGAACAACATGTAGCACCGTGGATAAGGTAGAGGTACCTAAACAATACGAAGTTACACTAACTGAATAGGTAGTAGTAACTGTTGGATTTACTATAATAGTACCAGTTGTTGCACCTGAAGATGATGATGTTGGTGTACTACTCCAAACATAAGTACCGGTACCACTTACATTAAGTGAGTCTGTAACACCAGGGCAAATACTATCATGATATAATATTAGGCTTGGAGGAATATTGGTGATCACAGTAACTTTTTTACTAACTGAAGATGAACAAGAACCATTTGATTCAGTAACTGTATAAATAGTTGTAACAGTCGGGCTAACAGTAGTAGTATCCGTTGTAGCACCCGTACTCCATATATACTTAGTCACTTTTATTCCACCCTTGGCAGTTAGCAGATCAGCAGTACCTCCGCATATTGTATCTTTTCCCGTAATAGAAGGGTTAGGGAAAGGCAGGATATGAAGAACTTTTGTTAATGTCGTATCGGCACGGCATTTTGAATGTACAACCACTGAATATGTTGTTGTTTTCGCCGGGGCTACTACAATAGAAGTAGTTGTAGCACCCGTATTCCAGCTGTAACTGCTTCCACCGCTTACCCTTAAGGTAGCAGTATCTCCATAACAAATACTATCTCTTGATAATGAAATAACCGGAGACGAGGAACTTAGTACAGTAACAGTAGCAGTAAGATTTGTAGGACATGATCCGCCACCTACATTCACCGAGTACGTTGTAGTAGCAGTAGGGCTAACCACAATAGTATCAGTTGTGGCCCCGTTATTCCATGAATAAGAGGTTCCGGGGGTGCCAACAACAATCAATGAATCCACCTGTCCGCTACAAATAGTATCTGGTTTAGTAACTATACTGTCATTTAGTCCAGGACCAACAGTTACTGTAAACGTCGCTGAACCACCACATCCACCGCCACCAAAAGGAATACCTGTTACTGAATAGGTAGTTGTAACGGTAGGATTAACTGTAATGCTATAAGGCCCGGGGAAAATAGAAACAGCACCCGTACTCCATTGGTACCCAATATCGGTAAAACCACCTCCTTTGACAGTCAGCACATCACTTGCACCAGGGCATATAGGCCCAGCGTTTCCGGTAATTGTAAGTGTAGGCCCACCAGCGCTAACTGTTATAACCTGGGTAGCAGAATCTGATCCACATTTGCTAGCACCTAAGCCTTTCAGAGTAACCGTATAGGTATTAGGGCTTGGGTAAGTATGCGATGGGCTAACAGAACTTGATGTAGTGCCGTCACCAAAATTCCATACGTACGGGCTTCCCCCGTTAGAAGTATTAGTAAAAGTAACTGCTGAACCAGAGCATCCGCTATCGGCGGCAGTAAACGATATTGTCGATGAAGGATCTACTACTACCTTTATTAGCGTATCTGTACCGCATCCATTGTTGACCTCAGTAAGTTTTACTGTATATGTTCCTGCCGTATTATACGTCCATGTTGGGTTGGCAGTTGAGTCATTTGTTGTACCTAGATTATAAAAGTCCCAATAAAAAGAAACACCTGCGCCAGGACCCGGGGTGGATGTATTTGTAAAATTGGTAGCTGATCCCACACAAACTGTATCAGCTGTAAATGAAGGTACTGGAGGAGGGCCAGGAGCCTTCGGTATATTTATTGTTATAGTATCAGCACAGAACTTCCCTGTAACAGGAGTAACTATTACCTGATAATTTCCTGCGCTATCCACTTTAATAGTTTGAGTAGTGTCAGTACCTACAATTCCGTTTGTAGGCCCACTCCATAAATATTGCGCACCGCCCGGAGGAGCCGTTAGGCTGATATATTTTTGCCCGCAAAGCGCCGGTGAAGATGTAATTAAACCTAATGAGCTGCAAGATGCATCTACATATGCATACCCGAAGTGACCCCCAAGTGCACAATCTACTGCTTCAAACTGAATAGTTACGCATTGGCCAATATAGGCTTTTAAAGATGCAAAAACCACGGTCCAGTTTTTGTAATAAACAGAGTCACCATCGGATGGATAGTATACAGATTTAAAACCATCTATACCTGACTGAGATACTACATTATATGATCCACAATGTGGTATCGTATCGCCATTTTGATCAAGTAAGGCAACGTTAAAAAATGGTTGCTCGTAATAAGGATGGTTTGGATTTTCAAGAAAAACTGCGTACTGATATGTAAAGTTAGTATTGGCAGCGGTTACCATAAATGTCTGGTTCAGTATAGCAACACCCTGGTTAGGGTTAGTACTGTCTCCGACTCTAACTGAATATTTACCACCAAAAGGAGAAACTCTTGGAACAGATGGCGCAAGAGGGTCATTACCACCTGTCATTATTTCAACCTGATAATCATTCCCGCCACCGGTATTCGTATTAGGGTCATTTGCTGCGCCCGTAACACCAGGACCACAAGCACCGCCGGTAACACCTGTAATGTCGAATGAAGAAGTAGGTCCTGTACCAGGAGAATTATTTGTAGCATAATATGCATTCCAGCCACTAAGTGTACCATTTTCAAAATCAATATTGGTACAGCCCGGATTACACGTTGCTAATGGCTTGTGAAGTTCTTTCGCTGAAAACTCATCAACCGAAGAAGGGTATTCTTTTTTTATCTCTTCAAATTGCTTATACAGGTATACATATTGTGATTCCTGTGCAGCCATATAACCGTCAACATTTGAAGCAGTTACTTTACCAGCCACTATTTTCCTTAAAAAATTAATCTTGTCGGAATCTATACGTGCTTTATTAAAACGAACAAAAGTTTGGAAATCATCCTTACTCAGGCTGAGTTTTCTTCTCAAATGGCCCATGGTTGTTTTCCAATGAGCTAAAACAGGTTCTGTTTGTTCAGTAATGCTTTTAGCTTGAGAAAAAACTTCCCCGTTAGCTAAAACCATAAAAGCCACGAAAACTTTAATACAAGTCTTTAGTACTCCTTTGTTCATAATATTCATTTTTTAAAATGCGGAAAATGAGGGCAAATGTATTCAAATTACCCTATAAAACAAACTTACGGCCTTTTTTTTTGTACCTACCTCATTTTGAGGCGCTTTCAGCATAATAGTGATGAAAGATAGCAATGGTTTCTATCCCCTTCAAATAATTGAATACGCCATAGTGTTCATTCGGCGAATGTATGTTGTCTGAGTTCAAGCCAAACCCAAACAAAATTGAATCGAGTCCCAATTCTTTTTTGAAAAGTGCTACAATCGGTATACTTCCACCACTGCGGGTTGGTATAGGCTTTTTGCCAAATGAAGTTTCCATTGCTCTGCTTGCAGCTTTATATCCTATTGATGTAGTTTCAAGCAATACAGGGTCTCCACCATGGTGCGGGGTAACTTTTACCTTTACTGATTTAGGGGCAATTTTTTGAAAATGCTTTGTAAAAAGGTCAGTAATTTTAAGCGGGTCCTGATTAGGCACTAAACGCATAGATATTTTAGCATATGCTTTTGATGCAATAACTGTTTTTGAACCCTCACCTGTATATCCGCCCCAGATTCCATTTACATCCAATGTCGGCCGTATTGATGTGCGTTCTAAAGTTGTATACCCTTTCTCTCCAAGTACTTCCTTAATATCCAAATCCTTTTGATACTCTTTCAAGCTAAACGGGGCTTTATTTAACTCCTTCCTGTCTTTATCCGAAACCTTCAATACATCTTTATAAAAACCAGGAATAGTAATATGCCCGTCTTTATCTTTCATTGAATCTATCATTTGACATAGTACATTTATAGGGTTTGGCACAGCTCCCCCATATACACCCGAATGCAGGTCTCTGTTAGGTCCCGTAACTTCTACCTGAACATAACTAAGACCTCTCAAACCAATGGTGATAGAAGGAACATCATTAGCTATCATATCGGTATCTGAAATAAGGATGACATCCGCAGCTAGTTTTTTCTTATTCTTCCTTACAAAATCGCCTAACGATTCCGACCCTACTTCTTCCTCACCCTCTATTAAAAATTTCACATTGCATGGCAGATTCTTTTTACGCATCATCAATTCAAAAGCTTTTACGTGCATATACACCTGCCCCTTATCATCACAGGCACCACGGGCAAATATTTTTCCATCTTTTACTACAGGTTTGAATGGTGGAGATGTCCATAGGTCCATAGGGTCAGGAGGTTGAACGTCATAATGCCCATAAACCAATACCGTTGGTAGTTTTTTATCAATTATCTTTTCACCAAATACAATAGGGTGGCCTTTTGTTTCATGTATTTCCGCCTTATCTGCACCGGCATCTAGCAACGATTTTTTCACCCAGTCGGCTGCACGTGCAACATCCTTTTTATAAGCAGGATCGGCACTTACCGAAGGAATGCTCAAAAATTCAATAAGCTCATCAATAAAACGTTGCTTGTTAGCGTTTACATATTCTTTGATCTCTTTCATATCGGAAATATTTTGTTTTTACTTTAAAAAAGTGTTCACAAATATGCGATTTCTATTATATCAAGCGTACATTATTTTCTAACTTTGTTGCTTATGCCTTTTATGTGAGTAGTTTTAAAAAAATAATAGTTATATTTCTGCTTCTTTCGGGAGTATATAACCTAAAGGCACAACTAATAGTTGACACAACACATACCGTGCAGCAATTGGTCAAAAATGTGCTTCTCAGTAATAATATATTGGTTTCAAACATTTCATACACAGGCGCAAACCGAGCCATAGGATATTTTGATGGTACTCATTCCAATATTGGACTAGCTAACGGAGTTCTTATGACAACCGGAAGTGTTGAAACTGCTGTTGGTGCATTCATTCCAACCAGTTTTGGGGTGAACAACGGATTACCGGGTGATTCTGCCCTTTCTGTAATTGCAGGCGATTCTACATTCGATGCCTGCGTGCTTCAATTTGATTTTGTTCCCTTTTCTGATACAGTTAGCTTTGATTTCGCTTTTGGCTCACAGGAATACCCCAAATACACATGTTGTAAGGAAAATGACGTGTTCGCTTTTTTCATAAGCGGACCCGGAATTGCAGGAGAAAAAAACATTGCGCTGATACCGGGCACCACTATACCAATTGCACTAAAAACCGTAAATGGAAAAGATTCTGCAGGCAGCAATTGCGGAGGTAGCTGCTTTGGGGTTAATTCAAATTACTACGTTGATAATTTACATGGAACTACTATTGGATATGGTGGTTTTACAACAGTACTGAAGGCTATATCAGATGTTACCTGCGGACAGACCTATCATATAAAAATTGCCATTGCGGACAGCTATGATCATGATTTTGATTCAGGAGTATTTCTTGGGGGCCATAGTTTCAGAGGAGGAACTAATCCTTTAAACATAAGTATAAGCCCTTCTGATTCCATTTGCCCTAATGATAAGGTAAGCATAAGCTTTCCCGATAATAATCCGGCAGATACACCCATCTGGAGTTTTCCGACCGATGCTACTGTTATATCAGGTAGCGGATTTGGCCCTTATGTACTTAGCTGGCGTAGTTCAGGCATAAGGCAAGTGAGCCTGCTTGATACCGGTGCCTGCGAATATAATAGAGATTCAATATTAATTAATGTTGCACCCTGCGATGTTCAGGTGCCTAATATTTTCACCCCCGGCAGTGGAGATAATAATGATGTGTTTCAAATAATAAATATTGAAAAATACCCATATAGCAACCTGCAGGTATATAACCGCTGGGGCCAGGAAATATATTATTCTGAAAACTATAATAATGACTGGAATGGAGGTAATGAGAGTGATGGCACCTATTTTTATATACTCACCCTTGAGAATCATGAAGTAAAAAAAGGATTTGTGACTATTGTCAGAAAATAACCTGCCTGCAAATAGAATTCCACAGCACTTTCAATAAAAAACGTTTACTTAATGCGTAATAATAACATAATGTATTGTATTAATAGTTTCTTATTAGATTTGCAATGCTTGAAAAAAACGCAATATGAGGAAGCATTTACATTTTATTCCGCTTTTATTTCTGTTACACATAATTCCGGTGATCGGTCAGGAGGATGTTGTTTTGCAAACAGCCGAAGGCTCTTTAATGGCAAAGAATTATACTTCTGCTGAAAATAATTTCACAAAATATATTGCGTCCTTCAGTAATCAGATACCTGCATATATGCAGAAAGTTAAAACCTACGATACCTGTAGTGTTTTCCAGAAAAACTTTCTGTTTCCAAACTTCACCTACGAACATCAATGGGCACAGGCTTATTGCGAAAGAGGTATGGCGCGGCTGGGTTTAAATTCAACTGACAGTGCACGCGCTGACTTTATTATGGCTGCAAAGTTAGATGAACACTATGCAGAACCTGATTACCAGTTGGGTGCTTTAATGAAAGCAGCAGGCGATAAGATCAATACCTGTATTTATACCGGTAAAGCCCTAATGCTTAGTGATACAATGAAAAAAGCCAAAGATCTATATACAATGAATTTTTGCTGGATGTGCGGAGCAGAGTACTTTAACAAGGGTAAGAATTCTGTTGATTTAAAAGAATATAAAGAAGCCTTGCCTAACTTAAACCTTGCCGTTCTTTTAAGTCCTGATTCTGCAGTATATTACGCATACAGAGGGGCGGCATATGATGGCCTCGGCAAACAAGACTCTGCGTTAATGGATTACACTTCTGCATTAAAACTTGATTCTTCAAGTTATCAGGCATATTATCGCAGGGCATTAATGTATGAAGCCAAGCAAAAATACCAGGAAGCTTTCAATGACTTAACCAAGGCTATTAATATGAATTCGAACTTTGCGGATGCATATAAACATAGGGCTGAAGATGCTGAGAACATGAATAAAGATGCTTCTGCTCAATATGATTACAAACAACTAATTCGCCTGAAACCAGGAGATGGGGAAGCATACTATAAGGTAGGTTTATTTTTACATAATGCAGGGCAAGATGCTTGCGATTATTTCCAGAAAGCACTTGATCGTGGTGTTGATGATGCACAAAGCTATGTAGACGATTGTAAAAAGGAAGCAGAAAAAGAATCGCGTTCACGCTTACGATAAAAGGTTATTTACCTTCTATATGTTTCTTTATTTTATTTAGTTTAACCAATGCATCTAAAGGGCTGAGAGAATCTATATCAGTTTTCTGTATCTCTTCACGTATTTCTTCCAGCAAAGGATCGTTTAACTGGAAGAAACTTAACTGGTAATCATCCTCTTTCCTGGTCTCTTTTGACTGGCCATTAGTTAATGCAGGGCTATGTGTATTTTCAAGTTGTTTAAGAACCTCTGCTGCACGCTGCACAACCTTTACCGGCATACCGGCCATGCGTGCAACATGTATACCAAAACTATGTTCGCTACCACCCGGAGTTAACTTGCGCAGGAATATTACCTTATTTCCAACTTCCTTTACTGAAACGTTGAAATTCTTAATTCGTTTATACAACACTTCCATTTCATTCAGTTCATGATAGTGTGTAGCGAAAAGCGTTTTCGCTTTTCCGGCGGCATGTTCATGTAAATATTCAACTATAGCCCAGGCAATCGAAATACCATCATAGGTACTTGTACCTCGCCCTATTTCATCTAACAATATCAAACTACGGTCTGATATATTATTCAATATACTTGCCGTTTCATTCATTTCTACCATAAAAGTAGATTCACCTGAAGAAATATTATCCGATGCCCCTACCCTGGTGAATACCTTATCTACAATTCCTATTTCAGCATGTTGGGCAGGCACAAAACAGCCCATTTGTGCCATAATTACAATTAGGGCCGCTTGTCTTAACAAAGCAGATTTACCGGACATGTTAGGGCCTGTGATAACCATTATCTGTTGTGTATCATCATCAAGGAATACATCATTCGATACATACTGCTCACCTGGAGGTAATTGCTGTTCAATAACCGGATGCCTTCCGCTTTTAATATCTAAGCTCTTGTCATCTTTTATATGTGGCCTTATATAATTATTCCGCTTGGCCACTTTAGCAAATGAAATAAGGCAATCAAGTCTTGCAACAAGCGATGCATTAAGTTGAACAGGTATAACATAGTCAGCCAGTGCCAATACTAACTCATTGTACAACCTCTCTTCCAAATGCAATATTTTTTCCTCAGCGCCTAATATCTTTTCTTCATATTGTTTCAACTCTTCCGTTACATAACGCTCGCAATTGGCAAGCGTTTGTTTACGTATCCATTCAGAGGGAACTTTGTCTTTATGCGTATTGGTAACCTCTAAATAATACCCGAACACATTATTAAAACCAACTTTTAACGATGGTATACCGGTTCGTTGAACCTCGCGCTGCTGTATTTGCACTAAATAATCTTTACCTGAAAAAGCAATTTCTCTTAGTTCATCTAATTCAGCGTTTATTCCCTTTGAAATTACATTTCCCTTATTTACCAATGCAGGTGGTTCGGGCATTATTTCTGCCTCAATCCTTTCCGACATTGTTTTGCAAGGGTTGAACTGTTCTGCAATTTTTTTCAGATAAACATTTTCAGTTGAAGCACAATCTTGTTGGATAATTTCAATTGACCGCAACGCATTTTTCAGCTGTACAACTTCACGGGGCGATATTCTGGCTACTGCAACCTTCGAAATAATACGTTCAAGGTCACCAATGGTTTTTATCTGTTGCTCAGTCTTTTCAAAAAACTCTTCATGCCTCAACAGGAAATCAACTATATCAAGCCTTTCCTCTATCAATGCTTTTTCTTTAAGCGGAAAAGTTATCCACCTGCGCAACAAGCGTGAACCCATTGGGGAAGATGTTTTATCAATAACCTCCATTAACGACTTTCCCCTGTCATGCAATGGCTGAATAAGTTCAAGGTTACGAATGGTAAATTCATCGAGCCAAACAAAATGATCACGTTCAATCCTGGCAATCTTATTTATATGCTGAACTTTGTCATGTTGGGTATCTGCCAGGTAATGCAATGCGGCTCCAGCGGCTACAACAGCTTCTTTCATTCCTTCAACTCCAAACCCTTTCAGCGATTTTGTGCCAAAGTGTTTCAATAAGGTTTCACGGCCATAATCCTCTGTAAATATCCACCCATCAAGCGGGTAATTATAAAATTTTTCGCCCCATATTTCTGTATACTCCTTCTTCTTATCCTTGGGATATAAAACCTCTGTAGGTTGAAAACTTTGTAATAGTTTGTCTACATAATCCCTGTCTCCTTCAGCGAGTAAAAACTCACCTGTGGAAACATCAAGAAAAGAAACACCGGCCTGTTTGCCCTGCCAGAATACTGCAGCCAGAAAATTATTGGCATTATGTTGCAGCACTTTATCATTATACGAAACACCCGGAGTAACCAGTTCAGTAATACCACGTTTTACAATGGTCTTGGTCATCTTAGGGTCTTCCAACTGATCGCAAATAGCAACCCTATGCCCCGCACGGACCAGTTTTGGCAGGTACATATCCAACGAATGGTATGGGAACCCTGCCAGTTCAGTATTTGCACCATACCCTAATGATTTTCGGGTAAGCACTATTCCTAAAACAGCAGAAGTTTTAACTGCATCTTCTCCAAAAGTCTCGTAGAAATCACCCACACGAAACAACAACAGCGCATCGGGGTATTTGGCCTTAATACCTTGATATTGCTTCATTAGCGGAGTACCCTCCGATTCTTTTACTGCTACCTTTGCCATTATGCTACAAAGATTATAAAAATAAGAACATTTAAGAAAAGGTTCGTTGCTTTTATTAAAATTAGAAACAAAACCCAGAAATGCTTATTTTTGGAATATATTTTATCATATCCTACAATTATGAAACAATTTGAATTATACCATAAAGAGTTCTCAACTTACCTATCTTCACCCGAAGTAAAATTGGGAATAGAAAAATCTATGGAACTTGTACGCACACATAACCGGATATCTTTTATTGGCAATGGCGGCTCAAACTCTATCTGCTCCCATATGATGGAAGACTATATGAAGATGCTCAATAAACGCACCTCTTCATTTACCGATGCAGCTATGATAACATGCTTTGCTAATGATTATGGCTGGGAAAGGGCTATGGAAGAATGGATCAAGTTCCAGTTTATGCCTGGCGACCTGCTGTTTGCTATCAGCAGTTCAGGCGAATCTAAGAACATATTGAACGCAACAAAAAAGGCAAAACAGATAGGAGGTAAAGTAATTACCTTTAGTGGTTTTAATAAAGATAACTCTCTTGGTAAACTTGGTGATGCCAATATTATAATTCCTATGCGCAGTTATGGTATTGTAGAAAACCTGCATTCGACCATATTGCACATTATACTTGACCAATTGCAGGGATTATAAGAATGCAGCCAAGTATAAGCATTATTACCCCCAGTTATAATCAAGGGCGATACCTTGAAGAAAACATAGTCTCTGTCTTTAATCAGGGTATAGTTGGCCTTGAGCATATTATTATTGATGGCGGAAGCACTGATAACTCAAAAGAGATACTGGAAAAACATGATGGTAAACTTACTTATTGGGTAAGTGAATGGGACCGCGGGCAAAGTGATGCTGTAAATAAAGGCTTTACTAAAGCAACCGGGGAAATTATTGGATGGCTGAATAGTGATGACTATTATCCGCCAGGTGCTTTACAAGTTATACTCAATGCTTTTTCAGATCCTTCTGTAAATGTAGTTTGTGGTGCCAGCATTTTATTTGATGAGAAAGGGAAACAGCAGAAAGGTGTCTCCACAATTGGCCCAAATAGAGGCCTTGAATTTCATTTACGTTTTCCGGATATAAATCAGCCTGCAACATTTTTCAGGCGAAAGGTCATGGCAGAATTCATGCCGCTTAATACTGCATTGCATTATATAATGGACCGTGAATTATGGACTAAATATGTGCAGCAGTATGGTATTGATTTCACTAAAATCCTTGATGATACGATTGTGTACTTCCGTATCCACTCTGAATCGAAGTCAGGTACAAAAGAGGCAGAGTTTGATAATGAATATGCTACTCTACTCTATTGTTTTGCGAAACAGAATAAACTGGAGGAAATTGCCAGGCTACTTGGCTTGCATTACAAACTCGTAGCAGGTTATTCATATTCAAACGCAAAGTACCCTGCTGAGGAAACAACATTGAATATGCTCAGGTATTTTATTCTAAAAAGAGGTTCGCTTGTTTTCAATAAAAGCCAATTCAATTTTGCTAAAAAAGCATATTCTCTGCTTGATATTAAGAATTACAACATATTACTTACCGAGGAAAAAGCATTGAAAAGAATTACTGCTATTGCAAACACTCTTAACTGGACTCACTTCAGGCTAAAAAGAAAATTCAATTTAGTTTAATGTCTGAAAAGAAATTACATATTGCCATTATTTCTACCTGGTATCCTTCACTTGCAAATGCAACAGGCTTGTTTGTCCGCGACCAGGCCGATGCATTGATAGATGCAGGAAATAAAGTTACTGTTTTCATGTTCCAATACTATAGCCTTATAGCATGGCTGAAAAAGAAACTGAAAGGAGAACCGCTCAGCAATTGGACAAAAGGGAAGAACTTCACTCCATTTGCCGGCAATTTTGTGCATTTTTATCCTACTCGTTTTTCATCTAACCCTATTGCGCTGCAAAAAAAAACGTTCCTGAAATACGTAGAAACATCATTTGCCAGTTATATATCACGCAACGGAAAGCCTGATGTAATTCATCACCATGGCATTGCAAACTATTGTTACATCACTGCACATTTAAGCAAGGTATTTAATATTCCTTATGTTATAACGGAACACTCTATGTTTATTGATAAGATAGATCACTTCAATTCATATGAAACCAAAGAGGAAAGGCTTGAAATGATTCAAAAAGCGGCGGCACGTATAACGGTAAGTAATTTTTATAAGGAATTCAATGAGGAATTGTTTCATGTTCCTTTTATTATGATACCGAATATGATAAACAACGATTTCTCCAATACACCTTTACCTGTATTTCCTAAAAACACAAAGCCTTTTTTATTTTTAAATATTGGTGAACTTGCAAGGAGAAAACGCCAAGATATATTGATTGAGGCCTTTACCATGACATTTAAGGGCAATACGGATGTTCGCCTCACTATTATCGGGAAAGGTAAACTGGAAGATGAATTGAAGAACCTTGTTGTTTCACTGAATATGCATGAACAAATACAATTTGCTGGACACAGGAATCAGGATGAACTGATTCGCATTATAGATTCATCGCATGTTGTTGTAATATCTTCCGAAAAAGAAAGCTTTTCAATGGTTGCAGCCGAGGCTTTGTTCAGGGGAAACCCAGTACTAACAACTCGTTGCAAGGGACCTGAAGACTTTATCAATGAAATTAATGGTATGATATGTGAACTCAACAGTATAGATGACATGCAGCAAAAACTGTTTCATATATACAATATATATTCATCATTTAACCCTTTGCAAATTTCACATAATATAAAGAATCAATTTTCAGAGGCTGTAATTGTCGCTAAACTGGAGGCCTTGTACCGTAAGGTTATTTCCCTTTCTTCTCTTCTTCCAGGAAAGAATAACGGTAATCAGTAGGCGGCACAAAATTTTCTTTTATACTGCGTGGAGATACCCAACGCAACAAATTGATCATTGAGCCCGCTTTATCATTTGTACCTGATTTTCTTGCACCACCAAAAGGTTGCTGACCCACAACTGCACCGGTAGGTTTATCGTTAATATAAAAATTACCTGCTGCATGGGTTAGTTTACGGGTAGCTAATACTATTGCATCGCGGTCATTTGCCAATATAGCACCTGTAAGTGCGTAGCTCGACGTTTTATCTACTATATCAAGCGTTGCTTCAAACTTTTTATCATCATATACATATACAGTTAATACCGGTCCGAAAATTTCTTCGCACATGGTAGTATAGTATGGGTTAGTAGTTTGAATAACTGTAGGCTGAATAAAATAGCCTTTCGATTTATCGCATTTACCACCTGCAATTATCGTTGCATCTTTATCTTTCTTAGCGTTTGCAATATAGTTGCTTATCTTATCGAATGATTTTTCATCAATTACCGCATTAATAAAATTTGAAAAATCTTCCACATCACCCATTTTAAATGATGCAAGGTCATCACACAAATGCTTCTTTACATCTTTCCATATTGATGCCGGAATATACGCACGTGATGCAGCAGAACATTTTTGCCCCTGGTATTCAAAAGCGCCACGGGCAAGTGCTACAGCCACCACTTTAGGGTCTGCTGAAGCATGAGCAACTACAAAATCTTTCCCACCGGTTTCTCCGACCAAACGTGGGTACGATTTATAAGTGTCCATATTGTTAGCTACAGTCTTCCATATTCCATTGAACACCTCGGTAGAACCTGTAAAGTGGATACCACCAAAATCTTTATGCGAAAATATTACATCACCCGCTTCTGGTCCTGAAACATATACAAGGTTTATAACACCCGGAGGCAAGCCTGCTTTCTCATATATTTCCATGATCATGTTTGCTGCATATATCTGGGTATTCGATGGTTTCCATACAACAGTATTACCCATTAATGCAGGGGCTGATGGAAGATTGCCTGCGATAGAAGTAAAATTAAAAGGAGTTAATGCAAACACAAATCCTTCAAGCGGCCTGTGCTCAGTACGGTTCCATGTAAGCGCAGGTGATTCCGGTTGCTGATGGTATATTTCAGTCATGAACTGAACATTGAAACGGAAAAAGTCAACCAGTTCACATACCGCATCAATTTCAGCCTGGAAAGCGTTTTTCGACTGGCCGATCATAGTAGCAGCATTCATAGCTGCACGGTAAGGGCCAGCCATAAGGTCAGCTGCACGCAAAAATATAGCAGCCCTTTGCTCCCATGGCATATTGCTCCAATCTTCTTTAGCCTTCATGGCCGCCTCTATAGCCTTCTTTACATGAGATTTATCTCCCTTATGGTATTGCCCAACAACATGCTTATGGTTATGCGGCGGGCGGATAGAAACTGTTTTGCCTGTTCGTACTTCTTTGCCACCAATATGCATTGGAATATCTTTATGTTCCTTCATAAACTGCTTCAGAGTCCTTTTCAGTTCTTCTCTTTCAGGAGTCCCGGGAGCATATGATTTTACGGGTTCGTTCTTCGCCGGTGGTACTTTATAAAATGCGTTAGACATAACAATAAGGTTTATAAAATTCAGGACTACAAAATTACAAATTTACGGGCTACACCTTCTTTTTTTTCATTTCGTATAATGGGGAATGTATCAATCCCATACGTTGAAAAAGATGAGCAAGAGAAGTCTTTAGTACTCCCATGCCATAGGTTGCGCTACGGCTGAAGTTGATTGATGAAGCCTCTTCAAAATACTTGGTAGGACAGGTAATTTCACCAATTTCAAAGCCGGCATAAAATATTTGTGATAACATCTGGTTATCAAATACAAAATCATCTGAACAACGGTCAAAAGGTATTGTTTCCAATACTTCACGTGAAAAGGCACGATAGCCGGTATGGTATTCTGATAATTTCTGACCAATTAAAATATTTTGGGTTAAGGTAAGGCAACGGTTAAAAATGTATTTATAAATAGGCATTCCACCCTTTAAAGCGCCCTTGCCTAAAATTCTGGATCCCATAACTACGGGGTATAGATCTTGCGCAATAATATTGGCCATTGAAGGAATAAGTTTTGGGGTATACTGGTAGTCAGGATGCAGCATTATAACAATATCAGCACCTAATGATAAAGCTTTGTTGTAACAGGTTTTCTGGTTACCACCATAACCCTTATTTTTTTCGTGTTTTATTACATGCTTAATGCCAATACGGGCCGCCTCTTCTACTGTCTTATCACGACTGGCATCATCTACAAGCACTACCTCGTCAACAATATCAAACGGTATCTCTTTATAAGTTTGCTCAAGAGTCTTTTCAGCATTATATGCCGGCAACACAACTACTAACTTCCTATTGTTTATCATGATAAGCTATTGGACAAAAGTAAAAATTTGTTTGGTAATGATTCGCTTTGCCATACTCTTTTACCTCATTTTTCGTTTTTACGGTATCTTTACACCGTATGAAGGTATTGCATAAGTATATGCTCAAGTCATTTTTAGGGCCTTTGGCTTTAACCCTTGCCATTGCGCTTTTTGTATTTCTTATGCAGTTTGTGTTTGTATATATAGATGACCTGGTAGGAAAAGGCCTTTCTTTTTATATAATTGCCAAATTACTGCTTTTTGTAACCCTCACCTTAGTACCCCTGGCACTTCCGCTGGCAATATTGCTGGCTTCCATAATGACATTCGGTAACCTGGCAGAGAACCATGAACTTGCCTGCATGAAAGCTGCAGGGCTATCATTACCCAAAATAATGGGCTCACTTATTGCACTTATCATATTCATGTCGGTAGGAGCATTTGTTTTTGCTAATAATGTATTGCCGTGGGTTAACTTGAAAAAAGATGCCTTATTATATGACATACGAATTGCGAAGCCTGCTTTGAATATTCAGCAGGAGATATTTTATAATGGCATTAGTGGTTATAGTATACGTATTGGCAAAAAGGATCCTGACCAGGAAACTATACATGAAGTAATGATATATGACCATACCGACCCTGATAATACACACCAGGAAGGTGGCGACTTTAAAGTAATACTAGCCAAGTGGGGCAAAATGAAAATGTCGGCCGACCAGCGCTACCTTGTATTGAACTTATACGACGGAAATGTTTACCAGGAAATGGTAGATAATGCCACCTACAGAATGACTCACCCGCTTACTATAAATAATTTCAAGGAACAGACTGTATATCTTGACCTGTCTAATTTCAGGTTCAGCCGTACCAATGAAGATCTTTTTAAGAGTAATTATGAGATGCTTAACATTAAGCAGCTGAAATTAACTTCTGATTCTATGTCGGAGGTTTTTGCAAAAACAAAGGCACAATTCTATAACGATTATACCCGTACTTATTTTGACCAAAAGCAGTTGAGTGCAAGCAAGCTGAAAAGTGATAGTATTATGCCCTCTCAGGCCCGAATAAATATGCTAGAGGCTGCAATAAATAATGTTCATAATGCAATGCAGTTTGTGCAGGGAAATAGCGATTCGCAGAATGTTACAAATGAAGATATTTTGAAAAGAAAAATAGAGATACATAAAAAGTTCACGTTTGCAATTGCTTGTTTCCTGCTTTTCTTCATCGGGGCGCCGTTCGGGGCCATTATCAGAAAGGGGGGGCTGGGTATGCCGGTTGTTGTTTCATCACTTTTCTTCATTCTATTCTATATTTTAACAATTATTGGAGTGAAATCAGCTATGCAGGAAACAATGACCATACCTGAAGGACTATGGCTCCCAACAGCTGTTCTTTTACCATTAGGTGCTTTTTTTACGTATAAGGCATCAATGGATTCAGCTTTGTTTGAAAAAGAGGCCTACACAGGTTTCTTTATTAAATTATTTCGCAGAAAAACCAGTGCATAAAGTAATATTTGGTTTTACACATTAAAAACTGATTATTTTAGCAATTCATTCTTCTTTAAATATATACGTGTGAATAAACTTACTTCGCGTACTCTTAACATTATAGTAATTGTAGCGGCTCTTGGCTACTTCGTAGATATTTATGACCTTGTACTCTTCAACATTGTGCGCGTTCCCAGCCTGAAGGCCCTTGGTTTCTCAGGAGAAGATCTACTTACCCAAGGAAAATTCCTTATGAATATGCAAATGCTGGGAATGGTTCTTGGAGGGATTTTATGGGGAGTATTGGGTGATAAAAAAGGACGTTTATCTGTATTGTTCTTTACCATTCTGATATATTCATTAGCCAATATTGCTAATGCATTTGTGGTGAATATTATGCAATATGCAACTATGCGTTTTATTGCAGGCTTTGGCCTAGCCGGTGAACTTGGTGTTGGTATTACACTTGTATCGGAAGTTATGACTACTGCAAAACGTGGCTTTGGAACCACCGTGGTTGGTGCAATTGGTATACTTGGCGCGGTACTGGGATATGCAATTACAGCAGGCTTTAATTGGAAGATGGCGTATTTAATGGGTGGTATATTAGGATTGCTTTTACTTGTACTAAGGGTGTTTGTTGTAGAATCGGGTATGTTTAAAAAACTCGATACACAACAGGTTTCAAGGGGTAATTTTCTTATGCTTTTCACCAATAGAAAAAGGTTTTTAAAATACCTGTACTGTATTCTTCTGGGGATTCCGGTATGGTATATAATTGGTTACCTTATAGCATACTCTGATGATTTTTCAGATAAGGTGCTTCACATAAATGGAACAGTTATTGCCGGCCGGGCAGTTATGATACATTACATTGGTGCTTCTATAGGAAGTTTTTTGTGGGGCATTGTAGGCCAGGCGCTACATTCCCGGAAAAAATCATTGTGGCTTGCTTTTGCGGTACTTATTCTTTTCACAACAGCATATTTCTGTTCCTTCGGGTTAAGTTCAACTTTGTTCTACGGAATTATTTTCTTCCTGGGTATCGCTCAGGGTTATTGGATAATATTTGTTACCGTTTCATCCGAACAATTCGGAACAAACCTGCGTGCTACCGTTACTACTACCGTTCCGAATTTTGTAAGAGGCTCAGTTATTGGTGTAAATGCCCTTATCACATTTTTAATTCCTATGTATGGAAAATGGGATGCGGCATTATTCACAGGTATTCTTTGCATCGGGCTTGCCCTGTTTTCACTCTATAAGCTTAATGAAACCTATGGCAAAGACCTTGATTATATTGAGGAGGTTTAGCTATTAATTAAAAACACTTTAGATTTGTTACTCTGATCTAATTATGAAAAAACAACTCTTTCCCGCTAAACAATATGTAGCCATTTTTGTTATAATTTCAACAATTGTAATTGTACAATGCACCAATACTAAACCAACTACTTCAACCACTGTTGTTAAGGTTGATCCATTCCACCCGCAGCAAACAGATATTCCCTTAGCTCAGGCACATTGGCCTTCAGTAACTGCCGAAGAGCTTATTGAGGGATATAAAATATATTCAACCAAGTGTAACGATTGCCATGAAATGAAAAACCTTTTGGAGTTCAGTGTAAGTGACTGGCCTAATATTATGCAGGAAATGGGTAAAAAGGCCAAACTCGATTCTATTCAATATAATCAGGTATGGCATTATATCGTTGCACGCCGTGAAGGCTTAATTGCAGCAAAGAAATAGACTTTACGATATAAAACTCCACCATTTTCGGGAATATTTTATATTTGTATAAACCTTAAAACCCATATATCATGAGAAAGTTTACACTACTAATCATATCCAGTTTATTATTTGCAAACTCATGGGGTCAAAAAATTCAGGTTCATGAACAAAGTGAGGACTTTGGAAAAGGTAAGAACAATGCACTTGTAGTAAGTATTTATGGCGCCGATGAAGGTGATATAGAAAAGGAGTGGAAATCGGTAATGAAAGACTATAACGCCCAAAAGATATCTTCCAGTAAAGGAATAATGTTTGCTGATAATGCAACAATTAAGGAAATGGGCAATAATACTATTGATATATATGCACGTTTTGACGTAAAAAAGGATGGTGAAGTTCAATTGGTAGTGTCCTTCGACCTTGGTGGTGCTTACTTGTCTTCATCAGCCCATGCTGATAAATACAAAATAGCAGAAAAAATAATGCACGATTTTGCGGTTAAATTGACTTCAGAAGCAATTACAGATAAACAAAAAACACAACAAAAGGCTTTGGATAAATTGAATAGCCAACAAAAAGACCTGGAAAAAGATAACAAGAACCTGAATAGTGATATATCTGATTATCAGAACAGAATAAAGAAGGATCAGGACGCTTTGGAAAAGAATAAGAGCGATCAGGCTAAAAAGCAGACGGAAATAAGTAACCAGCAAAAAGTGGTTGATGATCTGGCAAAACAAGCTAAGGAAGTTAAGTAACCCGTTTTAGATATTTTAAGTTAACCCTATCCATCTATAATAAAGGAATTCACAACCTTTATATGGTGATTTTTAAGGGCTATGAAGGATTTTTGTAGCTTTGCTACCCTATAACGTATATTGTATATGGAATTATTGTCAGCCCGGGTTTCCGGCTTATCTGAATCGCAGACACTTGCAATGTCAAGACGCAGCAGGGAATTAAAAGCAAAAGGAATTGATATTGTAAACCTTAGCCTTGGTGAACCTGATTTTCCAACTCCTGATGCTGTAAAAGAAGCAGCAAAAAAGGCTATTGATGATAATTTCAGCTATTACACTCCCGTTGCAGGTTATTTAGAATTACGTGAAGCTATCTCCAGGAAATTTAAACGTGATAATAATCTTGATTATAGTGCTGAGCAAATAGTTGTATCAACAGGCGCAAAACAATCAATTGCTAATGCAGTATTAAGCCTTATTAACGCAGGTGATGAAGTTATAGTTCCTGTGCCATATTGGGTAAGTTATTTAGAGATCATTCGTTTGGCAGAGGGTAAGAGTGTGCTTGTAAAGGCAGGTATAGAAAACAATTTCAAAGTAACTCCTGAACAGATAAAGAAAGCTATTACTCCTAAAACAAAACTTTTCATTTTCAGTTCACCATGTAACCCTACCGGTTCTATTTATTCTAAAAAAGAACTTGAAGGTATTGCGGCTGTTTTTGCTGAATATCCCCAAATCATCATTATATCTGATGAGATATACGAGCATATCAATTTTATTGGAAAAACTGAAAGCATTGGTACTATACCATCGGTAAAAGGCAGAGTAATTACCGTTAATGGCGTTTCAAAAGCATTTGCTATGACCGGCTGGAGAGTAGGTTATTTAGGCGCCCCCCTTGCCATTGCAAAAGCATGTGATAAGATACAAGGGCAGGTTACATCAGCAACCTGTTCAATTGGGCAGAAAGCCACTGAAAAAGCTGTGTCGTTGGATCCTTCCATTACATTTTCAATGCGCGATACGTTTAAGAAACGAAGAGATACCGTATTGAAAATGATGAAAGAAATACCTGGAATGAAAGCAAATGTGCCTGATGGCGCTTTTTATGTATTTCCTGATGTAAGTTATTATTTTGGCAAGTCATTTAATGGAACCGTAATAAATAATGCTACGGATCTTTGCTTCTTTTTGCTTGATAATGCGAGGGTTGCACTTGTACCGGGTGCTGCATTCGGAGATGATAATTATATCCGTTTCTCGTATGCTGCTGCTGAAGAACTATTGGTAAAGGCACTAGAAAGAATGAAAGAGTCACTAGCACTATTAAAATAAATTATTGTGAACCAGGCAGAGCTTAACAAAATATTCAACTCATTTAATAAGATCAACGTACTTATTATTGGCGACCTAATGCTCGACTCATACTACTGGGGCGATGTTAGCCGTATTTCACCTGAAGCGCCTGTACCTATAGTAAGCGTACGCAAAAAAGAGAGCCGTTTAGGTGGCGCAGGTAATGTGGCCGTAAATATTCAGGCTATGGGTGCTACTCCGTATTTGTGTGGTATTATTGGCGACGATGATAACGGTGACAAACTCGTTAAAATAATGCAAGCTGCAAAACTGCCTGTGCAAGGGTTGATTAGGGTTAAGGACCGGCCTACTACTACAAAAACCCGTATTATAAGCAGCAATCATCATATTGTGCGTATTGATGAAGAGGTAGATGAAGTAATTGGTGCTGCGCATACTGAGAAGCTTTTTGCCCAGATAGAAAAGCTTATTATAACAGGTAAAATAAACGTTATAATTTTTGAAGATTATGACAAAGGCGCTATCTCTGTAAGCCTTATAGATAAAGTAATAGCGCTTGCAAAAAAACTTGAAGTACCTACGGTGGTGGACCCTAAAAAAAGGAATTTCCTGGCCTACCGCAAAGTGACTTTATTTAAACCTAACCTGAAAGAATTAAAAGAGGGATTGGGAACAGATGTTAATGCAAAAGATATGGAATCGTTACGCAGAACAGTTGAAGTGTTCCGTAAAAAACAAGATATTGATATTGCCCTTATTACACTCTCTGAACATGGAGTGTATGTAAACTCTGATACCGATAAAAAATTAATACCTGCACATATACGGAATATATCTGATGTTTCAGGAGCAGGAGATACCGTAGTAAGTGTCGCTGCATTGTGCTGTGCGTTGGGTTTATCGCCAACTGATATGGCGTATCTTTCGAACCTGGCTGGCGGCCAGGTATGTGAAAAATCGGGTGTTGTACCTGTAAATAAAGAACAATTGCTGGCAGAAGCCAAGCAATACCTATAAGTCAATGAGCTCCCGGTCGCACATTATTCCTTATGAAGATCTGAACCTTAGCAAAAAGGAACAGGTGCGTAAAATGTTCAATAACATCGCGCACCGGTACGATTTCATGAACCGGTTGCTGACACTCAGAATTGACACCATCTGGAGAAGGAAGGCAATAAAACTTGTTGCGCCATACCAGCCAAAAGACATACTTGATGTGGCTACCGGTACGGGTGATTTTGCCGTTGAAATGATGCGCTTAAAACCAAAAAAGGTTATTGGTATTGATATTGCAGAAGTGATGCTTGAACTGGGAAGAAAAAAAATGGAGCGCAAAGGACTAAGTTCAATTATTGATCTGCAGGAAGCCGATAGCGAAAATCTTCCTTTTACTGATGGGTCATTTGATCTGGTAAGCTCTGCTTTTGGGGTACGGAATTTTGAATACCTTGAAAAAGGCCTTTCTGAAATGCTAAGGGTATTACGCCCCGATGGAACAATATTAATATTAGAGGCATCGGACCCTGAAAATATGCCCTTCAAAAGCCTGTATAAAGCATACATGACAAAAATATGCCCTGCAATAGGCGGTATTTTTTCAGATGGCAAAGCCTATAACTACCTGAATCGTTCGGTTGGCGCGTTCCCTACAGGCAATGCATTTATTTCTATTCTTAACAAAGTAGGCTATGTTAATGCTAAACACTACCCTCAAAGTATGGGTATAGCATCTATTTATGTAGCAAAAAAAAAAGGTATTGCGAAATAAAATGCCTCGCCACACGTTAATCAAATCTATGTTCACTATAGCCGATAGGGCTCCACTTCCAATACGATTATACAGGCAATGCATAAAGGGCTGTTTGCCTGTTTTGTTCTTATTTATGCTTGGTGGTAAAACACAGGCACAGGAAATGAACCTGCCAGGGTATGACCATACATTTATGCACTTTGGGTTTATAATAGCCGTTAATAGCACCAATTTTGTTGTACAACCTATACCTAATCTTGGCGGGCATTTTCAGGATAGCTTAAAAACAATTTACTCAAACCCCCAAACAGGGTTTAATTTAGGTATTGTATCTGAGGTTAAAATAGGTCCGTATTTGAAATTACGCTTTGTGCCTGATCTATCATTCGCAGAACGTGATCTGGCATATACATTTCAAGGAAAGGTTGATAGTTTCACTGTAACCAAGAAAGTTGAATCAACATTTCTTGATTTCCCTATTGATGTTAAGCTTATATCCAAACGACTTACAAACTTTCAGGCATACGTTCTGGCAGGGGCAAAGTATATAACTGACCTTGCATCGCAAACAGGAGTTAACCAACAATTAGCAGGTGTGAATGCAACCGTGCGGATAATCCGCAATGATTATGCATACGAAGCAGGAGCAGGCCTGCAGTTCTTTTTACCCTACTTCAAATTCGGTGTTGAACTAAAGGTATCACAAGGCATACGAAATCTTTTTATCAAAGACAATACTGTCTATACTCAATCACTTGAGTCCTTAACTTCACAGGTATTTCTTGTATCGTTTACGTTTGAGGGTTAAACCTCTTCAGCAACCACCAGTTTAATTCCGGTCTTTGAAATGGCACCCATACCCCCAATTACATTAGTAATATTAGTAATGCCATTCTTTTGCAAAATAGAATTAGCTATCATTGAACGGTAACCACCCTGGCAGTATACGTAGTAATGGTTCTTTTTATCGAGCGATGAAACCTGCTGTGGTAATGTGCCTAACGGAATATTTATTGCATCTTTTATAGCTCCTTTAGCAAGTTCTCCTTCGTTACGCACATCAATAAGTTTACTACCGTCATTCATCTGTTTCACAAACTCATCGGCCGTAATTGATTCCACATCTAAGGTGTTATTTCCGGCAGCTTTCCAGGCCTTTATTCCGCCTTTCAGATAGCCCAATACCTTATCGTAGCCTACACGCCCTAATCTCATAATAGCTTCTTCTTCTTTTCCTTCATCGCATATAAGCAGGAAAGGTTCATCTCTAAAAATGGTTCCTACCCAAATTGCAAACTGTCCGCCAAGACCAATATTGGTAGCACCGGTAATATGTTCCTTTGCAAAATCTTCTGGTGTACGCGTATCCAATACTGTTATGCCCGATTCCATTTGCTTTTTAAATTCAGTAACATCCAATGCATGAGCGTTATTGTGCATAAGTGTATCCATATCATTTTCATAACCCTTACGGTTTATTACAGCATCGGTAAAGAAATATTGAGGAGGTGCTTGCAATCCATCAAGCATCGTTTCAACGAATTTTTCCCTGCTCATAGGTTGCAAAGCATAGTTATTTCTCCGTTGTTCACCCATAGTAGTAGTTGTTTCTTTACCAATGTTCTTACCACATGCAGAACCTGCACCATGGCCAGGATATACGACAACATTATCAGGCAGTTTTTTCAACTTTTCTAATGAGTCATATAGCATTGAAGCCAATTCTTCTTTTGAGAGGTAATGCTTTGCAGCAAGGTCAACCCTGCCTACTTCGCCTACAAATAATGTATCGCCTGAAAAAAGTGAAGTAACATTTCCTTTTTCATCTTTTACCAAAAAGCAACACGACTCTATTGTGTGCCCAGGTGTATGAATAACCTGTATAATAGATTTCCCCAGCTTAAATTCCTGTCCATCGGTAGCGGCAATAATTTCATAGCCTGCTGTAGCACCCGGGCCGTAAATAATTTTTGCTCCGGTTTTTTTAACCAGGTCAATGTGACCAGAAACAAAATCGGCATGGAAATGGGTTTCCATAATATATTTTATCTGGGCTTTACGTGCCATAGCAATATCAATATAGGTTTGTATATCTCGCAATGGGTCAATTATGGCCGCTTCACCGTCCGATTCAATATAATAAGCCGCTTGTGCAAGGCATCCTGTATATATCTGTTGTATGTACATTTTCGTTCTTTTAATATTTATGCAAATTTACGAAAGAGAAACAAAAAATTATGTGACTTTCTACTGCTTTGTTGAGCACCCCAGAAATACTGATATAGACCCACTTTCGTTGTTATTCACAGTTAGGAGGTCAAGAAAACCATCGCCATTGAAATCGTCTACCAAGATACATACGGGTGATATGCCTGACGGGAAGGTAACAGGCTCCCCAAAATTTCCGGCACCATCATTTACCAAAATTGAAATATTGTTTGTTCCTGCATTACATAAAGCAAGATCAATCTTTTTATCCTTATTCATATCCACTGCCACAATAGATATTGGCCCACCGCCACCTGCAGGTAAATTAGGCGCTTTACTGAAAGTACCATCGCCCTTATTAAGTAATATTGACACATTGCCATTAGCACTGTTCACCGCCGCAATATCAGCTTTTCCGTCGCCATTAAAGTCACCGGCGGTAACGCAATTAGGATAACTACCTACTGAATATTCACTTGCTTTACCAAAAGTTCCATCACCTTTACCAAGTAAGACCGAAACACTGTTTCCACCCGTATTGGTAACTGCAAGATCATCATTACCATCTCCGTTAAAATCACTAACAGCTATTGGTGAAGGATACTCACCTACCCTGAAAATACCGGTTTGTGTGAAAGTTCCATCGCCCTTACCACACATTATAGTTACTGTATTACTGCTATCATTCGATATTGCAATATCAAGGTTTTTATCGTGGTTAAAATCAGCAATTGCTACAAAACAAGGGAATGGCCCACCGGGGAAGTCCTTCTTTTCTTTAAAGGTTCCATCACCATTTCCAAAAAATATTGATATGGTTTCACTTCCTACGTTGCTGACAGCCAGGTCCATTTTACCATCGTTGTTAAAATCGCCGGCTTTTACACTTGTAGGGTAGTGTCCTGTAGCATAGGTAACGGGATCTTTGAAAGTGCCGTCGCCATTGTTTATAAGAATAACCATATTGTTGCCATTGTAGTTCACCACGGCAACATCTGGCTTACCATCATCATTAAAATCGGCACTACATGCTGAAAATGAAAACTTTCCAGCCTTGTACGATATAGCCTTCTGCAAACACACTTTATCCTGCCCGAGTACTTTATTATGGGGGAAGAGTGTGAAAACTAATAAGGCAATTACAATGCCAAATCGTTGAATTTTAGCCAAAGTCCAATTCATCTTATACACAAATGTAGAAAAATATATATCTCGCAGGATAAAAACTTTATAAATATAAAAACAGGGATATATCGCTAAAAATCAGCTTCATTGATATTTAGCTGAACATATTACCAAAAAGGGCAAAATAAGCCTGAAAACAGGCTATCAGGCACCGTTTCTGCGTAATCGTTTCTTTTCGGAATTAAACTTCTTGGCTTTTAGCCTCTTTTCCTTACTTGCACGGCTTGGGCGAGATGCAATTCGTTTCTTCTTCCTTTTAAAAGCCCCTTCGAGCAAAATATAGAACCTGTCCATCGCTGCCTTTTTGTTCATCAACTGGCTGCGATCTTCCTGGGCTATTATTTTTAAAATTCCTTCTTTATTGATGAATGAAGCTAACTTTGTACCAACAAGTTGTTTTTGTTCTTCAGTCAACAATGCCGAATTCAAATAATCGAAATGCAATTCAACCTTAGTAGAAACCTTATTTACGTTCTGGCCGCCTTTACCTCCGCTGCAGCTGGCAGTAAATTTCCACTCCGGTGAAAAATCTATATTTCTGATGTCATTCATTTCACGTACAACCGTAATTCTAAGCAAAATAAGTCTTTTTTTCTTTCCCTTATTATTGCAGGCACAGTCTCAGGAGAGCTATTACCAAACCAAATTTGAAGCCTATTTTTCAAAGGATCACGAGGTAAAGAATTTTGTAAGCATAAATGAAAACGGCATTTCTATATACGAAAATGGAAGCGCAAAAGAGCAAGGTAAAAAAGCGGAAATAAAACTCAGCTGGAGAGAAGTTGATTCGCTAAAGAATATTATCAGCAGTATATCAGAAAAAGAACTGGAAAAAATTCTATTTGATAAAAAGGATAGCCTGTTCTATTATGTACAAAAAGATTCACTACGCCATATTGCCACAAACCAATTCAATGGAATGCGTATAGCCATTGACCCCGGCCATATTGGCGGCACATTTGAAATGGGTGAAACCGAAAGCCGTTGTATGAAATTGGGCATAGATTCAACCGTATGTATACAATTAGAAGAAGGAAATTTTACCTTTTTAACTGCATCTTTATTAAAAAAGAAACTCGATAAAGAAGGCGCTATAACTATGCTTACCAGGCCCGATACCGGCATATCATCACTCGGCATTAGTTTTTACGATTGGAAACGAAAGATCAAGAACAGAGCTTATGTTGATAGCCTGGTGAAAGAAGGCTTAATGACGGAGAAAGAAGCAATGGAGATACGCGGACATTTACCTGACAAATCGCTTTTCAGTAATGTGTTTGGGCCTATGGATCTATCAGAAAGGGCAAAAAAGGTAAATGCATTCAAGCCTGATATGACTGTTATTATTCACTATAACGTAAATGAAAAAAATACCGGCTGGACAAAAACCACCGATAAAGATTTTGTAATGGCATTTGTAAGCGGATGTGTTACAACTAAGGATCTGCAAACATTAGCGGGCAGGCTAAACCTGTTGCGTTTACTGATAAGTGATGACATTGAGAATTCAGTAAAGTTATCTTCACTTGTTGTAAATCATCTATCTGCTGACTTAAAAGTACCGCTTGCTAAAAAGACAGATGCCACATACTTAAGTGAACATTGCCTTTCGACACCTGCTGTTGGAGTTTATTCGCGCGACCTTGCTTTAGCCCGATTAATAAAAGGCACATTGGTTTATGGTGAACCACTTTATCAGGATAACAGCAAAGAATGTATGTTGCTTACCGGACATGGCGAAAATATTGAAGGCATGACCGTACCACTCCGTATTCAATTAGTAGCTGATGCTTACTACAAGGCTATAAGTGATTATGTGGATGGGTTGAAGAAGAAATAATTACTGCGGATCCACATCAATTTTAATGCGGGTGCGGCTATATTCTTTGCCCTTATGGTAAAATTCATTTAGCGCTTCCATCACCAGGGCTTTTACTTTCTGCGAATATTTTTCCTTTTCTACTTTCAGTAAAATAGTTTTCAAAAAATAATTATTCACTTTCGATACTATAGGGTATTCAGGCCCCAGCACACGTTCTTCACCAAACCGCTTTTTTAGCTCTATTGCCAGGTCAGGCGATACAGCATCAAGGTCATCCTGGTTTTTCTGGCTGAGTGTTATTTCAATTAAACGTGTAAATGGTGGATATGAAAACTTTTTCCGCTCTTCTATCTGTTCCTTATACATGCCAATGTAGTCGTTCTTCACCACCTGGTGAATGATAGGATGATCAGGGCTATTGGTTTGTATAATAACCTTACCACGCTTATTCTTCCTACCAGCACGGCCACTTACCTGCGCCATTAACTGGTAGCTTTTTTCAGGTGAACGGAAATCAGGGAAATGCAAACCTGAATCAGCATTGAGCACACCCACCACACTTACATTATCAAAATCGAGTCCCTTGGTTACCATTTGTGTACCCACTAACACATCCACTTCCCTATCTTCAAACTGGCTTATTATTTTTGAGTGCGAATTCTTTGCACGGGTTGAATCCAGGTCCATGCGGGCAATGCGCGCCTGTGGAAAAAATACGGCCAGCTCTTCTTCTACTTTCTCCGTCCCAAAACCCTTTACATGCATACCCGGGCTACCGCATGCAGGGCATATTTTTGGCAAACTTGTTGAATAACCGCAATAATGACAACGCAGCAGATCAGCTTTTTTATGATAGGTCAAACTAACATCGCAATTAATGCACTGCGGCACATGTGCGCACACATTGCATTCAATAAATGGTGCGAAGCCCCTTCGGTTCTGAAATAATATTACCTGTTCTTTTTTATTCAGCGCTTCTTCAATATTAGTCAGCAGAAAAGGCGAGAACAATGACTTCATTAATTTCTTTCGCTTCTCTTCACTCACATCACGTACATCTATTTCCGGCATTTCTATACCTCCATAGCGTGTGGCTAATTCAACTAATCCGTATTTGCCTTGTAAAGCATTGTAATAGCTTTCTATTGATGGCGTAGCCGAACCCAATATAACCTTTGCCTTATGCACATGAGCAAGGTAAATAGCAGAATCGCGCGCATGGTAACGCGGAGCAGGGTCTTGTTGTTTATATGAACTGTCATGCTCTTCGTCAATTATTAAAAGCCCAAGGTTAGAGAAAGGCAGGTACAATGAAGAACGTGTTCCTACAATTATAGAATAGGTTTTGTCCTTAGGGTTAGCCAATGTATTCCACACCTCTACCCTTTCGTTGTCGCTATACTTTGAATGATACACCCCGACATTATCGCCCCAGCGTTTTTTTAAGCGCTGAACTAACTGGGCTGTAAGTGCAATTTCGGGCAAGAGATACAATACCTGTTTACCTTTTGCAATAACCTGCTCCATCAGTTTCATATATATCTCCGTCTTTCCGCTCGATGTTACACCATGCAACAGAATCACTTCTTTTTCCTTCAGCTGTTCTTGTATAGCATCATAGGCCACCTGCTGAAAATCGGCCAGGTCGTTTGCAGACTCCAATGCTTTATTTGAACTTGGTAAACGCGAAACTTCCTTCACATACACTTCCATTATTCCCTTCTTCACTAACTGGTCTAATGTTTGTGCGGTGCATCCCGTATGAGCTAATAACTTGCTTTTCTTCACATCAATATCATTGCCCGTATGCCAGTTTGATAATGACATATACCCCATAAGCAATTGTAATTGCTTAAATGCTTTCTTCTCCAGGTCATTCATGGCCTGTTGCAGATCAGCTTCCGATACCGAGGCCGGTATTCTAACGAACGATTCTGTGCGGGGCTTGTAACTATCTTTTATTTCTTCCTTTACCTGCGCAAAACCTTTTGCCAGCAATGTCTGAATGATAGGATGAACGGTCTTTATGCCTAATGCTTCTGCCGCTTCATCAATGGTCATTTCTTTTTTTACATCCAATGCTATTACCAGTTTCCATTCCTTATCCGTAAAGAAATCCTGTTCCACCTCATCAAGGGCAAACTCTTCATTACGGATAATCTTCGTTTCACTGCTAAAACGCAAACCACCCGGTAAGGCAGCATTCATAACTTCTCCGGGAGTGCATACGTAGTACGCAGCAATCCAGTCCCAGAAATTCAGTTGCATTTCATTTACAATAGGTACTGCGTCCAGCACGTCCTGTATATACTTGGCCTGGTAATCTTTAGGCGGAGTTTGATGCAGGTGCTTTATCAAAGCCATATACAGCTTATTCTTACCAAACTGCACAACCACTCGCTGCCCGGGTTTTACAAGGTCATTCGAATCATAGGGAATCCTGTATGTATACAGGTTAGGTACCGCCAGGGGTAGTATAACATCCGCAAACCATGTAGCACGTTCCTCCATTTTCTTTTTCTCTCATGCAATTTTAGCGAATTTTAGCTTATAGAACGCAGGTGACGCTGATTCGACGGATCAATACAGGTGATGGATTCTGCCCCAAACCCCTAAAGGGGCTTCAATACAATATAGTGTATTTTCTTAAGCCCCTTTAGGGGTTTGGGGCAGAGATTGAGATTCCTCACTCCGTTCGGAATGACAATTATTATTTAATTTTCATGGGAAGTATGGCGACAGGCTTCGCCTGTCGCCATACTTCCCACCAGGTAAAAAAGCCTGCCTGTCATTCCGAACGGAGTGAGGAATCTTTGCCAGTGGCATCTCCTTAAAGTTATACTGAGCCTGTTAAATCATGTTTTATTATACATCGACAAGGGATAGTCTCATTTAATCCGCCAGATCCGCGTCATCCGCGTTCCATTATAGCTTTTATCTTAAATTTGTTGATATGAAAATACTTATTGAAAATATAAAGACAATAGTTGGAGCAAATCCAAGGCCACAGGAAAAAGTATCGGGCAAGGAAATGAGCGCCCTACCCTGTATTCATAACGCATGGCTAAGTACTGAAAATGGTCTGATCTCAGGCATGGGTGAAATGAAAGATGGCATCCCGGCTAAAGCAGGTTTCGATAAAGTTATAGATGCTAAGGGTAAATTTGTTTTTCCATCGTGGTGCGATTCGCATACGCATATTGTATATGCAGGCAGCCGTGAAGGTGAGTTTGTTGACCGCATTAAAGGATTGAGCTACGAAGAAATTGCCCGCAATGGTGGTGGTATATTGAACTCTGCAGAGCGACTGAACAAAACATCGGAGGATGAACTTTTTGATAGCGCTATGCACCGCCTGAACGAAATTACAAAGTATGGCACAGGTGGGGTGGAGATAAAAAGCGGCTACGGATTATCGGTTGATGGGGAGTTAAAGATGTTGCGGGTTATTAAAAAACTGAAAGAACATTCTCCTTTAACCATCAAGGCTAATTTTTTGGGCGCACATGCCATGCCTACTAAATACAAGCAAAACAGGCAGGAATATATTGACCTTATTATTAAAGAAATGTTACCTGTCATTGCGAAAGAAAAACTGGCTGATTATTGCGACGTGTTCTGCGACCGTGGTTTTTACACCATTGAAGAAACCGATGCTATTTTGCAGGCAGGCTTGAAATATGGCTTACAGCCAAAGATACATGCCAATGAATTAGATTATTCAGGGGGAATACAAGTGGGAGTAAAGAACAATGCCCTATCAGTGGACCACCTTGAATTTACCGGAGATGCCGAAATAGATTGCCTGCTGAAATCAAAAACCATGCCTACCCTATTGCCAAGCACAGCCTTCTTCTTAGGCTTACATTACCCGCCTGCACGTAAAATGATAGATGCCGGTTTACCAATTGCATTAGCGACAGATTATAACCCTGGCTCATCTCCTTCAGGCAGAATGGCCTTTATACTTTCCCTGGCTTGTGTGAAAATGAAAATGCTACCCGAGGAAGCTATAAATGCAGCTACTGTCAACTCTGCTTATGCAATGGGCCTGGATAAAACACATGGGACAATTACCATTGGAAAGAAAGCGAACCTGTTTATCACCCAAGCCATACCAAGTTACAGCTTTATACCTTACTCTTTTGGTAGTAATTTGATTGGGACGGTGATTGTGGATGGAGAGGTGAGGTAAAAACTACATAGACAATATAAGTAATACTTAAAAACAATTATTTTATTTGTTTATTTTCTCCCAAGTACTTTCTAAGTGTGATTCTATATATTGTCTTGCTTTTTGAATACTGTTTAGCTGATAAGAATTTAGTGATACACCGCTTCGACATCCCGGTATAGGACAAACATAATCACCAGCGGCGCCCAAAAACCCTCCAAGAGACATTTTCAGCGGAGGCTCTCCGTGGCTAATGCAATAGGGCTGCAAATTAGAAATAAAAGGCCTGCCTGAATCATCAAATTCTACATCCCACTTCCATAAAATACCACCCATTTCCTGTTTATTCCATTTTTTTAATTGCTCTCTCTTCTTATTATATTTATTTTGTTTGCCAAAGAGTAGCCGAAAAATTAAACTTGTCAACCAGTAACCAATCAAAAGAAGGGTAGCCCCAAAAAGAATTTTCCAAATAGGATATTCTTTGTTTAAATATCCTATCACTTCATTCTTCGTATACATTTTTGAAAGAAATACGGTAACATTCTCAAATATTCCTGTAGCATCAAGTATTTTTTTCCCAAGCCAAGCAATAAAAAAAGTTGCAAGCCACCTAGCTATTTTTCTAATATTCAAATTAATTTTCATGCTCCAGTCAGTTATATGTAATCTATATTAGCAATAGCTTGATACAACCTTCAATCAAGATCTATTAGTCTTTTCGATTTTATTCTTTCTTCTTCAATAACCTCTTTTGAAATAGACACAATAGTGTACAGTTTATTATCAATCATTGTTCTGTATTCATCAATTTTCTCAATATGTGATAAATCATTGTCAAAAATCTCTTGTATTATATGATTAATTTCCATTATTGCCATTTCAAGATTATTTTGCAACTTATTTTTTGAATTGAGATACAACTGTATTTTGTATCCCAATCTTATAGATTTATTTATTGACAAAGTGAATCTACGATAACTTTCTCTTTTCGTCCTAAAATCCAACTCATCTTTCTGATAATCTATCTTATAATTCTGATAATCTAATAATCCTTTACTTATGGAAACCAAATACTCGCTCAACGCTTCGGTAATCTCAAGAATCCATTTAATTCTAGAAGCAGAAACAGTATTTGATTTGATTTTCAATAATGCAAATACCCCAGCCAAAATGAAACCAATAAGTGGAATTAAATATTTCATCCAATCATTGTTGTCTCTACAACAACGGCACAATAAAATTTGATGCATAGTGAGTTTTTCTAAATAGTACTTTTAAATTATCAATTGATGAGTTTACATACACAACATAAGAAATATTTTTCATTTAAATACAAGAACGTGCAATAAGATACATAAATAAGTACTTAAATGCGTTTTGACGTTTCCTCAGTTGTTTAAAGCCACAATATTGTCATTCTTTTTCTAAAACTTGCCAGTTATTAGCCTTTTTTTGACACGCAACAAAAATAACATACAAATATATTATAATCAATTAATTACAAACTAAATTAACTTAAAATGTCTAATTGTATTTCATTGTATTTATCAATGAACCCATATTGAGATTTTAGGTTAAGATTGAGTAGGAATATGGCCTGTTGATAAATAGTAAACATTTTATTTTATAGTAGGCACAAATTGCTGAAATTTGTATTGTAAATAATTAATTCCTGAGAAATACTTTTGGCATTGTATTGTGGTTTTGGGAAATAGTAATAACAACAAAAGACGGGTTACAGTGTTACCCCTAAACATACTGATTAACAATATAAAGACGGGTAACAAATGCAGAAAAAAGAATAAAAAAAGACACAGTAGCAATTAAGCATACTGTGTCTCACATAAACTCCCCCAAAACTATGTTACAAATTTGGTTGCGGTGTTGTGCGCAGGTAAGGCTTAATAACCTTATGCCCCTTAGGGAATTTGGCCGCAATATCTTCTGTTTTAATAGCAGGCGCAACTACAACATCTTCGCCATATTTCCAGTCTGCCGGTGTGGCAACACTATAGTTAGCGGTTAGTTGCAATGAATCGATCACGCGAAGTATCTCATCAAAATTTCTACCTGTTGATGCAGGGTATGTGATGGTCAGCTTGATCTTCTTATCGGGCGATATAACATATACCGAACGAACGGTGAACTTATCTGATACTTCCGGGTGAATAGCATCATACAGTTTTGCAACCTTAAAATCAGGATCAGCAATGATAGGGAAGTTAACCGTTGTCTTTTGGGTTTCGTTAATGTCCTGCACCCATGCCTCATGCGATTGAATAGGGTCAACACTCAATGCTATAACCTTAACGTTGCGCTTATCAAATTCAGGCTTTAGCTTTGCCACCCTACCTAATTCAGTAGTGCAGACAGGTGTAAAATCAGCAGGATGAGAGAATAACACTCCCCATTTGTCTCCCAGCCATTCGTGGAAGTTAATTGTACCTTGCGTAGTTTGCGCTGTAAAATCAGGCGCAATGTCTCCGAGTCTTAATGCCATTGTGTAATTTAAATTTAAAGGTTTATAATTATTGGTTCTTCTGTTTCTTCATTTAAAAAAGGGCGAATAGCATATGTATATACAACACATCCTACACAGTATCCGGCAAAGCTTTCAAGTGCTGCACATATCAATAATACACCGGTTACTATATAGGCAAGTACATCATAGTTCAGGAAAAGTAATGTGGCAATTGCAACTGTAAATACAAAGCCAACTGCAGCTGCAAACTTTTTAGGCGCTGCGTCTGTTTGTTTCCATGGCAAGCCAATGTACGATGCAACAGTTTTTGCTATAGCTTTTAAAGGGCTGTACTTTCCTGATGTAAATGCCCTCAAATAAAAATCAATTGCCAGGCCTGCAATTATGTATGGAGATTTAAAATACACCCCAATGATGGTAATTACAATTGTAAAGAAAGCCGCCACCCTGGCTACGCTTTCATTAATTCGGTTTATTGATACAGGGCATGTTACGGACGTGTTATTCATACTTATTTTTTGTTTGAGGGCACAAATATATATAATATCTATAAATTTAGTAGATATTAAGAATAAAATTTTTTACTCCTGCTGTTTCTTCCTCTTTTTCAGGACTTTAAGATGCTCTTCCCGTTTCAGAATATCTTCCAATGTTATCCCTGCCAGTATTTTAAGGCTG
>Ga0210386_10000194_pt1 | contig 53669 bp, 51 predicted proteins | sample IncBWH32OmetaG_FD_160091 | JGI IMG/M metagenome (GOLD analysis project Ga0210386, IMG submission 160091) | Forest soil microbial communities from Barre Woods Harvard Forest LTER site, Petersham, Massachusetts, United States - Inc-BW-H-32-O ...
CGCGATGGCGTGTCCGTCGATCCGGGCCTGCCGCCCTTTGACCTCGGCAGGCACGATGTTCATGCCGGGCGAGCCGATGAAATAGCCGACGAAAGTATGCGCGGGCCGGTCGAACAGGTCGGCCGGCGTGCCGCTCTGCACCACGCGGCCGTCATGCATCACCACCACCGTATCGGCGAACGTCAGCGCCTCGGTCTGGTCGTGCGTCACATAGATCATCGTCAGATCGAGGTCGCGGTGCAGCGCTTTCAGTTTCGACCGCAACTGCCACTTCAGCTCGGGATCGATCACGGTCAGCGGCTCGTCGAACAGCACGGCGGCCACATCGGAACGCACCAGGCCGCGGCCGAGCGAGATTTTCTGCTTGGCATCGGCGGTGAGCCGCAGCGCTTTACGCGACAGATAGGGAGTGAGGTCGAGAAGGGCTGCGATTTCATTCACCCGCGCGTCGATCGCAGCTTTGGGTAGGCCGCGATTCTTCAGCGGGAAAGCGAGATTTTGCCCGACCGTCATGGTGTCGTAGATCACGGGAAACTGGAACACCTGCGCGATATTGCGTTCCCGCGTGGATTGCGCGGTGATGTCGACGCCGTCGAACAGGATCTTGCCGCGCGACGGCGTGACGATACCGGAGATCAGGTTGAGAAGCGTGGTCTTGCCGCAGCCGGACGGTCCCAGCAGCGCGTAAGCGCCGCCGCGCCGCCAGGTCATCGTAACCGGCTTCAGCGCAAAGGATTCCTCGGGCGCATCGTTGCCGCCGTAGGAATGCGCGAGGTCGACGAGGTCAATGCGCGCCATGCATCACCTCACGTATTTTTCGATAAAAGATCGGGAGATGCGACCAGACGACCCGTCGCATCGAACACAAAGACATTATCCGGATCGAGCACGGCATCGAGCAGATGGCCGGGCTGGTATTCGTGCACGCCCGGCAGCACGGCGACCCAGTTGGACGCATCACGGTTGAGATGCACGAAACTTTCCGAGCCCGTGATTTCCGTCACGGTCACGGTGGCATGAAACGCGTGTCGGCCAGGGATGCCGTTGGCAATCTCCAATTGATGCGCGCGGAAGCCGACCCGGTAGGCGCCATCGGCCAGCGTAGCGTAGAGTCCACCCGCCGGCGCCGCGATGCCGCCGGCATATTGCACGGAGCCGTTTTTCTTCTCGATGCCGACGATGTTGAGCGGCGGATCGGAAAACACTTGGGCAACGCGCAACGTGTCGGGACGGCGATAGACCAGCGGCGTCTCGCCGGCCTGCAGCGCCTCGCCTTCCCACATGCAGACGGTACGCCCGCCCAGCAACAGCGCTTCCGACGGCTCGGTCGTCGCATAGACAAAGATCGCGCCAGAAGCCTCAAAGATGCGCGGCAATTCGGTGCGAAGTTCCTCGCGCAGCTTGTAGTCGAGATTGGCGAGCGGCTCGTCGAGCAACACAAGATCGGCGCCCTTGACCAGCGCGCGGGCGATCGCGGTGCGTTGTTGCTGGCCGCCGGAGAGTTGTAGCGGCGTGCGGTCGAGATACGGTTCGAGTTTCAGAAGCCGGGCGGCCTCTCGCACACGTTTTTCGATCTCGCTTTTCGGCTTGCCCTGCACCCGCAGCGGCGAGGCGATATTCTCATAGACCGTCAGCGAGGGGTAATTGATGAATTGCTGATAGACCATCGCGACCGAACGCTGCCGCACGTCGGCGCCGGTCACGTCCCTGCCATCGACGAGAACCCGGCCCGAGGTCGGTTTGTCGAGACCGGCGAGCAACCGCATGATCGACGTCTTGCCGGATAGCGTTGGACCCAGCAGAACGCTCAAGGTGCCGCGTTCGAGCCTCACGCTGACGTCGCGAATGGCAGGGACGCCATCGACCGACCGCGAGACGTTGACCAGTTCAACGCTCATGGCCGTCCTCCCGCTCCGGTCATGAGAGCCTTCGAGGAGATTTGCTGGGCGGCAATCCAGAGATCGAGGGCTGCGATCTCTTCCGGCGTCAGACGCAATCCCAATTTGGATCGCCGCCAGACGATGTCTTCGGCGGTGCAGGCCCATTCCTCCGAAATCAAGTACCTGACTTCGGCCTCGGTCAAGCTCGCGCCGAAAGCTTTACCAAGCTCGGCAAGCGACTTCGCCGTGCCCAATAGCTTGACGGCGCGCGTGCCATAGGCATGTGCCAGCCGGTTGGCATGGAAGGGCGTGAGGAACGGATAGTCGCGCATCAGTTCCGCGGACAGCGCCGGAATCGCCGAGACGTCCATATCGCCGCCCGGCAGCGGCGCCTTGCCCGTCCATCCTTCGCGCGCCTTGTCGCCTTTCAGATAAGGGCCAAGCTTTTCCAGCGCTTCTTCGGCCAGACGCCGATGGGTTGTGATCTTGCCGCCGTAGATCGACAGCAGCGGCGCGCCGCCGGGGAGATCGAGCTCGAACACATATTCGCGGGTTGCGGCCTTGGCTTCGCTTGCGCCGTCATCGTAGAGCGGGCGAACGCCGGCATAATCCCACACCACGTCCTGCGGGCTGACCGGCTTTGCCAGATATTCGCTGACGGAGGCGCAGAGATATTCGATCTCTTCGGTTGTCGCCTTCACCTTTGCCGGATCGCCGTGATAATCGCGATCGGTGGTGCCGATCAGCGTGAAGTCGTCCTGATAGGGAATCACGAAGACGATGCGGCCGTCGCTGTTCTGGAACATGTAGGCGCGGTCGTGATCGTAGAGCTTACGCACCACGATGTGCGAGCCCTGCACCAGCCGCACCTTGGCCCGCGCGTTGACGCCCGATCCCGCCGCCAGCACCTGCTCGACCCATGGCCCGCCGGCATTGATCAGCACGCGGGCGCGAACGGTCGAGCGCTCGCCGCTCACGGCATTCGCCAGCGTAACTTCCCAGATGCCGTCGACCTGGCGGATTTCGGCCGCGCGGGTGCGGGTGCGAATCTCCGCGCCGCGGTTGGCGGCATCGCGCGCCGTGAGCACGACCAGCCGCGCATCGTCGACGAAGCAGTCGGAATATTCGAACCCTTTGGTGTAGCGGTTCGGAACCAGCGGCTTTCCGACCTCGTCACGGGAAAGATCGACCGAGCGCGTCGGGGGCAGGCGATGCCGGCCACCGATGTGGTCATAGAGAAAGAGGCCGAGCCGCAACAGCCACGCCGGCCGAAGCCCGTCGTGATGGGGCAAGACAAAACGAAGCGGCCGGATGATATGGGGTGCGATTCCCCAGAGAATCTCGCGCTCGATCAGCGCCTCGCGGACCAGCCGAAACTCATAATATTCGAGATAGCGCAGGCCGCCGTGCACGAGTTTGGTCGACCATGACGACGTTCCGCTCGCCAAGTCGTTCATTTCGCAAAGAAAAACCGAATTACCCCGTCCCACGGCGTCGCGCGCGATTCCGCAGCCGTTGACGCCGCCTCCAATGATCAAGAGGTCGAAAATCCGATCCAAGCGCTTCCCCGGCTCGCCCGTTGCGACTGGCGATTTCACTTTCGTTTTCGATTAAATCACAACTAAATGCGAAAGCAACACGGATGGTCCGTTTTCCGGTGTTATTCCCTCAGGAATCAGCGCACCGACGTCACGGCCGGAGGAAGTTCGGTATCGGACTCATCCGTGTCGAGCGATCCGGGCAACGCCTCGATCACCTGGATGTCGCGGGTCCGGCAAATCTCGGCGAGCCGCGTCGGCAGCGCCACGTCGGTGACAAAGGTGTTGATCTGGCTGATGTCGGCGATGCGAACCGGTGCGCTGCGCCGGAACTTGGTGGAGTCCGCGACCAGCATCACACTCCGCGCATTGGAGATGATCGCCTGGGCGGCCTGCACTTCGCGATAATCAAAATCGAGCAGCGTGCCGTCCTCGTCGATCGCGGACGCGCCGATGATGGCATAGTCGACCTTGAACTGCCCGATCAGGCTGGTCGCGGTCGATCCGATCACGGCGCCATCGGCGCGGCGCACCGCGCCGCCGGCCACAATAACTTCGATCCGCGGATAACGATACAGCAGCATCGCGACATTGAGGTTGTTGGTGATGACCAGCAAGTCTTCATGCGAGGTCAGCGCGCTCGCGACTTCTTCGGTCGTGGTGCCGATATTGATGAACAGCGAGCAGCCATTGGGGATCAGGCTTGCTGCGGCCGCACCGATCGCCTTCTTCTCCTCGGCGGCGACAAAGCGGCGCGCCTCATAGGCAAGGTTCTCGACGCCGGAAGCGATGATCGCCCCGCCATGGATGCGCGTCAGCACGTGATGATCGCAGAGATCGTTGAGATCTTTCCGGATGGTCTGCGCCGAAACCTCGAAGCGCCGCGCAAGGTCCTCCACCATCACGCGGCCCTGGCCGCGTGCGATGTTCAAGATCTCGGTCTGACGGTTTGAAAGATCGGTCAACCCTGCACCTTGGGAACCAGTAAGAGCAACGAGAACGCCCCATGGTGCGGCGGTTCGCGCGACCGGTCAACGGTGGTGATCGGCTCTTGCCCGGATAAGCAGGTCCATGGAGAGAACGAAATCGGCGGGAAAGAGCGCATTAATATAGTGATGGATGACAGCGATATAGCTATTGGCGTAGCTGCCGCGCGCGGTTGGAAACCTCGATAAGTTCTGCCATGGTGGAGGCAACAGAAGAAAATATTCGGGAGACGCTTGCCATGACCACCACTGTCGAAGTGCTCGCCGCCGCGTTCAGGGACGCCGGCACGCCCTTCATCGTCGGCCACCCCGGCGGTGAATCAGTGGAACTGATGGAAGCGGCACGTCAACGACAGATGCGGTTTCTCCTGATGAAGCAGGAAGTCGCCGGCGCGATGTTGGCCGCGACCTGGGGCGATCTCACCGGCAGCCCGGGCATATGCCTCTCCACCCGCGGCCCCGGTGCGGCCAACATGGTCAACGGCGTGGCGCACGCCTTTCTCGATCGTTCGCCGCTGATCGCGATTACCGACACGTATTCGCGCTCGACCTTCGAGACGGGTTTGCGCCAGCGCATCAACCAGCAGGCGATTTACGAGCCGATCGTGAAGTGGAGCACCGTTGTCGACGCCAAGACCGTGCGTCAGCAGGTGCGCCGCGCCATGCGCACGGCGACCGCGACGCCGCCAGGCCCGGTGCATTTCGAATTTCCGCAGAGCGAGACCACGCGCGAAGCCGGCGAATACGTCTCCGAGCCGCCGCTGATGCCGAACTGGATTACGCCGCGTCCCGACCGCGCCGACCTCAAGCCCGCGCTCGACATGCTCAACAGCGCCAAACGGCCGATCCTGATCGCCGGCATGGGCGTCTATTGGTGTGGTGCATCCGCGGAGTTCGTCAAATTCGCCGAACGGCTAGGGGCGCCGGTGCTCACCACCACCAAATGCAAGGGCATGATCCCGGAGGATCATCCGTTGCGTGCGGGGTGTATCATCGGCGGCTTGATTGAGCGCAAGCTGGTGATGGAATCCGATCTGATCGTCACAGTTGGCCTCGACGCAGTCGAACTGCAACCGAAACCCTGGCCCTATACGCTACCGGTGCTGTCGCTGGCCTCGGTGCCGAGCACCGACGCGCTGGTGCCGGCCGATCCGGAAATCATTGGGGACCTCAAGGCGCTGCTTGCGGGGTTGGCGGAATGGGCGCCGGAAGGCACGAACTGGGGCGAGAAGTCCGCGAGGACCTTCCGCAGCGAAGTGCGTGACGCACTCAATACGCCCGCCACGGGCCTGTCGCCGCAGCGGGCCATGGAAGTCGCCCGCGCGATCCTGCCGCGCGACACGATTGCAACGTGCGATGCCGGCGCGAGCCGGTTGCTGGTGGTGCAGAAGTGGGAGTCCTACGGTCCGCGCGAATTCCTCACGTCCAACGGCCTGGCTTCGATGGGCTACGCGGTGCCCGGCGCGCTTGCCGCGCGCATGGCCTATCCGGACCGGCCGGTGGTCGCGTTCACCGGCGACGGCGGCTTCCTGATGACGGTTGCGGAATTGCAGACCGCGCAGATCGAGAACCTGCCGATCATCGTCATCGTGTTCGACGACCGTGAGATCGGGCTCATTCGCGTCAAGCAGGAGATCAAGGGCATTCCGCGCAACGGCGTCGCGCTCGGCGGGGTCGATTGGGAAAAGCTGGCGCAGTCGTTCGGCGCCGACGGCGTGACGGTGGAAACCGAACAGGCCTTCAGCAACGCACTCTCTAGCGCGCTGAAGACCAAGAAGACCACCGTGATCGGCGTGCGGATCGACGCCTCAGGTTATGTGGCGCAGTTCAATGCGCTGCGGGAGCTTTAAGCTGACTTGAGGCCGTCGCGAATTTTCGTGGTCCAGGCCGATGCGGCGGCCGACAGGAAGCCGATATCCGATTGCGTCGTGATGAACCGACATCCCTTCTGGATCAGTTCGAGTTGACGCGCGGGATCGCGGTTGCCGCCGCAGCCGGCAAAAATGCCGTTGCTGCGGCAGGCGGCGATCACGCGTTCTTGTGCCGCGATCAGCGCCGGATCGTCGAATTTTCCCGGCTTGCCCATATTAGCGAGGAGATCGTTACTGCCGACATGCAGCACGTCGACGCCTTTCACCGCGGCGATGGCTTCGACGTTGTTCAAGCCCTCGACTGTCTCGATCATGCAAACCAAGAGGCAATTGTCGTTGAGCTGCGGCACGCAAGCGGCAATCGGTACCGAACGGTAATCGAAATGCGGATAGCCGCCGCTGACCGAGCGCTTGCCAACGGGTGCGAACTTGCAGGCATCGACCGCGCGTTGTGCCTCTTGTGCGGTGTTGATGTCGGGATAGACGATACCCATCGCGCCATTATCCAATAGCAGCGACACATCGGGATCGTTGATGCCGCGCACACGTACCAAAGGCGCGATGCCGCACGACATCGCCGTGCTGATGATGTGACCGATGGTCTCGAGATTGAATAGCGAATGCTGGCAATCGATGAAGAGAAAGTCATGCCCGGTCGACTTGGCGATGCGGGCGATGTCGCCTGAACGTGAAAGCCGCACCGGCATGCCGAGCGCGACATCGCCGGCTTGCAACCGTTGCTTGATCGGATGGGCGAGTTCGTTCGCTGCCGCCATGACGCTTCCTTCAGGCCAATTCTTAAGCTGCTCTTTAAGCCACCTGGCCGAGCGGCTGACCGCCGGCCAGTGCTTCAAGCAGCTGCGAGGCTGCCAGCATGGAGCTGCGCGCCTGGGTTTCGATCGTACCGGCGGCCGCGTGTGGCGTTCCCACAAACGTGGGCAGCGACATCAGCGGATGATCCGAGGTCGGCGGCTCGACCTCGAAGACGTCGAAGCCGGCGCCGAATAACTTGCTCGACGAGATCGCCTGGTAGAGTGCAGCTTCGTTGACGATGCCGCCGCGCGAAGTGTTCACCACGATCGCGCTCGGTTTCATCAGCGCCAGCCTGGCGGCGTCGATCATGTTGCGGCTTTCCGGAGTCAGCGGCAGGTGCAGTGACAGGATATCGACCTGCGGCAGCATTTCTTCGAGCGAAGCGGCCCGCTTGTGCGGCAGCTCGGACCAGCGGTTAGCCGGCACGTAAGGGTCATAGCCAATGATGTTGGCGTCGAACGCACCGCGCCATTTGCGCGCAACTAAAGTTCCGATATTGCCCATGCCGACGATGCCGACCGTCTTCTGCCAGGATTCGTAGCCGAGGTAATTCGCGCGCTGAACCTTGCCGGCGGCTCTCGTCATCCGGTCAAATTCCGTCACGCGCCGGACGACGCTGAGCCCCAGCGACAACGCCATTTCGGCAACCGCCTCGCTGTTAACGCCTGGCGTTCTGCACACGGCAATTCCGTGGGCCTTTGCAGCTTCCAGATCGATGTTGTCGAGCCCGACACCTTGCTTGGAAATGACCCGCAGCTTTTTGGCGCGCGCCATGTCTTCGGCCGCAACCTTCTTGCCGCGAACCATCAGTCCGTCGGCGTCTTCGTGCCAATTCTTGGCTCTCGGGTCGTCCCACCGAATGACCTCCGCCTGCTTTTCGGCCAATTCGACGCCGCTCAGGTGAAATGCATCAAGTACGTAGATCTTCATTCATCGTCTCCTAGACGCTCAGTATGGTGCGGGATCGGTCTTCAGCTACCCGCGAGTTCATGGCATTCGGGCATGTACAGGTCTTTCCACGAATTTGGCTGCCGCTTCATGGTGCCGACCTTGTGCATGAAACCTGCGAAGGTCATGGTCTGCTGCGGCGTGGTGGTCCAGACGTTGTCGGGATCGGAAATGAATTTCGTCATTTCCTCCCGGTTGCTGCGCTTCTCGCTGGTGGTCTTGATGTAGATCTGCGCAGCGTCGCCGGGGTTCTTGTTGATGAACTCGTGCGCTTCCGACAGCGCGGCGTAGACCGCCTGCGTCACCTTGGGATTGGCGTCGTGGAATTTCTTGCTCATGAGCATCACGCCGTTGGTGGCGGGGCCGCCCAGCGTGTCATAGGATTTCAGTACGTTGTGCACGCCGGCGGTTGCGAGCTCGTAATAGTAATAGGGCGCGACCGAATAGTGGGTGTCGATTTCGGTTTTCGCCATGATCGAGAGCGCGGCGTCCGGGTGCGAGCGCGTGATCGTGAACGCATCGAGCTTGGCGTATTGATCGTCGCCCCATTCCTTCGCTGCCGCCATTTGCAGGCAGATCGCCTGGCTCGATACCTTGATGGCCGGAACCGCGATCTTGTCCTGACTGGTAAAGTCCTTGATCGTCTTGATCTCGGGCTTGTTGGTCACCAGCATGAAGGGCATCGACTGCACCGCCGACAGCGCACGCACTTCGTTCGGTGTGCCAGCAGTCTTGTCCCACAGCGTGGCGAGGCTCGGCACGCCGGTGACGCCGAAATCCATCTGCCGGCTCAACAGCGCATCGATCAGCGATTGGGTGCCGCCGAGACTTTTATATTCCGGCTTGATCGTGGCGACGCCGAGCTGGGCGGCGTGCTTTTGCACCAATTGAAGCGCGTCCATCACCATCAGCGGCAGATAGGGCAGGCCGGTCTGGCTGATGATCACAATGCTCGAGACTTCGTCAGCGAAAGACGAGCGCATCAGCATCGGCGACGCCAGGGCAACAGGCACGGCCGCGAGCGCCTTGCAGAACTCGCGCCGGCGCAACATCGGGGTTTTCTGGCTTCGCGCGGGCGCCATTACGTCTGCATGCCCCAGCGCTGAACGGTCCGGGCTTCGATCAGGCGAAACACCCCGTTCTCGACCGCGAGTCCAATGAGGATGATGGTCAGCAAGCCGGCGAACACTTCGGGAATATCGAGCTGGTTCTTGCTCTCGAAGATGTACCAGCCAAGCCCGCCCTGACCCGACGAGACGCCGAATACGAGTTCAGCCGCGATCAGCGTGCGCCAGGCAAAGGCCCAGCCGATCTTGAGGCCGGCCAGAATGCTCGGAAACGCCGCTGGAATCAGAATCAGGCAAACGAAACGCAAACCTCGCAAATTATAATTGCGACCAACCATGCGCGCGGTCGTCGATACGCCGCGGAAGCCGGCCAGCATGTTGAGCGAGACCGCCCACGTCACCGAATGCACGAGTACAAAAATGAGACTGCCGTTGCCGAGGCCGAACCAGATCAGCGCCAGCGGCAGCAGCGCAATCGCCGGCAGGGGATTGAACATCGCGGTCATGGTGTCGAGGAAATCGGTACCGATCTTGCTGGAGATGGCGAACACCGTCAAAAGGCCAGCGAGCACGGTGCCGATGGCAAAGCCGACCAGCAGCACCTCGATCGAGCTTAAAGCGCGCGTCGGGATGATGCCGTTGGCGACATCGGTGATCAGCGCACGCACAGCGGCGCTGAACGGCGGCACCAACAGCGGATTGTCCAGCCAGCGGCCGTAGATTTCCCACGCCACCGCCAGCACGACGAGGATCGCGACCTTGCGCAGCCAGACCTTGTTGTAGATCTGCTCGGCGAGCGTCAGCGGCTTTTCGATAATGCCGAACTGATCTGGCCCCAGCGTTTCGCAGTAGATATTCGGACGTTCACTCGCCTGAAGCATCGGGAGCCTTCTTGATCTGGTCGGCGAACAGCATCTCGTGAATTTCGCGCCCCAAGGCGGCGGCTTCGTTGGAATTTTCCTCGCCGCGCGGCACGCTGTTGATTTCGGCCTTCACCTGGCCCGGATGCGGCGACAGCAGCAGAATGCGGTTACCGAGCTTGATCGCTTCGGGAATCGAGTGGGTGACGAACAGCACGGTGAAACGGGTTTCGTCCCACAGCGACAGCAGTTCGTCCTGCATGCGGGATCGCGTCAACGCGTCGAGCGCTGCGAACGGTTCGTCCATCAAGAGAATATCCGGCTCCATCGCCATCCCGCGCGCGATCGCGACGCGTTGTTTCATGCCGCCGGATAGCATGTGCGGATAGCTATGCGCGAAATCGGCGAGCTTGACCTTTTCGAGATACTGCATCGCGCGGTCGGTCGCCGCCTTGCCGCGCAACGCCCCGGTGGTCTTGAGCGGAAAGGTGACGTTCTCCAGCACCGTCTTCCACGGCAGCAACTGGTCGAACTCCTGGAACACCATCATCCGGTCGGGGCCGGGACTCGTGACCGGCTTACCCTTCAAGGTGATCTCGCCTTCGGTCGGAGTGAGATAGCCGCCGACGGCCTTGAGCAAGGTCGACTTGCCGCAACCGGAGGGGCCGACCACGACGAAGCGATCGCCTTGCAGCACGCTGAAACTGACGCGATAGGTCGCGGTGATCAGGTGGGCTTGGGTCTTGTAGCGCATGGTCACGCCGCGGACATCGAGCAGCGGCCGACCGGCCTCGCTATCAGGCACGGCGCGGCCACGCGGCGCCGGTGACGCCGGTTTCATTCTTGCCGTTTCCGGGGCCGTCTTTGACGCGAGTGCTGGTCCACCCGTCATCCGCTATCCTCCCGAGGGTCGCTTATTTTTTGTAGAGATTTGAGTACTAGCTCATAACTGTCCAATAACAATTTGGCCAGTTTCTATAACCCTGTCTATTGGGTTGGCTCGGCGGCGATCACGCGGCCGAGATGGCCGACGAATTCGTTCATGATTTTCGACTGTGGCGCGGTCTTGTGCCGGATCAGCAGGGTTTTGACGTCGATGCGCGGCTTCAGCGGCCGCGTCACGACGCCGGGCAGGCCCATCGATGCCACCAGCAACGGTTCTACGAGTGCGACGCCGGCGCCGTGGCGCGCCAGCATGATACCGGTCAGCGACAGGCTCACCTGCGCCACAATATTTGGCACAATCCCGGCAGCACTCAGCGCGCGATCGACATAGATGCGTGACAGCGCCTGCGGCAAATAAGTGATGATCGAATAGGGTTCCAGGTCGCGCACCGCGACTTCCTTGCGGCGGGCGAGCGGATGACCGGCTGCCATCACGCAGGCGATGCCGGTGCGCATCAACACTTTGGTTTCGACTTCGGAGCTAACGACCGGCTCATAAGCGATCCCCAATTCGACCTCGCGGTGGACGACCCGGTCGAGCACCTGCGGCGAAGTCAGCGATTGCAGCGCGACCCGTACATTGGGCCGCTCGACGACGAAGGTCGCCACCGCCTTGGCGAGATACCCATTGGCAATCGGGAATGCGGCCGCAACCGACAGCGTTCCGAGGCGGCCGCCGACCAGGTCTTGCGTCAGGGCGTTGACCGCGTCGACCCGGCCGAAAATCGCGTCGATTTCCGGAAATATCGCCTTGGCTTCGGCCGTCGGCTGCAACCGGCCCGATACGCGGGCGAACAGCTTCATCTTGAGCTGGCCTTCGCAGTGCTTGAGGATGGCCGAGACCGCCGGCTGCGTGACGTTGAGTGCGCGCGCAGCCCCGGTCACCGAGCCGGTCCGCATAATGGCGTGGAAGACCTCCATATGCCGCAAGTTCATGGTGTTCGAAGGCTTTTGCAGTTGAACTGAACGGACATAAGCAGAGCTTATGGACTATGCCAAGGTCCTGATTGGACGCGGCCGAGCTCTCGCGCCCAAACTCGCCGTTAAAATAGAAAATAACACGAGGAAACGCCCCCATGAGCTCGAAGGACACGGTGCGTGTCGGCTCCGGCGCGGGAACATCTGACGACCGGATGCTGCCCGCACTGGAATTGGCCGAACGGGGCGATATCGACTACCTCGTCTTCGAGTGTCTCGCCGAACGAACCGTGTCGCGGGAAAACCTGTCGCGCAGCAAGGATCCCGAGCAGGGCTATGCGCCCTCGCTGCATGCGCGCCTGCGGATGGTGCTGCCGGCCTGCATGAAAAAGAAAATCCGTATCGTCAGCAATATGGGCGCGGCCAATCCGGTGGGTGGCGCCCGCGCGGCGCGGAAGGAAGCCGCCGACCTCGGTCTCGGCGACGTTGCGGTTGCGGTCGTGCTCGGCGACGACGTCTCGAGCCTGGTCAAGCACAAGGGTGAGCTACGGCTGATCGAAAACGGCGAGCCGCTGGAATCGATCCTGCCGAAGATGATTTCTGCGAACGCTTATCTCGGCGCCGATGTGGTGTGCGAAGCGCTCAATACCGGCGCGCCGATCGTGCTGTCCGGCCGCGTCGCCGATCCGTCGCTATTTCTTGCGCCGATGATGCACGAGTTCGGCTGGGCCTATGACGATCTGCCGAAGATCGCGCAAGGCACCGCGGCCGGCCATTTGCTCGAATGCACGGCGTCGGTGACCGGCGGCTGCTTTGGCTGGCCCGGCAAGAAGGACGTGCCGGATCTGGCCCGCAACGGTTTTCCGTTTGCGGATGTGAAGGCCGATGGATCGATCGTGATCAGCAAGACGCCTGATACCGGCGGTCGGCTCGACGTCATGACCTGCACCGAGCAGTTGATCTATGAAATTCACGATCCGACCGCCTACATTACGCCGGATTGCGTGCTCGATATCTCCACCATCGCGCTGACGCAGGAAGCCTCCGATCGCGTGCGCGTCACCAATGCGACGGCGCGGCGGGCGACACCGACCTATAAAGTCAATGTCGGCTATGCCGATGGCTATATCGGCGAGGGCGAGGTGTCCTATGGTGGCATCGACGCGGTGGCGCGCGCCAAATGGGCCGCCGAGATCGTCAAGGAGCGGCTCAAATTACAAGGCTTCACCTACGACGACTTCCGCGTCGACCTGATCGGCATGTCGAGTCTTCACGATAATATTGATAGCCGGCCCGAACCCTACGAAGTGCGCTTGCGGATGGCCGGTCGCACCCATAACCGCAAGGCGGCGCATGCGATCGGTTTTGAGGTTCGCGCCCTGCACATGCACGGACCGGGCGGGGCAGGTGGCGCTTGTGAACCGCGGGTGCGCGACGTTCTGGCGGTCAAGTCGGTGCTATTGCCCAAGAGCATGGTCAATCCGCAAGTGGTCGTGGAGGGCAGGCTATGAGCGTTCGCGTCTATGATCTTGCGCACTCGCGTGCCGGCGACAAGGGCAACACGTCCAACATCTCGGTGATCTGCTACGACGCCAAGCATTGGGAGTTCCTCGAGCGCGAGCTGACCGTCGAACGCGTCGCGGACGCGTTCGGCCATATCGCCAAGGGACCGATCCGCCGTTATCCCCTGCGCAATCTCAAGGCATTCAATTTTGTGATCGAGAATGCGCTGGCCGGTGGCGTCACGATTTCGCTGGCGCAGGACATTCACGGCAAGAGCTATAGCAATGTGATGCTGGCGATCGCGTTGCCGGATCCGAAGTGACGGCATTTAAGGAGTTGATCGGGTGAAGGCGAGCGAAGTCGTACGCAACGTCGTCAAGGAAAAGCTGGCCCGTGACGAGGTCGTGGCGTCCATGACCATTCGCCTCGTGCGCGGGGTCGAAATCGTGCGCCTGGCCGCGACCGCCGGCTTCGACATGATCTACATCGATCTCGAACATTCGACGCTGACGCTGGAGGCGACGGGGCAGATCTGTCAGGCGGCCCTTCACGTCGGTGTGGCGCCGATGGTCCGCTTGCCTGCCAATACGCCGGAATATATCCAGCGGGTGCTCGATGCCGGTGCGCTCGGCGTGATCGCGCCCGGCGTTCGATCCGCCGAGGAAGCGCGTCAGGTGGTGAAAGCCGCGAAATTTGCTCCGCTCGGCGAGCGCGGCGCCGGCGGCGCGTTGCCGCATCTTGAGTACCGTTCGTTTCCGACCGCGGAAGCGAATGCGGCCATAAACGACGCCACCATGGTCATCGTGCAGTTCGAGTGCGCCGAGGCCGTGGATAAAGCAGACGAGATCGCGGCGGTCGAAGGCGTCGATATGGTGCTGGTTGGTGTCAACGATTTGCTTGCTGACCTCGGTCTCGCGGGACAGCTCGATCATCCCAAGGTGCGCGAGGCCTATGCGCGGACCATCGAAGCCTGCCGCAAGCACGGCAAGCATGTCGGCGTCGGCGGGCTCTCGACCAAACCGAAACTGGCCGCCGAATTCATCGCCATGGGTGCGCGGATGATATCGACCGGAACCGACATCCAGTTCTTGTCCGCCGTCATGAACGAGAAGGCGAAGCAAGTCCGCGAGATTTCCGCCAAATGACGCGCCTTCTCAAAATTCGCCTTCTCAGAATTCTCGGCGCCGCGCTCGCTTGCATATTCGTTGCTGGAGCCGCGCGGGCTGAAGTGGGCAAGGTGCGGGTGTCCAGGCAATTCGGTCTGCCGTATTTGCCGATGATCGTCATCGAAGCCCAGCATCTGCTGGAGAAGAACGCCAAGGCTTTGGGTGTCGATGTCGAGGCGGAATGGACCCAGCGGGCGGGGCCTGCGGCCGATCTTGATGCGTTACTGGCGGGGCAGGCGGATTTCATTGGACCGGGCATCCCGACGCTCGCCACCGTCTGGGACAAGACCATCGGCACGCCGCAGGAAGTGCGCGCGCTGATTGCGATGCAGTCGATGCCTTACGTGCTGGTGACGCGCAATCCGGCCATCAAGACCATCGCCGACTTCACCGACAAGGACAAGATCGCGCTACCGGCAGTGAAGCTGACCGGACACGCCATTGCGCTGGAAATGGAGTCGGCGAAGATCTGGGGACCGGAGCATTACAACAAGCTCGATTCCATCACCATCACGCGCTCGCATGCGGATGCCGCAGCCGCGCTGATGTCCAACCAGTCGGAGATCGATGCCCATTTCGCCAGCGCGCCGTTTTATTATTACGAACTGGCGACACCCGGCATTCATCAGGTGCTGAAGTCGTATGACACGCTCGGCGCCAAGCACACCAATGGCGTGCTTCTGACCAGCAAGAAATTCCACGACGCTAATCCGAAACTATGCGCCGCTGTCGTCGCCGCGTTCGAGGAGGCCGATGCCTTCATCAAGGCTCATCCGCGTGAGGCCGGGCAGATCTACCTTGATGTGACCAAGGACAAGATCGCGCTGGATGCGCTGGAAAAAATGGTGGCCGATCCGGATGTCGAGTTCACCACGACGCCGATCAACGTGATGAGGATCGTCGACTTCATGCACGAGGTCGGACGCATCAAGAAGAAACCGGCCTCGTGGAAGGACATGTTCTTCCCCGAGGCTTATGGATTGAACGGAAGTTGAGCGGCTTTGAGCGGGAAGCGATGACATCGACACATCAGGCAGAGGCCAACACGGCGCAGGGTCCATTTTACGTCGACGCCGAGGCGGCCGAGATTTTTGGGCGCAGGCTTCTGGTCGCGCACGACCTGCCGGAGGAAGACGCCGCGATCGTTGCGCGCTGCCTGGTGAAGGCGGACCTGCGAGGCGTCGACACCCACGGCTTGCAGACGCTGCCGCATTATCTCGATCGCGTGCGGCGCGGACTGATCAATCCGCGGCCGAATTTGAAAGTGGAGCGCGTCACCCCGATGGTCGGGTCGCTGGACGGCCAGGACGCCTTTGGGTTTGTGGTAGCGACCAAGGCCATGGCGGAAGCGATCGATATGGCGAGCGAATTCGGCGTCGGCATTGTGTCGGCGCGCCGCAGCACGCATTTTGGTGCTGCCTGCAATTACGCGCTGCAGGCGATGGATGCCGGCTATATCGGCATCGTCTTTACGAATGCCTCCAAGGCGATGCCGCCCTGGGGCGGCCGCGTCGGCCTGCTCGGCACTAGCCCGATTGCGGTGGCCGCGCCCGCGGGCAAGGAAACGCCGTTCGACCTCGACATGTCGCCGGCGGTCGCTGCGCGCGGGAAAATCCGGCGTGCGGCGCGGCGCGGCCAGAAAATTCCATTGGGTTATGCGCTCGACGCCAAGGGCCGTCAGACCACCGATCCGAACGTCGCGCTCGATGGCGGCACGGTGCAGCCGATCGGCGGCCCGAAGGGCTCGGCGCTGGCGATGTTGATGGACGTGATGGGTGGCGTGATTTCCGGCGCGGCGTTTGGCGGCGATGTGCGCAATCATTTTGAGGAGTACGACAAGCCACAGAACGTCGGTCATTTTATCATGGCGATGAAGCCGGATTTGTTTGTCAGCCGCGACGAATATCTCGGGCGTATGGATACGCTGGCGCAGCGCGTGCACGCCAACCCGACCGCGGAAGGTTTCGACGAGGTGATCATGCCCGGTGAACAAGAGCGCCGGCTAGAAACAAAATATCGCCGCACCGGCGTTCCGTTCCACGCCAAGGAAGTGGCCGCGTTGCAGGAGGCGGCGGCCAAGGCCGGGCTCCCGCCGCTGGCGGTCTCGAACTCGCCGTTGAAATAGGTTTCCTGATGCCTACCCACATCAAGGCCTTGATCGTGGTGCCCGAGAACAACTCCACGATGGAGCCGGAAATTTCCGCGCTGTGCCCGGCGCTCGCGCCGCTGGCGGTGGCGCGCGTCAAGCGGCCGCCACGCACGCTGTTGCTAGAAGATTTGCCGGCCTATGCCGAGGCGACATTGGACGCCGTCGCGCCGTTTACATCGGAGTCGTGGGATCTCGTGATCTATGGCTGCACCGCCGCCGGCTTCCTCGGCGGCCCCGACAGCAATGCGGCCATGGTTAAGTCCTTGCGCGAACGCACCGGCGCGCCCGTTGTCTCTACCGCTGGCGCCATGGTCGAGGTGCTGCGCGAAGCGGGCGTTTCGGAGACCGCGGTGGTGACGCCTTATCTCCAGCCGGTCAATGACGGCTTGCGCAACTATCTCGAGGCGTCCGGCATCCGGGTCGAGACCTTGAACAGTTTCTTCTGCAAGACCACCGCGGAACTCGGCGCCATTACCGAAGATCAGGTGATCGAACTCGCGCGACGGACCGTGACGCCACAGAGCAACAGCTTGTTCCTGGCCTGCTCGCAATTGCCGACACTTCGCGCCATCGCGCAGTTGCGCCGCGAGCTTGAAATTCCTGTCTGGTCTTCGATCCAGGCGACCGCGTGGGCGAGCGCCAGGGCCATGACAAGCAATGGGCTTGAAGTACAATTCATGTGAGACAACCATGGACGAGATGACAACGCATGATCCCGACGCCGGCTTTGAGCCGGCCTTTGCCGCACCGCCCAATGCCTGTGACTCGCATTTCCATGTGTTCGGTCCGGCCGACAAATATTCGTACGGCACCGACATCCGGTACAAGCCGCCGTACGAGCCGGTCGAACGCTATCTCAAGCTGGCGCGGCGCTTGGGATTGGTGCGTTATGTGTTCGTCCAGCCGAGCGCCTACGGTTTTGATAATTCCTGCATGCTGGATGCCATGCGAGAGCTCGATCCGGCGATCCGCCGCGGCATCATCGATTTCGGTGAGAACCGCACGAGTGATCACGAATTGGATGAGCTTGATGCCGTGGGCGTGCGCGGGATTCGCGTCAACATCTCGCCGATCCGGAAGCCCGAAGCCGGGCTCGCCGATTCGATGCGGCCGCGGATCGCGCGGCTTGCCAAGATCTGCGTCGAGCTCGGCTGGCATCTCGATTTCCTGACGCCGGGCTGGCTGGTCGGCGAGTTGATGCCGACGTTGTATGAATTACCGGTCGAGTTTTCGGTCGCGCATATGGGGCTGTTTCCGGCCAAGGACGGTCCGGACCAATCCGGCTTTCAGGCGTTTCTCGATCTGGTCGGCGACGGCTCGGCGCGTTGCTTTGTCAAGCTCACCGGCATCTATCGCTTCTCCGCTGCGCCTGATTTCGCCGACGTGAAGCCGATCGCGCAGGCGCTGATGGCGCGGGCGCCCGGCCAGTTGATCTGGGGCAGCGATTTTCCGCATTTGTCGTTCCACGACCGGGTCGGTACCATCCAGCTCTATAATCTCATCAGCGAATGGGCGCCCGATCCGAAGCTGCGCAAGCTTATTCTTGCCGATAATCCGGCACGCTTGTTCGGATTCGGGTAAACCTGCGACAAGCCTGGTGGCATCGGAGGGCAGGGTGAACAGACGCGAATTCATCGGCGGTCTTGTTGCGTTGCCGGCGCTGGTGCGGCCCGCGCGCGCTGAAGCCTCGGTCATCAAGCTCGGCAAGCAATACGGTCTGCCGTTCCTGCCGCAGATGGTGATGGAGGATCGCCAGCTGATCGAGGCGCATGCTTCTCAGCTCGGCAGCAACGGCCTGGGTGTCGTCTGGCAGACCATGGGCGGTCCGGGTGCACTGAACGATGGATTGCTGAGCGGAAATATTCAGTTCGTCAATGTTGCTTCGCCCTCGCTCGCCACTCTTTGGGACAAGACGTTTGGAACACCGCAGGAAGTGCGCGCGGTCTGCGCCGTGCAGTCGATGCCTTACATCCTGACCACGCGCAATCCGGCGGTGAAGACGATCGTCGATTTCAGCGCGGCCGACCGGATCGCGGTGCCGACCGTGAAGATTTCCGGCCAGGCGATGGCGCTGCAGATGGCCGCCGCCAAACTATGGGGTTTTGAAAAATACGACCGGCTCGATGCGTTCACGGTTTCCATGGGTCATCCGGACGCCATGCAGGCGGTCGTCTCCGGCCAGACTGTGAACAGCCATTTCAGCGTGGCGCCGTTCAACTATTACGAACTGCGGCTGCCCAACATCCATCAGGTGCTGTCAAGCTACGAGACCGACGGCAAGCACACCAATGGCCTTCAGGTGACGACCAAGGCGTTCCACGATGCCAACCCGAACATCTGCAAGGCGGTGCGGGCGGCGCATGAAGAGGCCAACGCCTTCATCAAGAGCGAGCCGAAGGCCGCCGCCGAAATCTACCTGAAGCTCGTCAACGACAAGAAGAACTCCGCCGACGATCTCGTCGCGATGATCACCGATCCCGACATCGACTACACCACGACGCCGGCCAACCTGATGAAACATGCCGAGTTCATGCACAAGGTCGGCCGGCTCAAGCATTTGCCGGCGTCATGGAAAGATCTGTTCTTTCCCGAGGCCCATGATCTCAGCGGAAGCTGAAGTGCGCCGCCATGTCTCCCGACGGGTCTGGATTGACGGAGGCCAGGCCGGAACAGAGACAATGGCCCAAAAAGTGCATGAGCGCGGAAGGGCGGTCTTCCCCGGGTGGCTTTCCAAGCCACCGGCTGAAGTCCGTTCCATGGCCAAGTTAGCCGCCTTGAGAGTTGTCACCGGAGTTATCAGCATGAAGCGCTTGTTCGTTTGGGTCCTGGCCTGCCTCGCTATTGCAGCGATCCCCTCGGCGGCGAATGCCGATCCGGTCAAGATCCGCTTCATCCTGGACTGGAAAGCGCAGGGACCGGGCGCATGGTTCTATGTCGCCCGCGACAACGGTTATTTCGCGGCTGAAGGGCTGGACGTGTTGATCGACCAGGGCGATGGATCGGCCGCGGCCGTCAGCCACATCATGACAGGCACTTACGACGCAGGGTTCGGCGACATCAATGCCGTGATCCAGAACGCCGCTCTGCATCCGGGCGAGCAGCCGCTGATGGTTTACATGCTGTACAATCGGGCGCCGTATGCCTTGATCGTCAAGGCGGACGGTCCGATCAAAACCTTGAAGGACGTCGAGGGCCGCATCCTGGCGGCACCGGCGGGTTCAGCCACCGAGCGCATGTTCAAGCCGCTGGCGCTGAAAAACGGTGTCGACGCCTCCACGGTCAAGGTTTTGAACGCCGCGCCCAACCTGATCGAGCAATTGCTGGTCACCGGGCAGGCCGACGCGATCGCGCAGTTTGCGCCGACCAGCTACATGAATTTTCTGGCGATGAAAAAATCGCCGGACAAGGATTTCCGGTGGTTCTTCTACAGCGAGAATGGGCTGGATCTCTATTCCAACGGCATCCTGGTCTCGCAGAAGCTGCTCAAGGAAAAGCCCGAAGCCGTGCGCCATCTGGTGGCGGCTCTCAATAAGGCGATACTCCAGGTCGCAGCCAATCCCGATATTGGAATCACGACGCTGCAAAAAGTCGAGCCGCTTACCAATTTCGATCTTGAGAAGCAGCGGCTGATCTATACCATCGATCAGCAATTGCGAACGGAAGAAGTCGCAAAGCTTGGGCTGGGCGATCTCGACGACACCAGGCTCACCGCGGCAATCAAGACGGTTGCGGACGCCTATGCTCTCAGCCGCACGCCCGCGATCGACGAAGTCTTTAGCCGCGCCTTCCTGCCGCCGAAGGCCGATCGCATTCTGTCTGCGGACCACTGACCGAGATCGCACGCCCGCGTAATCAAAAAGCAAACCACGGAGGATGACATTGGAACTCGATCATAACCGCTTCATGGCAATCGCCATCGAGGAAGCGAAAGCCGGCGCCGCACAAGGCGAACAGCCGTTTGGCGCGGTCGTGGTCGACGGCAATGGTGAACTGGTCGTTCGCAGCCGCAGCCTCAAGGTCTCGGCATGCGATGCGACCGCCCATTCGGAGACGCTGGCCGTCAAATACGCGACCCAGAAGCTCGGGCGGCGCATGCTGCCGGATTGCACGTTCTACGCAACCTGCGAACCCTGTCCGATGTGTCTGGGCGCCATTCTCAACGGCGGGTTCAACACCCTTGTGCTCGGTGCCCGCAACCGCGACATCAAGCAACTCGCCAAGATCGCTTTCAATTTCAAGGACTATACGGTCGAGCGTTTCGCCGAAATGACCGGGTGGAATTTGAAGCTGATCGAGGGCGTCAGAACGGCGGAATGCATCGAGCTTTACGCGACCTCCCAGGTCGAGTTGACGCGCTGAAACTTCGGCGATCCCCCGGTCGCCTAGGCCGGCACAGGTTTCGCCTTGGTGAAGACGACGCCTTTGGCCTCGGTGCCGACCGCGGTGAGAACGGCGATCACAATAGCGACCGATCCGGCAACGACCGCAAGCGCAAGCCCGTAGTTTCCGCCGTAATGCGCGGCGATGCCGGCTTGAAGCGTCGCGTTCACGGAAGCGATCAAGTTGCCGAGTTGATAAACGAAACCGGGAAACGTTCCGCGCGCATTGTCGGGCGACAACTCGTTCAGATGCACGGGCACGACGCCCCAGGCGCCCTGTACGGCGAACTGCATCAGGAAAGCACCGACCGCGAGCAAAGCGGGGCTGCTTGAGAAAGCCCACAACGGAATCACCGGCAGGGCGAGAAGGGCAGCGATGATGATGCAGCGCCGCCTTCCGAACTGCTCGGAGAGCGTGCCGAAGAGAATGCCGCCGCAAATGGCGCCGATATTGTAGATCACCGCGATGATGCCGACGGCGTGCGGCGACAGCTTGTGTTCCACTTCCAGAAATGTCGGATAGATATCCTGGGTGCCGTGGCTGAAGAAGTTGAACGCCGTCATCAGCACGACCGCATAGATGCCGAGGCGCCAGTGCGATCTGAGGATCGCTAACGTGCCGCCGCTCTCAATAGCCCGCTCTTTGCTCCAGCTCGGCGATTCCGGGACGTTGCGGCGAATGTACAAAACGAGCAGGGCGGGAATGACGCCGACCATGAACATGCCGCGCCAGCCGATGTAAGGGAAGAGCAGGCCATACACGATCGACGCCATGAAATAGCCGGCGGGGTAGCCCGATTGCAGCAGGCCCGAGACGAAGCCGCGGGCATGCGGCGGAATGGTTTCCATCGTGAGCGAGGCACCGACACCCCATTCGCCGCCCATTGCGACACCGTATAAAGCGCGCAGGATGATGAATACCGTCAGGCTCGGAGCAAAGCCGGATGCGAATTCGAGGATCGAATAGATGAGAATGTCTATCATCAGGACCGGCCGTCGGCCCCAACGATCGGCGGCACGGCCGAAAATAAAGGCTCCGATGGGGCGCATCGCCAGCGTCAGCAGGATCGCAAGCGTCACATTCGAAATGTCGGTGTGGAATTCTTCCGCAATATCTTTCAGCACGAACACCAGCAGAAAAAAATCGAAGGCATCCAGCGACCATCCGAGAAAGCTCGCCGCGACGACGTGCTTTTGTTCACTGGTCCAGCCGGACAACGCTGCAATGGCCATCGGGTGTGCCTCAAACGAAATGAGAAATGCGTCTCCGGTGGATCATTGAGTGATGTTGCGGCGATGGCAAGTGAATTGGAGGTGACGCCGGTCTGTCAGAAGCTGTTGGCAATGCACAAACGCTCAGCCGCCGCGAGGAGCGTCTCTGACACGACGGGATCGCCGATGCGTTCTTGCTCGGGTCCGGAAGCAACCCGACGGGTCCCGTAATGCTCTAAAAATTAGCATTGTAACAAAGCTAATTTGTGTTAGCTTTTCGGACACGGCGTCGTGAATGGGAGATAGTCATGTTTCTCTACAACGCTTGGTACGTGGCCGCCTGGGGTACGGAAGTCGGTGAAAAGCCGATGGGGCGGACGTTGCTGGAAGAGCCGGTGGTGTTCTATCGGCAGACCGATGGTCGGGTCGCAGCCCTGGAAGACCGTTGCTGCCACCGAGGCATGCCGCTGTCCTGCGGACAGGTATCCGGAAACAACATTCGCTGCGAGTATCACGGCATGGTCTTCGACAGCGGCGGAAGCTGTGTCGAAATACCGGGCCAGCCTCTCATTCCAAAGAACGCCAAAGTCCGGAGTTTTCCGGTCGCCGAACAGGATGGCCTGATCTGGATCTGGATGGGCGACGCCAATCTCGCGGACCCCGCCGAGATTCCGAGCTACCCCTGGCACGCGCGATGGCCGCACAAGGACAAGACCGAGCGCATCGATTGCAACTACCTTCTGCTGTCCGACAATCTCCTCGACCAGACCCACGCCGCCTATGTTCACAAGTCGACGCTCGCAAGTAACGTCGATGCCTACGAACGCGCCGAGATGAAGATCACTCCGACCGAAAACGGCGTGAAGTTCATTCGCTGGATGCTCAACTGTCAGCCGCCCGGCATCTACACCAAGGCGGTGAAATTCAGGGGCCGGGTGGATCGATGGGGTGAATTCGAATATGTCGCGCCTTCCTGCATCCTGCAATTTACCGGCGCCCGCGACGTCGGGGAGGGCGCCTACGAGAACGACGCCCGCGACGGAGGCTTTGGCTTACGTATCTTCTACGGCATCACGCCCGAGACCGAGCACACCAGCTGGTTCATGTGGTCGGCCGCCAACGGCCATCGCCAGAACGATCCGCAAGCGACGGAAGAGCTGTTCAGCGAAATCGAGCATGCCTTCAAGGAGGACGAGGACGTGCTGGTCGCGCAGTATGCGACCCTGCGCAAGGTCGGCGATCGGCCGCTGATCAACATCGCCTCCGACGGCGCCCGTATTCATGCACGACTGGCGCTTGAGCGGAAGATCGCGCAGGAGCGAGGCATTCCCCGCGAACAGGTCATCACCTTGGCATGACATCGACGCCGAAAGGCACATCGGGAGGGACATCCATCATGTTGACGCGTGTGCTGATCCTCGGACTGACGACGGGTATGTTGTTTTCAGGCGCCGCGCGCGCCGATGAGAACCGGCCCGGCGTGACCAATGCCGAAATCCTGATCGGTCAGACCAATCCCTACAGCGGCCCATTGTCGGCTTACGGAACGCAGGGTCGGGCGCAGGCCGCCTACTACAAAATGGTCAACGACGAGGGTGGGGTGAACGGCCGGAAGATCAAGCTGATCTCGCTCGACGACGGGTATTCGCCGCCGAAGACCGTTGAACAGCATCGACGTCTGATCGAAGGCGACGAAGTCCTTGGCATCGTCGGGACGATGGGGACACCGACGAACTCCGCGATCGTCAAATACGTCAATGGCAAAGCCGTGCCGCATATCTTCCTGGCAACCGGCGCCTCGAAGTGGGGCGATGTCGCGAACTACCCGTGGACGATGGGCTGGTATCCGACCTATCGCTCCGAAGGCATGATCTACGGGACGTACATACGAGATACAATCAAGGACGCCAAAATAGCCATTCTGTCGCAGAACGACGATTATGGAAGGGATTTCGTTTCCGGCTTCAAGGCAGGTCTGGGTGAGGCCGCCGACAAGCTCATCGTGAAGGAGCTCACCTATGAAGTATCGGAGCCGACGGTCGATTCCGCTGTCATCACGCTGAAGTCCTCAGGCGCGAATGTATTGTTCAGTGCGGTCACGGCCAAGGCCGCCGCACAGACCATCAAGAAGGCGGCCGAACTTGATTGGCATCCGACACATTTCCTGGTGCAGAACGCCAATTCGATCGCGACGGTGCTGACGCCCGCCGGCCTCGATCACTCGGTCGGGATCATTTCCACGGCTTACCTGAAGGATCCCTCCGATCCCCAGTTTGCGGACGATCCCGGCATGAAATGGTATCTCGCCTTCATGAAGCAGTATTATCCGGAAGGTGACGCGAAGGACCCGCAAAACCAGATCGGCGTGTCGATCGCTGCGACCTTTGTGCAGGTTCTCCGGCAGTGCGGCGACGACCTTTCGCGCGAGAATATCATGAAGCAGGCGAACAGCATCAGAGACCTTGAACTGCCGCTGCTGCTGCCCGGTATCAAGCTGAACACCAGCCCCGATGATCACTATCCGATCGAGCAACTGCAACTCGTCAAATTCGACGGCAAGGGCTGGCAGTCTTTCGGTCCGGTGTTGGGGAGCCGCTGATCGCGCCCGTGGATTCAGCCTGTATTTGTGACGCGGCCACCGAGGAACGTCTCCGATACCACGGGATCGCCGATGAGGGTCTCGGCGGGACCTGAAGTAACGACGCGACCAGTTTCCATCAGGTATGCGCGATCGGCGATCTTCAGCGTCTGGCGGGCCTTCTGCTCGACCAGCAGGACGGTGAGCCCTTCGCGCCGCAGCTCTTGAATCATCTGGAATACGGCCTCGGTCATTTTCGGCGCAAGCCCAAGCGATGGCTCGTCGAGCAGCAACAGCCGGGGTTTTGACAGCAGCGCGCGGGCGATCGCCAGCATCTGCTGCTCGCCGCCGCTCAAGAGGCTCGCAAGGACGTGGCGGCGCTCGGCAAGGATTGGAAATCGTTCGAGCATGGCGGCGAGGTCCGACTGGCCCTGCACTTTGTCGGTTCTGATATAGAGACCCATCAGCAAATTCTCTTCGACGCTCATCGAGCCGAGAATGCCGCGTCCCTCGGGCACCAGCGCAATGCCGCGTTTCAAGTTGCGTTCAGCACTGTTGGGCTTCAGAGTTTCGTTCTCGAACGCAATCTCGCCCTGATAAGGCAAGAGCCCGGCGATGGCGCGAGCCACCGTGGTCTTGCCGGCGCCGTTGGCGCCGATCAGCGCAACGATCTCGCCTTTGGCGACATCGAGGTCGATGCCGCGCACGGCCTGGATGGCGCCGTAGCGAACGCTAAGGTTGCGAACGGTCAGCATCAGTCGGCCTGTCCCAGATAAGCGTCGAGCACGGCGGGATTGACCCGAATTTCTTCCGGCCGTCCCTGCGCGATCAAGACGCCGAAGTCGAGCACATAGAGGTGGTCGCAGAGGTTCATGACAAAGGCCATGTCGTGTTCGATCAGGAGAATGCTGAGGCCGTCATCGCGAAGTTTCAGCATCAGGTTCCGGATCGTGTCGGCCTCGTCGTGGTTCATGCCGGCGACCGGTTCGTCCAGCAGCAGCAGCTTGGGCCTTGCCGTGACGGCTCGCGCCATCTCGACTTTTCGTTGCAGCCCGTAAGGCAGCGAACGGGCGAGCCGGTTGCGGACATCGCCGAGTTCGAAGAACTCCAGCACTTCTTTCGCGCGAGCGATCGCCAACGGATTGGCGAGGCGCGTCGGCAACAATCTTTGAATGGCGGAGCCGGTAGGCGGCTGCGCCACCAGCAAGTGCTCCCACACCGTCATATCAGCGAACAGCCGGATGTTCTGAAAGGTACGCATGATTCCGGCCCGTGCGATTTGATGCGGCGGCCGGTCGGTCACCGCATGGCCGTCGAGCATGACGGCGCCGGACGAGGCGCGATAGGCGCCGGTGATGACGTTGAAGGTCGTGGTCTTGCCCGCGCCATTGGGACCGATCACGCCGACGATCTGGCGAGGTGCAACCTCAAGCGAAAGATCCGTCAGCGCATGGACGCCGCCGAATAGCTTGGAAACACGATCGAGCTTCAACCGAGGAGGCGTTTCCATCGTCGCGCTCATGCCGGCGACGAGGGTAACGCAAAGCGCAGCAGCGCGCGATCGAGCAGGCCCTGGCGGCGCACCACCAGCATGCCGATCAGGAGCGCGCCGAACGCGGCAAAGCGCCAGTCGGCGAGAAAGCGCAGATATTCGGGCAGCACCACCAGGATCACGGCTCCAACGAGTGCACCGGGCGCCACTGTCGAGCCGCCGAGGATGACGGCGAGCACGAAATCGATCGAGCGTTCGAACGAAAAGTTTCCCGGCTCGATATAGACGTGATGATGCGCGAACAGCCCGCCAGCGATCGCCGCGACCGCGGCGCCAAAACCGAAGGCGCCGACCTTGATCCTGGTGGCATTGAGGCCGACGAGACCGGCGGCAGTTTCGTCGTCACGCACGGCGCGAATCTCGAGCCAGATTTGCGAGGTCTCGAGCACCATGACGAGCACGAGCACCAGGATCGCCCAGATCCAGATCGTGCCGGTGGAGACGTGCGCCATGCCGTGGAAGCCTTCCGGTCCGCCCATCGCGGAAAAATTAAGGAAGAAGCTGCGCACCATCTCGCCGAACCCGAGCGTCGCCATGGCGAGATAAATGCCTTTCAGCCGCAGCGCCGGAAAACCGACGATGACGCCGATGATTCCGGATGCGAGCGCTGCGATCAGGAGCGAAGGCGTCAGCGGCAGGCCGGCTTTGACGGTCAGCCAGGAGGTGAGATAGGCGCCGATCCCCATGAAGCCGGCATTACCGAGCGACAACTGCCCGGTGGACAAGATGATGTAGACGCTGAGCGCGCCCAGCACGAGAATGCCGACATCCGCCAGAATTCCCGCGTAATACATCGACATCGTCACACCCGCTGATCTTGATTGCGACTGCTGCCGCCGAGCAAGCCTTGCGGGCGAAGCAGCAGGATCAGGATCATGAAGCCGTAGACCACGAAGTCGCGAATTTGCGATCCGCCATAGGCCACCGTCATCACTTCCACCACGCCCATCAGGGGACCGGCGATCAATGCACCCCAGATGCGTGTGGTGCCGCCGACCACCATCACCGCGATCGCCTTGAGCCCGATCTCGACGCCGATATAGGGCGTGATCGCTGCGTAATGCAGGCCGATCAGGACCCCGGCGGCGCCGGCGAGTGCACCAGACAACATAAAGGCGACAAGCGTGATTCGCCCGGCGGAGACGCCGAGCAAGCGCGCGACGTCGCGGTTTTCGGCGACCGCGCGCAGCGCGCGTCCGATCGAAGTTCGCTGAACGAGAAAGGCGAGCAGCGCCACCAGCACAATGGTGACGCCGAGCACCGTGAGCTGGATGGCGCTGATGCTGACCGGGCCGATGTTGAAGCGCTCGGCAAATACCTCTTCGGTCAGTTGCAGCGGATCGGAACCCCAGATGTTGGTCGCGACATTTTGCAGGATGATCGAGAAGCCGAGCGTCGACAGCATCGGGGTGACCACGGGCGCGGTGCGGAACGGCTGGTAGCCGATGCGTTCGATGATCGCCGCGACCAGTGCGGCGCCCGCCATGCCCGCGATCAAGGCCAGTGGCAGCGGCAGTTGCGCGAGCACCACGGCGAATCCGAAATAACCGCCGAGCATGAAGAGTTCGGCGATCGCGAGGTTAAGGACGCCCAGGATTCCCATGACCAGCGAGTAGGACAGGGCGATCAGGGTGTAGACCGCCCCGAGCGTCAAGCCGTTCACGATCTGCTGGATCAGCACCGGGGCATCCCTGTCAAAGATGTTTCGTGCGATTGAGTCGCGGGTCGTTTTATTCCGTCATGCCCGGCCTTGTGCCGGGCATCCACGTCTTGGAAGTTTCAGGAAGGAAAGACGTGGATGGCCGGGACGAGCCCGGCCATGACAGTCTTTTTGGAATTCAACAACCTTGTTTGCCATCCGGCGCGCTGCAACCACGTACCTTCGATTGCCATGCGCCGTTTTGGCCCTGCACGATATAGAAGGCCTTGATGGCATCGCCGTCTTCGTTGAAGCCGATCGGGCCGCCCAATCCGGCAAAGCCGTTCAGCTTGGCCATGTAGTCGCGGATTTTCGTGCGATCGGCTTCGAGATCTTCCGGCTTTCCGGTGACAACGGCCTTTTTGATCGCCTCGATATAGATGCTGCCGATCTCGTAGATGTTCGCATCATACATGCTCGGCTCGATCTCCGGCGGGAGCCCTGAAATCTTGCGAAGGATCGGCGTCAGCTCCTTGACGAATTTCTCTGGCTTGTCGCCGGACATGCTGGCGTAGAAGGTCGCCGGCGCCACGATCGGAATTTCGGGCGCGGCTTTCAGGATCGCCGACGAAATCAGTTGCGTCGAGCCGACCACCGGCTTGATGACGCCCTGCCGCTTCATTTCGCGGATGACCGTGACGGCCTGGCTATAGTCGGCGCTGACCACGACGCCGTCCGGGTTGAGCGCCTTGATCTTGGTGACCTGGGCGCTGACGTCGAGATCGCCGGTGTTGAAGGAGAGCGGATCGCTGGCGTTGGCGACCTCGATGCCATTGTCCTTCATCAGGCCCGGCATGATCTTGCTGCCGACGGTCGCCGCGGTGGCGTCCTTGGCGTCGAAGATGATCGCGACCGTCTTGATGCCGAAGGCCTGCTTGTAATACGGCACGGTGGTGTGGCCGAGCACGCCTTCATCGATGGTATTGCGGAAGGCCCAGGGACGATTGAGCTTGGCGACGCCGGGTTTCGACGAGGCCTGCGAGGTCGAGACCACTTTCATCTCGTTGGCGACCGGGAACGTCACTTCCGCAGCGCTCGACGTCAGCGGCCCCGCAACCGCGAGCACATGGTCATCGCCGGCGAGCTTGCGAAGGTTATTGGTCGCCTGCGCCGGCTTGGTGGCATCATCAAGAATCAGAATGCGTAGCTTGGCGCCGTTGATGCCGCCGGCATCGTTGACTTGTTTCTCCAGCATTTGCAGCGTCGCGGTGTTGGTGCGGCCCCATTCGGCGAACGGACCGCTCGACGGCACGATCGCACCCAGCACGATCTCGGTGTCGGCGGCCTTGGCCGGACCGCTTGCGATCGCCCCCGCCGCCATCAGACCGGCGGCCATCAACACGCTCATCGATTTCGACATCATGCGGAAACTCCTCGTTAGCCTCGCCAATCCGCGATCCATGCTAGCCCCCGAGGTCCCCAAGCATCTTCCCTCCGGGCTTACCTTGCGAGAAGCTAGCACCGGAAAGCGAGCTTGAAAAGCTTCGTTAGTTATGTAATTATAGAAGATAGTTTTCAGGGGAGGGAGAGCGATGGCTGAAACGAGCGCCAAAATGCCGATCAAGCGGCTTCTCACTTTTCTCGACGAGGTCAGAGGTGCGGACGGGCGCGACGTAACGCCGCCGCTTCGTAAAGCAGCAGCGGTTGCGATCATCGACAATCCGTTTGCCGGGCGTTTTGTCGAAGACCTTTCGCCTTTGACGCGCGCCAGCGAAGCGATCGGCCGCGAGATCTGCGCAATTGCTGTGCGGCTGTTGGCGCCGGATCAGGCAGTGAGTTACGGCAAGGCCGCGGTGGTCGGCATCAATGGCGAGCAGGAGCACGGCAACGCCATGCTCACCACCGTGTTCGGCAATGTCATGCGCGAGGCGGCCGGCGGCGGCAAGGCATGGATTTCGTCGATGACCAAGCGCGCCGCGCCGGGTGCGGTGATCGACATTCCGCTTGCGCACAAGGATGCGCTTTACGTGCGCTCGCATTACGATGGCATGACCCTGACGTTGCCGGATGCACCGCAGCCGAACGAGATTGCGATCATCGCGGTCTACGCCACGCGCGGCCGGCCGAACCAACGCGTGGGCGGCTTGTCGGCGTCTGACATCGAGGGTCAGGACGGATTGGTTTAAGGACTATTGGCGCTCGATAACGAGAACCACGAAGCGGAGCACAACATGACGGTTGCCAAGACAGGTGCAGAGCACATTGCCTCGCTGCGGGACGGGCGCACAGTCTATATCGACGGCGCCCTTGTCGAGGACGTCACCACGCATCCAGCATTCAGGAATGCGGTGCAGTCTTCGGCCTCGCTTTATGATTTTCAGGCAAAGCCGGAAAATATCGAGCTCCTGACGTTTATGCCGGAAGGCTCCAACCGCCGCGTCAACCGCGCCTGGCAGATGCCGAAGAGCTATGAGGAAATGGTGACGCGCCGAAAAGCGTTGCAAGCCTGGGCGCGGGTGCATTACGGCTTTATGGGCCGCTCGCCGGACCACGTCGCTTCGGCCCTGATCGGTCAGCGAATGGGCATCGAGGTGTTCCGCAAGCACGGTCCACAGCGCGCCAAGGCGCTGGAAGATTATGTCGACTATGCCACCAAGAGCGATCTGTTCCTCACCTACGTGATCATCAACCCGCAGGCCGAGCGCGCCAAGAACTGGGGCGATCAGACCCAGGACCTCGTCGCCCGCATTGTCGACGAAGACTCCACCGGCATCACCATCCGTGGCGCTAAGATGCTCGGCACTTCCTCGATCATGGCCAATGAAGTGCTGGTCGCCAATCTGCAGCCGCTAAAAGCGGGCGAGGAAGACCTGGCTTTTTCCTGCGCGCTGCCGATGAACGCGAAGGGCATCCGCGTGCTGTCGCGCAAGTCCTATGAGGCGTCGGCGGTGTCGGTATTCGACAATCCGATCTCGTCGCGCTTCGACGAAAACGATGCGCTGATCTATTTCGACGACGTCAAGGTGCCGTGGGACCGTCTGTTCGTCTACCGCGACACCGATGTGTGCCGCCAGCAGTTCCACGAGACCTGGGGTCATTCCTACCAGAACTACCAGGCGCAGATCCGCCTGTCGGTGAAAATCCGTTTCCTTGCGGGTCTTGCGCGCCGGCTGACCGAGGCCATCGGCACCACCAATATTCCCTCCGTCAGCGAGAAGCTTGGCTATATGGCGGCGCAGGCCAGCATGGTGGAGGCGATGTTGTCGGGCATGGAGGCGAGCGGCTCCAAGGCCGGCGAGTACTGGGTGCCGAACAAGCATTTCATGTATTCGGCGCAGGTGCTGACGCAGGACCTCTATCCGCAGTTCATCAATGCGATCCGCGATCTTTCCGGCGGCGCCCTGATCATGCTGCCGTCCTCGATCAAGGACTTCAACGATCCGCTGGTCAACAAGATCATCCAAACGACGCAAAGGGCCGCGAATCTCGAGCCGGAAGACAAGGTGAAATTCCTGAAAGCCTGCTGGGACGCCGTCGGCTCGGAATTCGGCTCTCGCCACCAGCAATACGAGATGTTCTATGCCGGCGCGCGTTTCGTCACCGCGGGTCACAGCTTCCGCACCTATGACTGGAACGGCGCGACCGCGCTGGTCGAAAATCTTCTGGCCTCGTATTCGCTGAGTGACGAGCAAGGCGGGGTGAAACACTAGGCGGGAAGGCGAGCATGAAAGTCGCGATTACCAATCTCGGCACCATCATTTCCGGTAACTGGCGTTTGCCGTTCGTCAAAGGCGACACCGTCATTGCCCATGATGGAAACATTACCCATGTCGGCACCGCAAGCGCGTCCGAGGTCGAGGCCTGCGACGTCGTGATCGATGCCGGCGGCATGACCGCGATCCCGGGCCTGATCGATTCCCATGTTCACATCACTTTTGGCGACTACACGCCGCGCCAGCGCACGGTCGGTTATCTCGAAAGCTATCTGCATGGTGGCGTGACCACGTCGATCTCGGCTTCCGAAGTGCATGTGCCCGGCCGGCCGCGCGATCCTGAAGGCGTCAAGGCGCTGGCGCTGGCGGCGCAGCGCTGCTTCGCGGACTATCGTCCCGGCGGCATGCGCGTGATCGCGGGCTCTGTCATTCTCGAGCCCGGCCTAAAGGACGAAGACTTCGCGGAGCTTGCCGGCAAAGGAGTCGGCCTTGCCAAGGCCGGGTTCGGCGCGGTGAAGACCGCCTACGATTACGTGCCGCTGGTCGCTGCGGCAAAGGCGGCGGGCATGATCACGACCTGCCACACTGGTGGCTCCTCGATCCCCGGCTCCGGCGCGATCACCGGCGATCATCTGTTGAAGATGCATCCGCACGTCTCGTTCCACATCAACGGCGGACCGACCGCGATGCCGGATCGCGACTTCGAGCGCGTGATCCGCGAAAGCGAGATGGCGCTTCAGGTCTGCACGGCCGGCAATCTGCGCACGACGCTTCTATGCGGGAAACTCGCGCTCGAACTTGATGCGTTCGATCGTTTCATCATCGCCACCGACACGCCGACCGGCAGCGGCATCATGCCGCTCGGCATTCTCTACACGATGGCGCATCTGGCGGGCTTGACCGCGATGACGCCGGAGCAGGCGATCTGCGCGGCGAGCGGCAACAATGCGCGCGTCTACCGGCTCGACAGCGGCTTGTTGAAGACGGGCCACGCCGCCGACATCGTGCTCTTGGATGCGCCTGATGGCGGCACCCAAGACAATGCGCTCGATGCGATCCGCCACGGCGATATCGCCGCGATTGGGGCCGTCGTTACCGCAGGCATCCCTCGCTTTGTCGGCCGCAGCCGCAATACGCCGGCCACCACGCGGAAAGCGCGGGTTGCGAAATCATCGGTGATGCAGGATTTTGCAGCAGTGGCGCATTGAAGGACTGTGCTGTTATTGCAGCCCTATCCACCCGTCATGCGCGGGCATCGACCCGCGCATCCATCTTATAAAAAAGCGATGGATTGCCGGGTCAAGCCCGGCAATGACCGAGGCCTCGTGACCTCAGCGTCACGCCGGATCGAAATAGTGGATTTCGAACAGCAGGCAGCCCTTCTCGGACTTGAACGGTCCGTGCCAGGCGCCGGGCGGCCGTGAGGCATAGGTGTTGGGTTTGTAGGACTCGCCGCCCTTGCCCTGTTCGTCGTTGCCGACGGTGAGGTCGCCGGAAACGAGATAAACCTCTTCCCAATATTCGTGCACGAAGGGCTTGGTCGTGAACACGCCGGGCTCGAAGCGCAACAGCCGTGAGCGCGAGCCTTTCTTGTTTTTTTCATCCAGCGCGCCCGACAGGATCTTCTGCTGAATACCGGCCGGATATCCAGCCGGGGTCTCCCAGCCGCTCGACATATCGAGGGCGTGAAATTCCTTGTGTTCCTTGTTGATGGCCATCCGGTTGTTCCTTCCTTGATCAAAATAGCGGAAATGGATGCATCACCAGCCGTGCAGAAGCTCGGCTTCCGGCGGCGGCGCGTGGGCGGTCGCAGCGCTCGCAAGCTGGCGGTAGCGTCCTTCGAAGAATACAAGCGGCCGGCCACGGGTGAAGGCATGTTCGTGCATGGCCTCGACCCGGCCGACGAAGATCTCGTGGTCGCCGCCGTCGTAGCGCGCGTGGCTCGCGCATTCGAACACCACGGCGGCATTGGGAAGCATCGGAACGCCACTCGGCGAGGTGAGCACGGGGATGTCTTCCCATTTGTTGCCGCCGGCGCGCGCGAACTGATTGGACACCTGCTCCTGATCCTCGTTCAGCACGTTGATCGCGTAGCGCGGAATCGATTGCCAGGCCGCAAAGCTCAGCGTCCCCCGATGCACGCTGAACAGGATCAGCGGCGGATCGAGCGAGACCGAATTGAACGAGCTCATCGTCATCCCGATCAGCTCGCCTGTTGGCGTGCGTGCCGTCGCCACCACGACGCCGGTCGGAAACTGTCCAAGCGCATTGCGGAATTTGCGGGAATCCATGCTGGTACCGCCTATTTGAAGTTCCTGCACTACAAGCTGCGAATTCTATCCAGGAACTTCAAATAGAAAAGCGGTAGCAGAATCAATAAGTCTGCCAGTGCCCATAACTTTCCAAAGTTCGTGAAAGCTGGGTGCTGCGATGGGTGCACGAACTTTGGAAAGTGGGCACTGGTCTCCGGAACGGCCTTGGGTTATATACTCCATAACTTAGCTAGTTTTCAAAGTATTTTGCGGAATACGAATACGCGAAGGAGGCGTCTCACGGCATGCTCGATTTCCAAGTGCTCCCGCGGCAGGGCAGCAGCGAACGGATCGGCTTCGATGTCGCGACGCTGATCGTCGCCGGCTGGACCGGCCGCGACGAGGCGGCCTTGCGCCACCACATCGAGGAGCTTGCCGCCATCGGGGTGCCGCGGCCGTCGTCGGTTCCGGTATTCTACCGAAACGCGACGCTGAATGTGACTCAAACTTCGCGCCTTCAGGTGCTGGGTCCCGACACCTCGGGCGAGGCCGAGCCGGTGGTGATCGCGCATGGCGGGCGCCTTTGGCTGACCGTCGGGTCCGATCACACCGATCGCAAGGCGGAGACCATGGGGATCGCGCTGTCCAAGCAGCTTTGCGGCAAGCCGGTCGGCGGCGAACTCTGGCTGCTCGACGATGTCGTCGGCCATTGGGACCAGATCAAGCTGCGCGCGTTCGCCACCATCGACGGCCGCCGCGTCGCCTATCAAGACGGCACATTGGCGGGCATGCGGACGCCGGCCGACCTGATCGCGCGGTGGGGCAAACCTTTGTCATCCGGCACCGTGATGTTCTGCGGTACGCTGGCCGCGATCGGCGGCATTCGTCCGGCCAGCCGTTTTGAGGTGGAGTTGGAAGACCCGGTGCTTGGCCGCACCTTGCGTCATGCCTACGACATCGATGCGCTGCCGGTCGTGAGTTGATCGGAGGCATCAAGACAGCGTACTGATCTCTCGTGAGCAATTTCGGGCCCCATCAGGAGAACATCCTTGTCGCGCCAAAAAGCCAAAGCCGAGCGCAGCCCGGCGCCGCGCCGCACGGAGACGCTTCAGTCGAGAAGCGGGCTGCCGTTGACGGTGACCCGTCCTGAACTACTGAATGAAGGCACCGACCGCGACTTTCGCAAGCTCGTGCATAACATCTTTGCCTTTATGGCGCGCCATGAAGCAATCCGCGACAATCATGCCAAGCAGATCGGGCTTGCGGGTGTCGAGTATACGATCCTGATCTCGATAGGCCATCTCGGCCTCGACGGCGATGTCAATGTCAAGACCGTCGCCGATCATCTGCATATGAGCGGCGCCTTCGTCACCACCGTCACCAGCAAGCTGCAGACACTGGGTCTCGCGGAAAAGAAGCCCGACAGCGTCGACCGGCGGCGGATCTCGCTCGCCATCACGGAAAAGGGGCGGGCGCTTTTAAGAAAGCTCGCGCCCTATCAGCGCGAGATCAACGACGTCGAATTCGGATCGCTCACGCGGGAAGACTTTCAAACGATGTCCCGCATCCTCGAAGAACTGATCGCCTCGAGCGACAAGGCGTTTGCGTTGCAACGCTACAAGTCTTCGATCAAGGACTCCACCAAGGTGGCCTGAACGGCTTCAAACTAGCTTGCGCTTCTCGTTCGTTTTGCCGTGCCGCGATGCTCGCGTGAGGCGAGCACGCTGTGCGGCTTCGATGCCGATTTTTCCTGCCGAGCCTTCATTCCCGGATGGTGATCGGCATATTCCTTGCCGTCGATCGGCGCCACATGCGGCGGATCTCGATCGAGATAGGGCCGGCCGATTCCAAATTCCTTGCCGTGGTTATCGACCCACTTCCAGAAGATGTCGCTGGCGAGGAGTCGCTGCGCCCGTGTTGTGCCGTTGACGCTCACGATGTCAGCCGCAAGCCCGTGACCATAGCCTCCGCGGAAGCTGCCGCCGTGGTACGACCGGTCGTTGGCCGCCTTGAGGCCGCTCGCAATCGATTGGCGATAGTCGTCGCGGAAGCCGCTGGTGATTCCCGGCGACATGCCGGCCTTGTCGGCGGCGCGCAGCATTTGAAACAGCTTCAGCTTGAAATCCCGATCGATGCCGCCGATCACATAGTCAGCCGGGGGCATGCCGGCTTTGTCGGCGGCCTTCGGATCCTTCCACGAAAAATCTTCATCGGTCGTTGTGGTGAAGGTCCTCGTGACCGTCACCATCCGGCCTTTTCGTTTGACGGAGACTTTCCTCTGTTGCTCGACCCTGATGGCGTCTTCCTTGGGCGTGCGCTGGTACAGCTCCCAGAGATAGCGATTGATGCAGGCATCCTCGACCGAACACTGATCGAGAGCTTCAGGCGAGCTGGCGGCGTTCGAACCGTCAGCGCGCGAATCACCCGCTTGATTCACATCGCCAGGCTCCAGAGACGCCACGGTCATTTCTTCCGCCGGCTTCGACGGAGCTTCAGCCGGCGGCGCTTCCGATGAACTGGCCAACGCGGTGGTGACGATCGGGTCTGGCTCGGATTTGGCTGTGTCGGGTTTGATGGCTGCTTCCGCGGGCGCTTCCGTCATCGAACGGCTGACCGCCGTCACATCGGCGGTGCTGAACGCGATTGCCGGTGGTTGAACGGCGAGCGTTATGTCGGTGGTCGGCGGCGGCGCAACCTGCTCGGCGACCGACGCGCCGGTGTTATCGATGCCCGCCGAACCAAACGCGGCGAGACATACAAGAACCGAAGCCGGCATCGCTGTCTCTCGGCACAGTGTGGCCATTGCTGCCAAACGCGGGTGCATGATCACCGTCTCCAATCGGGTCGGATACCACGTGCCATGCCGCTCATTTTCGAGCGGTGGCTTGGACAAACAATGGCGAAATCGTCGGAACTTCAATTTCATAGGATGGTGTTGCCTAAATGCAACGCGCCGATCTTTTGTAGTTTAGCAAATTACAGGCCCAGCAGGGGGCTCGCGGGAAGCCGTCCCCCGGAAACCATTTTCCGGCCTGACGACATCGATTTCAGCCGGCGACGAAATCCGTCTGCAACAGAACGGCTGCAACCTTCCTAGCAATCAACAACGGAGTTGGTTCCATGACATTCATCCTTCGTTTCATTTATCGTGAATATTGCCGGTCCTGCTTCCTGCACATCAGGTACCTGTAGGCGATCCCACCCGATGCCTCGGCACAAAACGATCGCGATTCCCACCTTTCTTGCGGCGGCTTTCACCGGAATAGCCATCTGGCTCATCGCAGGGCCGCCGCCTCACTCCCCAAAACCTGTTAACGCCCGCCAATTCGCTGTCTCGATCAAATAGCCGGCAGGGAGCCGCCGGTAGCTGCGCCCAATTTTCATCGTCCATTTCATCGGAGATCATTATGCAGCACGAATTTCCCTCCATTGATTTTGCAACCCAGGCTGAGGTGCGGCTGCAAGCCGAACACCGGCGCACCGAGGAGGTCGCCGGTTTGTTGAAGAGCCTGTTCGGTGAGTGGCTGGCCAAAATTCGCCAGTTCGAGCGCCCGGTTTTGCGCCCCGTTCCGCATCAGCCAACGGCTGGCGGAAATCGGTTGGCGGGGGTCTGACCGCGCCTGATCTTGTTCAAACAGCAGACCGACGAGCCGCCTTTCATGGCGTCTCGTCGGATTTCGCAATGGACTCGTCCGGACTATTAGCGGCGTTTTCGGGTTTGACCGTCACGCCACGCGCGCGGCAACTCAACGTCGCAGAAAGTGCGCGCTAGTCGCCGGACAGCAATTTGGCCGGTTCGGTGGTTGCGGCCGCATCCTTGGAAGCCGGCCAGAAAATCGAACCGGTCAGGATGTGCAAAGCGAGAAAACCGATAACGATCGCTATTAACAGCGCGAACTCGCTCAATCGGATAATCGAAGACTTGCGTTCAGAGCGCCGTTCACTCAGCGTCATCGTCAATTCCTTTCAATATGGGATCGCGGGCCTGGTGCGGAGCCGCGCTGTCAATCAAATGTTGATATCGTCGAAGAACACGCTGCGCCTCCAGACGCCTTGAATGATGCAAGGCCTCGAGGAGGGCAGCCCAAAATCCTTTTCGCTTCGTCTGGCGTTGATTGGTTTGAAGTTGAGATGAAATTATTTCAGAATCGAAAATCTCATTTTTCGGCAATGACGCATCGCTCATGGGGTAAGCTCTGCTGCTTGCGGGATGAATGCGTGGAAGATGCCGCTTTTTGTCCAAATCGGCTGTGAGACACTTCACATATCAAACGAATGTGAGCGCGATGGACGCGGTGGATAACCACCGAAAATTTTTCGAAAATAATTATTTCAGCTTGGGCGGTATTGTTGCACTACTCGTGCGCCCATTCGCCGACGACGCGGTGCACTTCGAACATGTGCTCGCGAAGCTGCTCAAGCGCGAATCCGAGCGCGAAAAATCTCTCCGCCGCTTCGCTTTTCATGTCGCGCGTCAGTCCCTCGTAGCGCACCGCGCCGAATTCCTCGATGTAATCCCGGAACGCGAGCTCGACGGCTTCCAGTGGAGGCGGCGGCTTTTGGTCGCGGAGCGCAACGCCGCAGGCGCGGAGGAAGTCGCGTCCCGCCGCCTCGATGTTTTCGAGTGGCGTCGTTAGCCGCGAGGCGACTTCCTCCGGCAACTCGCAGCCGACGACGCGGCCGAGCAGCACGATGTCATGGCGCAATCGCAACAACGTGCGCAGAAGAGGTCCGGTGTCAGGGCCGGATGTGAGGCGCGCATTGCGTTCGTGCTCGGCTTCGGCGCCGGTCATGTTGAGCCGCGTCAGTGCCGAGGCGATCCCATCATGAATCCGCCGGCGTTCCATCGGGTCGAGCTCACGGGTGTGGTCTTCCAGAAACTTCGAGAGCGCATCCGCCATCAGGTCGAGCATATCGGCCGCGGCCTGGATGGTGATCGCATGGGCGCGGGACGGAAACAGCAGAAAGGAGACGACGAAACCAATGGCGCCGCCGACGGTCACCTCCAGAACGCGATCGATCGCGGAACCCGCCGCGCTGACATGCTGCATGCTCGGGACCAGCAGCACGATGATCGCGGTGATCGGCAGCACGTTGAAATTGGCGCGGAACGAGGCGATGAAGGCGAGCGGTGCGATCGCAAGCGCCAGCACGGCGAGCAACGCCCATTCGCTGTCATGCGGAATCAGGATCGCGATCGCGCCGCCATAGGCGACGCCTGCGAAGGTACCGATCAGGTAGTCTTTTGCCACCTTCACCGAACGGCCGAGGCTCGCCTGGGTCACGATCACCGAGGTCAGGACCGCCCAGAGTGGCAGATGCAGGTGCACGGCCTGTGCCACCGCGAACGCCAGCAGCGCTGCGACTGTGACCCGAAGCGCCAGGATCAACTGCAGGCGGTAACGGCGAATCCATGTTCGGATCGACGTCAGGATGCTAGCGGCGCGGGATTCATTGGCAGACATGCGGCTCGCAACCGGGAGGCGTGAGAATCCCGGTTTAGGCCAGCTTCAACCTGAAGACAATGTCAGCAGGGAATGCAAATCGGGCCCCGCAGCCTATCCAGCGCGGAGCCCGATTATTACTCTCTCCTTATCCTTCGCGACGCCGCTTGCGCGGCTCCTCAGGATGAGGGGTTTAAGCGTTCAATGCGCCAGCGGATCGGGCCGCATCTGCACCTTGAACACTTTCGGATAGGCGTCCTTGCCGCCTTCGCTGTGGAAGTTCGCGCGCGTGCCGGAGGTGGTCCAGATGCCGCGGCCTTTCCAGCCCTTCGCGTCATCGTCGATCCGGCCGTCGACATTCTTGGTGAAGAAGCCGAGCGGGTAGGGCATGCGCAGCGTGACGAACTCGCCGTTGACCAGCGCCATCAGCGCTTCGGCGCCATTGGCTTCGGCGATCGGCACATTGGCGCCGAGGCCGAGCACGTTGTAGCGATCGACCCACACATAATAAGCATGGTTGGCGCTGCCCTTCGGGTCCAAGCCTTTGAACTGCGGTCCCGGCAAGCGATAGGTGTGCCAGCCTTCTGGACATTGTTTGCCTTCTGCAGTGGTCGGGCCGTTGAGCGGCCCCTTGCACAGCCGGCGGTCGAAGCTTCCGAGGTGGCCGCTCGAGAGCACCGTCCACACCACGCCGTCGAGGCCAATGTCGATGCCGCGCGGACCGAACGTGCCTTCCGGCGGCTGATACACTTCCGCGAGCGCGGTGTTGGCGGGATCGGGGCCCGGATTGACGCGGATGATGTAGCCGGGCTGGTCGATGCGGGAGAAGCCGCGATCCATCGCCTGGCCCCAGATGGAATCATCGACCGGGCTCGGCATGATGCCGTAAAACGAAGCCGCGATGCGCTTGTCCTTGGTCGGGTCGACGGGGTCCTTCGCGCCGACATAGGCATCGCGCTTGCCATTGCCGTTGGTGTCGATGACGAGCGCGGTCCAACCCTGCGAGGCGACGCCGTCATGCGTCTCGCGGAACTGCTTGGTGTTGAGCCAGCCGACGATGCCGCCGCCAAGGCCCGGACCGCCCGCGCTCATCCACAAGGTCTGGTTGGCGTCGTGTCCGAAATAGAGGTGATGGGTCGAGAAGCAGGTGTTGATCAAATCCCATTTGCCGGTCGCGGGATCGAAGCGCGACAGTTCGCGCACGGCGTTTGCCTGCGGATCGGCCTTGGCGGAAGGAAGCTCCGAGCCTTGTTTGCAGTAGTCGGGATTTGCCGGCGGGCGCAGCTTGGCGGTGAACCAGACCTTGCCCTGCTCATCCATCATCACGTTGTGGATCGAGGTGTGGCCGTCCCAGATCGCGTCGTCGCCCCAATAGGCCGAGGTGCCGTGCGGTGCATCCGCCGAACCCGTCATGCTGGGATCGAGGTAAGGCTCCTTGATGGTGGAGGCGATGTTCTTGATCGGATCGAGCGTCGGAATGAGGTCGGTGCTCTCTTCCGGCGATCCGTAGATCAGCCCGTTCGCATTGACATGCGGATTACGCTTGTCGGTCGAGATCGCGTCGTGCTGATAGTGTGTCGGCGTCGCCCAGTCCCACAGCGTGAAGACGACATTGCGCTCGATGCCTTTGGGGCGTGAAGGCTTGTCGAACGGCAAGGCGCCGGCCGCGATCTTGTCGGTCCACTTCGAGAATACCTCCGGTACCTTGTCGGGTCCGATGCTGTTGATCGCGGTCGCCATGTATTCCATGGCCTGGCCGGCTTGCGTGCGCATCGCCCAGGCGGTTTCGGAGTCGTGGGCCTGCTCCATGAACATCTTCGGTATTTCGCGGATGCCGCGCGTGCCGATGGCGTGACATGACTGGCACATGTTCTTGACGGTATCGACGAACTGCGCCTGGCTCTTCATCGTGTCGGGCATCTTGTTGCCCTTGGCGCCGGTGCCGGGAAATTCGCTTGTCGGGGGAATGTCGATCAGGGAATACCAGTACATGCCGGGATAAAGCTGCGCGTCAGCCGCAGGCGATGCGGTCGGCTTGACCTTGAAGTCGACGAGCTTGCCCGGCTTCGACTCGACAGGTGCGCTGTCGGTCAGGCCATAGCCGCGAACCCAGACCTTGTAGTTTGCGTCCGGCAATTCGGGAATGACGAAGCGGCCCTGATCGTCGGTCACCACGATCTTCGCATATTTGGTCGGCAGGTCTTTTGTCTCGGCGATGATCCAGACGCCGGCTTCCGGCCCCTTCTCGCCTGTGACCTGCCCGCCGATGTCATGAGCGGAGATATTGACGTTGGCCGCGAGGACGGCGCCGCCGTGCATCAGCGCGAGTGCGCCTACACCCGTGGCAATCAATCGATTCAACTTCATGGCTCGTTTCCTCATTATGCGGCACTCTCGCAACCGGTCGGTGTCTGCACCTGTTATGGCACACGGTCAGTCATGGGGGCTATTTCGACCAAAGTCTCCTGCTTGTCGAGGGACTCGGCGCGGAGTGCCTTTTGCTTCTCACATGGTGAAAAACAAAGCCGCCCGGATGAGCGAGTTTGATGCTGACGAGCGTGCGCGGCCAATTCCAACTCTCAATCGCGGGTTTCTATCGCCGATACGTGTCGCAGCATTCGATTACCTCAGGTTTCAAGCGCGTCATCCGCTTCCCGGACCCGTCGGCCCGTATTGCTTTTTGCCAGATAAGCCCTAGGAATCGAGAGGCTGGGCTTGGCGCAACGTCGCGCCGGAGTTCCGCGCAAAGACCAAGTCGCAAAAGACCAGTCTTGAAAAACAATAATGGCGAAGGCCCTTAAAACAGGGACTTTGCCGAGGAAAACGATGGGAGGACGGCTTGGCAGGGGCAACACCGCTTCGTGCGCTGCTGCAACGCGATGGGTGCCTGACGCTTCCGGGCGTCTTTGACGGCATCTCCGCGCGAATGGCGGCAAGCATCGGTTTCGATGCGCTTTACATGACCGGGTATGGCGTCGTCGCCTCAGCGTTGGGCGTGGCCGATGCCGGCACCGCAACCTTCACCGAAATGCTCGACCGTGTGCGCTGTATTGCCGGCGCGACGAATCTGCCGTTTCTGGCGGACGGCGACACCGGCTATGGCGGGCTGTTGAATGTCGACCGCACGGTGCGCGGTTATGCCGCCGCCGGCGCTTCCGGCATTCAGCTCGAGGATCAGGAATTTCCGAAGAAATGCGGCCACACCGAATTCCGCCGCGTCATTCCGGCCGACGATGCGGTTGCCAAGATTCGCGTCGCCGTCGATGCACGTCCGAGCCGCGACTTCCTCATCGTGGCGCGAACCGATGCGCGCTACGCCGAGGGACTCGATGCGGCGTTACGAAGAGCGGAACGATTTCTGGAGGCCGGCGCCGACGTGCTGTTTGTCGAGAGCCCGGAGAGTCTCGAGGAATTGCGCCGTGTTGCCGAGACCTTCAAGGGCGCGGCGCTCTTGGCGAACATGGTCGAGGGCGGCCGCACGCCGTATCTGTCGACGAGCGAACTCGCGTCGATGGGCTTTAAGATCGCGCTTTATCCAGGCTCGGGCTTTTTGACGGCGGCAGGCGCCCTGCAACAGGTCTATCGCCACCTGAAGACCGACGGGATCGGCACCGGCAGCAACGCGCCGATGCTGCCGTTCTCCGAGATGAATCAATTGATGGGCTTTCCCGCCGTGCATGCTTTTGAAAAGCGCCATGGCCTCAGCGGGAGCGAGCGTTAGAACTTCAATCGTCGCGTGTCTCAATCAGGAAGTCCTCGAGCCGCCTCTTCAAGAAGGATGACGCCATGACACAGGGAACATCGCTACTCTTGTTTCGACGGGTTCTTGATCCCGTTCTTCGGCGATTTGGTCTTCTCTTGGGTGTGGCCTCGGTTATCGTCGCCGGTGGATTTTCCGGCGCGCGGGCCGAGACGATCACGGTGACGCATTGGGGCGGGCAGTTCTATGGCGTTCCCTATGCGGTCGCGATGGAAAAAGGCTTCTTCAAGAAGAACGGCGTCGACGTCACGGGCATCCTGACCGCGGCCGGCGGCGGAACGGCCGTGCGCAACACGCTCGCAGGCGGCATTCCCTTTGGCGAAGTATCGCTGGCGGCCGCCGTCCAGGCGATCAACTCGGGCCAGAAGCTCATCATCATCGGTGCCGGCTCCTGGTCGGTCGCCGACCAGATGTGGCTGGTGAAAAAGGATTCGCCGCTGAAGACCATCAAGGATCTCGCCGGCAAGCAGATCGCCTATACGGCGCCGGGCTCGGTGAGCAACATGCTGATCCTGATGGCGCTGAAGGCCAACGGCATGACGCCGCAACAGGTCAAGCTGGTGCCGGCCGGCGATCTCGGCGCTAATATCTCCGCTGTTGGCAGCGGCGCGGTCGATGCCGGCTTCTCGGATGAATTGATCATCGCCCAGAACAAGGAGCTGGTGAGGCCGCTGTTCATGGTGCGCGACGTGCTCGACCCGCGCATGATGCAGACCGTGATGATCACCACGGCGGAATATGCCAAGGCGCATGCCGACATCATCAAGGGTCTCGTCAATTCGCGCCGCGAGGGATTGGCCTATACGCTCGACCATCCGGATGAGGCCGCCGATATCACGGCGAAAGCCTACAACAATCCGCACACCGATCTGTTTCGCGATCACATTCGCGAACTGATCAAGGAAAATTACTGGAGCGATGGCCGGCTCGATTACCCCGCCATGAATCACATGGTCGAGGGCCTTCAGATCACAGGCCAAATCAAGGGCGACGTCGACTGGCCGAAATACGTCGATACGTCCTATCTGCCGGCCGATCTGCGTCCGACGCAATGAGGGGATGACGGTGAGCGGACAGGCGCAGGTACAGCTAAGCGACGTGGTCCGCCGTTATGGCGGACCGTCCGGCTTGCAGGCGCTGGGCCCGGTCAACCTCGAGATCCGCAGCGGCGAGTTCTTCTCCATTGTCGGCCCATCCGGTTGCGGCAAGTCGACCTTGCTTGACGTCGCCGCGGGCCTGGTCGCGCCCACCAGCGGCAGCGTGCGCTTCGAGGGCAAGGAGTTGCACGGCGAGGTGCCTGATGGCATCGGCGTCGTGTTCCAGGAAGATGCGAGCATGCCGTGGTTGAGCGTTCGCGACAACGTCGCGTTCGGCCTGCGCACCTCGGGTCTGCCGAAAAAAGAAGTTGCCGATCGTGTCGATCACGCCATCAGCTTTATGGGGCTTGCGCAGTTTGCCGGTCATTATCCGGCGCAACTGTCGGGCGGGATGCGGCAACGCGTCTGCATCGCGCGGACGCTGGTGCTGCGGCCGCGGCTGATCCTGCTCGATGAGCCCTTCGGCGCGCTGGACCAGCAGACGCGGCTACTGATGGGCGACGAACTGTTGCGGCTGTGGCGCGAGACCGGCGCGACGGTGCTGTTGATCACGCATGCGCTCGACGAAGCGGCGATGCTGTCGGATCGCGTGGGCGTCATGAGCGCGCGGCCGGGCCGGTTCATCGATATGATCGACACCAAATGGCCTGGGGATCGCGACAGCCGCATCGTCTCTGATCCGAAATTCGGCGCATTGACCGCGCGCCTGTGGTCTTCGCTGCGCGAGGAGTCGCTCAAGACCATGGGCCGGGTGGCATGAGGTGGCGGCATGCCGCGCTCATCGTGCGGTCCGCCATCCTGGCGTTTCTGATCGTTTTGCTCGAACTTTGTTGCCGCGCAGGTTTCATCGATTCCCTCGCGGTGATCCCGCCGAGTGAAATGATCGCCTCGATGGTCGATCAAATCCGCTCCGGCGAGCTCAACGCCAGTATCGCGACGACGTTTTCGACCATTTTCATCGCCTTTCTGCTTGCCGTTGTCTTGGGTACGGCCATCGGCGCGCTGATCCATCGCTGGTCGCGGCTACGCGACGTTGCCGATCCGCTGCTCGCCTCCTATTATTCGGTGCCGACCTTCATCTTCTATCCGCTGCTGGTTGCGCTGCTCGGGCTCGGCAAGGCGCCGCTCGTAGTGCTCGGCATTCTCTCCGCCGCACCGGCCGTCGTGATCTCCACCCTGTCGGGACTCGATAGCGTCGCGCCCGTTCTGATGAAGCTTTCGCGCGTGCATCGGTTGACGCCGGCCCAAACGCTGTGGTGGATCGTGTTGCCGGCGGCGTTGCCGCATCTGTTCACCGGCTTCAAGCTGGCGCTGAGCTACGCCCTGATCGGTGTCATCGCCGGGGAATTCATCCTGTCCGGCACCGGGCTCGGTTACGCGATTTCTTATGCCTATCAGAGCTTCGACAACCGGACCATGTATGGCGCGATGCTGTTCGTGCTGCTGGTCGCGGTGACCGCCAATGGGATTCTCTATGTGTGGGAGGGGCGGTTGGCGCGCCGCCGTTCACGGGGATGAGCGATCTCTCACTGGAAACTGAGCAGGCCACGATCGCGGTACGCCGCCGCTTCCGTGGCTTTGACGCCATCGTGCTCACGCTGGTGATGCTGGCGCTCTGGCAGGCGATCGGGAGCTGGACGCAAGGCGTGGCGATCTCGCCGCCGCTGCAAACGCTGGTGTATCTCGTCAGCCTGCTGCGGACCTGGATGTTCTGGGATCACGCCGCCGCGACATTGGAAGCGTTTTGTCTCGCTTTCATGCTGTCCGCGCTGATCGGGCTTGCACTCGGGTTGATCTTCGGCGTCAGGCGCTTTGCCGGTGAAGTCGCCGAGCCGATTTTGGCCGGCTTCTACACCATCCCGAAAGTGACGCTCTATCCGGTCGTGTTGCTGTTGTTCGGTCTCGGCATGTCCGCCAAGGTCGCTTTCGGCGTCATGCACGGGCTGGTGCCGGTGACGCTGTTCACGCTGGGCGCGGTACGCAACCTGCCGCCGGTGCTGGTCCGCACCGCGCGCGCGTTGCGGCTTTCGCCTGGGCGTACCATGCGCTGGGTGCTGGTGCCGGCCTGTCTGCCTGATATCGTCAATGGCCTGCGCATCAGCTTTTCACTGAGCTTGCTCGGCGTCTTGATTGGCGAGATGTTTTCTTCCCAACGCGGCCTCGGCTTTCTGCTGGTCAACGGCATGGCGCAGAATAATGTGCCGCTGTCGACGGCCATCGTGACCGTGATCGTTGCAATCGCGATTGCCGCCAATACGCTGATGTTGCGTGCCGGCAGACGGTTCGCGCGGCGGCCAGAGGCTGTGGCCAGATAGGTCGCGACAGGAGCGAGATAGGAGAATGGCATGACAAGGCCAACGACGACTCTGAAGACCATCCTCAACCGCCGCGAGGCGACGATACTGCCCGGTGCCGCCAACGGCCTGTTTGCGCGGATCATCGAGGATCTCGGCTATGAGGCGGTCTATGTCACCGGCGCCGGTGTCGCCAACATGTATCTCGGCGCGCCCGATATCGGTCTGACGACGCTGACCGAAATTGCTGGCCATGTCGCGGCGATTTCCGATGCGGTCGCCGTGCCCTTGCTGGTCGACGCTGACACCGGCTTTGGCAATGCGGTCAACATGGTGCGTACTGTAAAAGTATTGGAACGGGCAGGCGCGGCCGGGCTCCAGATCGAGGATCAGGTCTTCCCAAAAAAGTGCGGTCATTTCGAGGGCAAGCAAGTTGTGCCGCTGGAAGAGATGCTGGCGAAGATCAAGGCCGCAGTCGATACAAGGAAAGACGGCGATCTCCAGATCGTGGCGCGCACCGATGCGCGGGCGATCCTCGGTCTTCAAGCCGCGATCGATCGCGCCGGTGCCATGATCGAGGCCGGTGCCGACGTGACCTTCGTGGAGGCGCCAACCTCGGCCGACGAACTGGCGCAGATCGCCAAAAGCCTTTCCGTGCCCCAGGTCGCCAACATCGTGTTCGGCGGCCGCACGCCGGAATTGGGCCGGCAAAAATTCGCGGAGCTCGGCTTCGGCTGCGTGCTCTATGCCAACGCGGCGCTGCAAGCGGCGCTGAAAGCGTCGCACGAGGTGCTGATGGCTTTGAAGCAGGAAGGTTCGCTGGCGTCGGTCGCCGATCGTCTCGCCGGCTTCGACATTCGCCAGCAGACCGTCTCCAAGCCAAAATTTGATGAACTCGAACACCGCTACCGTGGGGGATGATGTGAGCTATCGCCGGGGATGGGTTGCGCTGCTGATTTTTACCGTCGTGATCATCAACTATATCGACCGCATCGCGTTGTCGGTCGCCGCCAGACCCATTGTCGCCGAGTTCGGCTTCTCGCCGGTGCAAATGGGCTATCTGTTTTCCGGCTTCCTGTGGACCTATGTCGTTTGCCTCGTTCCGCTCGGGCTTCTGGTTGAGCGGGTCGGCATCAAGAACATGGTCGGCGGCGGCATCGCGATCTGGTCGACGGCGACCGCCTTCACGGCGGCGGCCGGCAGCTTTGTCACCATCCTGGCGGCGCGGCTCGTGATGGGCGCAAGCGAAGCGACGACCTTCCCGGCCTGCGGCGGCGCGATCCGCCAGTGGTTTCCGGAGCGCGAGCGTGGCTTCGTCACGACCTTGTTCAACGGCGGCTCTTCGGCCGGGCCAGCGGTCGGCGCCATCCTCACCGCAGCGCTGGTGAGTTCGTTCAGTTGGCGCACGGCGTTCGTCGTGCTGGGTGCGATCGGCTTCGTCTGGTTGATCGCATGGTGGATCTGGTACGCCCCGCCGGAAGAAGCCCCTTGGCTTGATGAAACCGAGCGGACCAAAATCCTCGCCGAACGCAACGGCACCGGCGTGGCGACCGAGAAGGCGCCACCACCGTCTTCGCTCGGCTATCTCCTGAGCCAGCGCAGCGTCTGGGGCCTCGTGCTGACGCAGGCGTGTCTGGTTTATACGGCCTATCTCTTCTTGACGTGGCTGCCGACTTATTTGCAGTCGACCCGCGAACTCTCGACGATGAATACCGGCTATCTCACCGCGATCCCGTATCTCTGCACCGTGGTGCTCGGCGTCACGATCGCCCGCATCAGCGATCGCGTGTTGTCGTCAAAGGACGTCAAAGCAGGCCGCCGCCGCAACTTCATCGCCGCCATGGCGATCCTGGCGATGACGATTTTGCTCGCTCCCGTCGTTGACGGGCTGTTCCAGCTCTTATGCGTGTTGACGGTGGTGCTGACGGGGGCAACGACCGGCTCGGGTCTGAATTTCACGCTCGCCAGCGATCTCCTGCGCAACCCGCGCGATGTCTCACGCGTTGTCGCCATGACGTCGTTTGGCGGCAACTTTTTCGGCCTGATCTCGCCGATCATCACCGGCTACGTCGTCGCCGAGACCGGCGGCTATACGTGGGCATTCCGTATCGCAGCCGTCTTGTTATTCTGCGGCTGTCTGGCGACGCTCACCTTGACGCGCCGGCCGATCGAACCGCAGCATGCTTAAACGTTTCAGGAGAAAACGAAAATGGCAAAAAGGATGAAACACCATTACGCCGGCCTGCGCCGCCCGGTCACCGACGAGACGCGCGCGGGCGTGATCGAGGATTTTCCCGAGATCGAGCTGGTGCCGGACAAGGCGCTCGGCACGCGCTGCGTCGAGGCCTGGAGCTATTCGCTCTGCTGTTCGGACTTCCACCGCATCCGGGATATCCCGCCCTGGGGCAATCCCAATGGTCCCATCCTGCGCAAGGGAAACCAGACGGAACATTTGCGCGGCGTGGTGCGCATGACGAAAGCGATGGCGGAGGAGTTCGAACATTCATATCCGCAGGTGCACATCGATTGGGACGTGCTGATCGCCGGCGCCGTGTGTCACGACGTCGGCAAGCCCTACGAGTTCGACCCGAGCAACCGTATCAGGTGGCAGGCTGATCCGGCCGACAGCGGCGAGCCGACGTTCCGGCATTCGGTGTTCGGCATGCATGTCTGCCTCACGGTCGGTTTGCCGGAGGAGATCGCGCATATCGCGGTCGGTCACTCCTACGAAGGCTTGCACATGGGCGTCAGCACCGAGTGCATGATCGTCCGTCAGGCCGATCACGGCTGGTGGTTTATTGCCGGCGGGCTGGGCCTGCTCGAGCCCGAGACCATCGGCGTGCTGCCAAGCAACTTGCGCGCTCGAAATCTCTGACATACTGCTCGATCAACAATAATCAGCGCCCCGTCAGTGGGCGCGAAAATTGGGGGGAAGAAGATGAAGCGCCGGTACTGGATTTTCGTTTTCATGTTTCTGCTGGCGACGATCAATTACGTCGACCGGGTCGCGCTCTCGGTGTCCTCGACGCCGATCGCCGCGGAGTTCGGCATCAGCAAGGTCGAACTCGGTTATCTCTTCTCCTCCTTTCTCTGGCTGTATGTCGTCTGCCTGGTGCCGATGGGCATGATCGTCGACAAGCTCGGCACCCGGACGGTCAATGCGGCCGGCATCGGCCTCTGGTCGATTGCGACCGCCTTGACGGGATTGGCGACCGGCTTCGGCATGCTGATCGCAACCCGCGTCGTCATGGGCGTCGGCGAGTCCACCACCTATCCGGCGGCGGGCCGCGTTATCAGAGAATGGATTCCGCTGAAAGAACGTGCGCTGTTCACGGCCATCTTCAATGGCGGCGCCTATTTCGGCCCGGCGCTCGGCGGCCTCGTTCTCGCCGGCCTCGTCGGAGCGATCGGTTGGCGCATGACATTCCTGATCTGTGCGGCCATCGGCTTCGTCTGGCTGCTCGCCTGGATGATCTGGTTCCGCAAGCCCGAGGAAGTAAGCTGGCTCAGCGACGAAGAGCGCGCGTTCATCTTGCGCGAGCGCAACGGCAGTGCTGGGGCGACACCCGCCGACGGGCATTCGATCGGTCTGCGCGGGTTGTTGAGTTCGCCTTCGATGCTCGGTTTGATGGTCACACAAGGCTGCGCGGTCTACACGCAATATTTCTTCCTGACCTGGCTGCCTAATTATCTTCAGACCGAGCGCGGCATGTCGATCCTGAAAAGCGGCGCGCTGATGTCGCTGCCGTTCATCGGCGCGGTGATCCTGACCGTGCTGTTCGGTAAACTAAGCGACAGCATGCTCGACGAGGAAAGTGCGCGCCAAGGCGGCCGCAGGCGGCTCGGGGCGCTCTGCATGCTGTTCGGCTCGGTGATCCTGCTGACGCCGCTGGTCGACAATGTCTATCTCGTGCTGGTGCTGATCACGATTGCGCTCGGCGGCGTGGCCTCCGCCGTCGCGCTTAATATCGCGATGGTTGGCGATCTCCTGCGCACCTCAGCCGATTGCGGCCGCGCGACCGGGCTGCTCATCCTTGGCGGCAACATTTTCGGCATCATGGCGCCGATCGTAACCGGTTACGTCGTGCAATCGACCGGCAGCTTCAACATGGCATTCGTTGTTGCCGGCGCGTTGCTGGCGTTTGGCGCTGCGACCGTGTTCCTGCTGGCGCGAACGCCGATCGGGCCGAGCGAGAGCGAGGCCGCATTGGCGGTCCGGACGGCATAAGGGGACTTCATCTTGTTTTTCCATCCGCCAAAAGACCTCGAAACCCGCGTGTTCGCGCGGCTGCCGGAGGAGTTTCGTAAAGCAGATCCCAACAACGAGTGGGCGCGCTATCAACCCAAAGGAAGCCCGGCGCGCTCGCTGCTCGAAGGACCGTCGTTCGACCGCAACGGCAATCTCTGGTGCGTCGATCTGCCGAACGGCCGGATTTACAAGGTCACTTCGGACGGCCAGTTTCACGTCGCCGCCGAATATGACGGCTGGCCCAACGGGCTGAAGTTTCACAAAGACGGCCGCATCTTCATTGCCGACTACAAGAACGGGATCATGGAAATGGACCCGGTCAACGGCAAGGTGAAACCGTATCTCACCCGCGCGAGCCTCGCGCCGTTCAAAGGCTGCAACGATCTCTTCTTCGCGGCCAATGGCGATCTTTATTTTACCGATCAGGGCCTCACGGGACTGCACGATCCGACCGGACGGCTATTTCGGCTGACCGAACGCGGCCAGCTCGATTGTCTGCTCGACAATGTGCCGAGCCCGAATGGCCTCGTGATGAATTTCGCCGAGAACATGGTCTATCTCGCGGTCACCCGCGGCAACTGCATCTGGCGCGTGCCGCTCAGTCCCGATGGCGGCGTCGCCAAGGTCGGGATCTATATTCAGTTGTCCGGCGGCTGGGGCGGCCCGGATGGGCTGGCGCTCGACTCCGAAGGCCGGCTGTTCATCGCCCATGTCGGCATGGGCGCGGTGTGGGTGGTCGATGCGCTGGGCGAGCCGGTCTACCGCATCCGAACCTGCGCCGAGCCTCACACCACCAACATGGCGTTCGGCGGCGCGGACAACACAACGCTGTTCATCACTGAATCCGGCAGCGGCTCGATCTTGACGGCGCAACTCGACGTGCCGGGCAAGCCGATGTTCTCGCATCAGTGATGTGAAGCGGTAAAGACGGGCCCTTATTTGGACGCCGGATCGGCCACGGTCTCCTTGACCTGAACCACCATCGGCTTTGGCGGGTCGGGCAGGGTCTGTTCCCAGCCGCCGCCGAGTGCCTTGAACAGCGTGACGAGATCGAGCGCGACATTGGTGGTGCTCTGCGATAGCTGCTGTTCGTTCTGCAACAGGTTGCGCTCGGCATCGAGCACGGTCAGGAAGTCGGCGACGCCGTCATTGTAGCGCGAGCGGCTGAGATCGAGCGCGGCGCGGGTATGTTCGAGCTGGGCGCGCAGCCGCGCGCGCCGGATTTGCTCGAGCCGCAGCGAAGCGATCGCGTTGACCACCTCGTGCCAGGCCTGCAGCACCGTCTTGTGATAGGTGATAGCGGCTTCGGCCTGCTGGACCTCGCTCAGACGGAGCGAACTCTGCAAGCGAAAGCCGTCAAAGAGCGGTATCGTCACGCTCGGGCCGGCCGTATATTGCAGCGAACTCGCGTTGTACAAACTGCTGAACTGAAGCGAGTCCAGCACGACCTGGCCGTTGAGCTGGAATTTCGGATAGAACGAGGCGATCGCAACGCCGATATTGGCCGTCGCGGCATGCAATTGATCTTCGGCCTGGCGAATATCGGGCCGCCTGCGCGCCAGTTCCGACGGCAGACCGAGAGGAACATGTGCCGGCAGCCGCAGCGCGGCGCGCCCTGAGCCGAGTTCGCCATTGAGCGAAGACGGCGGCAGATCGAGCAGCAAGGCGATCGCATTCTGATACTGGATTTGCTGCTGTTCCAAGGCCGGCAGTTGCGCGCGAATGCCTTCGACTTGAGCCGCCGCATTCTCGGCGTCTAGCCCGCTGCGCACGCCCTTTTGCTGCAGCTGCTGGGCAAGCTGCAGGATGTCGCTATCGACCCTGACGTTGTTTGTGGCGATCCGGATCTGGTCTTGGGTGCCGCGAAGCTGGATGTAGTTGCGCGCCAGTTCAGCAAGGCTTGAGACCAGCGCATCCCGCCTGCGATCCTCAGCCTGGTCGACCTGCGCGTCGGCGGCTTCGACCTGCCGGCGCAGGCGACCCCAGAGGTCGAGCTCCCAGGACATGTCGAGACCGACCGTATATTCGTTGATCGGCGTAATGGGAATGCCGCCCGAACTGCCCGGGCCGAGCAAAGGCGATAAGAGACTGATGATGCCGTTCTTGCTGAAGAGTTCGCGCTGATACTTGCCGTCGCCATTGATGCTGGGCAATTCGGCTGCGGCGGCCTGGCCGCGCTGGTAGCGGCTTTCGGCGATGCGGATCGCGGCGGTACGTACGTCCAGATTGGCCTCGGCGACGCGGCTTTCGAGATTGGTCAGGATCGGATCGCCGAAGATCCTCCACCAGTTGGGATCGGTCGGCGTCGGCAGATGGGCGTCGGCGACCGGCTGGCCGTTGAAGGTCGCATTGTCAGGCAGATGCGGGTTCGGTTCGGTGAAGTCGGGCCCAAGTGCGCAACTGGAAAGCGCGCAGCCGGAAAGCAGCACGACCATCGCGGCGATAATGCCGTCGCGGCGGCGATGAAAACGCGACATCAGTGACCCCCTCCGGGGCGCATGCCCCCGGTCTTCGGCGAAAGCAGGAAACAAAGGGGTACAATCAGAAACGCCACAATCGCGCAGTAGAAGAATACATCCCGATAGCCGAGGATGGCGGCCTGGGTCCGGAACACCTGATAGACGCGGCCGACAGCGGCATCATGCGCGGCGGCGCCGACGCGGCCCAATCCCCGCAGCGTTTGTTCGTATTGGGCGACCAGCGCCTGATAGGGCTGGTTGAGCGGCGAAGTCCATTGCGCCAGATAACTCTGATGGACCTGCGAGCGCTCCGTCACCTGCGAGGTCGCAAGCGCAATGCCGATCGAACCGAAGATATTCCGGAACATCGCAAACAGCGCGGCGCCGTCGCCGTTGA
>Ga0210386_10000195_pt1 | contig 53531 bp, 40 predicted proteins | sample IncBWH32OmetaG_FD_160091 | JGI IMG/M metagenome (GOLD analysis project Ga0210386, IMG submission 160091) | Forest soil microbial communities from Barre Woods Harvard Forest LTER site, Petersham, Massachusetts, United States - Inc-BW-H-32-O ...
CCGGGCGACAACATTTCGCTTGAGATCGAGCTGCACACTCCGGTAGCGATGGAGAAGGGCCTGAGGTTCGCGATCCGCGAAGGCGGACGCACCGTTGGCGCTGGCACCATCACCGACATCATCCAGTGACGCTGGCCGCGTCGGGCAAACGCACGCTTTGCGTGCAGAAGCTAAAGGCGGACAAGCAGCAAGAAATCAAGTTCTGGATTGCCGGGGCAAGAGTTCCGGCAATCGGTTAGGATAAAGAGATGCGCGAAATTGTGACGTTACAATGTCCCGTGTGCAAAGAGCGGAATTACTCGACGACGAAGAACAAGAAGACGACCACCGGTCGCCTGGAGTTCTCGAAGTTCTGCAATCGCTGCCGCAAGCACACCGCACACAAAGAAACGAAGTAGGACTAACCATCCAGGTAATTGAGCCTGATGGCGTGTCTGGATATAGACGAAGGTGAATGGCGTAGCGAGCGCTGGTAAGGCGCGAGCAAAGCCAGAGGGCGGGAGCACAGTTTCACCGCGACGCCCTCGAATACAGGGTGAATGGCGTAGCGAGCGCTGGTAAGGCGCGAGCAAAGCCAGAGGGCGGGAGCAGTTTCACCGCGACGCCCTCGAATACAGGGTGAATGGCGTAGCGAGTGCTGGTAAGGCGCGAGCAAAGCCAGAGGGCGCAAGCCCTTGAATACAGGGGCGTAAGCTCAACGGTTAAACTGTCGGTCTCCAAAACCGAACTTGGGGGTTCGAATCCCTCCGCCCCTGCCAGATTTTTGAAGCGGCGCGAGCCGATGAGAAGTAACAGAAATACGAAATAAGGAATGGCTCGAGGCGTTCCCGCAGAGAAGGGTGTTATGGCGAAGGCAATCGCAGTACCGGAGAAGGATCGCATGCAGGAAGGCTTTGGCCGGGTGACCGGGTTGGTCAACCGCACCCGCGATTTCCTGAAGGACGTGCGCGGCGAGATGCGCAAGGTGGTCACACCCACGCGCGCTGAAGTGCGTGCCACGACCACCGTGGTGATTGTTACGGTCTTCGCCTTTGCCGCCTTTTTCTACGTGGTGGACTCTGGGCTCGACCAGGCATTGAAGGCGTTATTGCACTCATTGGGCGGCACGCAGTAAGAGGGTTCGAAGAGGATGTTGATGGCGGAAGAAATTCAAGACGGAAACACCGGCGAGCCCGAACAGCCTGAGCATCTCGGGCCGGCGGCCAACGAACGCTTCAAGTGGTACATCATCCACGCCTATTCGGGTTTTGAGCGCAAAGTGCGGGAATCGCTTGATAGCCGCATTCAGGCTTTCGGACTGCAGAACAAGATCGGCCGCGTGATGATTCCGACCGAGCCGGTCACGGAGATTATCAACGGCAAGAAGCGCACCGTCGAGCGAGTCTTTCTGCCCGGGTACGTTCTCGTTGAGATGGATCTCGACAACGACCTGTGGCATGTGATCAAGAACACGCCGCGGGTGACGGGCTTTCTGGGAACCGGCGACAAACCGGTTGCGTTGAGCGAAGAAGAAGTCAGCTCGATCCTGTTCCGCAGCGAAACCTCCAAGGACAAGCCGCGGCTCAAGATCAAGTTCGAGAAGAATGAGTCGGTGCGTATCACCGAGGGGCCCTTCGCAAACTTCAATGGCATCGTCGACGAGGTCAACGAAGATCGCGAAACGGTCAAGGTCATGGTCACCATCTTCGGGCGCTCCACTCCGGTGGAACTCGAATTTGGCAAGGTTGAGAAGGTTGAGCAGTAAGAACAGCCTCCAGCCTTGGCTGAACGGCTCACGCGCGAACAGGATTCAGGTAGTAAAGAATTTGGCTATGAGCTATTAGCTGAAAGCTAGTAGCTGCCCTAAAGAAAGGTCTTAAAGCAATGGCAGCACCGAAAAAGATACAAACGCAAGTCAAGCTTCAGATTGAAGCCGGCAAGGCCACCCCTGCGCCGCCGGTTGGTCCGGCGCTCGGCCAGGCCCAGGTCAACATCATGGAGTTCTGCAAGCAGTTCAACGCCCGCACGCAGAACAAGGAGATGGCCGGACTCATTATCCCCGTCGTCATCACGGTCTACGTCGATCGCTCCTTCACCTTTATCACCAAGACTCCTCCCGCCGCCGTTCTGCTCAAGAAGGCAGCCGGTCTGGCCAAGGGTTCCGGTGTGCCGAACAAGACCAAGGTCGGCTCTGTGAGCGAAGCACAGGTTCTCGACATCGCCAAGCAGAAGATGCCCGATCTGACCGCTGCTTCGGTCGAAGCCGCGGTCAGGAGCATCAAGGGCACGGCGCGCTCGATGGGCATCGACGTCGTAGCATAAGGCGATTGCAAGCAATTTCCTCGAAAAAGTCGGGGGAATATGACATACTAATAACTGCGCCTTTCGCTAAGGCGCAGCAACACACACCACGGCCGGCAGGCAGCAGTGACTGAGCGGTGGGAGACGAGGAAGCATGTCGAGAAAAGTCAGCAAGAATGTCGCGAAGGCGCGCGCGGCTGTCGAAAAACGCCCCTACGCACTTCAGGATGCGGTTCCGCTCCTGCAAAAAGTTAAGTTCGCAAAATTTGACGAGACCGTCGATCTGACCCTGCGTCTGGGTGTCGATCCCAAGCATGCCGACCAGATGGTTCGTGGCACGGTTGTCCTGCCGCACGGCCTGGGCAAGACCAAGCGTGTGGCCGTCATCACCTCGGGCGACCGCCTGAGGGAAGCCGAAGCGGCCGGTGCCGAGTTCGTCGGCGGCGAAGACTTGGTCGAGAGGATTCAGAAGGAAGGCTGGACCGATTTCGACGCCCTGATCGCCACGCCCGACATGATGAAGTCTGTCGGACGCCTGGGCAAGGTGCTTGGTCCTCGCGGGCTCATGCCAAATCCGAAGACCGGTACGGTAACCAGCGATGTAGCCGCGGCCGTCCGCGAAATCAAGGCCGGTAAGATCGAGTTTCGCACCGACAAGACGGCTCTTGTGCATGTCCCTGTAGGTAAGCTTTCGTTCACGCCGGAGAAGCTGGTTGAGAACGCGCAAACGGTCATCTTGAGCGTCGTTCGTGCCAAGCCTTCAGCGGCCAAGGGCAAGTACATCCGGGGTATCACCCTTAGCTCGACCATGGGCCCCGGGATTCCGCTTGACAGCGCGGTCGCTGACTCAGCGGCCAAGGCGTAAAACTCGGCTTCCAGCTGTCGGCTCCTAGCCGCCCGGCAGCGAAAGAAGCGATCTTAGGTGTGATTTTCAGCTAACGGCTAGTAGCTAGAAGCTAGAGGCTTTTTATGGCATTGACCAGAGCAAAGAAGGCGGAGAAGGTCGAGCAGCTCGCGAAAGAGCTTGCCAGTTCGACCAGCGCCATTGTCGGCACCTTCGCCAAATTGACAGTTTCGCAGGATTTCGAGCTGCGCAGAACGGTCCGCGCGGCGGGTGGCCGGTATCGCGTACTCAAGAACAAGCTTGCAGCCCGCGCATCCAAGGGTTCGCAAATCGAAGCCGCCCTGCAGGGTCTGAAGGGCGTCTCCTCTGTGGCTTATACGAGTGGTGACCCGGTCGCGCTGGCCAAGGCTCTCTCGACCTGGGTCACCGAGAACGCGGAGTTTACATTCAAACTCGGCATTGTCGACGGCAAGGTGATCGACGTTCAAGAGGTCAAGGCCCTGGCGACGATGCCGGGCAAGGAAGAGCTCTTCGCGAAGCTCCTCTTCCTCATCAATTTTCCGGCGCAGCGTCTGGCGACGGTCATCAATGCAACCGGCCGCGACCTGGCAGTGGTTATCAACCAGGCGGTCGAGCAGAACAAGTTTGAGGGTGAGCAGCCTCCGGCGGCGCCAACGCAGGTAGTCGAGCAGCCACCTGTGGTCGAAGCCGCTGCAGCCGTAGAGCTGGCTCCTGTGGCCGACGCCGCTGCAGCCGTAGAGCCGGCTCCTCCAGCCGACGCTGCTCCTGTGGTCGAAGAGCCGGCCGCGCCCGAAGTTTCAGGCGGAGAAGCAGCCGCCAGCGAATAGCGAGATGCTATTGGCTAAGGGTTGGAAAGTTTCAGCCGTAAGCAGGCTTGAGGGGTGCCGGGTCTGGGCACATCGGAAACCTCATGATGGGCGAGCGGCAACCGGAACGCCTGTTGTCGAAAGACGGGGCGCTCCGGAGGGCAACGCAAAATTTTAGTTACACGTGGAGAAAATCATGGCGGATTTACAGCAATTGGAAGATCAGATCGTTGGGCTCAGCCTGCTGGATGCGGCAGCCCTTGTGAAGAAGCTCGAAGAGCGTCTTGGCGTTTCGGCGGCAGCGGCGGCTCCGGTGGTCGTGGCTGGCGGCGCAGGTGGAGGCGCGGCAGCCGAGGTCGCCGAGCAGACCGAGTTTACCGTCATCCTCAAGGATGCCGGCGCGAACAAGATCAGCACCATCAAGGCCGTTCGCGAAGTCACCGCGCTCGGGCTGAAGGAAGCCAAGGATCTGGTTGACGGCGCTCCCAAGCCTCTGAAGGAAGGCGTCAGCAAGGAAGACGCTGAGAACATCAAGAAGAAGTTCGAAGGCGTCGCGACGGTCGAGATCAAGTAACTCAAAGATACTGCTGGGCTTTCGGGAAGGATACGTCCTGTCCGAAAGCTTGGACTCGATAGCCTCGGAATGCCCAGTAGGGAACGGTCCCGTTTCGGGCTGGACAAGGCAAGTTGCATGCCAAACCGGAATGCGCTATTCTTGTGGAGGTGCGTTCCGGTCGGCCTTCTCTTGTTGGCTGTTCCTTTGGTAGGCGGTCTTCTGGGTTCGGTAAACCGGGCGCGGTCTTTGCGTTTCAACTCCGACAATTCGCGACACGACGAAACATGGACGAGCTCACGAGTAATTGAGCTTGGCAGTCGGCGCGGGATTTTCGAGAGCATTGGTGCTTAAGTTCATCCGGTAGAGATTCATACCGGCGTATCGACAGGATAATCGGCGGGCCTGTGGATATGATTTGCGATCGGCTGTAAGGCGGCGAACACGCAGTATTGGGAACAGCAGGAATCTGACATTCTGTCCATATTCAGTGCACAATTCGGTTGCTGCGCTCGTGAGGCGTCCTGTCTCCGCGAGCTTTTCGCCGTTTTGTCGACAGATTCTTCCCGTTCCTTGAGTGTGTCGCGCTCCCTTCTTTCCGATCCCGCCCGATATTTTGCAGCGCCGGTTTCTTAGGCCGTCAACTACTCCGCTCTGACGCTGGCCTGTCCGAGGGGGTTGTCTTGAGCAACACGAAAGCCTACGCCCCAAGTAGCCTTTCGTGCAAGTGAAAACCGGCGGCATTGGCAATCCACGATCGCCGGCGGGAACGAAACAAACGCGATGTTTTCTCCGATCGAGGCGGAGCGAACACGATTTGCGTGAACCATGCATCACCAGGGGATACCGCGTGACTCGGGCGGTGTCTTTTCTTCCGGCGAATCCTGCCGGAGCCTCGTATCGACGAGTCTTGAGGAGTGAACATGCCGAACGAGAACCGCGCACTTCGCAGCCGTCTCGATTTTTCCAAAATTCCGACATCGATCCAGATTCCCAACCTTATTGAAGTCCAGCGCCGCTCTTATGAACGCTTCCTGCAAATGGATAAGCTGCCTTCGGAGCGCGAAGATAACGGTCTGCAGTCCGTTTTTGTGTCCGTATTTCCCATCACCGATTTCCGCAACATCTCGCAGCTCGATTTTGTTGACTACTCCATCGGTAACTGGGAGTGCAAGTGCGGCCACCTCAAGGGGCTTCATCACCTACGGACCTCCTGCGTCAACTGCGGCAACATGGTCATCACCGACCCGTTCCATCCGGGCGACGTGCTTTGCTCGAAGTGCGGCACTTACAACAAGAACACGCCTGACTTCTGCAACAAGTGCGGTGACCCCGTGGGCCTGCAGCTCAAGTACGACCAGGCTGAGTGCGAAGAGCGCGGCATGACTTATTCGGCTCCCCTGAAGGTCACCGTGCGTTTGACCATCTACGACAAGGACCCCGAGACTGGCGCCAAATCGATCCGCGACATCAAGGAGCAGGAAGTCTTCTTCGGCGACATTCCGCTCATGACGCAGAATGGCACCTTCATCGTCAATGGGACAGAGCGCGTCATCGTTTCGCAACTGCATCGTTCTCCCGGCGTCTTCTTTGAGACCGCGAACAACCGCACCTACTTCCTCGGAAAGATCATCCCCTACCGCGGATCGTGGGTCGAATTTGAATTCGATCAGAAAAACACGCTCTACGTTCGCATCGACCGCAAGCGCAAGTTCCTCGGCACCATATTCCTGCGCGCGCTTGGTCTGCGCGCCGACGATGAGATCCTCAAGACCTTCTACACCGTCGACAAGATTGCGGTGAAGGATGGCAAGTTTTTCTGGACCATCGACGAAAACGCCGACAAGGCTACGCATCTGCTGGGCGCGAAGCCGGCGCACGCCATCGTCCACAAGGGCGAGGAGATCGCGCACTCCGGCCGCAAGGTCACGCCCTCCATCCTGAAGGCTCTGCGCCACGCCAGGATCTCCGAAGTTGAGATCGAGGCCGGCGAGCTTGACGGGGCGGTCACCGCCTCGGACGTGGTTGACACCACGACCGGCGAGATCCTGGTCGAAGCCAACATCGAGCTCACTTCCGACAAGCTTCACAAGATTGTCGAGAGCGGCGTTACCGCGGTCGAGGTCTTCTTTCCCGAGCGCGACGACGTGGGCAACATCATTACCAACACTCTGCGCCGCGACTCCGTACGCAAGCCGGAAGAAGCGCTTATTGAAATCTACCGCAAGCTGCGTCCGGGCGATCCGCCGACCCTGGACACCGCGACCGCGCTCTTCGAGGGCATGTTCTTCGATCCGCGCAAGTACGATTTCTCGCGCGTAGGCCGTCTCAAATTCAACATCAAGCTCTACGAGAATCAGGACAACTCGCCCCTCGATCGCCGCACGCTGACGCCCGAGGATTTCTACGCGACCATCCGTTACCTGCTCAAGCTGCGTAAGAACATCGGCACTGTGGACGACATCGATCACCTTGGCAACCGCCGCGTTCGCGCCGTCGGTGAGCTCATGGAGAACCAGTTCCGCATCGGCCTCGTCCGCATGGAGCGCGCCATCAAGGAAAAGATGAGCGTCTACCAGGAGATGTCGACGGCCATGCCGCACGACCTCATCAATGCCAAGCCGGTCATGGCAGCCATTCGCGAGTTCTTCGGCTCTTCGCAGCTCTCGCAGTTCATGGATCAGACCAACCCGCTCTCGGAGATCACGCACAAGCGCCGTCTCTCCGCACTTGGGCCGGGCGGTCTGTCGCGTGAGCGTGCCGGATTCGAAGTCCGCGACGTTCACCCCACGCACTACGGCCGCATCTGCCCGATTGAGACGCCGGAAGGCCCGAACATCGGCCTCATCAGCTCGCTCTCCTGCTTTGCGCGCATCAACGAGTACGGCTTCATCGAGTCGCCGTATCGCCGCGTAGCCGGAGCCCGTGTGCTGGACTTCGTTCAGGTCACTAACGCCGGCGAAAGCGGTCTGCGCGTAGGCGATCACCTCGAGAGGTCCGAGGCGTTCAAGCTCAACGAGCAACTACGCAAGGAAAAGAAGCGCACGATCGAGCATGAGCCCTTCTCCTTCTATCTGTCGGCGTGGGAAGAGGATCGTCACACCATTGCGCAGGCGAACATCGATCTCGACGAGCAGGGCCATATCACCGAAGAACTGGTCAACGCTCGCCGTCAGGGCAACTTCGTTCTCGTGAATCGCTCTGAAGTCGATTATGTCGACGTAAGCCCCAAGCAGCTGGTTTCGGTCGCCGCATCGCTCGTGCCTTTCCTCGAGCACGACGACGCTAACCGCGCGCTGATGGGCGCGAACATGCAACGCCAGTCGGTGCCGCTGCTGGTTTCCGAAGCGCCGTTTGTCGGAACCGGCATGGAAGGCGTCACCGCTCGCGATTCGGGAGCCGTCATCCTTGCCCGTCGCAATGGCTTCGTGGATTCGGTCGACTCCGAGCGCATCATCATCCGTGTTGAAGGCGAGCATCATCCCACGCAGCTTTCGCGTGAGGTTGGATCGGACATTTATCAGCTCATCAAGTTCAAGCGGTCGAACCAGAACACCTGCATCAATCAGAAGCCGATCGTCCGTCAGGGCGACCGCGTGGTGAAGGGGCAGGTCATCGCCGACGGACCCTGCACAGAGCAGGGCGAGCTCGGCCTGGGCCGCAACGTGCTTGTCGGCTTCATGCCGTGGCGCGGTTACAACTTCGAAGACGCGATTCTCATCTCGGAAAAACTGGTCCGCGAGGACTACTACACCTCGGTGCACATCGAGGAGTTCGAGATCGAAGCGCGTGACACAAAGCTGGGACCGGAAGAAATCACCCGCGATATTCCCAACGTCAGCGAGCATGCGCTGCGCGATCTTGACGAGAGCGGAGTCATCCGCATCGGTGCCAAGATCAAGCACAACGACATCCTCGTTGGCAAAGTGACTCCGAAGGGCGAAACGCAGTTGACCCCTGAAGAGAAGCTGCTCCGCGCTATCTTCGGCGAGAAGGCCGGCGACGTTCGCGATGCGTCGCTCACCTGCCCTCCGGGCATCGAAGGCACGGTGGTCGACGTCCGCATCTTCTCCCGCAAGGGGCAGGAGAAGGACGAGCGCGCCAAGCAGATCGAGGCTGATCAGGTTGCACAGCTTGAGAAGAATCTTGCCGATGAGATTCGTATTCTCACCGACGAGCGTCTCAAGCGTCTGGAAGCGATTCTCGGCGGCAAGACGGTGCTGGCCGACTTGCACGACGAGCGCACCAATAAGCGCCTCCTCGTGAAGGACGCAGTTCTCGACCGCGATGCCATCGAGCGCATCTCGACCAAAAACCTCAAGCGCATCCGCTACAACGACAAGGATCCGCGCGTGAACGAGCAGATCGACGAGATCGAAGAAATGACCTCGCGCCAGATCGACGTTCTGCGCAAGATCACCAACGAGAAGATCGCGAAGCTGCAGAAGGGCGACGAACTTTCGCCGGGCGTTATCAAGCTCGTCAAGGTTTACATCGCCATGAAGCGCAAGCTCTCGGTGGGCGACAAGATGGCCGGACGCCACGGTAACAAGGGCGTCATCGCGCGCATCCTGCCCGAGGAAGACATGCCGTATCTGCCCGATGGAACGCCGGTTGAGATCGTCCTCAATCCGCTTGGCGTGCCTTCGCGTATGAACGTCGGTCAGATTCTCGAGACGCATCTGGGCTGGGCGGCACACGAACTCGGCACGCAGGTCGCCGCGCTCGTGAAAAAGAACCATGACGCGAACGCCATCCGCGAAATCTTCAAGGAGCGTTTCGCGAACACGGCCACGCTGCGCCAGTTGCTTGAGCTTGACGACGAACAGACCGTTCGCGTCGGCCTGGGCATGGAGCGCGGCATCTGGTTCGGCACCGCGGTCTTCGACGGCGCCAAGGAGACGGAGATCAAGGCGCTTCTCGCCGCGGCCGGTTTGCCGTCCTCGGGTAAGACGGCCCTGTTCGACGGCATGACAGGTGAGCAGTTTGAGCAGCCGGTAACGGTTGGATACATCTATATGCTCAAGCTTTCGCACCTGGTTGACGACAAGATCCACGCTCGTTCCATCGGGCCGTACTCGCTGATCACGCAGCAGCCGCTGGGTGGCAAGGCGCAGTTCGGTGGACAGCGCTTCGGAGAAATGGAAGTGTGGGCGCTCGAAGCCTATGGTGCCGCATACATTCTTCAGGAGTTGCTCACCGCCAAGTCCGACGACGTTTATGGCCGTACCAAGATCTACGAGGCCATCGTCAAGGGCGAGGCAGCCATCGAGCCCGGCGTGCCCGAGTCGTTCAACGTGCTGATCCGCGAGCTGCAGTCGCTTTGCCTCGACGTGGAGTTGATGAAGATGACTCCCAATGGCGAAGCAAAAAAGCAACCGCTGCCCACGCTGGCAGCCGCCGATTAACAGAGAGCTGTTAGCTTCTAGCTGCTAGCTAACAGCTCTATGAAAGATTTATGCGGCCCTCTCGAAAGGGATGGCCGCAAGTAAAGAGCAGAAGCAACCGCAGCTGAGAGTGAATAGCTAGAAGCTAAAAGCCAGCTGCAAGGAGGAACACCTTGTACCGTTCCAGCCCATTTGAACTGACCAGCCCGATCACTGATTTCGACGCGATTCGCATCCAGCTCGCATCCCCGGAGAAAATCCGCAGCTGGTCCCATGGCGAAGTCACCAAACCGGAAACCATCAACTACCGCACCTTCAAGCCGGAGCGCGACGGACTCTTCTGCGCACGCATCTTTGGCCCGGTCACCGACTGGGAGTGTCTCTGCGGCAAGTACAAGCGCATGAAGCACCGCGGCGTCATCTGCGACAAGTGCGGCGTTGAAGTCACCGTCTCTAAGGTTCGCCGTGAGCGCCTCGGCCACATTGAGCTCGCTTCTCCGTGCTCTCATGTCTGGTTCTTCAAAGGTCTGCCGTCGCGCATCGGCCACCTGCTCGACATCTCGCTGCGCGACCTTGAGAGCGTGCTCTACTTCGAGAGCTACGTTGTCGTCGATCCCGGCGACGCGCCCGTGAAGGAGCGCGAAATCATCAAGGACGAGACCCGCTTTCGCGAGCTCGACGCGCAATATCGCCCCACTGGCTTCAAGGGCATGATGGGCGCCGAAGCCATCAAGGAGCTGCTCAAGCGCGTCGCCATCGACGAGCTGTCGATCGAACTCCGCGAGCGCATGAAGGTCGAGACTTCGCTCCAGAAGCGCCTCAAGTACGCCAAGCGCCTCAAGGTGGTTGAAGCCTTCCGCAAGTCCGGCAATAAGCCGCAGTGGATGATCCTCGACGTGATCCCGGTCATCCCCCCTGAGCTGCGCCCGCTGGTGCCGCTCGATGGCGGTCGCTTCGCGACCTCCGATCTCAACGATCTTTATCGCCGCGTGATCAACCGCAACAACCGCCTCAAGAAGCTCATGGACCTCCATGCGCCCGAGGTGATTGTGCGCAATGAAAAGCGCATGCTGCAGGAAGCTGTCGACGCTCTCTTCGATAACGGCCGCCGCGGCCGCGTTCTGCGCGGCGCCAACAACCGTCCGCTCAAGTCGCTCTCTGACACCCTCAAGGGCAAGCAGGGCCGCTTCCGCCAGAACCTTCTCGGCAAGCGCGTTGACTACTCGGGTCGTTCGGTCATCGTCGTTGGACCGGAGCTGAAGCTGCACCAGTGCGGTCTTCCCAAGAAGATGGCGCTCGAGCTCTTCAAGCCCTTCATCTATCACCGTCTTGAGCAGACCGGCCACTGCACCACCATCAAGCAGGCCAAGGAAATGGTCGAGATGCAGGAGCCCATCGTGTGGGACATCCTTGAGGAAGTCATCAAGGACCACCCGGTGCTGCTGAACCGCGCCCCAACCCTGCACCGCCTCGGCATTCAGGCCTTCGAGCCTGTCCTCGTCGAGGGCAAAGCGATCAAGATTCACCCGCTCGTCTGCACCGCCTTTAACGCGGACTTCGACGGCGATCAGATGGCTGTGCACATCCCGTTATCGCCCGAAGCGCAGGTGGAAGCGAGCGTGCTCATGCTGGCCTCGCACAACATCCTGTCGCCGGCCTCTGGTCAGCCCATCACTGTGCCTACGCAGGACATGGTGCTCGGTCTCTACTACCTCACCAAGGCTCGCAAGGGATCCAAGGGTGAAGGTCGCGTCTTCGCGAACATCGAAGAAGTGCTCATGGCTCTCGAAGCCAAGGAAGTCGAGACGCTGTCGCCGATCCGTCTGCGCCACACCGGTCCTGTCCTCGACATGACCACCGCGTACGACGATCAGGACCTGACGCACACCGAACCGGTGGAGTACCAGAAGCAGTTCATCTCCACCACCGTCGGTCGCGCCATCTTCAACGATGCGCTCCCCGAGGGCATGCCTTACGTCAACGGCCTGCTCAAGAAGAAGGGCATCGGACAGTTGGTCAACTACTGCTACCTGAACCTTGGACTTGAGGTCACGGTCAAGATGCTCGACCGGATCAAGGAGCTGGGCTTCCAGTTCGCCACCCGCAGCGGTCTTTCCGTCGGCCTCGATGACATGGTCATCCCGGAGACGAAGTACCCTGTCGTGCGCGACGCCGAGAAGCAGCGCTTCGCGGTGCAGCAGCAGTACCTTGACGGCGCCATCACCAATGGTGAGCGCAATAACAAGGTCATTCAGTTGTGGTCGACGGTGACGGAAAAGGTCGCCGACGAAATGTTCAACAATATGAAGGAAGCCGACAAGGCCGGCACCATGAACCCGATCTACATCATGGCCGACTCCGGAGCCCGCGGATCGAAGCAGCAGATTCGTCAGCTCTCCGGTATGCGTGGTTTGATGGCTAAACCTTCCGGCGAAATCATTGAGACCCCGATCACGGCCAACTTCCGTGAAGGACTCACCGTGCTCGAGTACTTCATCTCCACGCACGGCGCGCGCAAGGGTCTTGCCGATACCGCACTGAAAACCGCCGACTCCGGCTACCTGACCCGTCGTCTCGTCGACGTGGCCCAGGACGTCATCGTCAGCGAGAAGGATTGCGGTACCGTCGAGGGCATCTATGTGATGCCGATCGTCGAGTCCGGCGAGATCATCGAGCCGCTGCGTGACCGCATTATCGGCCGCGTGTCCCTTGAGAAGCTGAAGGACTTTGAAGGCAACGTCATCGTCGATATCAACCAGGAGATCAACGAAGACACCGCCTCTGCGATTCAGGCTGCGGGCATCGAGCGCGTCAAGATTCGCTCCGTGCTTACCTGCGAGTCCAAGCGCGGCGTCTGCATCCTTTGCTACGGTCGCAACCTCGGCTCCGGCCGCATGGTTGAGCTCGGCGAAGCAGTCGGTGTCATCGGCGCGCAGTCCATCGGCGAGCCCGGAACACAGCTCACCATGCGTACCTTCCACATCGGTGGTACGGCATCGCGAGTCTCCGAACAGTCGCGTCTCGACGCGAAGAACAACGGCTCCGTCCGCTTCATCAATCTTGTCACCGTGCGCTCCAAGCAGGGTGGCCTGGTTGCCATGAACCGTTCGGGAGCGATTGCGGTGCTCGATGACCGCGGCCGTGAGAAGGAGCGCTACCAGATCGTCTACGGTGCGCGCCTCAAGGTGGAAGAAGGGCAGCAAGTCGAGCTCGGGCAGGTTCTTGCCGAGTGGGATCCCTACACCTTTGCCATCCTCACGGAAATTGGCGGCACCATCCAGTTCAAGGACCTGCAGGAAGGCATTACCTTGAACGAGGAAGTGGATGAAGTCACCGGTCTCTCGCGCCTAGTCGTCTCCGATTCTGCCGACGAAAAGCGTCAACCGGCCATCATCATCAAGGGAGCCAAGGGCAACAAGCGCTACCTCATGCCCTCGCGCTCGCACCTGATGATCCAGGACGGAGACGAGGTCTTCCCCGGCGATATCCTTGCCAAGATCCCGCGCGAAACCACGCGCACCAAGGACATCACTGGCGGTCTGCCCCGCGTCGTCGAACTCTTCGAAGCCCGCAAGCCGCGCGAAACCGCCATCATCTCGGAAATCGACGGTGTGGTGAAGTTCGGTGAAGTCAGCAAGGGTCAGCGCAAGATCTACGTCACCGCCGACAACGGAGAAGAGAAGGAATACTCCGTGCCACGCGGTATCCACGTCAACGTGCAGGAAGGCGAGCGCCTGAAGGCCGGCGAACCGCTGATGGATGGACCGCTCAACCCGCATGACATTCTGGCCGTGCTCGGTGAGAAGGAACTGCAGGGCTACCTGGTGAACGAAATCCAGGAAGTCTACCGTCTCCAGGGCGTGACCATCTCCGATAAGCACATCGAAACCATCGTCCGGCAGATGCTCCGCTGGGTGAAGATCGAGGAAGTCGGCGACACCAGCTTCCTGCTTGAACAGCAGGTCGACAAGTTCCGCTTCCGCAACGAGAACGAGCGCGCGATCGCTGAAGGAGGACGCCCGGCGATTGGCCGTCCGCTCCTGCTCGGCATCACCAAGGCTTCGCTCTCGACCGACAGCTTCATCTCGGCGGCATCGTTCCAGGAGACCACGCGCGTGCTGACCGAGGCGTCCATCAACGGCGCCGTCGACAACCTCCGCGGCCTCAAGGAAAATGTCATCGTCGGTCGTCTTATCCCCGCCGGTACGGGCATGGAGTACTACCGCAACATCCAGCTCTCACCGGAGCTCGAAGAAGCGGCCCAGCGCGTACAGCAGGAAGTAAGTCAGGCCTACGAAGAAGCCGAACGCGAACTTGAAATGATGCGCCAGGAAGGCGAAGCCGAAGAAATGGCCGCATCGGAGTAGCTCAAAACCAAGCCTCCGGCGGCCCTGTGCGGGCGGCGGTCCTCGCCGGACGGTCAAGCCGAAAGCCCCAGCAAAATGCTGGGGTTTTTCGCTTTTGATATCAAAACGGCGCATACCCACCCATCACGCGCAGCTAACTCCACAAGATATGCGTGAAATTCTTTCCTGTAATGTTTCCTTCGGCAGGGAATAAAACCCAACCGTCTGTGTCTCTATACCAAGGCAGATTTAACACCGAGTGTCATGACGAGAGCCTCTCGCAAGACGCTCAGTGTGACGGGAGAGATCAACAATGAAAATAGGCTTTGCAAGTATGCCCCTGAGCGGGCATTTGAATCCCATGGCTGCGCTTGCGCGAAAGCTGCAATCGCGCGGAAATGATGTCGTGATGATTGGCGTGCCCGATGTTGAGCCCGTTGCCCAGGCAGCCAACCTCGCCTTCGTGCTTTTTTGCGAAAAAGAATATCCATTTGGTTCCACCGCTGAACTATGGACTCAGGTGGCCAAGCTGCACGGACTCGATGTAGTGAAGTACAGCCTCGAGAAGTTTTCGCCCGGTATTGTCGCGGCGGCAATGGAGCACTTGCCGGCAACGATAGCGGAGGCTGGGATCGAGGCATTGGTGCTGGACACGGTGTACTCTTTCCTCGAACTTGTTCCAATCAGCCTCGGAATACCGTATGTCCAGGCCTGGGTTGTGCTCAATCTTGATCTTTCCAGCTCGACGCCTCTATGTCTGTTCGGTTTGCCGCACGAGACAACTCCAGAGGCTCTCACCAGGAACGCCGAAGAAAGTGCAATGGGCCGGCCAGTGCCTCGCACCGATCGCCGAGCGGGCAGCGGTACCCTATGCTAAAAAGACCGGTCTGGAGATCGATTGGAACGATCCCACAGCGACGAACTCCAAGTTGGCCATACTCTCGCAAATTCCCAAAGAGTTCCTACTGCCCATCCGGATCGAGCATATCGTTCGCCTCGAAACCCTCCCTATGCTCCACCGAGATTCTTTCGATCGCCTCCTCGTCGCCCAGGCGCTGGAAGAAGACGTCGCCATCCTGTCCTCTGACAGGCTGCTGCACCAATACCCCGCAAAGATAGTCTGGTAGTCGGCCGGACTCGACCAAAGCTTCGCGTGAAACGAAATCCGCGGTGCCCGCACTATTCCCTGCAAGCGTTGGCAATAAATTGCGAGACCCTCGCTCGCCTGCCTCGACTTAGGAGATTCACATGGGCAATCCAGATCAACACAGACAAATCGTCAAGCAGTTGCTGGAATCGAAAGCCGTCGACTTCAGCGCCGTCGGCCGGGTCGTCGCCGAAGTCGGTCCCGGGCTCTCGCTCGCTGAAGAGCCGGGAGACTTCTTCTGCGGCACCAACCGCATCTTCTTTCACGTCTACAGGGTCTTCAATCCGGGCGGCCCAGTCGAAAACCTTGGCGAACTCGCCGAGAGTGCGCAGGAACTTGGCTGAGCTAGTAACCAAATACCAACATCGGGGACATGGCGGGCGACATGGAAACAGCTCTCTTCGAATCCGGATGCAGTAAGTGGGACGAACGTGATCTCATCCGTCGTCTTTGCCATGCCCTCGATATTGCGCGGCTCGCCGTTGAGCACCTCGCGGCCAGCGGATACACCGACGCCCAGAACCCATCTAAAAACAGCCGGCCCGAAAAAATCGTTTCCGAGACCGCCGTCCTTCTCCTCGCCGCTTCGCCCGCCATGATCCATGACGAAGTCGAGACGCGCATCCGAAACGTGGCCGAGCTCCTCATCCCGCATGCACGCAATGATCGCGCATTGCTGGGTCTCTGCCTCGAGCCTGCCGTTGCATGGGATTACGCTCTTCCGCATGTTTGTCTCAGCCGCCTGGATTATCACGACTACCAGTTCGACAAGCTGCTGCGTGTGAGCCTTGAATCACAGGCACGGTGCGGCCGCGAGCGTGTTCCGCATCGCATCCTCGAGCAGGAGTGGGTGGCAGCAGGCTGGTATCAGCCGAAGCCGGGTCGCCATCAGGTTTCTCCGCCAACCGCGCGCCGGTCGATCCTCGCCCAACCTATGGACCTGCTCGGATGCACCCGCGACGACATTTATGCCTTCACGCACGCGATGATGTATGTCACCGACTTCAATCTCGTCCCGGCGCTTTTGCCCCGCCGCCGCGCTCTCATCCTCGTAGAAGCGGAAGCCTTGCTGGCTCATTGTCTCGATGAGCAGGATTATGATCTCAGCGGAGAAGTTCTGCTCAGCTGGCCGCTCACCGGCAAAGTGTGGAACGCCGCCTCGGCTTTTGCTTTCCGCGTGCTCGCGCGTGTGGAAGAAAAAGCTGGATTTCTGCCCACACCCAGCACCCGCATCAGTGAGATCAAGGCGCGCGAAGGTATGGAGCGCACTCAGTATCTGGTCGCAACTGCGTATCACACCGCATATGTCATGGGACTTGTCTGCGCGGCGTCGTTACATCCGGGATACGCGCCGCCCAAATGCATCGCGGCAACCGACGCAAATCCCGGTCGCGCGAAACACATTCTCAGGGTACTTGACCGTGATGGCAAACGCCCGCACTGGCGCGACGAATTCAGCCGGCTCAAGGGACCGGAAGCCGACGCCCTCGCCGGATTCCTCCTCAATATCGCTCTGCGCAGACGAGTGAAGGACCGCGATTTCGGCAGCCTCCATGATTTGCTGAAACTTGCCTACGATCTCGATCTGGCCGGCACACCGGCGGCGAGCCAGGCAGCGGAGCTCCTCGATCGCCTCGCGACATATGCCAAAATCAGTGGCGAGTCGGAATCAGAGACCGCCGCGAGCTCATTCGGAACCAGCGTCTCATCGAACGCTGCACCTTGAAGCCCTTTGCTTGGTGGCTATTGACCGAGCTTCACCGGAGGCCCGCTGACACGCTTCGCCTTCAGGTCGACAGTCACCTCGACGCGGTCGGCGATCTTGATGAAGGGAATGCTGCCATTTATTCCGTAGTCTTTGCGGTCAAAGGCCATTGTTCCCTTGATCTCGCCGGTGCCCGTCCCATAGCCGGAAACGATCAGCATCAGCTTTTCCTGTTTTGTCACTCCGCGTATCGTGAAGTCGCCATCCACTTCAAAGTTAACGACATGGTCCGCCGTCTCTGGACCAGTCTGAACAATCTTCGTCGAATGGAACGTGATGTACGGATTATTCGCGACGTCGAAGAAGTCTTTGCTCTTCAGCTTGTTATTCTTCGTGCCGCTTCCGGTATCTACGCTGGCCGCATCAATCTTAATATCCAAAACTCCAGTGTTGATATCCGTCGATGTGAACTTGAGAGTGGAGTTCCACTTGTCAAATTTGCCGACTATCGAGACCGAGGACTTCACATTGAACACAACCGAGCTTGATACCGGCGTAATTACGAAAACCGGTGCTTGAGCCAAACTAAGCGGCGTTAGCAAGGCGGCGGCAACAAACGGCAACAGTGCCAGACATCTCGTCTTCATAAGGTTATTCCTTTCCCGATTCTGGTGATGTCTGGAGGTAGCAGGATTGCCCCTCGCAGGAGCGAGTCCGAAATCTTTCCAACAACATCCTAAGATATTGATCGCCGGTAATGAGACTAGCAAAACCAACAGGGAACAGCTGAATTAATTTTCAGCAACGATTCGGATTCAACCAAGCCGCCCGCGCTCATTGGCCGTGAATACTGCGTGAACGCGAACGGCAGATTCGCAACAGAAACCGATCCGGCTTGCCTAAGCTGACCGGATTTCGCTAGTCTTTCCGGTATGGAAGTCAACATCCAGCACGTTCACGCGCATCTCCTTAAACTCATCGAACTTGCCGAACACGGAGAAGAGGTCGTTATCGCGCGCGAAGGCGAGGCAGTGGTTAAGATCGTGGCAGTCCCCTCCAAGCCCAAGCGGAAATTGATTGGCTCGGCCAGGGGGAAAATCTGGGTATTCGACGACGCGAACTCGCCGGAGATGAACAGGGAGATCGAAGAGTTCCTCAACAGCAGCCCGCTGTTTTCAGAGGAAGAACACTAAGAGCACTCCGCTACCCACGATCCACCGCCGTCGGGGCGCACCGCCGTTTACTGCTTTGTCTCCTGCGGATGCTGCGCGTCCTGATAAAACTGGTTCTGCAGCTGCAGGCTGGCCTGGTCGGCCTTGACTGCACGGATCACGTTGGCGATCCCGTCTTCCCACGCTTTCATATCGAACTCGCCCAACTCTTTCGTAGCGGTGCTGCCGTTGCCCGAGTAGTGATTGGGAAACCGCGCATACCACCAGATGCCCGTATACACGCCGTCGGGCAGATGCTGCCTCGCCTGATCTGCGCCCGACTCCTGTCCGGCGCGATCCAGATGCACCAGGTCAGGCCGGGATGCCATGGTGTGAGCCGTCTCCGACTCGCCGGCATGCATATCCATCTTCGAATGAAGCGGCGGACGCTCGGGCGCGTTCGATGGCGACCAGCGATAGACGTAAACTACATAGTCGTGCGGATTTTGTAACTGTGACTGAGCAAAAAAGGGAAGCAAGTGCTCGTTGCCCCCATGCCCGTTCACAATCACAATCTTCTTGCACCCGTTGCGGCCCATTTCGTCGGTTGTCTCCTGCAACAGGTCGAGCTGCATGTGCATGCTGTAGGAAACCGTGCCCGGCTGCTGCCGCGCTTCCGCGATCTGCCCGAAGTAATAGGCCGGAAAGATTACCGCGTACTCCTGCTGCGTTGCATGCTCGACCGCAAAGCGAACGTTGATGAGGTCTGTGCCCAGCGGCAAATGCGGACCATGCTTTTCAATAATCCCGAACGGCAGCACGCAAACTCCCTGCGACTGGTGAATGGCCGCGATGAAGTCCGGCCCCGTCAGCTCTTCCCACATGGTCGATAATCCTGTCTGGCCCCACGCCGAAGCCATACCCACAATGAAAAATAATGCCATCCACCTGCGCACGAATCCTCCTTGACGATGCACGTACATCATATTCGGTGCACCGTGACCCTGTATCCTAATGTTCATAGCTGAAGGTTGGAAAAGCCCATGGCCACTCTCACCACTGCAAGCGCCTCTGGCACCAATGCTCGAATTCCCTGGTATCTCTGGTGTGCCGCTCTCGCCGTCACCTCCGTCACTATCGGAGCTCACTGGGATGTCTCCTGGCACCGCTCCATCGGTCGCGACTCCTTCTGGACTCCGGCGCACATAGCCATCTACCTCTGCGGAATCCTTGCCGGCATCTGCTGCGGATATCTGATTCTCTTCACCACATTCCTACGGCCGCCGCAGATGGTCGCCTCCTCAGTCCGTGTCTTCGGTCTGCGCGGACCCTTCGGCGCCTTCCTCGCCGCCTGGGGAGGAGTCGCTATGCTCACCTCCGCCCCCTTCGATAACTGGTGGCACAATGCCTACGGTCTCGACGTCAAGATCGTATCCCCGCCGCACACCGTACTCATGCTCGGCATCTGGGCTGTGTGTCTCGGCGCGCTCTTCCTCATCGTCGCCGCCATGAACCGTGCGGAGGTCGCGGCTGGCCTCGAGAGCGCGCAGTTTCGCCATTTGCAATGGCTCATGATTTATCTCTCCGGTCTGCTGCTGGTGCTCTCCATGTTCTTCCGCATGGAGTACACCTGGGACATCTATCTGCACAGCGCCAGCGCCTATATCGCCTGCGCGCTGGGCACACCGCTTTACTTCGCCGCCATTCACGTCGCCTCGCGCAACCGCTGGGCCGCAACGTGGATCACCGCCTTCTACACCCTCTTTGTCTGCGGACTCATCCTCATCCTTCCGCTCTTTCCCGCCGAGCCCAAACTCGGTCCCGTCTTCCAGCACGTCACCCAGTTCATTCCGCCGAAGTTTCCGCTGCTGCTCATCGTTCCGGCGATTGCCATCGACCTGCTTCTCACATATGCGAAGAATTGGAAGCCCTGGCTCACCGCCCTCGCTGCCGGTCCGGTTTTCGTCCTCATGCTCGTTGCAGCCGAGTGGCCTTTCGCCGACTTCCTGATGAGCAAAGGCGCTGCTAACCGCTTCTTCGCGACCGGCTATTTCGACTACGGCATGCCTCCCACTTCAAAAGATGTCTTGCGCCAATTCCTCCAGCCCGAACATGGCCTCACACTGTGGAAAGGCCTCTCGATGGCCATGCTGTACGCCATCATCTTTAGCTGGCTGGGTCTCGCGCTCGGCGGCTGGATGAAGAAGATCCAACGATGACCGCAAAAAACCGCCTCCTAATACTGATCCTTCTCGTAATCGCACAGCTGACTCTCGCCTCGCAGCCCGCGCACGGCCATGTAGGCAGCCCGGATGTCTACGTCGAAGGCAACGCCGGTCCTTACAGGCTCTCCGTCGTCGTACGGCCGCCGCTCGTCATTCCCGGAGTTGCGGAGATCGAACTCCGTTCGCAGACTCACGGCATCGACCGTATCGAGATCACGCCTATCCCGCTCACCGGTGAAGCCTCGAAACACCCGCCCGTGCCAGACGCCATGCGGCGGCCCTCCGCCGATGCTCAATACTTCACCGGCCATCTCTGGATCATGGCAACCGGCTCATGGCAGATCCGTTTCGCGGTCAGCGGGAATCAAGGCCCCGGAGTCTTCTCCGTGCCGGTCCCTGCCACGGCCATGGGTACGCGCAAAATGGAGCGTGGCCTTGGCATCATCCTGGCCATCCTCGGCGTTGTTCTTTTTGTGGGACTCGTCGGCATCGTGGGAGCAGCGGCGCGCGAGGCGCAGCTCCCGCCTGGCGCGAAAGCGCCGCCAGCTGGACGACGTCGTGCTTATGTCGCCATGGCAGTTACATTTGTGCTGCTTATCGCCGCGATTATTCTCGGGAACAAATGGTGGGGTGCGGAAGCTGCGGACTATAGCCACTACATTTACAAGCCACTTGACATGCAGGCGCAGCTTGAGCCCGGCAATATCCTCAATCTCAAGCTGTCCGACCCTGGCTGGGTCAAACAGCGCAAGCTCGACGACTTCATCCCCGATCACGACCATCTCATGCACCTCTATATGCTGCGCTGGCCTGCTATGGATGTCGTCTTCCACCTGCATCCTGAGGAAATTGGCACTGGCGAATTTCAACTCGCTCTGCCGACCGTTCCAAGGGGAGTCTATCGGCTCTACGCGGACGTTGTTCACGCTAATGGATTTCCGGAGACGCTCGTCTCCTCGATCACGCTGCCCTACATTGCGGGTCGCGCTCTCGCCGGCGACGACGCCGAAGGAACTTCAGTTGCGCTTAAGTACTGGGGCGAGGCGACTCAGACCAGCGCAAGTTATAAGTTGCCCGACGGCTACACGATGGTTTGGAAGCGCCCGGCCACGCTGGTTGCCAAAGCGCCCCACGATTTCACCTTCGAACTGCTTGATCCCGACGGCCAACCGGCCAGCGACCCGGCTCTTTATATGGGAATGCCCGGCCACGCCGCCTTCGTCAAGACAGACGGAAGCGTCTTCGCACACATCCACCCCTCAGGATCGGCCTCCATGGCTGCGCTCATGATTGCCCAGTCGCAGAACGACCAGGCACAAAGCGGTCAATCATCCTCCGATATGAAGAACATGCCTGGAATGGACATGAATCAGGGCACACCCCCGAACACGGTCAGCTTTCCCTACGGGTTCCCCAGCGCGGGGACCTACCGCATCTTCGTCCAGATGAAGCACGGAAATATGATCGAAACAGGCGTTTTCGACGCAGGCGTCGAGGCGTCGGCAGAAAAGAATCAGTAGCAGTTGCGATTTACGATAAGCCGGGAAGTTAATCAAAGCTGGGCGAGCAAAAGACATACATCAGTTACGAATTCACGAGACTTGGCCAAAGCAGCCGCAGCCGCCTTTGCGCGATTGTGATCACCGCACGTTCTGTCCCGATCACTTCGCCGTCCGCTTCGATCAGCAGGGGTGTTTGATAGTCAAAGTCCGGAATTGGTTTGAAGACCACCATTTTCGCGTCATCGAACTGCGCATAGGGAAGGCTCGAACTGCCGTTGGTCCGGCGCGTCACCAGAGCATGAAAACTGGCATGGACCAATCCCAGTCGACTGGTCTCGGATACGCTCGCCACGCGCAGAGTTGGTTTCAACAGGTCACCGCCGGAGCGCCACAGGCCGACGTCGGGCACGCGGAGGGCAATCAACTCATTCGCGCGAAAGCGCCGTACGTCACCCGCGACGGTCGTCACTTCCAGCTCAAAAGGCTCGATAGGGTGCTCGATCAGCAGCCGGGTGCCGCTTACGTAATAGGCCAGCGCCCCGCCCACGCGCTTGCCGGCTCCCGTCGGAGCCAGGTTCATCATCGCCGCGTGCACGCCCATACCCGCCGCGATGGTGAAATACCAGTTTTTGTCTTTCGCGTGGCCTGGAGTCTTGCACACGATCTTGCCCAACGGGATCGATACTGCCGGGGCATTCATCTGCGCACGCGCCGCAGCCATGGCATTGCGCGGCAGCCGCAGATTCTGCGCAATCACGTTGCCGGTGCCGAAGGGAATCACGCCGAGCGCCACCTCCGCCCCAGCCACCCCCTGAATTACCTGGAAAATCGTTCCGTCGCCGCCACAAATGAAGATCGTGTCGAAGCCGCTGGCTACCGCATCCTGGGCCTGCTCGCCTGCCGAGTGCGCGGAGAGCGTGTCCTGCATCTCGACCACGCAGCCCGAGCCCCGCAGCAACTCGGCCACGCGATCGACCGTCGCGCGCCGGCCGCGGCGCTCCATCAGCAGCGGATTGAGAAAGAAAAGAATACGGCGCATGTCCAAAAGATGAGAGTATGCGCCGGAATCCTCAATTTTCGATGAACAAGAGATGAGAAGCTTCCTGGGAGAATCCCCGGAGTGAACATTCTGAGTCGAAATTGATCCTCAGAGCTTCGCCGGCTCTCCCCACTCCGCGAACACAATCTCATGCAGCGGCTTCCGCTGACGAGGGGACGCTTCCTGTTCGTATAACCCTTCCGGCAGCGTGTCCACGTCGCCAAGGTGCCCAAGCGCGGTCACCGCGCCAATCGCAAAGTTGTCGGGGATGCCGAAGGCAGCGCGCGCCTTCTCCTGATCGAACCCCGCCATCGAGTGCCCGTGCAGCCCCAACTTGGTCGCCTGCAGCACAAGGTAAGCCGTCGCCGCCCCAGTATCGTGAATCGCGAAGTGGTTCGCGGCCCCGCTATGCGCGAAGGTCTTGCTCGCAGCCGATAGAATCAGCACCGGCGCGCTCTTCGCCCACCCCTGGTTGAACTCGACAAGGCTGTCGAAAATCTTCTTGTAGGTTGCGTCGCCGCGATGACCGAGGAAAAAGCGCCACGGCTGCTCGTTATACGAAGACGCAGCCCATCGCGCCGCCTCGAAAATCTTCTTCAGATCCTCCGCCGCCACAGGCTTATGGGAAAATGCCCGCGGACTCCAACGCGCCAGAATCTCTTCGATTACGCCCTGCACGGCAGGCGCATGTTTCAACTCCTCAATCTCTTGCACTGAATGGGACAAGGGATAGCTCCTCGGGAAAATATTCCCTGCGACTTAGATTCGCTTCCTCAGTGCGGGACGCAGGCGATTCCCAAATTGGGCGCATTGTCCACGTCTCCCACAGCCGTCCACAGCCACAGCCCGATTTCGGCCTTGCTCGGCGCTCTTTCCGGCGCGTAGCCTGCGAAGAGTGCCAGGCGTTTCGTCTCACCCGGCTTTTCCGGCTCGTGGTTACCTCCTGAACCCTCCCACCCGCAGCTGGCGCGGCTCCCGGCGATTCTCCACAGCCAATGTCCCGAAATTGAAGCACCGGGTTACCAATTTGAATCTAAAATACAAGATATTGTGGTTCTGGCTTGACACCCACAACCAAGAGCGGTACTTTCCCATTTGCGGCCCTATAAATTCACCGCAGGTTCACAGGGAACTGAGCACACCTTCCAGCCCCACACGCAAGTCGCACGTTGACTGGAAGATAACTCCCGCAAACTCATGCTCATGGAGATTTTTAAGCGGCAACGGCTCTGATTTTTGCCGCCGGACCAGGACGTAAACCCGCCACGTGCGGGCATCCCAATTCGTAGCACCCCTGTGAAGGAGCACCATGGCCGAGGCCACCAGGAAATCCGTTATCACCGCCGCCCAGAGCGTCGGACAAATCGCCTCCCTGAACGCGTCCCAGACCGCGTCGAAGACCCACGCGGCCCTGCGCTTCGATCGCTTTTTCTCGAAGTCCACCGTCTCGCCCTACGATGAAGTTCAGTGGGAGCGCCGCACCGCCCTCATCACAGACGCCACTGGCAAGGCGATCTTCGAGCAGAAGGACGTCGAGGTCCCCATCGATTGGTCCATGACCGCGACCAACATCGTCGCCAGCAAGTACCTCCATGGCCAGCTCGACACGCCGCAGCGCGAAACCGGCGTTCGCCAGTTGATCGCCCGCGTAGCCGAGACCGTCCGCGACTGGGGCCTGGCTGGCGGATACTTCGCCACCCCAGAGGACGCCGCAATCTTTCATGACGAGCTCGTCCACCTGCTCGTGACGCAGAAGGCCGCCTTCAACTCGCCTGTCTGGTTCAACGTCGGATGCGACCGGCTTGAGCCCGAGTCTGACGCTCAGAACTGGCACTGGAACGCGCACACCTGCGCCGTCGAGTTCTCGGTCACCGGCTACCGCACGCCGCAGTGCTCGGCCTGCTTCATTAACGCCGTCGACGACTCGCTCGACTCCATCCTGACCCTGGCCAAGACCGAAGGCATGCTCTTCAAGTGGGGATCGGGCACGGGGACCAACCTGTCCACCTTGCGCGGCTCGATGGAGCAGCTCTCCGGCGGCGGCACTGCCTCCGGTCCGCTCAGCTTCATGCGCGGATTCGACGCCTTCGCCGGCGTTATCAAGTCCGGCGGCAAGACGCGCCGCGCCGCCAAGATGGTCATCCTCAACGTGGACCATCCCGATATCCTCGATTTTGTCGAGTGCAAGATGAAGGAAGAAGCCAAGGCCTGGGCGTTGATGCGCGAGGGCTACGACGGATCGTCCGGTCCGGATTCCGAGGCCTACAGCTCGATCTTCTTCCAGAACGCCAACAACTCTGTGCGCGTCACGGACGAGTTCATGCGCGCATTTGAACGCGACGGTGAGTTCTCGACCTACACGGTGAAGGATCACAAGCCAGTCGAGACGCGCAAGGCGCGCGAGATCATGCACAAGATCGCCGAGGCCACCTGGCAGTGCGGCGATCCCGGCATGCAGTACGACACGACGATCAACAAGTGGCACACGTCGAAGAACACAGCGCGCATCAACGCTTCCAATCCCTGCTCGGAATACATGTTCCTTGACAACTCGGCCTGCAACCTGGCCAGCTTCAACCTGCTCAAATTCGTAACAGCGGCAGGCACATTCGATATCGAGGCCTACCGGAACGCCATCGACATCATGATCACGGCCATGGATATCCTCGTCGACAACTCCGGATACCCCACCGAATCGATCGCCCGCAACTCGCACGACTACCGCCCGCTCGGCCTGGGATACGCCAACCTCGGCGCGCTGCTCATGTCGTTTGGATTGCCTTACGATTCCGACGCCGGACGCGACTTTGCCGCCACCCTTACCGCCATCATGTGCGGTGAGGCCTATCTCCAGTCTTCGCGCATCGCCGAGAAGTGCCCGCCGCTGGCCTCCGCCACCTCGCTCACTGCCAGCGTCGACCACGAGGGCGGAGCCTGCCCCGGCTACTACGTCAACCGCGAGCCCTTCCTCGACGTGATCCGGATGCACCGCGCTGAGGTCAACAACATCGGCAAGTCTCGCAACTCCACCGAGCCCTTTACCGCTCCCCAGCTCGACGCCCTCATCGACGCCAGCCGCGACTGCTGGGACAAGGCCCTCGCCCACGGCGAGAAGCACGGCTATCGCAACTCGCAGGTCACCGTGCTCGCGCCCACTGGCACCATCGGCTTCATGATGGATTGCGACACCACCGGTATCGAGCCCGACCTCGCGCTCGTCAAGTACAAGAAGCTCGTCGGCGGCGGCATGATCAAGATCGTCAACAACACCGTGCCCGCCGCGCTCTTCAAGCTCGGCTACAACAACGATGAGGTGGACGCCATCGTCAGCTACATCGACGCTACGGGAACCATCGAAGGCGCGCCCGGCATCAAACCTGAGCATCTGGCCTGCTTCGATTGCTCATTCAAGCCCTCCAAGGGGACGCGCTCCATTCACTACATGGGCCACATCAAGATGATGGCCGCCGCGCAGCCCTTCCTGTCGGGAGCCATCTCGAAAACCGTCAACCTGCCGCACGACTGCACCATCGACGACATCGCCGAGGCTTACCTCGAGTCATGGCGTCGGGGCCTCAAGGCCGTCGCCATCTATCGCGACGGATCGAAGGGCGCGCAGCCGCTCAACGTCTCCGACGGCAAGGGAGCCAAGGCCATCAAGGGCGCTGCAGCCGACGAGACTGTAAATGCCGCTGCGGATCGCGTTCTCGCTGCTCTCTCCGCTGGCAAGACCGCACCTGAAGCAGACGTGAAAACTCTCGAAGGCAAGATCTCCGAGAAGATTGAGGTCACGGCGAAGTCCGTCCTCGACGCTACCAGCGCCTTCACCGCGACCCTTGGTTCAATCACCCGAAGCACTTCGCCGTCCGCGCAGGACCAGGACCATAGCGCCCCGCCGCGCGCCATACGTCATCGCCTGCCCGAGGAGCGCGCCTCGCTCACCCACAAGTTCGGTATCGCCGGACACGAGGGCTACATCACCGTCGGCCTCTACCCCAACGGACAGCCCGGCGAAATCTTCATCAAGATGGCCAAGGAGGGCTCGACCGTCTCAGGCCTCATGGACAGCTTCGCCACCGCCGTCTCGCTCGCCCTGCAGCACGGAGTCCCGCTCAAAGTCCTGTGCGAGAAGTTCGCGCACTCCCGCTTTGAGCCCTCCGGGTGGACCGGCAACGAACACATCGGCTACGCCAAGTCCATCATGGATTACATCTTCCGCTGGCTCCAGCTGCGCTTCCTCTCCGGCCAGCAGCTTAGCCTCTTCGCCGGGCTGGCAGGCCCGGCCGCCAATCTCGAAGCCGCAGGTGAAGCGAAGAATCCATACGATGCATCGAGCGCCATACCTGCCAGTAGCTTTCACCCAAAAGGTATGGGCGACACCAGCGCACCGCAGGGAGGAATTCTGCCCGAACTCGGAGCCGTCAGCCAATCCCGCAGCGAACTCCACATGGAAGACCGAGGCATCTATCATGCCTCCGACGCCATGAAGGGTCTCTACGACATGGGCGACGCCCCCAGCTGCCACACCTGCGGAGCCATCATGGTCCGAAACGGAAGCTGCTACCGCTGCATGTCCTGCGGCAGCACCAGTGGGTGCAGCTAGCAAATAGCTAGACGGATGGGTGGTGGTTTGTGCGCGCACGCTTAAAGTGCAAGTCGCGATCACTTAATTGCAAGTTCAGGTTATTTTGCAAGTTTCGACGGATGATGTGTGCGTCGCCAGCAAAAATGAAAGTAGAAGCCGTTTCAATGAAAGCCCGAAGCGTCAAAATGAAAATCGATTAACCGATTCTTTATAAACCACATAAGGGCCGCGACGTTCACGTCGTGGCCCCCCTTAGCTGAGGAGCTTTTCTCAATGGCGACCAGGACATGGAACAAGGAACGGGCGGCCAAGCGAATCGATGCCAGAATGGCCGAACTGCCTGCCAAGGATGTAGAGATCAAGGAATATGTATGTGATACAGACCTTCGGGAGCTGGCCACTAATGTGGCCTACCGCGTCGACGGCGTGCATCTTTATGCAGACATCCTCAACATGGCAGCGCTGCTCAACGTAACGGACTATGAGGGCGAAATGTGCCATAGGCGCACTCTCAGATTTCTCAATCTGCACTATCGCGCAGTCTCCCGCATCCTTGATCGAACCGAGGCAATGTTCGTCGATTTTCACAATCAGCGTCTTCACTCCCTTGTTGTGAAGCCCTACGATGGCGAGGCCGTTCGCGTCCGCAAGGCTGTTGCTATTGCGCAGTTGATCATCGATGTCCTCGCGAAGACTGGCGAGGACGCCGATCATCCTGCCGCTCAGGTACGTGTGGGCATTGATACAGGCAAGGCTCTTGCCGTCGTTCGGCCGCCTCTTCGTCAGTATTTCCGAGATCGCAAAGGCACTTGGCACGAGTTCGCGAAAACTCATCGGGATTTGTACGCAACAGGGTATTAAGCTCTGTCGGGTTAACGAAGGTGCGACTTGGACTCGTACATTTGTCCGTCGTTCCTCAGTCCCATTCGTTAAAGATAAATATCTCCCGCGCTAAGCCGGCCACCCAATGATGCGGAGAACCGTCTGCGCTTTACCTATCAAATCGTGATGACGCTCACGATCAAAGACTCTCCCGCGGTCGCGCAAGCTTGGTTAGTGGGAGTCAACCCCGAACTCGGTGATCGTGTGCCCATACGCCTGCTCAAAGAAAGCAACCTCGATCAGGTGGCAGGTACTATTGTGGGAGCGGCGAGAGCCTTTGCGGCAGGCGGGTAAGGCTTGCCAGTTCTTCTTGTGCTTCTGGAGGCGTGCTTCAAGGTCCACCGATCTGTGCTTTCAGCTGCTCCTCTCCGGCCCGATGCGCGGCCTATAACTCTTCAAGGAGCTAGCGACATTGTGTCGAGCTTGAGTGAAGGCTGGATCGTTGTATACATGGACGACCTGAGCAAAATCGCGCGTTTCTGTTCCCCTTCTGGCCTTTGAGCTCCCTGTCGATGGGGCATGTCCGCCGTTTAGTCTTCGAGCTATTCCGCTTCTATGAACGGAGTAGCTCGCTGACAGTGCGTTCTATCGTTTAAATCAGGCGCGCAAGCCTAAAATGAACAGCATGGCAATATCGTCACCCAAGGTACAGGACAAAAGGATTGAACGATCGCGAGATAAGGTTTTGCGTGAAACCTACCGCATCTTGTCGGAGCAGGGGTTCTCAGGCGCGAGCATCGACGCGATTGCTAAGCAATCTGGTGTCGCAAAGACGACGATTTATCGACACTGGCCTTCCCGGGCCGATCTCTTGCTGGATGCTTGCGCGAAGATGGGAAGCAAGATTGAGCCGCCAGACACCGGCAAGCTGAAGGAGGATTTGACCATCCTCTTGACTCATCTTGCACGGGAACTGAAGTCGGCACGCTGGTCTTCCATCCTCCCTTCAATCGTCGATGCGGCCGAAAGAGATCCGGATGTGGCGACGGTTTACAAGAAGCTACATGGTGACTTGATGGCACCCTACCGTACGGTGCTAATCCGCGCTCAGGAACGAGGGGAATTCGGCAAAGAAATACGGGTCTCCGACATTTTGGCGATGACCGTGGGCGCTCTCTTCTATCGCCGCTGGTATTCAAGAGAGCCGATTACCGAGAAGCTCGTCGGCCTTATTCTAAATTTGGCCTTGGCTAGCTTCGAGATTGCATGATGGGCCAGCTCTATGGAGAACAGCACTCGACGCCCGCGGAAGCTCGCGATCCGGGCGGGCCGAGGGGATCCTTGCCAATTGAATGCCGATCAGTGGGCGGCGATCTTCCGCGAGAAAGCGCGAATCTACGAGCAGGAAGAAAAGAATCTGAAGATTGTCCCAGGCTCAATTGAATTCGTGCGATGGACTGCCCAGCATTACCAATTAGCTCTGCCAACCTCGGCAGCGACGCGCAATCGGGTTGCGGCTCTAGATCTGCTGGGAATAGCGGACTCCTTCGAGGTCATCGTAGATCTTTCGGATGTCTCCGAGCCCAAGCCTTCTCCTGAAATCTATTTGACTGCAGTTTCGCGCCTTGCACTTTCTCCTTCACAGTGCATGGTTGTGGAAGACGCATTGACTGGTGTTCTCTCCGCGAAACGTGCGGGCTGTGTGGTCTCAGCCTTAACCCGAACCTTCAAGTCCGAAGCGTTACTCAAAGTGGAAGCGGATTTTACTTTTGAGAGCTTCGCTAAGCACCAATGCTTCTTGGAGAATGATCTGCGGAACCAAGCAAAGCCTAGCCTTTAGAGCACAATGACGATGCTCACATCAAGTCTGTATCCGCAAAAACCACACACACTCCTGCTGCCCGTCGATGTGGTTTGGCCGATGTCTCATGCAATTTGGCTGCAGGGCGGGGCCACTGCCCGAGCCCTGCAGCGAGCCTGAGTTTTACGGAGTCGTTGTGAATTCCGCGTGGAGGCTTGCTGTTGAATTCTCTCCGGCCCACACGTCAAACTCGGTTGGTTCCACGACCCAGCCTCTCGACTGGGGATTCCAATATTGGAGTTGATCCGTTCCCAAAGGGAATTTGAGAGTTTTGGTTTCGCCTGGCTGAAGCGCAATGCGCTCAAAGCTCTTGAGTTCGCGGACAGGCCGAGAGGCCGAACCATAGCGCTGATGAATATAGATCTGCGCAACGGCATCACCGGACACAGACCCAGTGTTTGTGACGTCCACGCTGACTTCATTCGTGTCGCTGACACTCATACTGTTCTTGCTGAGTCTCAGGTTGGCGAACTTGAATGTGGAATAGCTAAGACCATAGCCAAACGGATAGAGGGGCTTGGAGGCTATGTCCCAGTAGCGTGATTTGAAACCAGGGCGATCTTCGGGATCATGCGTCAGAGTGTGGTTGTAATAAAGGGGCTCCGCACCTGCCTCGCGCGGCCAACTCACCGGCAACTTTCCACCTGGGTTCACCTCTCCAAAGAGCACATCCGCAACGGCATTGCCGCCCTCGGTTCCGGGATACCAGGCTTCGAGGATCGCGGGGACATGCTCGGATGCCCAGCTGATAGCGAGCGGACGTCCATTTTCAAGGACAAGCACCACGGGTTTACCCGTGGCAACCACAGCTTCAAGCATCTGTTCCTGAATACCCGGCAGGTTGAGCTTAGCTCGTGATGCAGCTTCACCGCTCATATTGGCCGTCTCACCTAAGACAGCCACGACCACATCGGCATCTTCAGCCGCAGCCTTAGCTTTCGCTATCCAGTCGGCTGTCTCTTGAGGAGTAGGCGGTGGAATCGGTTTGGTGCCTGTTACCTGGTCCAACATACCGAGGTACACCTTGGATGGCTGAGGGCCTGTGACAAGCGTGATCTGCGCATCCGCAGCGAGCTTGTTTTTGATTCCGTTAATCACCGTGACTGGATGACTTTTGGAACCACCCCCGAACAGACCTTCGACCGTCCATCCACCCTCAACGTCGTGGGCAGCTTCGGCCAACGGGCCAATTACAGCTATCTTCTTTAGCCCCTTGGATAGCGGAAGCACACGCCCCTCGTTGCGAAGCAGTACCATAGACCGCCCAGCCAGCTTGCGTTCCAGGGCCAGACCTTCCGGCCTGTTCAGAACGGTGTCGACCTTAGACTCATCGACGTAGGGATGAGTGAAAAGCCCAAGATCATATTTAGCTTCCAGAATCGGCAGTACCATCTGGTCAATGTAGGCCTCGCTGACCTTGCCCTCTTTCACGACTTTCAGGAGATTGTGCGTGTAAGTCAGACTCGCCATATCCATGTTCAAGCCCGCATTAATGGCCTTGTAAGCCGCATCCTCGCCGTCGCGCGCGTAGCCATGTGTCACAAGATTTCCTACAGCAAAAGCGTCAGAAAGCACGATGCCCTGGAAGCCCCAGTCCTTGCGCAACACGTCGGTCAGGAGCCAATGGTTTCCGCTTGCGGGCACGTCGTTCAAGTCCATGTACGCGCTCATAAAGCCGCCTGCTCCTGCCTGGACCGCCGCATGAAAGGGCTTCAGGTAAACATTCCGCAGCAGCTCTTCTGGAACATACGACGAGTCATAGTCACGTCCGCCATCCGCCGCGCCATACCCTGCAAAATGCTTCACGCATACCAACACACTGTCTGGTCCGATCCTTGTCCCTTGAAATCCACGGACCTGAGCCTGCGCCATCGCAGAGCCGAGAACTGGATCTTCTCCGGCACCTTCCACGATGCGTCCCCATCTGGCATCCCGTGCTATGTCAACCATTGGCGTGAAAGTCCATTCAATGCCCGCAGCACGCGCATCCTGTGCAGCGAGATGCTGTGCCTGCTCCTCGACCGAGGGATCCCAGGAAGACGCCATCGCCAGCGGGACGGGAAACACAGTGCGGTATCCGTGGATCACGTCGAATCCAAAGAGAATTGGAATATGCAGGCGGGATTTTTCCACTGCGATGTGCTGCAGACGATTGATCTCCTTCACATTCATCTGCCAGAGGATCGAGCCTACGCCACCTTTCTCGATGAGATCGTCTGGCTTCTCTGTTGCGAGACCGGGTATCACCAGTCCAGATGACTCATTGAGCTGGCCCAATTTCTCATCCAGTGTCATCTGTTTCAGCAGAGCCTCGGCCTGCTGCTTTGCCTCGGCGCTGAACGGGCTGGTTTGCGCTTTCGCTATAAGACAGCTTCCTATCGAAAATGACACCCCAAGCAGGGCGATTGCAGAACATTTCTTCAGTACCATGTTTTTTCTGTCCTCCCAAATCGAATCAACTTCTATATCGCTGCTGCATTGTGAAGAAAGTCATAAGTACCGAAATTGCCTCGCAATCCATACGAGTCTTTCGATCGCCTTCAATAGGATCTCCATTCAGGTTTCGGTCCAAGTAACTGAGGATGAGGCGGAAACAAAGAACGATTCGACGACACCATGTACTTGAGGCAGTTCAGCAGCGATATTTTCCTACGTTAATGCGCGGTCATATGTACTCTCCCTGCGGTCAATTAGACCGAGTAATGAGGTATCATATCACGCATACGCTACGCTACCGTACCGTATCTAATGATCAGAGAGTTGTTTTACCTGGTGCAGCAAGAAAAAGCGCCGATGTAGGGTCCGACAAGATTATCGTTCTGTAGCCTTCTACGCGGTGGCGCTTCAAATGACTGAACTCCGTCACGGAACGGTTGCCGCGCCCTTGGGGTGGTCCGATGTGAAGAATAGGCTTCTGTTAGGGACACTCCGCAACCAAGAAAGAGGAGAACACGCATGGATCGTTTTGGAATTTTGGCGCTGCTCGAAGCAAGAGCAGGCAAGGAACAGGAAGTCGCAGATTTCTTGACATCCGCTAGGCAGCTCGTACTACAAGAAGCCGGCACCTCGACATGGTTCGCGTTTCAAACCGGACCCGCCACCTTTGGGATCTTCGATACTTTTACGAATGAAGATGGCCGTAAGGCCCACCTGACGGGCGAGGTTGCCAAGGCACTTTTTGCGAAAGCTGAGGAACTCTTCGTGAGCGAGCCACAGATCAGTATGGCGGATTTGCTTGCGACAAAGTGATGTCTACGCGGCCCTTCGCCCGCTTCTATAGCCCCGGACGCGTCCGGGGCTTCTTTTTTTGCGGCGCCGGGAGAACCCCGTTCGGTTTCTCACGGTCCGAGCGCGCTTGAAACAAGCCACACCATTTCGAAGAAATGGTGTGGCTCCAAGGCTAAACGGCAGACATCCCACCATCGACTGCCAGCTCAACTCCGTTCACGAAGCTGGCATCGTCGGACGCGAGAAAGAGAGCTGCGGCCGCGATCTCCTCCACTCGGCCCAATTCCTTGCGCGGAACACGTTGCTTGTAGCTCTCTTTAGCTTGCTCCGGTTGCTTCCGGATCGCGGGGGTGTCAATGACGCCTGGGCTTAGGACATTCACGCGGATACCTCTCGTCTTTAGTTCTTCGAGCCAAACGCGAGCGAACGAATGCAGAACGGCCTTACTTCCGCTATAAACCGCCATTCCCGGAATGCCCATAACGTTGACCACGGAGCCGTTCATAATGATCGAGGCATTGTCTCTGAGGAGCGGGAAGGCCTTCTGGATAGTGAAGAAGGTTCCACGTGCGTTCAGATCGAAGATCTCATCGAACTGTTCCTCTGACACGGAGCCAAGCGGAGCAAAGCCAGCTAGTCCTGCACTCGCAAACACGATGTCGATGTGTCCTTTCTCTTTCTTGACCGTCTCATAGAGTCGGTCAAGATCACCCGTTATCGATGCGTCCCCTTGCACGCCAGTCACATTGCTCCCGATGAGGTGCACGGCCTCATCGAGCTTGTCCTGTTGACGGCCTGTGATGAATACGTAAGCTCCCTCCTGAACAAACAATTTTGCTGTCTCGAGAGCCATTCCCGAGGTTGCTGCGGTTATAACGGCGATTTTCCATCAAGCTTTCCCATATTTCTCCTTTCGAGTCCCGGCACCTTGGCGAGAGACTTGCCTTGAATGCATGGCACCCTTATAATACGCTACAGTAGCGTAGCGTTACGATGACGTTTGTAGGAGAAAGGTAGGTAGTGGTATGGAAGCAACAATAAGTTCGTTGGCGGTGCGACGTTCGACTCGATCAAAGCGTATCGGATTGGTCTGCACCGTGATTATGGTTGCGATGGCTGGTGTTGGCGGCGTACTAGACCTGGCTCAGTACAATTTTCCACTTGCTCGCGAACTCGGGATGCCCTGGTTCGTAGGGATAATTCTTGGCGTCTGCAAGTTGCTGGCTCTTGCCACGTTTTTTACACGCCGTGTTCCGACGCTCCGTGAGTGGGCATACGCCGGCCTCACTTTTGGGCTACTCGGTGCGGCGGCTTGCCACATCCTAAGCCGTAGTCCGGTCTACTACGCAGTTCCGGCTCTGTTCGACTGGTCGTTTGTCATTGCTTCTTACCTTCTGTGGCATCGAGCTCCAAAGGAAGTCCGCTGATATCGGGAACTCCGAGCCGTTGTCCATTGGCCGAAGGCAGTCGCGGCTACACGTATGAGATCAAGCGCCCATGTGTTTTAGAGGTTGAGGTTAACGACGATGTTTTGCAGTTGGCGGGCCGGGCCACGACGGTCACAGAGGGCATGCTTTGGATCTAGTAAGCAATCCTCTTGTGCTATTTCGCTGCCGCTCACCGGTCGGTCTAAGACTTCTTAGGATTCGAGCGACTGTTGCAGTGACTAACTCAGATCAACTCCCGGTCATGCCGGGGAAGAAGGAGAATTATGAAAAAAGTTTTGAGTATTTTTGCACTACTACTTGCGTTAGTGACCGTTAGCTATGCAGCGACTCAACACTCAGCCTCAGTGACCCTGTATGAAATCGTCTCTGTAGGCTCGAACAAGTTGCCTGCTGGGGACTATTCGCTCAGTTGGCCCGACGGTTCTGGAGTAGTTGAACTTTCGATCACCGGCAATCGGCAAAAGCTATCCGTTCCAATTACAGTGGCTCTGCCTGACAAGTTTGCGACGGGTGGCGCAATCGTCACAACGTCAGGAGATAAGACTCTCCTTCTAGGCTTTTCAACGAAATTTGGCAAACTTACGATTAAAGACGCCGAAACTAAATAGCCGATGCGTGTGGGTCTGGCGGTGGAACATGAATCGCATCCGCTCCAAAGGCTACACCGATAGCGTGGTTGACCTCATGGTTGAAAGGATAAAGCGGCTGTCTGCCGAAGCCCAGAAAGCTCTGCAAGAACTCGCCGCAGTCTCTATCAACGAAGTAAGAGCATTCGACTAACAATGATGGTAAAGACGATGGAACTGAAAGGCAAATTCGCAGTCGTGACAGGTTCGATCAGCCCCGACGGCCAGACCCTCGCCGTAGTGGAGCGTCTCACCAACAATATTGATACGTTCCACATCAATGCGAACGGTACATTGGGCCCTCTTGTGGTCAATCCCAGCGCTGGGGTTGGAGCCTTCTCAGGGCGGTTCGCTCCCGATGGAAAGCTGATTGTTTCTGAGACCAATGCGCTGTCGGCAACATCCTGTTCCGTATATCCGGCGTCCAGCGCCTTCGTGCGGTCGGCACTAATGTGCAGTTTTGCGATTGCTTGCGATGCGACCTCCTGCCCGAGTGCCACATAATTTCCAGTGAGGTTCGGGAACGCCGGCAGGACACTCCGCTACCGCAAGCTGCTGGTCCGGCAGAACGTGCAGTTGCGTAACAAGGTCTCGCAAATGCTGATGGAATTGGGCGTGGTTTACAACAAGCAGAAGCTTCACAAGGTTGGCTACTTCAAGGAAATGATGGAGACCAACCAGGACATCGGCCGCGAGCTGCGGCCGTTGCTGACGATTTGCCGCGAGACCCTCGTGCGGATCGGCAAGACCGAGATTTGCTCAGTAACAGCATTGATGAGTTCTACCTTCAGTCTGAGCGTCTTCACTTGCGCAGTGCAGTTTGGTGTGGTGACCCTGCAAGCCCAACGGCATCCTGATCTACGGCCGGGCGCAGGGCCGCCGAGTTAGAACTTGAATGTTCCTTTGAGTTGGATGATACGCGCCGAGCCATTTGCGCCGAGACCTGAGCCGAAGACGCCGGTTGGCGCGCTGGCGGTTGCCGTGATGACGCCAAAGCCGGGCCCGTCGGAGAAGTTGGTGTCCGGATTCAAGAAATTCGGATGATTCAGGACGTTGTATGCCTCCACTCCAATTTGAAGCAGGCCGGATTCTAAACCGGGAACCTTGAAACCCTTCTCCACCATAAAGTCGGTATTGAAGAAGCCGGGTCCGGTAAACTGGTTTCTCCTCTGCCCGCCAAAACCCGTCGGATCTGCGAAATATGGACTGTTTACGATGGCCGTGCTGCCGAAACAGGAGCTGGTAGGAGACGCCTTGTTGATGCTGCAGTGGCGAGGAACCGTGGGGTCGACAATCTGCGCCAGAACCTCGCCGCCGTAATTCGGCTGGAGGCTGGCAGAAACGCCTCCGTCAAATACGGTGAAGGGGAATCCCCCGTGCCAGAAGACGGTGCCCCCCAGAATCCAGTTGTCCGCCAGCAGATGCGGGCCGCCAAAGTAGGGAAGGTTGATTAAATAATCTCCGTTCAGGCTATTGCGTATGTCGTAATCGGCATTGCCGTAGTTCTGTTCTTTGAGATTGAACGGATTGATGGTGGTAGGGTTGGGATTGACCGCACTGTCGAAGCCGAAGGGCAGGAAACCGCCATTCGAGATCTCGTCGAAAGCGCGGCTCCAGGTGTAGTTGAATTGCAGCGTCACATATTTTGACTGGTTTTTGATCGAGACCAGCAGTCCGTTGTAGTTTGAGGTGGCTGGGCTTTGGATTTCCGTAACTTCAGCGAAGGCAGGGAGCGCCGGGTTTGCCGGAGCGCCGCCGAAATTGAAGACGTTAACACCGTTGTTTACCCACGGCTCATGGTAGCCATGGTTGCCGACATAGCCAATCTGGAAGCTGGTGTGCTGACCGATTTGCTGTTGAATCTGCAGGCTATACTCCACATAGGTCGGGTATTTTATGTTTCGGTCAACGTTAAAGACGCTGGGCGCAGAGAAGCCGGGGTCCACCGCGCTGATGGAGTTGAAGCTGCCGTTCGCGGGATATGCGGTCTGGAAAATCTGATTGCTACTGACTAGCGTGCTGGTGGCGCTGCCCGGCACCGCAGGTGCGGTAAGGCCGGGGACCGTAAAGGTCACGCTAAATGGTGGATTGCTGAGCAGGTCGTCGGCGACGGCGGCAGGAAAGATGTCGGTGAAGATGCCGATTCCGCCACGCACGACCATATTTGAGTTGTGGGCAGGCGAGAAGGTAAACCCGAGACGCGGATCAACAGCAATCGCTTGAAGGCTATTGAAGGTTTGGTGCAGTCCGGAGGCGATCACGCTGTTGTAGGGTGTCGTCTCGTCAGCGGTGACGTTGTTGTAGCTGGAAGCGAACCGCCCGAAACAATTCGTCTGGCATACGGGATTGGAATTGTGTTCCAGGCGAAGCCCCGCGGTCACCTGGAAGTTCGGAGAAATCTTCCACTGATCCTGTGCATACACGCCGAAATTGTATTGGGCGATAGGGGCTGTGAGGTGAAGAGGAAATGCCTGTTCGGCATTGTTCAGATTGCCGGAACCAAAAAGATCGCCGGGGTCCAGAGGCAGCGTCGTCGGATCGGTGTTGGCAGAACTCTCCGGGCCCAACTCGTTGGCCAGGGGGAACTGGGAATTGATTCCGGGGTCGGCGTCGGTGGTATCGTCCCGTTTGAAGGTGACTCCGAATTTCAATGTCTGGTTTCCCCTGGTCCAGCTCACATCGTCATTGAACTGGTACTGGGTTAGGCTCCTGCCCTGGGGAAAGGAGCTGAGCTCTCCTCCAAGAGGGGTGAAGGAGCCATCCAGAAAAACCAGGGTGTATGGGATGAGAGCCGCGGCCGCCGCGGGGGTCGTGTTGACGAAGGGGGTTGCATACCACATGGTGGAGAAGTTGAACTCGTTGACCAGGTTGGGCGAAAAGAGATGCGTCTCGACGAGCTGCCCCTCGTAGGTGGGCTGAGCGCTCTCCGCGTTGAACGCTGAGTTGATGGGGTCTATAAACGCGGGTTGGACGCCATAGTCCCACTTGAAGTGGGCAAAGAAGCTGTCATTCGGTCCAAATTTTTCATCCAGACGGGCGGTGACGAGTTGCTCGGTCAGGTTGTTCCTGGGGTTGCCCTCGAAGGAGTTGGCATAGGTAGTTCCGTTGTATGGCGTGGCTGCCGATGCACCGGGAGCGTTGTTATAGAGGGTGAAGAGTTGATTGTAGAACGGCACCTGCGCGGATTGGCCAGCGGAATTGAGATTGGCGATCACCGCGCTTTCATAGGTGGCGTTGGGAATGATCACCTGAGTGGGTACTGACGTGACAAAGCGCAGAGTTTCATAGTTCACGAAGAAGAACATCTTGTCTTTGATAATTGGCCCGCCAATCGCCGCTCCTCCCTGGTTGGCGTTGGCGTAGGCCTCGGGCGTAGCTGTGAGGTCGTTGAACCACTGGTTGGCGTTCAGGTCGCTGTTGGTCCAATAGTAGGTCGCGTTTCCATGGAACGCGTTGGTTCCGGAGCGGGTGAGGATATTTTCCTGAATACCGCCCAGGCTGCCATATTGGGCGCCATACGCATTGGCCACAATATTGATCTCGTCGACGTCATTGCCGCCGAGCAACAGGTTGCTGGGACCCGAGTTGTTCAGGTTGAGGAACGGATCGTTTTCTTCAGCGCCGTTAAGGGTGAAATTATTTGAAGTGGCGGGAAGGCCAAAGGCCTCCGAGTTGCCAAATCCGCCCTGCGTGTTCATGATGACGCCCTGGGTCACATTGATGGGATAGGTTATGTCTCCGCCGGGATTGGGCAGATTCTGAACCTGCTGCTGGCTAATGGTCGTGGACATTTCGGAGGTATCGGGTTGCAGCAAAGGAATTTCCGCTCCCGTGACCTGTACCGTCGTCGAACTCTTGGCCACCGCAAGCTTGAGGTTCTGGCTGACAATCTGGCCGATGCTAAGGGTGAGGCTGCCTTGCGTGGTCTGAAAGCCCTCCGCGGTCGCGGTAACCGTATACTCTCCAGGCTGCAAAAGTGAGATGCGGTAGTTGCCCGCCCCACTGGTCGTTGCGTCTTTGACCTGGCCGGTTCCTGTGTTTCTTACTGTAACCTTCGCGCCCGGGATTGCAGCGCCGGTCGAGTCAGTGATCGTGCCTGCGATATCGCCGGAAACCAGCGATTGCGCTTCGAGAGTTCGAGGAACGAGGAGGAGTGCAGCCGGCCCGGCAATGACCGGAAGCACAGCGAGAACGATAGCTATTCGCTTCAAGAAGATTGAGATCATGAGCAGCCTCCAGAAAAATGATTGTCGAGAATCAAGCCCGGGCGTCATTGCCGCGGACCGACCCGGTGATCGTACCGGTGGTGATGCCTTGTACCGCCGCGCGATGGGAGGAAGAGCCAGGAACTTAATCTGTACCTTCATAGAGCCTCCGCCGTTCTCACTAAGGTATGCACGAAGAATGCCAGTGATATGACCCATATTTATCAATAGGTTTCATCGCTTCGCTTATGTGTTTTAGAAGATATCGCGGAAATGCTAGTTGCGATAACCTGTCGAGGGACAGCGGGCTTTGGTCGTTTGATAGGTCGGAATTGTAAGGTCGTCCCTGCAGAGGCCGCTAACGTCCACATCCTGAAATGCGTAGGCCCAAGCGCAGAGTGACATACTAACAACCTCTTGGGGCGACCCCAGAACGGCAAAACGGCTGTTTCTTCAACCTTTCATACACACACTGGCGAGAGGTTACGAAATTCGAGAACAGCGAGCAGCCAAGAGTCAGGCAGATCATTCTTATTGACTTTCAAAATGCTTAACATACATACTTGTCGGTATGTTAAGTGGCCGCGAGAAGAAGAAGACAAGGTTCCGTGATTCACGGCGTACACGGGAACGCTGCAAGCGGCTTTTCGGGAGGTCCACAGATCAGGCTTCCAGAGTGCCGGCATCGATACAATTCTCGTCGCCACCAACGTCACCAAGGGAGCGCACTATCACCACTTCGAGAGCAAGGAAGCCTTGGGATATGCCATCGTCGAAGAGATCATGGCAAAACTTGTCCACGACAGGTGGTTGCGTCCTATGCTCAGCAACGGGCAACCCATCGACATTTTGATCGGCATTGTCCGGCGGTCGCCAGTTCGGCCCCAAGACATTCGAAACAGTTGTCCGCTGCTCAATTTGGCACAGGAGATGTCTCCTCTAGACGAGCAATTCCGCAAACGACTGGAGAGGCTCTTCCTTGCCTGGCAGAAGGAGTTGCTACGCTTTTGCGGAGGGGGCAGTCCCAAGGACGGTGCGCCGCGAACTGAATCCTGACGAGACCGCCAGCTTTCTGATCGCGATGGTCGAGGGCAATGCCTCGTTAGCAAGGGTTGCTCAAGATGCGAAGGTGTGGGAAGTGGGAATCCAAAATATTGTGGAATGGCTGAGGTCTCTGCGAGTGCCGGCCAACCGCAGGAGAGGCTGATCGCATGGTGCGGAGCAGGTCGACGTTTCTTACATACCAACCGGTTCGTATTCTCGGACAGCCACCATCGACGATTGGGCGAAAGCCGCTTCAAGCTAGATCATGAAAAGGGGAACGAGCAATGACTATGACAAGGATCGCAGTGTCGCGCAGGAATCTGCTCGCAACGGGAGCCTGCGCTCTGGTTAATGCCGTGAGCCTGTCGGGACCGGCGAGCACCAGCGCATCGGGAGCGCAGAACTCAACGAAACGAGGAGGTAGCCCGGAAGTGGTACGCAGCCTGGGAGAAGAAAGACTGGGTCCCAGTGGATAGCCTGCTCGTCGATAACTTCACCTTTACCAGCGCAGCCGGCGACGACCACATCAGCAAGAGCACTTTCAAAACGCGATGCTGGGAAAGGCAGATCGATTTCATTGGACATTTTGACCTGGAACGAATCACCACTGGCGCGGAGGATGCTTTTGTGAAGTATCTTTGCCACACCAAGGACGGTAAATCGTTCCGGAACGTGGAGTATCTCCGAATCAAGAACGGAAAGTTGCAATCCATTGAGTGTTATTTCGGCACGCAATCCAGCTTTCCGTCGGCAGTGAGCACTGGGCAGAAGTAGCGTACGGGTCTGGCAGGTAAGGCGTGGGGTGCCGATCTGCCGAAGTCACCGGTAATGCTGAATCCACAATTCAAGGGAGCTCAACCAATCGATGTGTTTGTCGTTCCGGTGGGCAGATGGTCAGACGGATCCGCTGCTCTGGTTATGTAGGACAATGTCATTTAGAAGCAGCGCACTCGTCAGTCTCGCTTCGGGTGCACGAACGGTCTTCCTTCACTGTTCGAGAACGACTAGCGTAGTCTCTCGAACCGCCGTGTACGGACCCGTACGCTAATCTTCTTACGATGGCGGCCACGCGGGATTTACGAAGTGATTGGTCAAAAGTCGATCGCTCGGTCGAAATTCCTGCGATCAGCTTTTGCCTGCCCCAGAATTTGAACCGGCAAACAGGAACTGCCACGAGGGATCCAGGTAGAGCCAACGCTGCTTGTCGAACCAGCTGGTTGGCATTTCAGGGACATGCAGCAACGTGTGTCCATTTATGCAAATTAGTTCAGTCCCATTCCAGGCCAGGAAGGTCCTCGACAATTGCCCTACTCTGACGGGATGGGCTACCCGTCGGAGACATATCGGGCACCGTTGCTGCTGATCTCGGAGCGCCCATCGCAGGCCAAACAAACAGATCGAGAAGGAAGACGCGAACTGTATATAGCCGGATTGAGGCGAAAAGGACGACATGCATGAATAGGCGATGTCCAGAGACGCAAAATAGACAATCGGTAGTAACAGGGCAATCTTGGCGCTCAAAAAGCCCCAGCGATACAGTCTCTTTGTCAGGGATGACGTCCGAGAGTCCAGGCCGTATTCTCCCATCGACACACTTGTGATAGCAGGCAATGAGAGGAAGGCGAGCAGCACGGCGAGGAGAGAAATAGCCCATCGAGGCCCCATCTCGAAGTCGCCCCAGGGTTTCAGGTGCGCTACAACGCTTCCTGTTTCCCCGACCCTCATTTCGGACTCGGGTTCCAGCAGCCAGGCATCGACCTTCCCCGGCAGCCTCCAGGACCCGATAGGCGCGATTCCTGCGATTCTGGCTTCGCGGAAACCTACGCGCACCACATCACCCGTTATATGCGGATTCCCCCCGAAGTCCGTCCGCCATACCCTATTGCTGAGAATCAGCTTGGGCAATCCGCGATCCACTTTGCCGTGAGGCGGTGCAAATCGTACCGATAGATTGAGCAGTGCAAACAGATTTGAACTGGCGTGCACTACGGCCCATCCGCCCTGGGCATGCGATATGGCTGATATCGTCTCCTGTCCGATCCTGTAAAACGCAACATCATCAAAGAATCGCTGCCTGCTTCCCGTCCACGCCCAAAACTGCTCCTCCGGTGAGAGCGTGGACGACACTTTGCTCTCGTGGCCTGCATCCTCACGCAACATCAGCTCCGAATAGACGCGATACCGCGATAGATCGTGTTCGGCACGAACACCGGGCGACCTAAGTGCAATGCACCAGCTCACGGCCAATAAAGCGGATAACAGGAGCAGGCACAGAGAGGCTGATCCACGCATTGGCGCGTAGGGCGATTGTTTTTGCCAGAGCTGCCTCTTGAGGCAAAAAGCATCCGCGTACGCTCCGAGACAGAACGCTGTTGCTTCTCGTGCCGGTTTCCTGAAGGCCCTGGTCGCCGAGCTACATTCCCGGAGCACGTACCATAATTCCGCGTTCCACTCCTGGGACCACTCCGAACGTCGTTGGCGGGGCACCAACAATGATGCACCGCGCAACAAGCTCAGATGGAATATGCGAAGCGCAAACTCCAGGGGAGGAGTCATACGGACTTCGCCTCCCTGGACGGAATCAATCTTTGCAGCAGCGGATAGCGTTTCCGTGAGGTTTCCAGCGTCGTCCTTCCGGCCGTTGTCAATTGGTAGTACTTTCTGGGTGGCCGTTGCTCCCGATCGGCGATCGACTGTCGCTCCCAACGCGAGCGGATGAGCTCATCGGCTTCGAGACGGCGCATGGCCGGATAAACGGTGCCGCTGGGCAGGCCCGTCATGTCCATGATGGAAAAACCGTAGACGAATCCTGCGTCGATTGCCTGAAGGATCATCGCCGTAGTGTGCGAGAGTTTAGACTCCGTGGCCATGGCTCATTTTAGCTATGTAGACATCTACTTGACAACCTCATATGTCGATTGCTACATAGGGTAAGCAGATTGAAGAGAGGGGATTGCAAATGAAAAAAGTAATCATGTGGCTGATCGCGCTTGGCGCGCTCTCTGGAGCCGTACTGCACGCTCAAAAGGGCCCTCCAAACGAAGCCCCAAAAACTGCGGACACATCTCCGCACACCGTGCAATTTGTCACTGTCGAGAAGGATGTCACGTTGGAGGTACTCGATTGGGGAGGTACCGGGCGGCCGTTGGTTTTGCTTGCAGGCATCGGTGACACTGCACATGTCTTCGATGCATTCGCGCCGAAGCTCGTCCCGAGCTATCACGTCTACGGCATCACACGCCGCGGGTTTGGCGCTTCGAGTGCTCCGAAGCCTGACTGCGAAAACTATTCCGCCGATCGTCTTGGAGACGACATACTGGCGGTAATAGGCGCGCTTAAGCTCAATCGCCCCATCCTGGTTGGCCACTCCATTGCCGGAGAAGAGCTAAGTTCCATTGGGAGCCGCGACCCTGAAAAAGTCGCGGGTCTCGTTTACCTTGAGGCTGGTTACGCCTACGCATATTACGACGATCACGCCGCACAGGGCGTGTGGATGTTCGATTCCAGCATATTGCGCAGAGAATTGGAGCAATTCAGCTCTCCGGCTCCGCCGCGAGAGCGAAAGATTCAGACCAAACACCTGCTGGAAATCAGTCTTCCACGGTTTGAAAGGGATCTTCAGGAATACCAGAAACAGTTGCAGGCGGTCCCCGACAACGCCCCCGGACCTCCAGACACGCCCAGGGTAAGAAGCAATGTCGCAATCCTGAAAGGGATACGGATCTACACGGGTGTCAAGTGCCCGGTCCTTGCGATTTTTGCTAATCCTCACGCCCTGGGACCGCAAGCCGGGGCCGATCCCACACAACGGGCTGCCATGATCGCTGACGATCTTGCTCGCACATCGGAACAAACCGACGCCTTCCAGGCCGGCAATCCGTCCGCGCATGTGGTCCGTTTGCCCAATGCGGAACATCTTATGTTCCGGTCGAACGAGGCGGATGTGCTTCGTGAGATGAACGCTTTCATTGCAAAGCTTCCGTGACTGATCAAACTTGATGGAGGAAGCTTCATGCTCGAACTTCTCAATGTCTCCAAGCACTTCTCCGGTATTCCCGCCGTGGACGATGTCAGCTTCTCAGCCCGACCCGGCGAGGTCACCGGCTATCTTGGGCCCAACGGCTCGGGCAAATCCACGACCATGAAAATGATCACAGGCTTGATCGAGATGACTTCAGGTCAGATCCTTTTCCAGAGTAACCGCATCGAGGATGACCTGATTGCCTACAAGCGGCGTATGGGGTATGTCCCAGAGGAGCCGTATCTCTACAACCATCTCTCCGGGGCGGAATACCTGATGATGATCGCGCAACTCCGCAATTTGCCAAGGCGGGAGTCTGCGGAATGCATCGATGGACTGATGCGGCTGCTCTCCCTGCACGATGACAGGCACGCTTCGATTTCGGGCTATTCGAAGGGTATGCGGCAGAAAGTCCTCCTCGCAGCGGCGCTCCTACACAATCCTGAGCTGTTGCTGCTCGACGAGCCCTTCTTGGGGCTCGACGTCGGCTCGGCTCTGGTGCTGCGCAGTCTGATTCAGGAGCTGGCCGCGCGCGGCAAAGTAGTGCTATTCAGCTCGCATGAGCTGGACACCGTAGAGCGCGTGTGCTCGCGAGTGGTGATTCTCCACCACGGTAAGATCGTCGCCGACGACTCGATCGAACGCCTCCGCTCGCTGATGGAGTTGCCGACGCTCGAGGCAATCTTTTCGCAGCTTGCCGTCGAACAGGATTCGGAATCGATGGCACGGCAGATAGCGGATCTTATCCATGCCTAAGTTGATCTGCCAGCTACTTGACCGCTTTCCGCTCCAGTTTCGTGTTCTCTATCGCCAGTTTCTCCTGCGCGTTATCGATCTCGAAGCGCTCTCTATTCAGGCCGACATTCCCCGGTTTCTCGGGCAGTTCGCCAGCGTGCTCATTATATTCAGCGTGATTGAGGCGCTTGGTTTGCTGATACACCCGGTGATGACTCCAGCAGCCCTCTTCAGCATGGCGTGGCGCACCGAGCAGAGTCTCATTTCGTCCATGATGCTGGCCGCCGGGCTCATCGCTGTGATCAGTTGGGACAATATATTTCCCGACCGGCGCGACGTGATGGTGCTCTCCCCCTTGCCGGTGGCCCCGCCCGTCATCCTCTTCGCCAAGGTTGCCGCATCTGGCGCGGTCCTCGGCCTTGCCGTTCTCTCACTCAACTTCGCATCTGGTCTTGCGCTTCCCTTGGTTCTGGGAGGAATTCCGCGCTTTCCCCGGGTTCTTGCGGCTTACTGGTTCACGATGATCGCGGCGAGCCTGTTTCTATATTGCGCTGTGTTGACCGCGCAGGGATTCACCGCGCTGCTCCTCCCGCGCCGTCTCTTTCTGCGCGTCTCCGCGCTCCTGCAACTCGCGGCGTTCGGACTCTGCCTCGGGACCTATTTCATTCAGCCGGTCCTGGACACGCCTGCGGCGTTTGCCGCTAAAGAAAGCCAGCGCTTTCTAGATTGGTCGCCCTCCTTCTGGTTCTTTGCACTTTTCAACCAACTGAGTGGCTCGCTCCCTCCTAACTTTGCGTGGATGGCCCGGCGGGCATGGCTCGGCCTGGCCATCGTCGTCTGTGGACCAACTGCCTCGCTACTCCTCTGCTACCTCCGCACCATGAAAAAAACAGTGGAGGATCCCGACCTTGTATCAGGAGGGCGCGGCTGGCACTGGGCGCCACATCTCGGCAGCTCTCTTATAACCGCCATTGTGCTCTTCAGCGTCCGTTCGCTGACGCGCAGCCGCCACCATCGGGTTGCCTTTGCCTTTTACCTCTCCATCGTGTTCGCCATTGCCCTCTCTTCTCTGAAAGCGGCGATGTCGACGCCGACACTCCATCGGCTTACTCCTAACTTTTTGATGTCCACGCTCGTGATGGTGTGTCTAGCGGTCGTCGGACTTCGAAGCGTTTTCGCCCTGCCGATTTCCCTCAATGCGAATTGGGTGCTGCGTGTCACTCAGCTTTACCCGTCAGAGAAATACATTGCCGCCGCCAGGCACACGCTGATATTACTGGCTGTCCTTCCGGTCTGGCTTTGCGCGGCTCTACTGTCGCTTTGCTTCCGGCCGTTGCACCAGTCTGCCGCTCACTTGGTCGTCCTGGCCCTGGTAGGGTTCATCATGACAGAGCTCAGCCTGATCGGTGTTTCCAAGATTCCGTTTGCTTGCTCGTATTTGCCGGGAAAATCGAACATCCAGTACATGTTCTGGGGATTCGTGGTCATCTTCTTTCCGATCGCAAAGATGTTTGCAAACTATGAGCAGCGCACGCTCCATCTTCCGCTTCAATATGCCGGCATGATCAGTGCTCTCACTGCCGTTGCGCTGGAGCTTTGGGTCTTCAATCGGCATCACGCCAGGTCGGCGGTCCTCTACTATGAGGAACTTCCGCCGGAGGTGATTACAACCTTGGGACTTAGCTATTGGTAAACAGGCTTTACGCAAGGATCCGGCATTCCGATTGGATCACCGCTTCTATGAGAAGGTCACGAAAGTCAAGGCCGACGTGGCGGCCGTTCTAGTCTGACCGCGGAACTTTCCAGAAGTGGTGGTGAACAGTGTCAAGGGCGTCCGCCAGGACGTTCATCTTGACCCTTGACACTGTTCACCACCACCAGACCCTCGACCAGGGAACGAAGCGGAACACGTTTTAGTTCAGCTTCGTTCCTTATTGGAGTGGAATTCGTCTTCGCGATTTCACCCCACGATTCGCTTCTGCAACGCGCGCTTCCGAGGTTTAATTGAGCCACCCACGTTGCCGGGCTTCTATCCGCACTCTGATGGGCCACTGCGGGGCCGGTGCAATTTGGGTCCGATTTAAAGCCCAGGTCCATCACCATGATGATGGACCTGGGTTGTTGGGGCGCTGCCATCTAGCCAGCGGTCTCTAAAGGACCGAGCGGTCACCCGCAGTCGCCCCAACAAGGCGGTGGATGTGCCAATCAACCCATAAGCAGATCGTCTTGAAGCGAACAAAACCATTTGTGTTTCTCGTCTACGCAGCGGCTGGTTGGGTTATCGTCCTTGGCATTCCGTGGCCCAGGGGCTCATAGACTTCGCCACTCGACCAAAGCCGATGCAGTAAGACGGCAAGTTTTCGCGCCACTGCGACGGATGCTCGTTTCTTGGCGTTCTTTCCGCCACGCTGGCAGAGTTTCATTCCGAATCGTCGTAAGTCTGTGTCCGGCCCGAACGGGCCGAGGATGGAGTGCGCGCTCCCGACCAGCAGTTGCGCAGCATTCTGTCGCCAGCCTTGCTGATGCCCAGCTGCGACTGGCTGTCCCCGGAATCCTCCTGCTGAGACACTAATCCCAGATACGGACCAACATCGCGACTTCTCTTAAAACGCAGCGGAGTCTCCACAGTCAACACGTAGGCTAGTGCGGTGACAGGCCCTACTCCGGTCACCTGTCGCAATAACTTGGTGTGCATATACTTTTCACTGGCCAGCTTTTCGATGCGCTGATCGTAGGCCATTGATTTCCTCACTCAACGTCGCGATCAGACGTAACAGCGGTTGCAACGTCTCTCCCACTTCGTGGGGAATCTGGTCTGCCGCTCTCCGCGAGAAGCTCACGCTGGAACAGCCCGACAGCCTCGCTCCCATGGTCTTCACCATCCCGCGCACGGTGCTGATTAATTTCGTGCGCGACTCGACCAGAGAATCGCGAACGCGAATTACCAGCAGATCCTCACGTACTTCCGTACTGCGATGTTGAATCGGATACAACGATTTCGGATCCATCCTCCCCAGCCGGGCCAGCTTGTTGGCATCGATCCGATCGTTCTTGCGTCGGCGACGCTTCGATCCTTGCATCTGCCGCGCATTGGCCACCAACACCTCATGCCCAAAGCCCGATCATGACTTCCCGCACCCAGGCCGAATGGGTTCCTACTTCGAATACCACCCGCGACATCGCCAAGCCTTGAAAGAACTCCGCAACCTCTTGCCGCCTCGTCCGAAACTGGCCTTCGGCAAGTGTTTCGCCACTTAAACCCAAAATGCAGTAGTTGCTCCACTGGTCCCCAAGATCCACCCCCGCCGTCAAACGATCCAGGTTCGGACTCACTGCATCACACCCGCCTCTTGCTCTTTCAGCAACCGGGACACTGTTCACTTCCAACTGCTTCGTCAGTTGTGAAACCAGGTCCGCCATCACTTCGCCTGAGTCCTGTCGCCTGGCACTCGCGAGTTCCTACGCTTCATCGGCGGTTCATTCTTCTTCACAGAATTGCTATCCTTCTTCACGGGTCGACCTCCATCCTTCGGAATTGCACCTTTGAGTGCGTTGATCATCGCCAGCTTAACGCTAGGCTCTGCCCCCGCCGATGTCGCAGATCAGAATCAGATCGCCATCACGGAGGTCCTCTTCCTTTCCTGCCTGCGCGTCTCGATTCGCCGCAATCCACGCATAAAATGCTGCCAGCGGTTCTTCGAGCAGAGTGAGTTTATCAAGCCCGGCGCGGCGAGCAGCTTCAACTGTCAGCTCACGCGCATCCTCATCGAAGGAAGCGGGAACGGTGAGGACAATTTCCTGATGCTCAAAACGCGTCTCTGCGGCGGTCCCCATTGTGCCGTTCCATGCGTCGCGCAGATGCATGAGGTAGCGCGCGGAAGCTTCAATAGGGGAGATCATCGGCTGCGGCGGTTCAGCCTGCGCCGGCAGGATGTTGGCGCGGCGATTCACCCCAGGTAAGAAAGCCATGACTTGGCCGAGGACACCTGGCGGGTGGGGACAAGGGCTCCCATTTCGCGCGCGAGCAGACCGGTGACCATGGGCGGATCCTCATCCCACGTGGCGCTGACCGCTCCGGCAGACAGCTCATCTTCGGTTGGGAGGTAAAGAAAAGAAGGAAGTGTGGGCAATATGCGGACTTCACCCTGCCGACTGCGGTACGGGGAAGACATGAATCGGGAAGTCCGCATCGGGTGTTTTCTCAGTGTCGAAGTACGCCACAACAGAGTTTGTCGTGCCCAGATCGACGCCGATCAGATAACGGGAAGGCACCGATAAACTCAGCTCCCCGTCTTTTCACGGATGTTAAGCTCAAGCTTCCAGCGCTGCTTGCCGTCACGGGATACGCACCAGGCCTTGAGCGTGCCGATTTCAGTAACGCGCGTCTCGAGCCGCACCGGTACGACAGTTCCCTGCTGCCCAGCCAATGTAAGCGTGACTTCCAGCGGGCCGAGTTCTTCGAGATCGTCACCCCAATCCTCCAGCAGGCTGCCGACATGGTCCTGCTTGTGAACGCTGGAAGTGAGGAAACGAAACTCGGCCCGTCTTGCCCGGCAGATTTGCAGTTTGCGAATTGCCAAGCTGGATCCGGCTGCGTAGAAGTTCGAATTGCAGTTGTGAGATGGCTAGACCCACGGTCCAGTGCGGCAGAGTAGCCGCACTTTTTCAGGCACGGTAAAATACGCTTTCCTGTAACTCTCACAACGGGAGTCCTGACGAAGCGAGGGGAGCATTGCCCGATTATATTGATTGGCCGCAGACGAATCCGCCGCGTCGCAGCCGTCGCCGTTTCTTTACTATTGTTGTCGCTTTCATCCTTTGCATCGTCTTTGGCGGTCGCACGGCATTGTCGTATTGGGTGGATCTGCTCTGGTTCAGGACACTCGGATACTCGGAGGTGTACTGGAAGACGCTGAGCCTGCAATGGGGTATCTTCACGGCTTTTGCAGCGGCTACATTTGTCATTCTGTACGGAGCCTTCTCAGCGCTGAAAAGAGCTCATCAGGGCGATTTGCCGAGCGGACACACGATTTTCATCAACGGAAAGCCGGTGACGCTCACACTTGAGCCGGTCCTACGCTTTGCCGCGTTGGGCGTGTCGCTCGTCGTTGCCGGTGCGACCGGCGTCGGTATGATGGCGGAGTGGCCAACGCTGGCGCTCCTGTGGTACGCGCCGCACGTTACCGGCGGCGTAGTGGACCCGATCTTTGGCAAGCCGCTGAACTTCTTTCTGTTCATCCTGCCCGCATGGCAGCTCATCGCCGGCTGGCTGCTCACGCTTGCCGTGATTATGTGCCTGCTGGCCGTTCTCTTCCTGCTCATCACGGGGGGAACCCGTGCGCCCGCCAAAAACCGCAGCAGTTATGGCCGGTCACCCTGGCGCGGGCTCTCCATCACTTTTGCGTTCCTGCTGCTGACGCTCGCGATGCGTGCCTATATCGGGCGGTTCGAACGATTACTCGATGACCATACGATCTTTGGGGGGGTGACCTATACGGACGCACACGTGACGATCGGTGGCATGCTGATCGTCTGCGCGGCGCTGGTTCTGGGCGCGGTGATTTCGGGCGTGAACGCTATATCAGCGCAGCGCGGACGCTGGCTTGTCGCGGCGATCCTTCCGGCCCCGGTCTGTTATGTCGCGCTTGGTGTAGTTGGCTGGTATGTCAGCAGCTTTATCGTCAAACCGAACGAGCTGGTTCGCGAACAACCCTATATCGCCCACAACATCGACATGACGCGGCAGGCCTACGGATTGGACCGGTTCTCGCGACGCGAGTTTCCCGCTGAGACGACCGTCGAGGCGATCGATCCGGCAAACAATCAGCCGACGATCCAGAACATCCGGCTATGGGACGTGCATGCACTGCAGGACACGCTGCGTCAGATTCAGGAAATCCGTACCTATTATGACTTTCCCGACATCGACATCGATCGCTATGAAATCAGCGGCGCGATGCGTGAGGTGATGCTCGCCACGCGCGAACTGAACGTCGACAAGCTGCCGGAGAGCAGCCGGAACTGGATCAACGAGAAGCTGATTTACACCCATGGCTACGGCATTACGATGAACTCCGTAAACGGGTTCACCCCGGAAGGGCTGCCCACGCTGATGCTGAGCAACATGCCAGTGCAGAGCGCGGTGCCCGGGCTTACCGTTACTCGCCCGGAGATCTATTTCGGCGAACTGACCAACACCGACGTATACGTCAAGACGCGGCAACAGGAGTTCAACTACCCGCAAGGCCAGACCAACAGCTTCACATCCTACGAGGGTAGCGGCGGCATCGTCCTCGGCGGCTTCCTGCGCCGCATCCTCCTAGCGCTGGATCGCGGCGATGTGGGGAAATTACCGTTCAGCGACGACGTGAGCGCGGAGAGCCGGCTGCTGTTGCGGCGCAACGTGCGTGATCGCGTATCGACCCTCGCGCCGTTCCTCACTTTCGACCCGGATCCGTACATCGTGGTCGGCGACGATGGCCGGCTGTCGTGGGTGATGGATGCGTTCACAGTTTCAGACAGCTATCCGTATTCGCGACATTACCGTCTCGGCGAGGATCCGATTAACTACATGCGGAACAGTGCCAAGGTGGTTATCGACGCCTACGATGGCACGACAACCTTTTACGTGTTTGACACCGAGGATCCGATTCTCGCCGCCTACCGCCGTATCTTTCCTGGCCTGTTCAAGGATGCGTCGGCCATGCCTGCCAGTCTCCGTAAACACGTGCGCTACCCGGAGTTACTGCTCAAACTGCAGGCGGACGTATACGGCCTGTATCACATGACAGATCCGCAGGTGTTCTACAACCGTGAGGATCTGTGGACGGTCGCGAGCGAAGTGGGCATGGCCGAGGGGGGCGAGCAGGCGGCGCAGGAAATGCAGCCGAATTTCGTGTTGATGAAACTGCCGGGCGAAGGCGGTGAGGAGTTCGTAGAAATTCTGCCATTTACGCCGGCCAACCGGAACAACCTGATTGGCTGGATTGCCGGCCGCAGCGACGGCGCACACTATGGCACGTCGGTGGTCTACGACTTTCCCAAAACCAGGCTGATTGACGGACCGCTGCAGATCGAGGCGCGAATCGATCAGAACGCGCAGCTTTCAGGGCAACTGACATTGTGGAATCAGCAAGGCTCGCACGTGCGGCGCGGGACGCTGCTGGTAATTCCGTGTGGGCGTGCGCTGTTGTATGCGGAGCCCATTTACCTCCAGGCGGAGCGGAGCCCGATGCCGGAGTTGCGGCTGGTCGTGCTCGCGCTTCAAGATCGGCTCGCGTACGGGCCAACCTTCGAGGCTGCCCTGGCGTCCCTTTTTGGCGGAGCGGCTTCGTCGCTCAGTTCCGCCGAACAGGCGCGACCCGCCGCCCCGGCATCCGCGGTTGGGCCCGGCGCCGAAGGTGATCTCAACGCACTCATCGCGGAAGCCGGCAAAGACCTTGCCGACTATCAGCGTCTGACGGCGGAAGGAAAACTCGGCGAGGCTGGTCAAAAGCTCGAAGCGTTGAAGCGCGCAATCGACAAGCTGAACGCGCGCCAAAGGTAGTCCGCTACTGGTCCTGGCTGTCGAAGTCTTCGCAAAGCCACTTCGATTGAGCTGGGCACTCCAGCTAAGACACCCTCGGTGTCGCAGAAGAGAACGGGGTGGACTTATCCACATCCCGACAGCGGCTATCTCAGCAACGAGATAACGGCGCTACACTAATGCCCAACCAGTACAAAGAGCGGACAGACCAGTTGGAGCTAACCGTTTTGTGAAAAAGCTATGATCAAACCTTCGAAGCATCCATCCATCCTGTGAAAGAGGAAGATGCGATTCAGGGTTAACAGCCCGTGGTGCAAGTCCTGATTCGTAAGCAGAAGATTCTGAGGAATGCAGAGGGTTTGTTTGTAGAATCGGCGCATGGCGATGGGGACGCGGAAGCAGCGGGAGCAGCAAGAGGATTTGTG
>Ga0210386_10000196_pt1 | contig 53454 bp, 42 predicted proteins | sample IncBWH32OmetaG_FD_160091 | JGI IMG/M metagenome (GOLD analysis project Ga0210386, IMG submission 160091) | Forest soil microbial communities from Barre Woods Harvard Forest LTER site, Petersham, Massachusetts, United States - Inc-BW-H-32-O ...
GAATCGTGCTCGCCGGCAACTGCATCCCATCCTGGCCCAGCAATACCTGAAGCTTGCGCGCTCCCCAGTCGGGATAGCGCAGGCGCAGCTGGATCACCCTCTGTTCCAGCTCCGGAGCGGTCTGCCGTGGACTGTGCAGCGGCCGCCGGCTGCGCTCGGCGATGGCCTCGACGCCACCGGCGCTATAACGCTCCAGCCAAAGCCGCCCGGTGGGCCGCGAAATCCCGAACTCCCGGCACAAACTGCTGAAGGACCGCTCGCGGCGCAAGGCCGCCACCACAAATCGCACCCGCTGTTCCCGCACGTCCATCGTTTTCCAAGGCATCGTCTCTGACACTCCCCGCGCTCGCTCTGCTTGCGCCGCGAGTGTAAAGGATGTCTAGCGACACACTGGAAAGAATGTCATGGAACTGAACATGATGTTGGCTTGAGTGGGGCAGTTTCGCGCTCAACCAACTTCGCCGCGGCAAATTGTCCAGATCAGTGGAATCCCAACGTCCAGCAGGGAAGAATCGCCACTACCTCACCCCCAACACCCCTGCGAAACTCCCCCGCGAAAAACCTAGCCCACATCCAGCTTTTTGCCGACCACCTGGAACTGGTAAATTGTTTGCCTGAATTTGACCGTATAGTCGAAAAGCGATATAGTCGGATTCCGACTATGAAACTCAGCTCGACGAACCCGCCTCTTTCCGCCGCAGCTCTGCATATTCTCCTCGCCCTTGCGGATGAGGACCTGCACGGGTACGGGATCATCCAGAAGGCTGCCCGCCAATCTCAAAAGCAATACAGACTCGGTCCTGGCACTCTTTATGACAACCTTAAAAAACTTATGGACCTCGGCCTGGTCGTGGATAGTCCGGGTTCGTTGAACTCTGAAGACGAGAAGCGGCTCTATCGTCTGACATCCGAGGGCCGTGCGATTCTTTCGGCCGAGTTGGATCGCCTGAAAAACGTTCTGCGAGAGGCAGAGCTTACAGTCCGACCAAGGAGACCGAAGAGAATATGAGTGCTCAGAATTTTGCTTGTCTTTTGTATCGCCTGTTTTTGCTCCTGCATCCAGCAGATTTTCGCCGGCGCTTCGGAGACGAGATGCTATGGATTTTCGACATGTCTTCTCGTGAGGGGCAACAGCGTACATGCTGTACGACGGGGTACGCTCCGTTTTCATGCAGCACGCCAGGTTTGATTTGCAGGAGGAACCGGCTGATGCATTCTGCCTGGAGGTCCAGACATCAGGCCTGACATTTGCGCGGGTTGGCCAGGCTACCGTGCTGGGCGGAGCGCTCTTGCTCGCACTGGCTTCGGTCATTGCGCGGGAAATGCCACCAGCTTCAGTCTTCAATCAAAAGACAACGTGTCAGCAGTCCGATGAACTTGAACCACAAGCGAATCTGGAGACGCGGCAGTGACAAAGACTTTGGTTATCGGACATCGCTTTACCCTTCACAGGGCCTCTTCTGCGCGGGTCATTGCAGTATCCGCCACGGCCTTGTGGTTGTTAGTGTGCGTCATGGCAGCAGCATTCCCGCTACGAGCGCAGCAGTCTGCCTCGTTGCCGGCTCCGCGCGTCCGTATGGTGACCGTTGAAAAGGATGTCAATCTCGAAGTTCTCGACTGGGGCGGCACAGGTCGCCCGCTGATCCTTCTTCAGGGCCTGGGTGGCGTCGCGCACGACTACGACAAGTTCGCTCCGCAGTTCACCGCACACTATCATGTCTACGGCATCACGCGCCGAGGCTTCGGAGATTCAAGTAAGCCCACACCGTCGGCAGCGAACTACTCAGCCGAGCGGCTGGGAAAAGACATTCTCATTGTCATCCAATCGTTAAAACTCGACCGGCCTGTTTTGACCGGCCAATCCATTGCCGGCGAAGAGTTGAGCTGGATCGGAACCTTCCATCCAGACCAGGTTGCGGGGCTCATTTATCTCGAAGCCGTTGACAGCTATTCGTTCTACGATCCGGCGCAGACGGACATGGTAATGGATATGGTCGATGTCAGACATGAGATCGACACATTTGAAGCGAGTGAGCCTCTTTCTGCCGTAGTCCTCGGCCGAATTCGTGACAGCGCCGCCGCCCTCGCGAAGAGTGCTGGGAGGATGGCGGACAACGTCGCAGAATCTGGGACTCAAGGGGATCCTGCGCTCCCTCCGATCGGATTGGCTGTTAAGTTTGGAGAGGAGAAATTCACCTCTGTTCATGCTCCAATGCTGGCCATCATGGCGTGCCCTCATGACTTCAGTCAGCTAGCACTACAGAATCCGAAGGGTGCCGCCCTTCTCAAGACGAGAGATCAAGCCAGATGCACAGAACAGATCGAATCTCTAAAAGCACACAACCCCTCGGCGCAGGTCGTTGTGCTGAGGAACGCTGACCACCAGGTTGTCCGCACCAACGAAGCTGACGTCGTTCGCGCAATGCAAGCGTTTCTTGCAAAACTGCAGTGAGTGACCAGCAATAACGGCAGAGCGCATGTTTTTGGAAATCCAGATCGCGTCTAGTTTGAGCGGGCGGTGCCAGAGCCACCAGTCGGTGAACCATTCAGCCTGGTATCTGTTGGGCGGGGTGCCCATATCTAACTACTGGTGCTCGGGTTCCCCATATCTGGCGGTTTTATCGCCAGATGTGGGTCCGGGCCGGGTGGGGTAATTCCCAGACTCATCCACTTGTCAACCCATGCCCAAAGTAACTTCGCCTTCAATCAACACAAAAATCGACGGTTAGCGCGCGCGAGAATCCTAGCCGAACCCATACCCTCAACCTGATAAACTTGTCCCCCACGCCTAACACTCCCGCCGAAACTCCCCGCGACATGGCCTGAGCAACGATGATCGAAGACCGCATCAGTCATGTTTGCCATCGAGCAAATCGACGAGGTCCACGTCTCCGGCTCGGTAACGCGAAGACGCTCCCGGATTACGTACAGGCGCTTAAGGCGCTCGGCGTCGAACGGTACGATTCCTATTTGGCCGACGGCCATTCGGAGCCCTTGTGAGAACACCGAGTCACGCTGAAATCCAGCGAAGATTAGCATGAATCAACGCCTGCATTAACCCAGCGTTGAATTGACGCGAGTATATATATGGTCCAGCCCACGTAAAGCGTCTGCACTTTGACTTTCCCGAACCAGATAGGTATTGAAGGAGGATTCATGAGAAAGCTTCTCGTCGTGCTTGTGTGTATGGCGGCCACCGGCTGGGTTTTGTGTCATCCAGCCCTCAGTCAAACGGCTGACGATTCGCATCCGTTTCAGGCAGACTCGGATTCGAATCACGACCGCCACTCACACGTCGTCCCCATTCGGGCGATCGGTGTTCCCGGAACTTCCAACACGAACCCCTTTGTCAATTTCGACCAGGCCCGCGTCGACACCAAATTACAATTGCTATTCGTGTCAAGCCGCTCGTCGAAAGCCGTCGCCATCATTGATGCACTCACAGACAGGAAGGTGGGCGAGACGCCAGCCATTTTCGCTGGCGTAGGCATTGACAGTCCCCACTCGGGTCCCGACGGAAACGTGGTCGCCGGTCATTACCTCTTTGCTGGAGACTACCCGAGCACAGTAAGAGTATTTGACCTTAGCGCAAGTCTTTCTTCTCCTCCCGAAGTCGCCGAAGTTCAGACAGGCGGCGAGTTTCGAGCCGACGAGATGGCCTTTGACCCGATTGATCAGGTTGTTGTCGTTTCAAACGGAGATTCAACTCCCGCCTTCGTCACTCTGATCGATAGCAAGACATTTAAGATCCTGAAGAAAGTGACCTTCGATGGGACGAACGGCACACCCGACACCTCGCAGGGCGGCATCGGCAGTGTTCTGTATAACTCCCGAACCAACAAGTTTTTTATCAGCATTCCGGAGGTTGGATCGGACTTGACCGCGGGCGCGGTCGCCGTGATGGATCCGGTAACGGGGAAGGTAACGCAGGTGTTTTCGGGACTGGACAACTGCATGCCGTCCGGGATGGCGCAGGGGCCTGGCGAGAATGTTCTGGTCACCTGCGACCCGGGGTTCCCGGCGCCTGATCCGGTTCAGTTCGCGCCGCGCACCTATGTGATCAACGGACGCACGGGAGAAATTCTGGCTAATATCCCGCAAGTCGGCGGAGTAGACTATGGCGCGTACAACCCTGCCGATCATCACTATTACTTGGGAGCACGCGACTTTTTCACGAGCCCAACCGCAACCACAGCGTCTCCGGTGCTGGGTGTCATTGACGCCGATACGAATAAATGGATCGAAAACTTTCCTACGGGAACCGACGCCCATTCGGTAGACGTCAACCCCATCAATAACCAGATATTTGTGCCGATCGAAAATCCGAATCCGCTCTGCGGAACCCTTTCCGGATGTGTTTCGGTGTTCACGGATGCCCACCGGGGAGACCGATGGTAAGAAATTCAGAATCAACCTCGAACTGAATGAGCCAAGTAGGGCTGGGTGGCTCCATCTAACTCTGGTGCTTGGGTGCCCCCATCTGGCGGTTTTATAGCCAGATGGGGGGTCGGGCCGGGTGGGGTATTTCCCAGGCTCAGCTACTTGTCAACCCATGTCCAAAGTAACTTCGCCTTCAATCAACACAAAACACGACAGTTAGTGCGCGAGAATCCTGGCCGAACAATAACCTCAACTTGATAAACAGTACGGCTTTACTTAGAAGGCGCGGCCCACCAGCCACGCCTTTTGCTGTTTGTCCTGGCTGGCCGTCTTCATCCCCGGCCGCTTTGTCACTGACTGTTCCACGCTAACTCGCTTTTTTTTAAATATATATCTGTAACCAACTGATCCGGAATACATATCGCCATTATCTAAATAGTTTTAAATCATATATATACAATCCTGAGGGGGAGGGGGGACCCTTGGGGGTACCCTAAGGGGGTACCCTTGAGAGTCGCACCACTGGCTATTGCGGTGCCTGAAGCTTGAGAACACCAGCCGACTGTAGCTTCTCGGAAGTCTCGGTTTCATGGCTGGCCTCCTCAGTCCTGCCCATTGCCCGGTACGCCTGCCCCAGCAAGCTGTGCGTCATATAGTTTGAAGGGTCCATCTTCTCCGCGCGCTCAAGATACATAGCAGCACTCACCGCGTCCTGCTGCTTCAATAGAACCTTGCCAAGCAGGATGTAAGGACCCGTCGACGTAGGCTCCAGCAGAACTGCCTGCTGCAGGGCCTGCAGTGCTCTCTGATATTGGCCTGCCCGGGTGTACGCATCACCCAGCCGATCATAGATCCCCCCATAGAGCGGATTCAGATCGCGTTCCTTCTCAAATTGCGCCACCGCTTCGTCAATATTCTGGCCGGCTAAGGCAATCTCTCCCAGCAACTGGTGGCCCAGTGGCAGCTTCGGATCAAGCTCCACTGCCTTCTTTGCGTACTCCTGGGCTATGGGCAGGAATTCGTGGCGCAACAGCATTCTGCCGGCCAGAAGGTAGGCCGCGGCCGAATCGGGTTGAAAGCCGAACTGCCGCGCAAAGGCACGGCGGGCGTCATCGTAACGGCGTGTATCAACATAGCAGAGCGCCAGCACGTAGCTGGGATCAACCTTCGATGCTGGCGACCATTCATGGATGCCTTCGAGCAACGGTATCGCGTCCGCTGCCCGGCCCATCCGCAAAAGCGTGAGGCCCCTCATCTCCGCAGCCTCGACATCTTTGCTGTCTTGTTGCAGCGCCTTCGCAAATGCCTGATCTGCCGCGGGAAAATCGTCTTCCGCATAAAACGCCAGACCCCTCAAGCGGTCAATCCCCGCCGGAGGAGGCTGCTGCGCAGCCAGTTGATCAAGTTGACGGAGCGCCTCCTTCGGCTGTCCGCGATCAATGAGCTTGCGGACCGCCGCGAGATCGGTCGATCTAGTTTGCGAGTTTGGAGTATCGGGCCGTGCCGTGGTTTGGGCTATCGCCTGGGCCGCCATGAGGAGACTCGCCCCGAGAACAGGAGCGACAAACAATCTTAAGAGAAGCATTGTGTTTTGCATCCGAAGTTCAAAGTAGGCAAAGGACGATTACACCCTCGCCGTTTGATATTGGCAATAATCACTCCACCCATCAATCCGCATTCACAGTATTAGCGAAGCTTGCAATATTGATCGCCATATTTTCCTCTCTCTAAAAACTGATGGAGGAGATCACTGTCAGGATTAAAGCGCTGAACCTCTACAATCGTCTGCACAGCCTTTGTCTTGTCGCCGAGCCTGCATTCGAGGAATGCAAGATCGAGCCCAGCAGCTGTCTGGCTTGGGTCAGCCGCTACCACCTTCTGCAAAAGTTTCACCGCCAGGTCGGTATGCCCCTGTGATGCATTGAGCACCGCCAGGTTCGCCATCGCCACACTCTCATACGGGTTTCGCGTTAGAGCTGCCTGATATTCGCCCTGCGCCTCGTCCAGCTTGCCCGAGATCTGATCCAGGAAGCCCAGTCGCACATGGAGCTCGACATCATCTGCACCCTCGCTCTCTGCCTTTTTCAGCAGAGAGAGAGCCTTCTCACCCGACTGACGATCGCCCTGCGCTGCCAGTTGTGCATAGGCAAGACCAAGCTCGCGGTCTCCTGCGCTCACGCCGCCGACCGGCACAAGCTCGACCGTTTGTCCGACGACTGCGCCGCTGTCCTTCTGCGGATACTTCTGAATATTGTGGTCGGTGAGCTGCTCATGTGAGATATCCCTTGTCTCTCGCGTGGGCATGTGGCAAACAGCGCAATCCCGCTGCTCGGGATGATGTTCTGTCGCCATCTTCTCTCCGGTATGGCACGCGAGGCACTTGCTCCGGTAGAAGCTCACCCGCTCCGCCGCAGCCGGTGAGCCATGCGGATCGTGGCACGTCGTACACGTCAGCTTGTCGCCGCTTGCCTGCTTGCACGCGCTCTTGAGCAGAGCTTCGTATTGGCTGGTCGCCCTGCCGCCGCCCTCCTGGTGGTTCGCCTTCACAAAATGGACAACGAACCTGGCAAGATCGTCTCCTGGTTGATAGCCTGCAAGAGACTTACCTGCGCGGTAGATCGCAGCATCTCCTTCGAGATGGCACTGCAGACAGACACTGTCGCGTTTCGCGGGCGATAATGCTGCTGGATTCACAATAGGTCCGTGTCCCTGCTGGGCGAGATGCTGCGCGGGATCGCCATGACACGCCTGGCACGTGACTCCGGCCGCCTTGAACGGCGTGCCGGCATACTTGTTCCGCGCCTCCGGCAGCGCCGTCTGCACTTTGCCCGTATGACAATGCAGGCAATTGGAATCGACAGGAAGCGTGGCCGGCATGCTCCGAGCCGATCCGTAATTGGGCGCCATGTCCCAGAGGTCTTTTCTGGAGTAGTAGTTCACCGGCGCCTCGAACCACCATCCATCCTTCTCGAAGAGATATGTCCTGCCACGGTGACCGGACCCAATGTAGTAAGAAAGTAATTGCTCGCCGTGGAGAGGGGGCCCGCTGCCAGGAATCGTTCGGTCATAGATCATCCAGGCCTGACCGTCCCGGAGGACAAGTTGGTAGCGAATACCCGACGTCGCGTGAGTAAACTCGCCTTCGATCAACCCGTCGGCCGCCATACCGCTGCCGCGTGCCATCGGAGTGCCTTTGTATCGTTCGTAGATGTCCTTATGGCACTGTGCGCATACCCGGTCCGGGTTATCCAGAACGGGCTTTCTTACCGCAAAAATATCGGTCGTCGCAGTCTTCGTGGTTTGAATGCCCGGCTGAGCCGCTTGTGGGGCAATCATCTGCGGCGACGTGAGGAGGCCTGCTCCAAGAGCTGGAATAAGCAACAATCTTAGGACAGACATGGTGTTTCGCATCGGAAGCTTAGAGAAAGAATCGGTCGATCACTGCTTAATGCTGGCAAAGAGCCTATTTGCCAGTCTACTGGCGGCTGGCCGATCTCGCTTGCGCGTTCGCCGCAATCGTCACAATGCAGCAAGCGACCGCGGACCTGACGCCCCCGGTTATGGCTTCTCGAGCATGGAAGTGAATAGAGTTCAAGATTTCTCGCAAAAAATTGAGGGGAGCCTGAGCTCCCCTCAATTTTGTTCTGTAACCCGCGCTAGAAGTTTACGCGTAGTGAGAATTGCAGCAGACGGGTAAGGTTCTGACTGCCTCCTTGACCCGCCATACTGCCGATGAATTGGTCACCCGAGTCGATGGCTCCGCTCGGATTTCCAGATGGGATATGGTTGAACACGTTGAAGCCGTCTACCCGGAACTGCCCGACGACGCTCTCATGGATCGGGAAATTCTTCTGCAGGGAAAGATCTGTGTTGAAGTACGTGGGTCCAAAGGCGTCGTTTCTGCCTGCGGTGCCGATCTGGTCTAGCCCTGGAGCGCTGAATCCAGAGAATGTTGTGTATTGAAGCGAAGTGATGCAGCCGGCGGAGCCGGTGGTGCAGCCTGGAGGGGTATTGACTTGCTGAACCAGTGGCGTCGTCGTCGACGCCCCATGGTAGGCGAAGCGGAGATGACTCTGGGCATTATAAGCACCCACGCTCTGCTTCAGTGTTGATCCCTTGCCGTTCGGATAGCAAGGCGCATCGCCTGGAACGGAGAAACTGCACTCAGCGTAGCTAATGGTAAAGGGAAGGCCGCTCGACCAGTTGAGCACTGGACTGAGCTGCCACCCGCCGATGATCTGGTTCACCCAGCCTGGTGCGCTGGAGTAAAACTGCTGGTTGCGTCCGAACGGCAACTGGTAAACGCCGTAAACGATGAGCTGTTTCTCGCGGATATTTGAATCGGGACCGCGTACCGGCCTCTTATTCCAGGTTGCATAGCTGCTGGCGAAGTCAATTCCTTGTTGCCATGCGAAGTTACTCGTGAACGAGAGGCCTTTTGAGAACTGCTTGGACAGGGTCACCTGCAGGGCATTGAAATGGGTGTCCTGGTCGTCTCCGTAGTAGCCGATTCCGGGAACCCATCCGCACATGCCGCGCGTAATTCCTGGGAAGGAGGGTCCGGAGGGCGTTGTGTAGTTAGGATCACTGCACGCTGTAAGGCTTCCACCGTAATAGCGCTGCAGCATATTGGTATTGTTCACCCCTCCGTCTGGAAGGATACCGTTTGAATCTGGATTTGCACCCGGATTCGTGAGATAGAAAGCCGGCACGTAATGCAGTGGCCTGGCTTCGACGCTGTATTGCGATGGCAGGTTTATGCCGGCCTCGTTCGGATTGGTGTTTTGGCCGCTGCTGTCGCTCAGGGTATGTGTGCCTTTGTTGCCAACATAGGCGATCGTAAAGGAGATCGTTGGAGTAAGGGACTGCTGCAGGCTGGCATTCCAGGCATCGATCGTGGGGAGACGCAGGGTGTTCGGTCTTGCCTTTACGGTGACAGTAGAGCCGGGATTCGGAAGAAGGCCATTGGAAGGCACCGGCGGTTCACAACCTGTTGCTACATCGCATGGCGGCGGTCCGGCGGTCAGAGCGAAATACGTGGCTGATGGACCATTACCATTCGTTGCAGCCAGTTGCTGGTTGGCCAGAACCGGCAGATTCTGGGTGACCACGTGACCAAAAACTGAGCCGAAAATACCCAGGTCAAAGCTGCGTCCATACCCGCCACGGATTACCATCTTGGGATTGACCTGATACGCGAGTCCTACGCGGGGGTTCCATGCATTGGTAGGCCTGCCCCATCCCATGTTGCTCGGAATGCCGCCGACTCCCGCCACGCGAAGGTAGCCATCCGTAGTGACGTCATTGTTCATCTGCATCAATGCGCCATTCTGCGCTGCGTTGACTGACTCAGGGGAATAGAACTCATAGCGAATACCCAGATTGGCTGTCAGTTTCGGAGTTACGCGCCAGGTGTCTTGCCCGTAAAAGAAGAGCCGCCGCTGAAACTCCGACGCGTCCGTTGAACTGCTGTAGTAGCGCCCGAAGCTTGTCACGTCACCCAGCACAAAGGTCGCAAACCCCAGTCCTCCCAACGAGCCATTGGATGTCGGCCCGTTGCCGAAGCTCAGGATGCCGGTGCGATCAACATCGCTCGGCACGCGCAGATTGTGCGCAAAACGGAGGTCTCCGCCGACCTTGATGGAATGAGTGCGAATGATCTTTGTCCAGTTGTTCACAATCTGGAATTGACTTTCCTTTTCAATCAACGGGCAGTTGCAGCGCGTGGTCTGGAGGTCCGTGCCGTATTGTGCCCCGGTACTCTGAGGCTCGGGAACAGTTGATGCAAGGCTGAAGTTGCCCACATCGGCCATCGCGAATCCCCCGGCGCCGCTGGTAATTGCGTTCAGGTTCATGCCGGGAATACCGAGGTTGGTCATGAAATCCGTACCCTCGTTGTACTTGCTGGTGCCGATGTTATAGCGGTAATACCCGATACGGAAGTCCATCGCGAGGGTTGGCTTGAGCGCCCAGTCAAAGCCCGTTGAAAGACTGTCATTCGCGCCCTTGGAGGTGCCGCCGTAGTTATTGATGCCGAATCCGGCGCCGCCGGCAGGACCGAAGATGGTGGTTCCGCTCAGTATATCCGTGAACCGGCTGAAGCGTTCATAGGCGTGAATCGACTGTGTCACCTGCCAGTCGACGCGTTCGTCCCACTGATCGCTGTTGAATAGTCCAGTGCCGCCGGCCGCATATTGGTTCATCAGGGTTGGGTAGTTGCTGTTGGCTTTGTTCGCTGCATAAGGCTGAAGAAGCTTCAGCAGGGCAAGCGACGGCTGGGAGAGTTGCCCAGCTGGAATGACGTTGCCGGGATATTGCTTTCCGGTCGGATCGTAAATGTTGCCGGCACTGCCCAGGGTGGCCGCAGTGTTATATTGGCTGAAGTCGCAGCCGGGCACTCCCGTGCTCGTGGCCGCTCCCAGGCATGTGTTGATCAGGTACGCCGTCGGAACCGTCATCACGGCGGAGGTTCCTACCTTCTGACGAACGAACTGGACGTCTCCAAAGCCCCAGAGCCTGTCCTTGAGGAACGGGCCCCCGATTGATCCGCCAAACTGGTTCCTAAGACCGGGAGGAACCAGTCCATCGTTGTTGGTTGCTCCAGGTGCGCGGAACTGAGTGTACGGGTTTGTCGCCTGATTTGCGTTGCTCTCACGATAATCAAACGCACTTCCGTGAAAGCTGTTGGTTCCCGACTTAGTTTGCGCCGTCACCACCGAGGAAACCGCCTTGCCGAACTCAGCGTCGAAGTTCTGCGTCGTGATCTTGGTTTCGGTGAGCGAGTCCATGTTTGGATTGACTACGATGATCCCCAAGACTGGATCCTGATTGTCCGTGCCGTCGAGCATGAAAGCGACGCCGCCGAAAGTCTGACCATCGACCATGATTTGTTGGCTGCCCTGCGGATTTTCATCAGCCGCGTGACTCCAGCCAAGCTGCTGCGCGCCTGGCAACAGAAGCTGCAGGTTCGTGAAGTTACGATTGCCGATGGGAAGATCCTGGACTTCCTTCGCAGTGAATGTCGTCGAAACATCGGCGCGGTCCGTCTTCAATTGCTCGACCGTGGTCGCACTCACTTCCACCGTCTGGGCCGCGGTGCCGACCTCCATTTTGGCTTCCACCTTGATCGACTGGTCGGCGTAAACGATAAGGCCATTGGATGTAAAGGTCTTGAATCCAGCAAAGGTTACCGTCACGTCATACGTATCGGGAATCAGGTGACCGACAGTGAACTCGCCGGCTTCGTTTGCCGTCGCAGTAACCGTAGTTCCTTTATTCGTGTCAGTAATACTGATGGTTGCGCCTGGAATCACGGCGCCGGAATTGTCCACTACCGAACCGAAGATTGTGCCGTAGACGGCTTGTGCGTAACCTGCGGTCGTAAGAAAAACCGCGCATGCAGCGATGACGACGACTCTGCCCAACTTCATCCATTGCATATCTATTGCCTCCAAGAAATTTCGTACTTGACGCCGTTTCGCGTCCCTCAGTATTCGCACAATGTTTAATGCCTACTGCTTGATCGGTTCCCAGTTTTATCTCTTTTCAGCCACAACCGGGGGAACGTAGCGACTGAAAGATATCCGGATATTTGATCCCACAGCACAGTACTGCCTGAAATCAGGATCTGTCAACAGATTTACGGAAGGATGTTCTTGGATTTGACATGGCGAATCGATGGCATTCTGACCTGAAGCGATAGCATCTGGCGCTTCAGGTCAGGAGATAACCGAAAGAAAACGCTTTTCCACCAGCTATGTAACTGTTGCCAAGCGGTTAATCGGGATTATGATGAGCTGGGTGTCCGTTCCCCAAAACTGACGATCTCTTTGCCAGGACGGTCCGACGGGGCGATTACAGCGCCTCAAGTGCTCAGATGTTGGAGAATTATGGCCTATACAAAATCGATTTATGTATATACATTCCACGACAGTCATCCGAACGCACATTTAGGTGAATAATCGGGATGTGAGTACCGGCCAGCCAGAGACGAGAAAGGCCACAAGGCACCACCGGACTATCCCCGTAGGCGACCTGCCAAAGCACAGACAAGTTTTTGACAGTCTCCTCGGGGCCATTCAGTCCGGCGCCTCGAAGGCCGGTGACAGGCTTCCCAGCGAAGCGGAGCTGGGCAAGACATTTCACGCTTCGCGTATCACCATTGCAAAGGCAGTCAATGAATTGCAGAGACTCGGGCTGGTTTCGCGGCGGCCGGGCGCCGGCACGTACGTATTACCTCAGAAACAAACCGCCGGCCGCGTGTTTGGCCTGTTGATCCCTGATCTGGGCAGAACTGAAATTTTCGAGCCTATCTGCCATGGCATGATGCGCTCGCCCCTTTCGGGTGCACACTCTCTCCTCTGGGGTCATGCCATGGGTCAGGCAGAAGAAAAGGAGAAGGAAGCCGAGCAACTATGCCGTCACTATATCGCGCAAAAGGTTTCCGGCGTCTTTTTCGCACCGCTGGAGTTCACTCCGAAGAAGGATGTGTTCAACCGGAAAATCGCCAGCGCTCTTGATCGGGCAGGCATTCCGATAGTCCTGCTGGACAGATGCATTGCTCCATACCCGGAGAGATCCAGATACGACCTCGTCGGCATCGACAATCGCAGTACGGGATTTCAGGTGACCCAGCACTTGCTGCAACTCGGCTCCAGACGCATTGCCTTTGTCGCGAAACCGCTGTCTGCGTCCTCTGTAGACGCCCGGATAGCCGGATATCGCGAAGCTCTTTATTGCTCCGGCATGTCTCTTCGCGAGAACCTCGTTTGCTTCGGAGACCCTGAAGACAGGTCTTTCATCCAGTCCCTGCTGCGACAGCACAACCCGGACGCAATCGTCTGCGCAAACGATCTGACTGCGGCAAGAGTCATGCAGGGAATTCTTGAGGCCGGAGTTCGCATCCCTGAAGATATTCGCATGGTCGGAATCGACGACGTCAAGTACGCGAGCATGTTGCCCGTACCGCTGACCACGCATCACCAGAATTGTGGAGACATTGGATCCATCGCGATGTCGACCATGCTGGAGAGGATTGAGCACCCTGGTCTGCCGACTCGCGACATCCTGCTGCAAACCAGCCTCGTGATTCGGAAGTCCTGCGGCGCCTGTCTTGCCCAACACAGTGCGGGTACTGTAGTTTAGCGATTTCGGTCCAGGGAGTTATCAGCCACGATGAAACTCATTCGGTCGACGCGTACATTTTTATTGTTTACAGTCATGCTCTTTCTAACTTTTCCTGGACTTCCCGCCGGTGCACAGACGCCTCTTGTCGCCTCGACTTTGGCGTCAGGTCCTCACGAGGCGCCCGGTGCGGGAGAGCCATGGTGGAAGCACGCCCTCATCTACGAGGTCTATCCGCGCAGCTTCCAGGACTCCAACGGCGATGGGATCGGAGATCTCAAAGGCATTACCGAGCGTTTGGATTACCTGCAAGCCCTCGGTGTGGATGCGATCTGGCTTTCGCCGATCTATCCATCACCGCAGGTCGACTTCGGTTACGACATCTCCGACTACGAGAACATCGATCCGCAGTACGGAACCCTTGCGGACTTCGACCACCTCGTCGCCGAAGCAAAGAAGCGCAATATCCGCATCATCATGGATATGGTCATGAACCACACATCGGACAAGCATCCGTGGTTCATTGAATCAAAAAGTTCGCTCACTAATCCTAAACGCGACTGGTACGTATGGCGCGATGGCAAGGGCCCCGGCATTCCGCCCAACAACTGGGAGAGCGAATTTGGCCACTCGGCGTGGAAATTCGATCCCACTACGAATCAGTGGTACTACCACAAGTTTTATGCGGAGCAGCCGGACCTTAACTGGCGCGACCCGGCCGTCGAAAAGGCTATGTTTGATTCCGTCCGGTTCTGGCTCGACCGCGGAGTCGCCGGCTTCCGTCTCGATGCAATTCCCACGCTCTTTGAAGACCCTGAGTTGCGCGATGCGAAGGAAACGGGCGGCACCAACGCGTACGGCGACCCCAACCTCGACAATACATATACCGACAATCTTCCCGAAGTCCACGACGTCATGCGCCGTTTGCGGAAGGTGGTGGCCAGCTATCCGGGCGACCGTGTCCTGATTGGCGAAACATATCTTCCCAACATTCAGGAACTCGACAAATGGTATGGAAGCGCGAGCCACAACGAGCTGAATCTCCCCATGGATATGCAGATCGGTTTCGCAAACAAGCTCGATGCCGGCCTCTTCCGCCACCTTATTGAGGACGTGGAGACGAAGGTTCACGGCAACCAGCCCCTTGTCGTCTTCGACAACCATGACAATGCCCGCAGCTGGAATCGCTACGGCGACGGCATACACGACGATGCCATCGCCCGGGTGATTGCAACCATGCTCTTCACCACTCGCGCGACGGCCCTGATGTACTACGGTGAGGAAATCGGCATGGTTACCACCACACCAGCGCGAAAAGAAGACGTAAAGGATCCAATTGGCGTCATCGGCTGGCCGAAGGAGAAGGGTCGAGACGGCGAGCGTACGCCTATGCAGTGGAATGCTTCCCGGAATGCAGGTTTCAGCACGGCGGAGACGACATGGCTTCCAGTCGCGCCCGACTACAAAACGGTAAACGTTAAGGTCGAAGAGGCGAACCCGGACTCAATGCTCAACTGGTACAAGAAACTCATCGAGCTTCGCCGGACGAATCCTGCACTTCGGGATGGCGTGCTGACCATGCTCGATCCCACAAATCAAAACGTGCTCTCTTATCTGCGCAAGGGCACCGATGGATCGGCGTCTGTGGTCGTCTCACTCAACTTCACAGCTCAACCGCAAACCGTCTCACTCGATCTGGCGGGAACAGGAGTGACTGCCGGCAATGTAAAGACACTGATGACGGATGATCCCTCATTGCAGTCCGCGACGAATCTCACTCACATCGTCTTGCCTCCGTTTGCATCGTGGATGGCGTCGGTCCAATAATCGCGAGAGTGATGTCTCTGATCGCAGGCCGCTCGCATGCTCCCTGGTACTTTGCTGCGCAGAGCTTTGCAGTCTTGCTCGTACTGCATTGCTCCGTATTCGCAGCCACCGCTCCCCATGGGGTCGATCTTGACGGTCATCCCGTGATGCTCGACAAATCTACAGCGCCGGCGATCGTGCTCTTCTTTACCGCTCCCGATTGCCCCATCGCGAATCGCTACGAGCCCGAAATGTTGCGTCTGGAGCAGGAGTTTGGCGCATCAGGAATAGAGTTCTGGTGGGTCTATCCGAATCCCGATGACACTGCCGCAGTAATTCGCCGCCATCAGGCGCAGTTTCCTGGCAGCACCCACGTCATACGCGACACAGAGCAGTCGCTGGTGCACGCAGCTCACGCCACCGTGACCCCGGAAGCGGTCATCTTCATTCCCCATGACGGCGCGCTGCGCGAGGTGTATAGAGGCCGCGTCGACGATCGATATATTGCCTTCGGACAGGAGCGCCCAAAGGCCATGCGTCACGAGCTTGAAAATGCGATCGCCGCAGTGCTTGCAAAGCATTCCGTTCCGCAGCCCGGAGGGCCGCCGCTTGGCTGCTCCATCGTTCCACTGGGAATTCGCAGTCAATGAATCGGATATGCAGCATCGGTCTTGCCCTCGGCATCTGTGTCGTCTATATCGCCGGCCTGCGCGTTTGCGTTCGCGCATCCGAAGCGCCGGTGACCTTCAACCGGCAGATCGCACCCATCCTCTACAAAAACTGCACCACCTGCCATCATCCCGGCGGAGGAGGTCCTTTCAGCCTGCTTACTTTTGAAGACGCGCGCCGGCGAGGGCAACAGATCGTGCAAGCCACCGCGAGCCGCTACATGCCGCCCTGGCTGCCCGAACCGGGCTACGGAGATTTTGCGGATGAGCGCAGACTAAGCAGCGAAGACATCGCTCTCATACAAAAGTGGGTATCCACGGGCATGGCACGCGGCGACAATGCCGACGCGCCTCCCGTTCCGCACTACGACGAAACGTGGACTCTCGGCAAACCGGACCTCGTATTGTCCGTGGAGCGGCCCTCGACTCTGCCTGCCTCCGGCTCCGACATCTTCCTGAATTTCGTCCTGCCCTACCCGCTCAGCCAGACGCATTACATTCGCGCCATGGAAATTCGTCCCGGCACGCCACAGGTGGTTCACCACGCCAATGTATTGATCGATCGCACTGCCTCATGGCGTCGGGCGCACCCAGACACCTGGCGGGACGGCGTTCCCGGCATGGAACTCGTGGTGGATGCGGGCAACACCTTCGATCCCGACAGCCATTTTCTTTTCTGGAAGCCCGACACACCGGCGCTGATCGAGCCTGCGGGAATGCCTTGGCGTCTCGATCCCGGCAATGACCTGATCCTGAACATGCATCTCAAGCCCTCCGGCAAACCGGAAACCGTAGCCGCGCAGATTGGCCTTTACTTCACTGCCGATCCGCCATCGAAGCAGCCCATGCTGGTCCAGCTCGAGCACGACTCAGCGCTCGACATCCCGTCTGGCAAGAATGACTTCGTCGTCAATGATGAATTGAAGTTGCCGGTCGACGTCGACGTGCTCGGAATTTATCCGCACGCCCACTATCTCGGCAAGGATTTGCAGGCCTACGCCATCCTGCCCAACGGACAAAAGACGTGGCTCATTTGGATACGCAACTGGGATATCGACCGGCAATCCGTTTACCGTTATCGCAAGCCTGTCTTCCTGCCTAAAGGCACGGCTATCCACATGCACTACATCTATGACAATTCCCGGGAGAATGTGCACAATCCCAACGACCCGCCCATCCGCGTGCGTGCCGGCAATCGTTCGGTCGATGAGATGGGGCACCTCTGGCTTCAGGTTCTGCCCGTCAACACGCCACCGAACTCGCCTGACCCGCGCCTGCTGGTCGAAGCAGCCTGGATGCAAAATCGCTTGCGCAAGGAACCCCGAGACACCCTCGCGCTCTACAATCTTGCCGCAGCGGAGACGAGTGAGGATAACTACGCCCAGGCAGTCCAGACTTACAAGCACGTCGTGAACATCAACCCCAAAGATGCTCGCGCATGGAACGGGCTCGGCGTCGCACTGGAAAGCACCGGAGACTGGCAAGCTGCGCATCAGGCATTTGAGAAAGCTTCCGACGTTGATCCAACGCTGACTGACGCCATCTTCAATCGCGCCAAAAGCGAATTGGACCATGATCAAACGTCCGAGGCCGAACAATCATTCCGTGCCGTGCTCAAGCAGGCGCCTGATGACGCAAGCGCACACAGCGGTCTCGCCCAGGCGTTGCTCAAAAAAGGTAATCAGGACGCCGCACAGTCTGAGTTTGCAGCCTCTCTGCGCATCGATCCGCAGAATGTCGATGCTCTCGAAGGGCTCGGTCAGCTTGCCCTCAGTCGAGGACAGCCCGCCCCGGCTGCGGAATATCTTGAAAAAGCCGTGCAGCGCAGCCCCGACGATCCGGTCGTCCGCGAGCAGCTTGCGCTGGCTTACGCGCAGTCGCAGCGTTACTCCCACGCGATCCAGCAGCTTCAACAGGCCCGGCGTCTCTCGCCGAATGACGCGCAGGTTCATGCCATGCTCTCGCAGGTGTATTCCGCAGACGGTCATTTGCAGGAGGCAATAGTGGAGCAGCAGGAAGCGCTTCGCCTGAACGCGTCCGACGCCGATGGTTGGAACAACCTGGGCGTTCTCGAAGCGCGGGCGGGAAACTCGGTGACGGCTCGCGACGATTTTGAGCATGCGCTCCGCATTGCACCCGATCACGGTCCTGCGAAAGCAAACCTTGCCCGATTAGGTTCGAAAGCTCCATAGCATCCGGATCGAAGCTATGATAAATCGACTAAGCCTATGAAAATTGCCGTCGTCACTGTCGCATATAGCTCGTCGGCCTGCGCGTCGAGTGTGATCGACCCGGCATCCGCAAATCACCATACGATCGAGTGTCATCTCTTCCTGCATTCCCGCTACCCGGAGCTCACCGAGTCATGCAACCGTGTCGCCCAGGATTCGGCGGTCGTCTACTACCCCTACGGATGCAACCGCGGTGTAAGCAGGAGCTGGAATGAAGGCATGTTGGCGTCCTATGCGCGCCAGGCTGACGTGGTGATTATCGCGAACGACGACATCGCGTTCACCGCCGGCGACATCGCGAAACTTGCCGAAAGAGCCGCTGCCTGCCGGGATCGTTACATCATCAGTTGCGCAGGCTTTCATCAACGCTTCAATCGGCGGCAGCCAAGCGTGGGATACTCCTGCTTCGCCATCAACCCCATCGCCATCGAAAAACTGGGATGCTTCGACGAAAACATCTTTCCCGCCTATTGCGAAGATCAGGACTACGCTCGCAGGGCTGGTCTCGCTGGCTTGCACGAGGAGAACTGTCCGGACACCATGCTCACCCACGCCGGCAGCAACAGCGTTCTGTCCGATGCTGCTTTAGCCCGTCAGAACGCAATCACTCACAGAAGAAATCTCGAGTATTACCGCCGGAAATGGGGCGGAGACGGCGGTCGTGAGAAATTCAACCATCCATTCAACAATCCGCGGCTGAGCTACCATATTCCAGCGCGCAGCAGGCAGGCGCCCTACGGACCTGCCTATGACAGGCGCGACCACGAGATCGTAAGAATGTAGGTGGTTCGCGCTCGGCTACGAAGTTAAGAACGGCTTCAGCAGCGATCGAACAGGCAGGGCCGCTGCGCGTCCGGCGATCAATCCCCAGGCCGTCGCGGTGAAATTATGGTGGATCGCATCCGTCACCAGACGGGGATCGGCATTCCAATTAGAAGCTGCGAACCCCATGCTGTGCCGGCCGAAGAACTCCGCCGCGTACGGTGACAGTCGGCTCACGTTGCTGGGGTCATCCGACCAGGTCGATACGAACACCGGATACAAATCCGCGAAGACACCAAGCGGCCCGTCGTCGGGACCCGGAAAACTCTGAGGCGATACGCTGACCGTGTAAACCAGATTGAAAACCGGAGTGCCGGTCTGAATTTGCAGAGGCAGCCCCGTAACGTCCACGCCTCCATTTCCGCTGCCCACAAAAATCAGGGTCGACGGATTCTGTTGGCGGATCGTTGTGATCAATGCTGCTGCCGTCTGAAGCCAGTTAGGCGCCAGGGGCAAGGGAGACGCGAATATTTCGAAGAGAACACCCGATTCATTCTGGTAGCGTCTTGCCAGCATTTGCAGGGCTTGAAGTGTAGATGTATCCGGCGTGGGAGGTGCTTCGCCGCCTGCCGGAGCCTCCAACGCGAGCAGGACATACGCCCCGGCATCGGAGATGAGTGCCACCGCGAGGTCGAGTCCGGCCAGCAGATTGCCGGCCGAGAGTCCGGTGCTGCCGGAGAGCACAGTCTGCGCCTGGAAGGGAAGCCGTACCAGGTTCAGCCCCCATGTTCCGGTCATCAGCGCAAGGTTGTTTTCGTCGATCCCCAAAGCATCCGGCAGCGTTTGCCCGGTCGCCGGCGCCCCTGTATCAAGACCCACCACGGAGACGCCGCGCAACGCGATGGCATTCCTGTTTTCATCCAGAATGAAATTACCCGAGGTCGTGAGGCGGGACGGCTTGGGATTCTGCATCTGCAGCGTCGACAGAGACGGCGCCGCATCGGAAGGCTCGAGCAGCGGAGGCACAGTAAGTTTTATGGCCCCTTGCGCGACATGCCCCCACACCGTGGGAGTAAAGTCGTGGCCCGCTGCATCCGCCACCAGTCCGGGAACGGCATTCCAGTTTGCTGCCGCCCACCCGATTCCATATCGCTCGAAGAGGTCCGCTATACGCGAGGCCAATCGCCCCAGATCGCTTCCGTCATCCGACCACACCGAAGCGAACACAGGATATGCTGCCGCCGTCGCGCTCAGTGAGTCTGTATTTGCCATATTCTGCGACGAGACGGCAATGGTATATACGATATTCGGAACCGCCTCGCCTGAAGGGGCAAGCAACGGCACGCCGGAAACGTCGATACCCCCGCTGCCCGCTCTCATGAAAATCAGCGCGCCCGGATTCTCCTGAAGCACTGTCCCCACCAGAGATACAAATTGTGCTGGAGCGTTTCCGGCGAGCGAAGTCGTCGAGAAGAATAGCTCGTAAAGCACGCGCGGTTCAGCCTCGTATCTTGCTGCGAGCGTTTCCCAAACCTGGATCGTATTCGCATCCAAAGGCTCTTCGCCAACTGCCGCCTCAAGCGCAAGCAGCACATATGCGCCCGCCTGTGTGATAGCCGCCACGGTCTGATCCAACCCGGTCAGCACTGCGCTTGCTGCCAGAGTTCCGTTGCCCGACAAGATCGTATTCGCCGCGAACGGCAACCGGATCACGTTGGCGCTCCACTGTCCTGTCATCGCCGCAAGGTTCTCCGGATCGATCCCGAGTGCTGCGGGGAACAACTGTCCTGCCTGCGGAGCGGCGGTATCCAGTCCGCGAACCGTTACGCCGCGCAGAATCACTGCATCCCCGTTCTCATCGACGATGAAGCTGCCCTGCGTCTGCAAATACGGGGTCTGTAGATATGGCACTGTATCTGTTACTTGTTCACCAGATGCCTGCTCTGCCGCCGCGCTCGCGCCGGATGACACTCCTCTCGCTGTGCTGCCCGCTCCTGCTAGGCTCCGCGGCGCAAGCACAGGTCCGGACACTATCCTCGGGCGCATCGCCGTATCCTCCGGGCTCGTCAACTCGGCCCGGCGCTGCACAACCCGCGCCTTTGCAGCTTGAGCACGTTGCGTCTCGCTCTGTTCCCGGGTCTGAGCGTGCGCCTGTTGAGTTGCCCGAAGCTGCCTTCGTTCCGCAGCCCGAGCTTCTTCCTGCTGTCGGCGCTGCAGAGCCTCACTCTCGGCCTGCTCATGCTGCTGGCGCGCGATTATGGCAGCTCGACTCTCTCGATCTGTCCTGCCGGCGGCCTGGATTGTCTGGCCTGTTCCTCGAGCCTCATCCCCTACGCCGTGCCGTGCACGGTTCTGCTGCGCCGACTCATCCGCCGGCGTTTTCGTTCCACGCCTTGCCGGCTCTTGCTCGCGAGCTCTCGCCGTTGCTCTTAGCTGTTGTTGCTGTTCTCGTTTTTGCTGGATTGCTGCTTTCAGATCCCGTTCACGCTGCGCCCGTACTTCTGCTTCCTCTTCGCGTGCCCCGTTCTGCTTTTCTCGAATCCCATTTGTGCGAAGCCCTGCTTGGCGTTCCAGCGTTGCCTGCGCTGCCTCCTCGTGCTGAATCCGATCCGCCGTTCTGGCCCGCCGTGTCGCACGCTGCTCTTCTTTTGCTGGAGTCGCCTGTTGCTCGGCTGATCGCGCAGGTGCTGCTTTTTCGGCCTCACTCGTTGCTCGAGGATCCTCGCGGGCCTGAATCGCGCCTGTCGCTCGCTGCTCAGCCTCGCTCGCTTCATTCCGGCGCGCTTCATTTCGCTCTCGCGCGCGCTGCAGAGGGGAAGTGCTCGGCGCCCGCTCTGTCCGTAGCCGTTCTTGAAACTGCTGTTTGCGCAGAGCCGAACGTTGCGCCTGCAGTTCCTCCGCAGCTGGATCAGACCTGATCACGGGATTACGGCCGATGCGAGAGTCGTGGTGGCGTCGAGCGCCGCCGTCAGGGCATAAAGATCACCCGCGACATAAGTCGATCTGGCCGCGAGCGTTTGTGTAAGTGTGGTCAACGCCTGGACCGACGAGGTATACGCGGTTACAGCTGCCGCCGGCGTCACTCCGGTAAGCAGACCCGCCAGAGTCGTCTCCAGGCCCGCAATCGTTGATGCCTCCTGAAGTACGTATGGGAACGACCAGCCGCCGATCGCCGCGAAGACCTTTGCGACCTCTATCACGATCTCTGGCGCCGGCTGCACGGGCGGCGTGCCCGAAGAAAACTTCGTCCAGAAGGAATTGTCGAAAGCCGCTTGCTTCGCCTGAAGCACGGTGTACAGGCTTCGCGGCGCCGGTGCGCCGGGACTCGTCGTCTTGGCCAGTTCAAATGAAGTCGTGGTCAACGCTGAGGGGTCGCCGAGCTCAGGCTGATACAGCCGTAGCCCTGCAACATTCGTGTTGTTCGCCCCCGGAGTAATCGTCAGATAGCTCTGCACCGAGGCCTGCACGGAGTTGATCGCGCGATCCGGCATTGTCGCCTCGGCAAGTGCAATCGAAAGACCCAGCGCGGCAATAAAGTTATCCAGCGTCAGATCGGGACTGACCGCCGTCGCTTGATTCGCCGTCAGCGTAGCGTTCGCGGGAATCAGGGTTGTCGTTAATGAGTTCTGAGCGACTACGCTATCGACCAGTTGCGCATGCTGTGCAGTAATCGTGTCCAACGACGCCTGAAGGGACACGACGTTTCGTTGTGTCGCATCGGACAGCAGCTCAAGATTCTCATATGCCGCCGCGGCCACATGGATGTCGGTTGTGATCAGCGGCACGGTTTACCCCTTCTTCTTTACGCTGTCCGCCTTCTTGGCTGCGGTTGCCTTTGCCGGAGAAGCCGCTACGGACTCGACCGCGACCCTGCTTGTCGCGGCACTCTGTGGCCGCGCTATCGACGGCGCCGCAGCCGCACTGGAACTCGAGCTACTGGAACTGGAACTGGCCGGGGTAGGCGGGGGGCTGGGCGCTGGGGCGGCCGTACTTGAACTCGAACTACCGGAACTGCTCGGCTGTGGTGCGTTCGCGGCCGCCGCGGTCTTTAGATTCGGAATTGATCCGAAAGTAAACGAGAGTGTCGACAGGTGCTCCGCGGGGGGCAGCGACTGGGGTGAAAAAAACGTCATGCTGGCTGCCGCCGGAGTTGTCGCTGTAGAGCCCTGCACGCTGAGCAACGACTTCACCTGTACATTCATATTGGTGACCGTGGTCTGGGTGCCACCCGCGCTCTGCGCCGCCTGCTGAATCTGGTCCACCACGCTCTTGAACGAGCTCGCAACATCCAGCGGTGATGCTGTTTGATACGTCGACGCCGCCAGTTGGGATTGAAGTGAGGTGATCGTTGCGGCTTGCTGGGAGACGGTCGCCTGGGCAGTCTGGTATTGCGTGTTCAGATTGTTGTAGTTGGTTGCGTCCGTCTGTATCTGTGCAGCCTGCGTGTTGTTCTGCATGGTCAGCAGTTGCACATACGTGTTGATGTACGCCGGCAAGGGTGCCGCTACTGAGCTCAGCTGGGTCTGGATCTGCTGCCAGCTCGGCATGATGGTGAATTGAACCGCATTCGAAGACACTGGCGCTGCGCCAGCCGTCGCCGCCGGGTTCTGGACGGTAACGCTCGGCGTTCCCGCAGCCGCAAGGTCGGCGGCCGGGATGGTGACGTTAATCTGGGTCGAGCTTATGATCGTCGCCCCTGCGAGCGCGGTGCCACTCAGAAGCACGGTCGAGCCGGTGCCGAAATTACTTCCCAGAATCGTCAGGGATGTGTCGCTGCTTCCCACTTGCACGCCCGGTGGTGACAGGGAGCCGATGGAGGGACTCGTATTCTGAAAGGGAGGTAATTTGAAGATCCCCACGGGAAGCTGGGTCTGTACGGGAAGTATGCCGATTGTGCCTGAGATAGTCGCGGCCGGCTGACCCGTGGAGGTAGCGTCCGCTGGAGTGATCGTCACATCCGCGGCCTGCGCCTCTGGGGTCGTTCCCTCGGCTACATGCGACGCTGTCTCCACTTTGCCTGTGGGGGCATCTTTCTTTTTCGTGTCGGAAGTCTTCTTGGGCACGTGGGTCCTCGCTACTGGGAAGGCGTAACGACGCGCCCGGTTTGTGTCGCATCGTCAACCGCTATGGCAATGGCTGAGATATTCGGATTGGAAGGCACATACTCCAGCACGTACCATGTGCCGGACGTGGGATTGTAGGTCGTCGAGATGGTATATACGTTCCCGCTCGAATCCTCAATCAGGCCCTGGCTGTTCTTGTTCGTGATAAAAGGAGTTCCGGCCGCCTGCGCAGTGCTCTGGGCGACCGCCACAACGGACGTCTCCGTCATCTGCGGTGGAGAAGTCACCTGGTTGCCGCTCTTTGGCGGAGGCACCGGCACCATCGTCACATTCACCTGCGAAGCTGCCTGCGAGTCATAGTTAAACTGATTCTGGAACGAGGCGCTGAGCGGCTGAGCGATGATGCGCAGCCTGTTCGACAGCAGAGCGGAAGAGAGCGCGAGGTTCGGTCCCGTGACACTGGGGCCCGCAGCAACGCTGGGAGACGATGATGAAGTCTGGTCCTGGGTGATGGCGATCGACATCTTGAGCTGCAGGCTCACCGTCGGAAACTGATACCACGTCGCCTGCAGTCCATACTGCGACAGCACAGGGTCTGAATCGATCTGCTCCTGCGTGGCTACTGAGTTCTGGTCCAGGGCCTTCTGTGCTGCGGCGATGCCCTGTCCCAGTGCGATAATCACACTCTCGATCGGTGCCGAGAATGATTCAACTGCATTAGCGAGCGGATCTGTCGGAGTTGCCATCGGAACGCCTTTCTGATCGTGCGGTCGTTATGTGTTGATGTTCACCGTTGGCGTCTTGCCCAGTGCATTCACCGTAATGATCGCCGGATTGAGCCGCAAATTTGCCGGCACCGGTTTCAGAGTTGCCGTCACGCTTGAAGACGCATCGACAGAGTAAGAGTATGTGTTCTGCGTCCGGAAATTCACATGCGAGCCGAAGGCGAAGATCCCTACAGACTGCGTTCCATCTGTCTCGGTGGTCGTTACCTGACGCAGTTGCACAGAAATTTTCAGAGCGATATCTACTTCCGTGAATTGGTAAAACGTGGGCAGCAGGCCGGCCTGAATAGCTGTCATCTGGACCGGGTCCGATGGCGTGGCCGTAACCCGTGCCCCCGTCACCTCGATCGAGGGCTGTCCAGAAATCGGGACAGTCAGGGGTTGCGGAGTAATGACCTCAGATATTTCAGGAATCACTTCTATATAAGTGTTGGACAGGACGACCAGAGTCTGCGCTGCGGCCAGGTCAAGAGCTTGCTGACCATCTGCGATTCCTTGAGCGATGCTCCGAATCAACTCCCCGAATTGCACTTCTTGCAGCTCGTTACCAACCTGAGTGGTTGTTGGGGCGGTGGCCATTGCTCCTCCGTGGGTAATGCGTATCTTTCGTTATATATGCCGTTCGCATTCGCTCAAACCGCACGCGCAACAGCGAGCCGACGTGCGTGATCCGGACAACTTGCGGATCGGTGTCTCGCCCCGCCATCAGGGCGCTAGCTCTGACTGATAGAAATGGCCGCCGGGTTCATCGCGTTGATCAGGAAGAACCTGGGCATCATCGCCTTCGGCGGCGGCACGCAGGCCAGAGTCGTCGACAGGGAACTGGATCCATCCACCGAATACGAATACTTATTCGAAAAGGACGCATTCACGTGCGAACTGTAGCTCTGCGAGCTGCTGAATAAGCTATCCAGTGTAAGCTGTTGCTGGCTGCTAAAGCTGGAGCTCAGGCTCAGGCTGCTGTCCGACTCCGATGTGGCGGTGATCGACATCTTCACCGTGATTACGGAGTTTGTAAATTGGTAAAACGTCGGGTTCACTCCGGCCTGAAGCAGCGTCAGCGGGAAAGGTTGTCCAACATCGTGCAGTACCTGGACGCCCGTGACCGTCACCGTCACATCATTGCCGTCCTGGTCCTTAACCGGGTTGCCGCTACCATCCGTGATGGTGATCTCGCGAGGATTGGGTATGAGAGTTTCAACCACATCGGGCACATAATCGAACGTGGTTGTAGCCAGCACCTGTACCAGCTTGATCGACGCCATGTCCAGCGCGGTCTGGCTTCTTGCAATCGCCGAAGCCATGTCGTAAATCATTCTCCCGAAAGGTACACTCGCTAGTTCTGCTCCGACACTTGGCATAAGTTCCCCCAAATCAACAGCAGTTCCGGTTGCGATCTCCTGCTTTGCCTAAATTGAGCCGGCAGGCTGTGGCGGAGTCAGCCGGATCCGATCTCGTGCCCGGCTGACTCTCGTTCTGTGATGATGACATCAGCTTTGGCTGATTGAAATCTTCGTCGGATCGATCGCGTTCACCAGGAAGAATCTCGGCATCATGTTTTTTGGTGGCGGCACCGGCGCCAGCGTCGTCGACATCGAACTGGATCCCGTCACAGAGTACGAGTACTTATTCGAACTCGTGAAGTTCACGTGGCTCGAGACGGATCCGGATGCGAACAGAAAATCGGCCGAAGCAGTTACCGACACACCCACGCTGAAGGTATTCGATGATTCCTGCGTGCTCGAAATCGACATCTTGACTTCAATGGTCGAGTTCGTAAACGCGTAGAACGTGGGGTTGACGCCTGCCTGGAGCAATGTCAACGGGAAGGCGGTCCCGACATCCGTCTGCACCAGGACACCGGTTATCATGATCGGATTCTCGTCGGCGTCCATGAGCGGCTCCCCATTTGCGCCCTTCACTTGCCGGGGATTTGGCAAGAGCGTCTCTACCACGTCCGGAACATAATCGAAGGTCGTGGTGGACAGAACCTTGACCAGCTCAATTGAGGCCTTGTCCAGAGCAACCTGGCTTCGCGCAATGGCCGAAGCCATGTCGTAGATCATCTTGCCGAAAGGTACACTTGCTAGTTCTGCTCCAACATTTGGCACCAGACACCTCCGTGGGGTTGTTAACGGCTACTCGGTCTTGACCTCGATCTGCTTGCTTAAATTCTCGGCGAAAATTCTCTGTAGACGATCGGCCGCATAGCCGTGGGGACTGAGCGTCACGCCCCCTACCAGCTTCACACCCGCATGCGCCTGCACGAACGGAACCATGCCATCATCGAATGCCGCGATGAGCCCTGTCTTCATTACCATCAGCGTGAAACCGTTCAATTTGCGAATATGGTGCTGCACGTCGCGCGACATCCCCTGCGAAAATGCTCCGTTGAATGCGACCATATACATCTGATAGGCCACCGGGGATCACCTCGTACCCGTAATTGCATGCGACGACTGCGACGACTTGGTTGAGTGGAGCTGGCGCAGCCAAGTGGCTGAGTCCTCTTCACTGAGTGCATACTGCAGTGCACAGTTTGCGCGTCCACGGGCAGCAAAGCTGCGCAACCTCGCGGCGTTAGTCAAAAGGATGCGTGCCAGCTGAATTGCATCGGCATCATTGTCTACCGCCAGTTCCGGCCAGAGTGATTGCTGAACTGCTGAATGTTTCGTTCCGATACAGGGCACGCTATAAAGAGCGGAATCCAACAACGTCGCATCGGAAAATTCGCCGCTGACATTAAACAGTAAAACGGACTGCGCAAGATCATACCTTGCCTGTTCGCTTCTGTCCAAGGCGAGATAACTCAGCCCTCCCTGATTCTCCCGCTTTGTGCCCGCCGGCGCCGGAACCCAGCCCATCAGGATCGGGAAAAGTTGTTTTAGTTCCTCGAAGATGGTTTCATCGCCCGGAGCTATTCCCACATACGCCGGGCTTCGAATCACGCGCACTCCGCCGACCTCGCATGCCTTCTGAATCGCCGGGATACGCACGTCCGACAGCTGCCCCTTTGTATCCGCGATGATGCCCGCTTCGAGGTGCCCGAACTTGCGTTCCACCACATTCACCTTCACCGCAGCCCCGTCGATCTGCGGAACATAACGGCTTGCCAGGTTATCCGGCAGTGGCTGCACTACGGGCACCCGCGAAATCCGGCGGTTGTGACTGGCCATCGGGCGAAGCAGTTCGTCCCACTCATCCAGGACTTTGTTCCAGTCATAAGTAAGAGCAAATTGCGCCGATTGCCTGGAACGTTTTGCGAGCAGGCCTCGATCGTTATAGAACATCGCCAGCTTCGCGACCGCATCGTCGACGTCGATCAGAGCCCGCCGGATGCCGAACTCGTTTTCGCTCCATTCCGTGATCGCAATCGCCTCGCCGTGCCCCTTCACCAGCTCGCGGCTCGCGCTGTAGTCGCCCGCCAGCGGAACCGCACCCGCAGCCGCTGCCTGCAGGGTTGGAAGCCCAAAGCCCTCCCCGCTCGACGCCAGCAGATGAACATCCGCCGCCCGGTAATAGCTTGCAAGCTGGCTCAGCGGAACCCCTCCACCGCGCTTCACCTTCATGCCCGGAGTGAACCGCACCTGCGATTCAATTCCGAGATGACGCAAGTCGGCGCGAATGTCGTAGGAATAGATACCGGACCTGGTGAATTCATCCTCGGGATCCGTATGCAGGTGCAGCAGCGCATCCGGCCGTCCCGCGGCAAACTTCGCGAAAACATCGAGCAGGCGCGGCAGCATCTTTCTCGGTTGATTGCGGCTGTCGGAAAGAACCAGGAACTTACCCTGCGCTTCGACCTCGGCCTTTGCCTGCTCGCGGTCGGACGGAGGATAGAAGAAGCTGCGGTCCACCCCGTGGGGGATATACCGGCAATTGATGCCGGACTGGCTCGCTGCATAACGCCCGAATTCGCTCATGGCGATCGGGATATCCACTTCTTTGAGCAGTTGAATCCAGCTTTGCGGGAGCCCCCCGCCCTCCATGTCGCCATCGATAGGGAAGTAAAGCGCCCAGGGCGTGTCGGTCAGTTCCATCTGGCGTCGCACATGGGGAGCAGAGAAGTAGGGCAGCCACCACACATCGCCCAGGGCAATCACGATCTCCGGACGGTGACGCACCAGAAACGGATACAGCGACCGGCTGCCTAGAACCCCCGACGCGGGAATCACCTTGCAGCCGTTCCAGTCCTGCGGCTCCTTGGTCTGCCATCCGATAATGCTCACACTGTGGCCGCGCCGCGCAAGGCCTTCGCACACGAAGCGTGTCACGTTTCCGAAACCGGACGGAGTATCGGGACTATCGGAGATCCACAGTATGCGCACTAAGCTTCACCGGGCTAGTGTTTAGCAGAGCTAGCCAAATCAGTCAATGAAAGATTGTTAAGGATACTTGCCAAAGTCCGGAAGCCTCACATGTGACTCGCGAAGCAGCTACGTTTCCGCACGAATGATAGACTCCCATCGTGCCGGCGGCAGGCAGAGATTTTGCGTCGCAGGAAAGGGATGAATGACGGAAAAGAAAAGCACGAAAAGCGAAGCGGCGAAAAAGGGAAGTGTCAGGAGTAAGAAAAGCACAAAAAGTGAGAGTCGGGCAGAGACCGAAGACAAATCGCCACTCGAGACCCTTTGCCCGCAGCCTCCCTCCACGTACACCGGGGTTGCCCTCCTCGGCTGGATGGAGCGCGACCAGGCAGTCCGCTTTCTGACGGAGGACTGCAGCTTCGAAAAGCCGCTCTCCGAATCGGAGGCCGAAGCGGTGTGGCGCAAATGGCGGGATCGCGCCGCTGCGCTGCCCGAGCGTGAGGCTTGCGCACCTGAACCAGTGCCGCTTACGGCAGCCGAGAACGCCCATGCCGCGCGTTTCCTTCAATTTGTCGGCGCACTGGGAGTCTCCGGCGTGCTGGTCATCAAGATTGACCCGCTTCAGCTCATCGTCGGCCAGTATCATATCGCAATCGACGTTGCTGCGGCTCATGCCGGGCAACCTCACGCGGACGATGGCTGGATGGAGCACCTGCTGCCCGCCTCGTCCAGCAATCCTCAGCTGACCATGAATTTCACCCGTCGCAACTTCGACACCGACATCGAGATCGACCTGCCCCACGCAGAATTCATCTTCGGAGTCCACGCCCATGGTGGATTCGGTCCGAAAGAAATGCTTGGCTACGTGATGGCGCTCAAGGTAGGAAACAGGATGATGCTCGGCAAGGGTTACCACCGCTTGTACAGCCGGATATCGGCAACCGGGGGCAGTTTTCCCGAACGCCTCTCTCTCGTCGCCCTCGATCCGGGCACTCTCACGCCGCCATCGCGCGAAAGCTCTACAGGTCAAGGTCTCGATATTCTGGGAGCCCGACCTGCCCTCTTCGCCGATTTTTTTACCGAGGGTCTGGCAATGCCCGTCTACCTCAGAAAGAAGCGCTACCGGCTGCAGGTTCAGGCCCGGTGGATGGCGATCAACGAATCATAAAGTTGGCATTTGGTGGTGGGGTAAGTTTCACGTCAGGTCTTTAACCGCAAGAGTTGATCTAAACTGGGGGCATGTGCTTCAGAATTACGCCCGCACAGCGAGAGTACTTCCATTACCGGGATGTATCCGCAGAGGTAGAGCGACGAGGACATGGTTCGTCCCGGCCTGAGCTTGCCTGGGCCAATCGACAGGAACGACACAAGCGGGAAAAACCTGAGGACGATCATCAAGGCCTTGATCTGGATTCGCTCAGGACGCCAGATTCAGACTGATCTACTACCTGGCATGTTTTTGGTTTTGACTGCCTTCGACTCTTCGTGTAGTGTCACGATTCGTCAACTGAAGACACTATTCCTGTAGCCGAACACCCGGTTCATGCGGCTTGTTCAGGACAGTCACGCAAACGCAGTCAGAGAGGATCTTATGGAAAAAGTACCTTTGGCTGGAAGCCACCGTCACCCTGCCCGTGGTGCCGAAAAAATCGGCCCTGCGAACCCGTCAGACCAGGCCCATGTCACTGTGTATATTCGCGGTAAGGACAAACCCCCGCCGGTTACCCAGCCCGGACACTACATAACCAGCGAACAGTACACGGCAACGTATGGCGCGAGCGAAGAGGACTTCCAGGCGATTCGCGACTTCGCGAAGCAGTACAACCTCACCCCCGCCAATGAAAATGCGGCCACACGATCCATCGAGCTTTGGGGCACCGTCGGCGATCTCAGCAACGCCTTCGGGGTCACCCTCGATCACGTAAAGATTAAGGACCGCGTATATCGCGGTCGCGAAGGGGATGTGATGATCCCCCAGAATCTTCTCCCCATCATCACCGCCGTCTTCGGCCTGGATAACCGCCCTCAGGCGGAGCCGCATGTACGCAAACTCCACCCCAGAGCGGCCAGTGAGGCCCTGGTCGCGCAGGCTTTTTCACCATCAGCCATTGGGCAGCTTTACGATTTTCCTGCCGGCCTCGATGGCACAGGTCAGATCATCGCCGTGATTGAATTAGCCGGCGGCTTTCTGCAATCCGATCTGGACACATATTTCAAGGGCGGAGGCCTTCCGACGCCTTCCGTCAGCGCGGTCTCCGTCGGAGGGGGACAGAACAGCGTCTCTGCGGGATCAGTGGTTAGCGACGAGGAACTGGAGGTCGCGCTCGACATCCAGGTTGCCGGTGCGCTCGCTCCGGGCGCGAAACAGCTGGTCTACTTCTCCGGCACCAGCGATCAGGCCTTTCTGGCCGCAGTCAATGCGGCGATTGTCGGCAGCCCGCAACCCACGGTCATCTCCATCAGTTGGGGCAAAGCGGAAATCTTCTTCACCCCTCAGATGCGCCAGCAGTTTGAATCTGCCTTGCTGCATGCCGCGCAACTTGGAATTCCCGTCACCGTCGCGTCCGGAGACAACGGCTCATTCGACAACAGCGGCTCGCTGAATGTCGATTTTCCCGCTGCTGCTACCCACGCCCTCGGCTGTGGAGGCACCAACCTGCTCGCCAATGGCAACTCGATCGGCAGCGAAACCGTCTGGAACGCCGTTGTGAATGACGCCAACGGCAATCCCGTCCGCGAGGGCACAGGCGGCGGCGTCAGCCAATTCTTTCCCAAGCCCGACTACCAGTCGTCTGCCAATATTCCTTCGCAACCTACCGGTACCGGAGGAGGCCGTGGCGTGCCTGACGTAGCGGGTGCCGGCGATCCCGCCACCGGCTACAACGTCTGCTGCAAAGGCAGCGACATGACGGTCGGCGGCACCAGCGCAGTCGCGCCCCTGTGGGCCGCACTCATCGCTCGTTTTGGACAAAGGCTCGGAAGACCGGTGGGCTTCCTCAATCCACTCCTTTATCAGAGCAGCAGCGCCTTCAACGACGTAACCCAGGGAAACAACGACAGTCAGGGGCAGGGCGGTCTATATCAGGCTGGCCCCGGCTGGGACCCGTGCACTGGCCTCGGAAGCCCCAAAGGATCTGCGCTCCTGCAGGCGCTGCTGGAAACCGTGGGTGAAGGTCCCGGCACAGGAAGCGCGGGCACGACCTCCAGGAATAGCACCACCGGCACGCAAGGACCGCCATGAGTTTATTGCATCTGTGCTAAGAACGCGGCATACAAACAATCGGACGGCCAAAACTTCGGCGCAACAAGCTACGGTACGGCCTTGATCTCAACGCCGCCGTCATATATGTGTCCCATCTTCTCCCGCTTGATCTTCAGATAGCGCTCGAAGGTCTCCTCCGGCTCGATCTCAGCAGAGATGCGTTCAGCCACGATAATTCCCGCTGCTTCCAGAGCCTCGACCTTTTCGGGATTGTTGGTAATCAACCGCACTGAGCCGACGCCAAGCTGCTTCAGAATTGCGGCGGGCAGCTCGAACTCCCGGCAGTCCGGTCGATAACCCAGCTCCACATTAGCTTCGACCGTGTCAAAACCTCGGTCCTGCAGCTCGTAGGCTTTCAATTTAGCCATCAAACCGATGCCTCGACCCTCCTGCTGTTCATAAAGCAGGATTCCCGTCCCCGCATCGGTAATTCGAGCCAATGCCAGCTCCAGCTGTTGCCGGCAATCGCAGCGCAACGAATGGAAGACATCGCCCGTCAGGCATTGTGAGTGGATCCGCACGATCGGCGACCCGGAGTGGATGTCGCCCATCACCAGCGCAACCGCGCCCTCCGTGCGCACCGGAGGAGCCGTCCCGCCCGGCTTGCAGGGCTCCGGTGAAACCACTTTCCCCTCGAAGCCGAGAATACGAAAGTGCCCCCAGCGGGTAGGGAAATCCGCATCGGCAACTTTACGAACACTTTCCAATGGCATAGCAACATTATAGATGCGTTAAATCGCGCATCGATTCCAAGCCGATGCCCCCCTGTGGCAGTCCGGCATAAAGCCTCCCACGCTGGGCGTAAAGTAGAGACGTGATCGAGCCAAGACTCATCCTCATCACTTTGCTCATCAAGCTCGGCGTGGCTGCCGCCGTATCGAGCGCGCTCGCCCGCGCCCGCACCTTCCAAAACCTGCTCTTCACCCAGAACCGCACGCCATCGCAAACGTTAGGGTTGCTCGCCTTCATTTGTGTCCCTCTGGGACTGGGTGTGTGGGTCCGGCTTATTGTCCCTAACTTCTTTGCAGCCGACATTTCCTTTGAGACCACCATCATTCTGGGAGTCCTGTTAGGACCCCTCTCAGCGCTCGCCGGCGCGGCCGTATTGTCGCTTCCAGCCATGCTTCACCACGAATATCTCTCGCTGCCGTTCAATCTCGCCGTTGCCGTGATCGCCGGGCTCTATGGAAAATTCGTCGAAGAAGAGGAGGTCTGGTCGTTCTCTCCCTTCGTCGATCTCAGCATCTATCGCTGGATTCGCCGCAACCTGCGCAAGCCACGCTTTGACCGGCAGGCCTTGCTGCTGATTCTGATCGTCGGCATGGAGATCGCCCGCGCCTGGATTCACGACCTGTATCCGACCCGCCTCTTCGCCCTCACCACCGATCGCTGGCCCGTTCGTCTGGCTACCTGGGCCTGCGCCGCCGTGGTGGTCGGCATTCCGCTCAAGATCTGGAATACGATCCGTACCGAACGAACCCTCGAGGAGCAAAAGCGCCTCCTGCTTGAAGCGCGCCTCGATGCTTTGCAGCGCCAGATCAACCCCCACTTCCTCTTCAATACGCTCAATTCCATCGCGTCGCTCGTCCGCTTCCGCCCGGAGCAGGCCCGCGAGCTGATCGTCAAACTCGCTAACATCCTGCGCGCCCTCCTCAAGGATCACGACTCCTACATTCTGCTGCGCGACGAGCTCAGCTTCACCGACGACTACCTCGGCATCGAAGTCGTCCGCTTTGGCGCCGACAAGCTGCGCGTTGTGAAAGAGATCGATCCCGCGACGCTGGACCTGCCCGTGCCCAGCATGCTGCTGCAGCCTTTGGTTGAGAACAGCATCAAGCACGGCCTTGAGCCGCGCATCAGCGGAGGAACCATCACCCTCCGCAGCCGTATCGAGAGCGGCAAGATGATCATCGAGATCGAGGACGACGGAGTCGGTATAGCGCCCGGGCGCTCGCACTCCAGCGGCGTGCTGCGCGGAACCGGCATTGGCATGAAGAATGTTCGCGAACGCCTCGAAGTCCTCTTTGGAGGAGCTGCCCTATTTGACGTCGCCAGCCGACCCGGGCGCGGCACCAAGGTCACGCTGGCCATACCGACGAGCCAGGAAAACGGCGACGAACCTCAGCTGACCCCTGCCGCCGCCCGCTCCAGCACGCGCTCGTAGTAGGCCTCATATTGAGGAATGATCCGCGTTGCGCAGAATTTTTTCTGCGCAGTCTGCCGCCCGGCCGCTGCCATGGCTTCGCGCTTGGCATCGTGGCTCAAAAGCTCGATTGCGGCGTCCGCCATCGCGTCGATATCCCCCACCGGGAACAGCCGGCCGTTCACGCCGTCTTCAATCAGCTCGGGAACTCCTCCCACAGCAGTTGCAATCGTTGGCACGCGGCATGCCATCGCTTCGAGCGCCGCCAGCCCGAAGGACTCAAGCTCGCTCGGCATCAGCATCAAATCGGCCAGCGGCAGCACATCGCTCACACTGGGTAATTTGCCCAGAAAATGAATGCGGTCCTGAATGCCCTTGGTGCGCGCCAGCCACTCAGCCTGCGATCGGTCGGGCCCATCGCCGATCAGCAGAAGGCGCGCCGGAATCTCCTCGGTCACGCGAGCAAAAACCTCGACAGCATCGACCGCGCGTTTCACCGGCCGAAAGTTCGAGAGATGCACCAGGATTTTCTCTCCCGCCTCGGCAAACTGCGAGCGTCCAGCCTCGCGAACCTCATCGTTCAGCGGCGTGTAGACGTCGCAGTTCACAAAATTCGGAACGACCTCGATCTCCCGTTTCACCTTGAACTCCTGCACCGTTTTGTCGCGCAGGTAACTGGAGATAGCCGTGACTCCGTCGCTCTGATCGATCCCAAAACGCGTAATCGGCAGATACGAGTGGTCCAGTCCCACCAGCGTGATGTCCGTCCCATGTAGCGTTGTCACAAACGGCAACCTGTGATTGCGTTCCATCAGCATCTGCCGCGCCAGATACGCCGAGATGGAATGGGGAATCGCGTAGTGAACGTGCAGCAGATCGAGATGGTAGTAAGCCGCCACCTCTGACATGCGCGTCGCCAGCGCCAGATCGTACGGCGGGTACTCGAAGAGTGGGTAGTTCGAAACCGGAACCTCGTGGTAGAAGATTCCATGCTCGCGCCCGGTGAGCCGAAACGGCTGCGAGTAGGTAATGAAATGAACCTCGTGCCCGATGGCCGCCAGCTCAATTCCCAGCTCGGTAGCCACCACGCCGCTGCCGCCGTATGTCGGATAACAGGTAATGCCGATCCTCATCTGTTTATTCGCTCCGTTTCCTGGGCTCACACCCGCTTCTTGGACGTACCGCATAGCCTGCCGGATTCAACCATGCTTCACAAGGTCTTCATCTCATCACGCCGCGCTCGCCGAAATGCGTCAGACGAATCTCCGGATGCGCCCTTACATGTGCCGGGATTGTTTCCAGCAGCGCCCCATGTTCGATGGCTCGCGATTCCCGCAGCCGGGTCCGCACTCCATTCAGAGCCGCATCGCAATTTCCCGGATGACAGACCAGCTCCCATGTGCCCTCGGGTATTGCCGCCAACAGTCGGCGCAGTGACTCCGCATCGAGCGTGCCCGTCGCCAGGACGCCGATTGCGCCGTCGGTGGTCGCCAGGCCGGCATCCCGCACCAGGCGGAGAAAGTCGTGGCGTCGCATACGCAGCACTTTCACCTGCCACCGTCGGCCCAACGGTGCGTTCGGAGTAGCGTTCAGCGCCCAGTCCGCCTCGAAGGGATTGCGGATCGCTGTTACCCCACACGCCTTTGCCGCCCCCAACAACGGACGCAGCACGCGCCCAAACATGTGCGTGTGTTTATGCGTGTCCAAATGCGTTACTTTGACGCCAGCTCCCTGCAGGCACCGAATCTGCGCGACTGCCTCTGCCTCGATCTCGTCATCGCGAATGCGACCCCGCATCAGGTCCCTCACAAACGCGCCCAAAGTAGTGCGAAACTGGCCTGAAGGCAGTGACAGAGTGGGAATATCCGTCCGCGCCAGCGCCGGTTTCCCATCCACCAGGACCACATGGCATCCCACTCCAAGCGTTGGATGTTTGATCGCCTCGTCAGCCGCTGAACTGAATTCATCCGCGGTGGCCATAAGCGTTGCGGAGCTCAGAGCTCCAGCCTCGTGCAGTTCAATGATCGATTGGTTCACGCCCAGCGTAAGTCCGAAATCGTCGGCGTTGAGAATAAGGCGAGTCACGCGAAACCAGTCTACAACTGGGTTGTCCCGTGTTCCTCTATCGACCTCACCAACCGGTAACACTCACGTGGGATTGTCGCCACCGTCACATTTTCCTACACTGCGATTTGTGGATTTTAGCGACTAGCCGATTTTGGGAAACAGATTTCCGAAAGGGGTGGTGCGACGGTAAGAACGGGATAGAGATTACGTTCCCGGACAATGCCCGCTCTTGAACGGATGGTAGAATAGAGGTAGAAAAGTTGCCAACCTGTCACATTCAAAAGCACAGGCGCTTCTATTCTTCCGGTGCAGCCCGGGCGGTTAGCTCAGTTGGTTAGAGCGCCTGCCTTACAAGCAGGAAGTCGGGGGTTCGAGTCCCTCACTGCCCACCAGCAATTTCAGCGCAGCGTTCCGGCGATTTTCGGGCACTCTTCCCTGATCAGCAATTTAAAAAAGCACAATCGTTCTTACCTGAAGAATTCTTACTCTGTTACCCGACCAGCTCTCGAATTGGGAAAGATTTCTGCCGATATAGCAATTTCAGGGTTACTGTAATGCGGAGTAGAGCATCTCGAGTGGATTTCCACAAAAAGACACCCTGATACTCTCCGCTACGGTACGGGAATCCCTGAATTGCTTTAACACCTTGGTTGTGCATGCAAAACACATTGCTCGACATTCTGATCCTCGGGTTGCTAGTGCTGCTCTTCGGGTCGATCTACCGAACCCGGCCGACGCCCCGTCTTCGCTATTGGATCATCGGGTGGCTGTGCGTGCTCGCGCATTTTGCCGTCCTGCTCAGAAATCCCGTTACCGATTTGGGAGCGGCACTCGTCGGATCGCTCGGATTAAGCACCCTGTTGTTGAGCGCAGTGTCGTTCATGCTGGCTGCGCACAGGGTGCGGCTGGGGCCGAAGATCGGACTCCTGTACTGCTCGCTGCTGTCCGCCCCTGCGATCCTCTATATCTTCGTGACGCAGTTCCAGGCCGCAAGTCCTTCCTTCCTATCCGGGCTGACCCTCGTGGCGGAAGGTGCCGTCATCCTGGTTGTCCGGCAGTTATGGTTGCGCCACCGGCTAGTGCAGAAAGCCACCCTTGTGTTCGCGGTGGCAGCTACGGTATGGATCGCCTTCGTGGTGATTCACGGCCAGCCGTGGATCGGGATCTACGCCTTCCTGACGCAGTTTTATCTCATGAATGCAATGCTTTACTGGCAAGACTTCAAGCGTTTGTCTATGGGTGTAATCACTGCGGTTGGAGGCTTGGTTGCTTGGGCCGCGGTCTTTCCCTGCGCCTTGTCATTGGCCGCGTTCTTCCCTCATCACTCAGTTTCCAGGGAGCTGTGGAATATCCCCAAGTTCTTCGTCGAATTCGGCATGATCCTCACTCTCCTCGAGAGCGAAATCATCGCCACCAGCAAGCAGCGTGAGGAGTACCGCGTGCTCTTCGACGGCAATCCACACCCTATGTGGATTACTGATCTTGAAACGCTGGCTTTTCTCAAGATCAACCAGTCCGCTGTGTTGCATTACGGCTATACACAAGATGAATTTCTGGCCATGTCCCTCCGCGACATCAGCCCGCCGGAAGACGTGCTCGAACTCGAGCGCCGGTTGAAGGATGTGACCGAGGCGACTTTCATTTCCGGCCCCTGGACCCATGTGAAAAAAGACGGCCGAAGAATTCAGGCTGAGACAGCGTCACACAGCATACTTTTCGAAGGAAGCAGGGCGCGTTTCACTTTGGCGCAGGATGTTACTGAGCGCCAGCAATTGCACGACCGGCTCCTTCATCAGGCTAATCACGACGCCCTTACCGGGCTCCCGAACCGGTTGCTGCTCAAGGACCGCATGGAGCAGACACTGGCTTCCGCTGCGCGTCATGGCAACCTGGCTGCGGTCATATGCCTCGATCTCGATCGCTTCAAGCAGGTCAACGACACTTACGGCCATGTGGTCGGCGATCTCTGCCTCAAAAAGCTGGCGGACCGCCTCTGTGCTCGTTTGCGCGCCTCTGACACAGTTGCCCGCTCGGGCGGCGAGGAGTTCACCGTCCTGCTGGGCGGACTTACGACGCCGGCGGACGCCGAGCTGGTGGTTGCCGAGTTGCTCACCGGCATCCGCGAGCCTTTCGCTGTCGATGGTTACAACCTCGAGCTTTCCGCCAGTATCGGAATCGCGATTTACCCGGACGACGGCACCGATTCGCCGGCTCTCTGGCGGTCGGCAGACACTGCGATGTACCGGGCAAAGAACTCGGGAGGCAATCAATATCTCTTCGTCTCGAATGACATTTCCGCCGCCGCTTCCGAGGCCAATGAAATTGAAGTCTGGATGCGCCGCACCCTCAAGGAAGGCGGCTTCGAGGTCTACTATCAGCCCCAATACACAATCGACGGAGATCTCTACGGTCTCGAAGCGCTTCTCCGGCTGCACGATCCTGTCGAGGGCATGATTCCGCCCCACCGCTTCATCCCCATCGCCGAGGAGAGCGGACTGATTGTGCCTATCGGCAACTGGGCGCTCGAAGAAGTCTGCCGGCAAAGCGCGGAATGGCAAAGTCTGGGCCTGCCGCCGATTCGCATCGCGCTCAATGTTTCCCCGCTGCAGTTCATGCGTTCCGATTTTTCCCTCCAGGTCCGGGCAGTACTCGCCGCTTTTCAGATGGACCCCGGGCTGATCGAAATCGAAATGACTGAATCCACTGTAATGAGTAAATTCGACGAGATCGCCAGGCAGATGCTCGACTTGTCCGAGCTGGGCGTGCAATTCTCCGTTGACGATTTCGGAACCGGCTATTCCTCCCTGCGGCATCTGCATCAGCTTCCTGTCAAAACGCTCAAGATCGATCGCTCCTTTATCGAGCGAATTGGCGATCCCAACGGCACCTATGCCATCGTGCAGGCCATTCTGTCCCTGGCCCACAGCCTGGATATGCGGGTTGTCGCCGAGGGCGTCGAACGCGAAGATCAGGTGGAGATTCTTCGCGAACTAAAATGCGACATCATCCAGGGTTTCCTGTGGGGCCGTCCGCAGCCGGCGCGTTTCATCCCAGGCCTCATCGCTTCCGGAACTGCGCATGTATCTCCACAACCAACCGTGGGTGACCGTTCGAGAGCAGGGGACTAGCAGGGACCAGGTCGTCGTCCCGACCGAAGCGAAGCGAAACGGGGGGACCTGCTTCACGTCATCTCAGTCTGCGATTGCTTCTCGCTAATCCCCAATCGCTAGAATCGCTAATCGATAATCCCCGCTTTCCGATCGGCTATAATCCGCAAGGTCGCCTCGAATGACTTCCCGCTCATTCGAAACCGGATTTGGGTCGTTGAATCCCCGGAGGATTGGCACTTGAAGGTCACGCCATTTTTCGCTCGCCCTGCAGTTCTTGCCTCTCTGGCTGTTCTGTTCTTTACCGGAGTCCTTCGCGCCCAATCCCCGGAGGACATTGCCAAAACGCTGCCCCCGGATGCCCAGAAAGTGATTGCGCGTCTCGGCGGGTTGAGAAATTTGCCGTCGGGCGACTGGCGCTTCCACGAAGGCGACATTGCGCATGGCGAAAGTCCCTCCCTCGACGACTCCTCTTGGACTGTTGTGAAACCCGGCACGGAAGGACCGACCGCTGCGGCCTGGTACCGGCAATGGATCGAAGTGCCGAAAACTCTCGCCGGATACGACCTTACCGGAGCGCGCATCTGGTTTCAATTCGAGGCCACTGCCAATGGCCCCATGCCCGAAATCATCTATTTCAATGGTCGCCGCGTCGCACTCGGAGACGACCTCGAACCCATCGTGCTCTTTGACAATGCTAAGCCCGGAGACCGCGTGTTGGTGGCGGTGAAGTTGCTCACCACCGTCGACAAAAAGACCTTCCGCGGCTCGCCCATGAAGATCGATTTCTCGGAAAACCGTCCTAACCCCGAAAACGAACGCAAGGAATTCCTGTCTGCGACACTGCTCGTGCCCAGTCTGTCAAAGAACCCGTCTGCGGACCAGGCCACGCTGGTAAAAGCCATCACCTCGATTGACCTGAGCGCCCTCGACGCAGGAGACCAGAGTAAGTTCGACGCCTCGCTGAGGGAGGCACAATCCACCCTCGAAGCGCTTAGGCCCCTGCTGCGGCAGGCGACGCTGCACCTCACCGGCAACTCGCACATCGACGCCGCCTGGCTCTGGCCCTGGACGGAGACCGTAGACGTCGTCAAGCGCACCTTCTCGACCGCTCTGCAGTTGATGAATGAGTACCCCGACTACACCTTCACGCAGTCCGCCGCACAGTACAACGCGTGGATGGCCGAAAAATATCCGGAGATCAACGAGCAGATCAAGCAGCGCATCAAGGAAGGCCGCTGGGAAATCGTCGGCGGCATGTGGGTCGAGCCTGACCTTAATATGCCCGACGGCGAATCGACCGCTCGTTCGCTGCTGGTGGGCAAGCGCTGGTACCAGAAAGAGTACGGCGTCGATGTGCGCATCGGCTGGAACCCGGACTCCTTCGGATACAACTGGCAGTTGCCGCAAATCTACAAAAAATCCGGCGTCGACTACTTCGTCACGCAGAAGATGACCTGGAACGATACCAACAAGCTTCCCGACTACTTCAAGCTCTTCTGGTGGGAATCGCCCGACGGCAGCAAGGTCCTCACATACTTCCCGCACGACTACGCCAACAATAATCTTGATCCCGTGCGCCTCTCCGCCGACCTCGCTCAGGCGCGCAAACTCGCCCCCGGCATGACCGAGATGATGGACCTCTACGGTATCGGCGACCACGGCGGCGGTCCTACCCGCGCCATCCTCGACGAAGGAGTTCACTGGGCAGCGGGCGACAAAGTCGTCCCGAAAATGCAGTTCGGCACCGCCCAGAGTTATTTCTCTTCCATCGAAAAGCAGCTCTCACCGTCCTCTCCCGAATGGGACTACAAGAGCATCGCTGCCGGCTATCACCCTCCCGAGGCGCCTGCGGGACAGATTGCCATTCCCACCTGGAAAAGCGAGATGTATTTCGAATACCACCGCGGCGTAATGACCACGCAGGCGAATCACAAGCGCAACATGCGCGAGAGCTCGGAGTGGGCGCTCAACGCTGAGAAGTACGCATCGCTCGCCTGGCTCGACGGCAAAAAGTATCCCGGCGACGAATTGACTGAAGCCTGGAAGAAGATCACCTTCAACCAGTTCCACGACCTCGCCGCCGGCTCCGGCATCGGGGTCATCTATAAGGACGCGCAGCGCGACTACGATCAGGTGCGCTGGGCGACGAACGAAATTTCAGCCACCGCGATGAAGACCGTCGCGTCGCGGATCAATACCAGCGCCGCCCAGGGAGTTCCTGTGCTGGTCTTCAACCCGCTGGCGTGGCAGCGTTCCGGACTGGTCACTGTCAGCGTGCAGATGCCCGACGCAGCAGAGAGCGTCTCGATACTGGACACCGAGAATCATGTGCTGCCTTCGCAGGTGCTGTCGAGCAACGCGACAACCCACACTTTCAAACTGCTCATCGCAGCGCAAAGGGTGCCGTCGCTGGGCTATGAAGTGCTGCACGTTGTTCCTGGCAAGCACGCCTTCGCAAGCGACCTCAAGGCCGCAGGCCTTACTCTCGAAAATGCTTCCCTGCGTGTCACTTTAGATAAGACGACCGGCTGCATCACCAGTCTCTACGACAAGAAGAACAGCTTCGAATCTCTCGCGTCGGGCGCCTGCGGTAATGAATTGCAGCTCTTCCGCGACACGCCCAAGGACTACGACGCCTGGAACATCGACCCCGGCACTCTCGACCAGCCTCCGGCTAAACCCGCAGCCGATTCCGTCGAGCTCGTGGAAAATGGACCGTTGACCGCTTCCATCCGCGTCACCCGCCACACGCAGAATTCGAAGTTCGTGCAGGAGATTGTCCTCCACGCCAATTCCGATCAGGTCGACGTCGTGAACGACATCGATTGGCATGAGACGCATGAGCTGTTGAAGGCAGCATTCCCGTTGGCGGCCTCGGGCCCGATGGCCACCTACGAAATCCCCTATGGCACCATCGACCGGCCGACCACGCGCAACAATAGCTGGGAGAAGGCCCAATTTGAGGTTCCCGCACTCCGCTGGGCCGATCTTGGCGACGGACAGCACGGTTTGAGCCTCATCAACGAATCCAAGTATGGATATGACGCGCGCGGCAATGTGCTGCGCCTCTCCTTGCTGCGGTCGCCCGTGTGGCCCGATCCTGATGCCGACCGTGGCCCTCAGCATTTCAGCTTCGCGCTCTATCCGCATTCGGGAGACTGGAAACAGGCATTGGCGGTCCGTCACGGTTACGAATTCAACTACCATCTCGACGCCATGCAGGTCGGATCGCACACCGGAGTCATGCCCGCGCGCCACTCGTTTGTCTCGGTGTCGCCCGAGAATGTTGTTCTCACGGCCATGAAGAAGGCAGAGGACAGCGATGGCCTCGTCTTCCACCTCTATGAATGGGCAGGAAAGGCTGGCACGATCGAAATCTCACCGCCCCCTGGGGCAACTGGAGCGACGAAGACGAATCTGTTGGAGCAGCCACAGGGCGCGGCACTGCCGGTCGCAGGCGGTAAGATCGCCCTGCCTGTCACTCCGTATGAAATCGTCGCAGTCAGAGTGGATTATTCGCCGCAGAAGCCAAAATAGAGCCAGGGCGTGCGCGAGTGGACGATGTAGGAGCCCCCTCCTTCACCGCTTGCGCATACCTTGGCAGGGACCTCATCTGTAAGAGTCACCGGAACATGTTTGACCGAAGCTGTTGCCATTCGCTAAACTCAATGTAGATCGCAAGTTGCTTTGGAAGGTCACCGTTCGCAACGCCTCACCCGCCGCCCTTTATAAGTGTGTTGGAGATGCATACTTGGTTTTTAGTCCTACCGCAAGTTCAGCCATTCGTCTTCCTAAAGTCTCTGCAAGAGTCGTCGTAGCTTCCGTTTGGGAGTGAAGTTTTCAGCTGATGAAGATGAAAACGTTCGTACCCAGGATATCTACAAGCTTGAAGTGTCTATGCATGTACAAAAGGGTGCATAACCGTCGAACGCCACATAGCTAATGTCATTATTGCGAGTCAAGGCGCTGATTTCTGAGGCGCAGGCGTTTTGGGCAGGTACGGTAGCCGGCTCTTGGGGCTGTGCCGTCGGGCGGCAGAAGTGACGGCGGTGAAAGATAAGCTTCAGACAGGTCGAAGTCTTGACAATTCTGTCCGGAGATTTGCGAGGCTTCTCCTACCCGATTCCGATATCGGTGGGACACGGATGGGCCGGGTTCGGTCGATTATAAGGAGCGCATAGGGATGCAAGGGTGGGCAGTTCCTCCCCAGGGACCACAACAAGGCGCAGGGAGCGGTGCAGGCCCCGCTCCGGAACAATCCGTTCTCACGCCAGGCGATTTTCGCAAGCTTCTCATTAAGCGTAAGTGGGTAATCGTCGCCTGTCTGGTCATAGGCCTGGCGTACGCGATTTACTACATTGCGACGACAGTGCCTCAATACGAAGCAATCGCCCGCATTCACATCGACCTGAGCCGGTCGACGAATATCGGCATCGAAGATCTGATCGAGCAGAAACTCGGTGGCGGCGAAGACAGCTCTGAGAAACTCCAGACCGAAATCCGTATCATGCAGAGCGAGTCTGTGGTTATGGAAGTGGTTAACACGCTGGATCTCTATCACAAGCGTCCATTTTCAGGATTATTCAGCAGGCAGCCCTACAATGGCCAACTGACGCCAGTCCAGCGCTTTGAGATTATTCGCATGTTTCAGGGTGCAACCAAGGTCATGGTTTTGCCCAACACTGAAGTTGTGGAAGTGCATTTCCAGAATCAAGATCCCGTGGTGGCGATGAACGTCGCCAACCAGATTGTCGATTCCTATCTGAACCGCGATCTGCGCTCGAGATTCGAAGGCACCACCAGGGTTTCAAACTGGCTTACCGGTCGGTTGAACGATGTAAAGAAGCAGGTCGAGGATTCGCAGAAGTCTCTGACGGATTATCAACGCCAGAACAATCTGCTTACCCTCGATGCTGAAGGTGGGAATCTGCTCACCGACAGCTTGCGTACCGTGAACCAGCAGCTTGCTGAGGCCGAAGCGGATCGTATCGTGAAAGAGGCGCGCTATAAGATGGCGCAGACTCGCAATCCTGATTTGCTCATCTCAGTTGCGCCGGGCACTGTGCTCGGGGCCCTCCGCGAGCAGCAAGCCGATCTCATGGTGCAGGCAGCGCAATTGAAAGCGAAGTTCGGTCCGGATTATCCAAAGGTCCGTGAACTCGATAAACAACTGGCAAGCGTGCAGAGTGACATCGACTCGGAGATCAATAATCTTACCAAGCGGTTTGCTGAAGAATATAACGCTGCCGTCAAGACGGAAGCTCTCTTGCAGGAACGCCTGAATACGACCAAGCAGGAGGCCTACAAGGAGAATGAATCTGCCGCCCAGTTCGACATCCTGAAGCATGGCGCCGAATCGGCGTCTGAGCTCTATGACGGGTTGCAGATGAAGCTTAAGGAGGCTGGCATCACTGCCGGCCTGAACTCGAACAACGTCGATATCATCGACCGCGCGAGTATTCCGCCTTTTCCAATTCTGCCCAGGAAGCGATCCGCTCTTATCTTCGGATTTCTGGGCGGACTGATTGGCGGCATTGCTTTGGCCTTCTTCTTCGAGAGCCTGGACGACACGATTCGCACCTCGGATGATGCCGAGGCCGTATCTCAACTGCCTACTCTTGCTGTCATTCCGCACTTCGTCATCGCCGGGCGTAAGAGTTCTTCCGCCACTACTCCCGCCGGCAAGGCTGAACAGCAGCGGCTGCTGAAGGTGTCCCCAGATCTGGTTTCCTACGTCGATCCACAGTCGATCGCGGCTGAAGGCTTTCGTACTTTACGTTCGTCGATTCTGCTTTCAGCTGTGGATCATGAGCCAAAACTGTTGTTGATTACCAGCAGCTTCGCCGCAGAGGGCAAATCTACCTGCGCGGCCAACCTGGCCATTTCCTTTGCCAAGCGATCGGCACGCGTTCTCCTGGTTGACACCGACCTGCGCAAAGGGACTCTGCACATGAAATTCCGGCTCTCCAATCGTGCCGGCCTGTCAACGCTTCTTGCGCGGGAATCAGGCGCTGAAGCCTACGAGCACCCTCTACCCGAGCTGCCGAACCTCGCTGTGCTCTCTCGCGGCCCCATTGCGCCGAACCCCGGTGAGATGCTCGCTTCGCGCGCCATGGAGGAGCTGATGACGCAGTGGCGTTCCGAGTATGAGCACATTATCCTGGATTCCTCGCCGATCCTCGCGGTGGCCGATACGCTTAGCCTCGCACCCCAGGTCGATGCCACATTCATCCTGGTGCGTTCGGGCGTAACGCGCAAAAGGGCCCTGATTCGGGTCCGCGAACAACTCCGCCGGGCCAGTGCCCGGGTGCTGGGCACAGTCATCAATGATGTGGATCTGCGTATGGAGAATTACTACACCTATTCCAAGCGCTACGATTACGGCTATAAGAGCAATTACGGAGCCGGGTATGGAGTCACCGATGACGAGAAATAGACTGCTTTCCCGGATATCCTGGCAATCTCTGGTCTTCTTTCTATGTTTTGGTATGGCCATCACCGGATGGGGCCAGACTGCTGCTGATACCGTGCCGAGCGACCCGGTACAAGCCCAGAGTGCGCCCGGAGCGGAAATGGATCGAGCGCCAAAGATCGCAATCGGCCCTGGCGATCAGATCGACATTGAGGTCTTTGATACCCCCGAGCTCTCCGGCCCGGCGCGCGTGAGCCAGACGGGCGAAGTCAATCTCGTCGTACTCGGTAGCATTCAGGTCGCTGGCCTCACCCCGAATCAGGCGGCGCTGAAGATCGAGTCGGAATTGAAATCCCGAGGTATTCTGGTTGATCCACACGTTACTGTGTCGATCGGCGAATATGCCTCGCAGGGAGCCACGATGAGCGGCGAGGTACATACTCCCGGCGTCTATCCAACTCTGGGAAGCCGCAGGCTACTGGAGATGATTGCCTTGGCTGGCGGCGTCACAATGACGGCGGGGAGGACTGCCACGATCATCCATCATGACGATCCACAACACCCTCGCGATATCGCACTTGTACCCAACAATCATTTACTGGGCGCCCAGGAGAATCCGGTGATTCTGCCCGGTGATACCGTGGTGATCGACAGAGCCGGCATCATCTACATCCTTGGCGATGTGGGCAAGGCGGGAGGTTATCTCATTGACAACAATGAGCGCCTCTCCCTCATTCAAGCCCTCACGCTGGCCGGTGGATGGACCAGGACTTCAGCCCAGAGCAAAGTGATACTGATTCGCCAAGTTCCCGAGGGCAGGGAAGAAATCAAGCTAGATCTCGCCCACATGATCCGCGGAAAACAGGCGGACATCAAGGTCAGCAATGGAGATATACTCTTCATTCCGTCCAGCCTGGGCAAGATCTTTGCTTATCAGGGTATTGGCGCCGTCGTTACTGGTGCGGAGCAAGCGGTAGTCTACGGAGCCATATACAAGTAATAGACCTAATATTGTCCAATAACCCGCCGGCATTCCAGCGAGTCGGCATGCATAAAGGAACATGGGTTGAATGCGATCAGAATCGCGTCGCCGGTAATGCAGTCCGGCTTGTTTTCGTCGCCATCGCGTTTGCTGGGCGAGGACTATGCGCCTCCTCGCTCGGTCTACCTTACCAATATCCCCGCGATACTTGTGCTCACCGGCCTGGTTACATGGATCGCCAGCGATGAAATAGCCATGGTGGTGGCGGCGGCAGTGGGAGGCCTCACCGCCTGCTATCTGTTCTGGGATTGGCTGTTTCGCGAGGGGCCAACCCGCTTTTCTACAGTCCTTGCCATGACCCTTCTGCTCGGCTATGGGCTGGGAGCCGTGAATACGTGGCTTACGCTCCCCCGGGGCGACCTGCCTCTTCCCGCATTCCTGGGCCTTGACGAAGGCGTTCTCGCTCGGGGCATGGCGGCCGTGCTGCTATCGGCAGCGGTGCTCTGTTTCCTTGGTGAATTGTATGAGCGTCCGCTTTTTGGCCGGGAATTTCGCATTCCCCTCGATCAACACACCTACAGCCTGATTTATCTCGGAACTCTGGCAACTGCGGCTGGATTCTTCACGCACTCTCTGGGTAGTGGAGGAGGGCAGAGTGTCAATGGAGAGCAAAGCGTTGCTTCAGCGCTTCTGGCATGGCTTTTTTCTCCACTCGCGGCTCTTGCTGTAGCTGTATTTCTTGCCAGCGGGAAGGGTGTGTCGAAGCTGCTCACGGGAATTTGCACGCTGATTTTGTGTGTGCTTCTGATGGTTGTGGGCAGGCGAACGGTCGTCTATACGGCCATGGAAATCCTTTTTGCACTGCGGCTTACTGGATATCGCGTGAAGGGAACGATTCTCAAAAAAGCTCTGATGTTTGCAGCCTTAACAGGTTTCGTAGCACTTGGGGTAACCGTCGTCATGCTGCTTCGCGTTGCTGGCGGACAGACTAAAGCCGGTTACCTAGCCCCGCTCTCTCAGAAGATTGAGATTGCCATGACCTGGGTAGAGGATGGAACCGCGTTCAAACGGGCAACCGAAGCGAATCAGAGCAACGTACAAAAACGGACATTCGTCCTCGGATTTTTTGCCGACGTGCTCGAGGGAAGTTCGCGAAGCACCCCTGCTCTGGGAGCGGACCTCCTTGGATTGGCATCAATGGCGGTTCCAAGAGTCCTATACCCGGACAAGGTTGGCTTTGGTGAAGAGGGTCTCGTCGACGAGACATTCGGCCTTACTTACGGAGACGCTGCAAACTCAATTCTCACTGGGGGCGCCACGGATTTCGGCCTTCTCGGGGTTATCGGATACCCCCTCTTTGCTGTCTGGCTCATGCGATTTTCGATTGAAATCCTCGCTAGGTTCCTGAGTCCCCTTCCAGTTTCGATCATTGTATTGGGCGCGGTCTTCATGCTTATGCAGACTGAAACCACGATTACCGTTTACTTCCTCACAATTCGCAACCAGATCATTTTTGCGATTATCCTGTCCATCTTCTCCCGGTTGCCGATCATTCGCTTGCGAAGTTAGAGAGCATTTCTCTGATAGCTGTGTACTAGCACCGATGGCCCTCAAGCCGCCATTTCCTTAAGACAGGGCCACTCGGCCCGGTATAGATCGCTTGCCGCTTCCGGTCCGAGCTCGAGCCTTTCTCTCGCATGACGCGGACGCCAAGCATCTATGCGGCGCGGCGCTGTGCGCAAACCGTCATGGACCGCTGGATGCACGCCAAGAATGAACAATAACGCGCGCGGTCTCCATGTCGGACTCGCGTTAGTTTTTTGTATATCAATGAATGCAGGACAAGCTCCCAAATAGGAAGCCTCCGTTACAGTCTCTATTTGTGGCAGATACCTTTCACCAATCGTGACTGGCATTCGGTGTGGGCCACATTTCCATTCAACATTGGGGCGGACGCTGGTTTGTGCGTGTGCTTCCTATTACTTGATTGAGCAACCTGTGCCACGCATGAGAGACAGGGCAAGGGCGCCCAAAAAGGTGGGGAGGTGGACTCTACATCCCCCGAAAGAACTCTTCCCAGCGTAATTCCCAACGCCTTGACGATCCCCCGAAACTGCCGTGAAGACAAGGAAAGAATCGATCATTCGAATGGATCCGTAGGACATTGAATGCCACGATTGGAGCATGAGGGCATGGATTTCAAATTAAGACGCTGCCGAGAAATGCCTTAGCAGCTCCTCGTTTTGCAGCGTCACGATACAATCAAATCATGTGTACACGAGTTGCCCCTGCTGCGTGGATCATTGCCAGCCTCGCCTTGGGCGGTGCCGGTATCGCCGCCTGTCAGTCTGCGAATTCCTCGGATACATCAACCGGCGCAAATGCCACTTCGATGTCAGGTTCCGGTGGCTCAGGATCGGGAAGTTCCTCCTCTTCCGTTAGTAGTGCCTCGGTCTCCGACGCAACGGGGTCTGCCCTGGGAAATGTCTCAGTTAGCGCCGCTGTTTCAGGGGTTTCGGCAGGTGCTTTTTCTAGCGGTAGCGGCTCTGGCAAGGCGAAGGGAGGCAACTCATCGTCGTCGAGCGCCCCTGCTTCCTCCTTCGGTGTCTCTTCCGCGGGCTGGGGTGTTGGATCGTCCATCTCTGGAACGTCTGGCTCTCACCCTGGGCGGCCAACAGGATCTGCAACAGGATCTAATGTCGCCCACGCCAGCGACCGCCAGTCTGGGAAGACGTCCTCGAAGGGTTCCGCTGAGTCGCTCTCTGGAAAAGGCGCTGTCACCCCCTCATCTGCTTCGCGTTCAGCTGTCGCTTCCAGCCCGGTCGGGCACCAGCTGGGGGGGCAGAATGCCTTGGCGGGAATGTCTGCTGGACAACTGGCGCGCTCATCGAAGCAGAGTCAGGACGAGTCTACGCAATCGGGTGGGGGAGAATCTGGCGGAGGCGGGTCCTATACAACCGACTTTCCCGACAGCACCAAGGGCACCGCTCTGCTGAGTCCGCCGGATCCTGCTCTCAAGCCGCTATTCGCCTTTGATTCGGCGCTGAACTACGAGTTCTCCGACTGGAGCGAGCGCGAGTCTCTCTTGCCGACCCTCCATGTGAAAAGCATATCTTCCGGCACGAAGGAAAAACAGGATGTATATGAGCGCATCGAGGAGCGACTCCACGCTTATCGAACCGAAGCTGAAAAAAGAAGTAGAAACGGCATGGAACAGGGCAAGGGCAAGGGCATGGAGCAGGGTAAGAAAGGCACCCGCCGTGAATCAGAAAACCCATTCTCTAAGGAAACAACCGAGACCGACGGGCTTTCGAAAAGGTCAATGTCGAACTTTTAGTAGAGCGCTCCCGTCGAGAAATTACCCTGCAAATATGCAGGCTGCCCATTCACTGGGACCGGTGAACGTGAACGCTCGCATCGCAGCGGGCCTTCACGCCTTGCAGAACGGTCGCCTAAGCCCGTTCAATCACCAGCGACTTGATAACTACTGCTTGGACCGGCTTATCCTGTGAGCCTCGCTTCACGCGGGAGATCTTTTCCACGATATCCTGCCCTTCAGCCACCTCACCGAAGATAGTGTGCTTGCCGGTGAGCCAATCCGTCGGGGCCACAGTAATGAAGAACTGCGACCCATTCGTATTCGGACCGGCATTGGCCATGGCCAGCTTGCCAGGGACATCAAACTTGTGCGGCGAGCCCTGGGTCTCGTCCTCGAAGCGGTATCCAGGTCCTCCCATGCCGTTTCCAGCCGGGTCTCCCCCCTGAATCATGAAATCGGGAATCACACGGTGAAAAATCGTTCCGTCGTAGAGCTTCTCGGAGCTCTTTTTCTTCGTGAGGGGATGCGTCCACTCGCGCGCGCCTTCGGCAAGTTCAATAAAATTGGCAACCGTCTTCGGAGCTTCTGTTGCAAACAGGCGGCAGACAATCTGCCCATCACTGGTATTGAAGACGGCATAGGTTCCGGGTTGACGTGGCATGATCACTCCTTGGGATGATGGAACTACTGTGGTTTTGCTGCCGTGGTGGCGGCAGGCGAGGCAGAGGAAGCGGCGGGCGCCGAAGACGCTGCCGCAGGCGGCATCGGCTGACCCTCTTGCACGATGGTGACCTTCTTCAGGATCACCGCGTCGAGCGGTTTGTCGTTCCCGTTTCGTTCAACCCGCGCAATCGATTTCACGACCAGCACACCGGATTCGTCGCACTGTCCGAAGATGTTGTACTTCTGGTTCAGATCCTCATCGGGTGCCTCCGTGATGAAGAACTGCGAGCCATTCGTATTTGGTCCGGAGTTGGCCATGGCCAGTCGGCCCGGCACATCGAAGTTCAGGTTTGGTGTGAACTCGTCCTTGAAGTAATACCCTGGATCGCCCATCCCCGAGCCCAACGGGTCTCCGCCCTGGATCATGAACCCCGGGATTACCCGATGAAAGGTAGTTCCGTTATACAGCGGCTTGCCATGCATCTTCTGCTTGGTATCGGGATTGGTCCAGTCTTTGGTGCCCTCCGCTAGACCGATAAAGTTGGCTACAGTCTCGGGAGCTTCCGTCGAAAATAATTTGCAGGTAATGCGTCCCATCGAGGTGTCGAAAACCGCCGTTGGCCCTTTGGGCTGCGGACCCAACTGTGCCTGTGTCCCCGGCGAGTCAGGCAGATCCTGACTTGACTGAGGGCTCGACTGCTGGCTCGACGTCGAAGGAGTCGCAGGAGTGGACTGCTGCGCAAAAACTGTGCCGATGAGACCGAACCAAAAGAGCAAAATAAGAGCGATATGAGCCGATGTTTTCATACAAATTCCCAAGAGGACAGACTACAGCATGGCTTGGCGGGAAGGAAACTCACCGCCCCGCAACGGTAGTTGAAGGCGCCGCAATCAGCTCCCACCTGCGAACAATCACCGGCATCACCGCAAGAACCAGAAGCTGCGCGAGGATGGCTCCGGCCAGATCGATTCCCACGTCAACCGGCGAACTTGTCCGGCTGGGCAAAAAGCTCTGGTGATACTCATCCCCGCAGGCCACCAGCAGCGTTGACGCTACGGCCAGCAGCGCAGCGCCCCGCCACATCGAGCGAACCCCGCCCGCAGCCACTCTGAGAGACGTTCTCCAGCCGTGGAAAAAACACACGCTGACCATCCCATAGCCTGCTAAGTGACCCATCTTGCGAATCAGATGGTGTATTTCAGCCCAACGGGAGGCGCTGATCGGGCCGAAGAGATGCACCCAGAGAGGCAGAAGCCAATGGCTGGTGTTATCCGCCGACATGGTGGCGGTCGACTCCCCTGCGATCATCGCCAGCGCCAGCGCAGCCGGCACCCAATCCAAAATCCTTCTCCACGTTGTCCGGTCGCTGTAATCCACACTTGTAATTATAGTTGGCATCTAAGACGTACCATACTACCTCTTGTTGTAAGATCGGTGCGCGCAGCAGACGGGCTCTGCACAGCCCGCTTTCTCAGGAAAGCCACACGAAGCGCAGGAAGCACGCATGCCACAGGGAGCACAGCTCCAACAGCAGAGAGAAGGGCAGCGAGCTACGTGCTGACTGCTGCTGAGTATCCTGCTGTTCGTCTCAATCCCCGCCATCGCGCAAAGCGCAGCCGGCGACCCGCTGCCTTCCTGGAATGACGGAGCGTCGAAACAGGCAATTCTGGACTTTGTGGCTCGGGTGACGAAGGTCAGTGGCCCCGACTTCGGGAGCGAAGATCAGCGTATAGCGACGATTGACAACGATGGCACGCTCTGGACAGAGCAGCCCATGTATACCGAGTTCGTCTTACCTTTGATCGTTTTGCCGCGCTTGCCCCGAGACATCCTGAATGGCAGACGCAACAGCCCTACGCCGCAGTTTTACATCACGACATGAAGGCTCTGGCGGCCAGCGGTGATCACGGTCTGTTTGAACTAGTCCTGGCCACGCATGGCGGAATGACAACCGAGCAATTTACGAAACTCGTTAGCGACCGGATGAGTCAGGCCCGGCAGCCGAGGTTCCACCGTCCCCACACCGAGTGTGTCTATCAACCCGTGCTGGAACTGCTCTCCTACCTCCGCGCCAATGGATTTAAGACCTATATCGTCTGGAGGCGAAGTGGAATTCATGCGCCCATGGACAGAGAAGGTATACGGCGTTCCCCCCGAGCAGGTGATCGGAACGACGATCAAGACGGAATTTCAGATGCAAAACGGTTCGCCCGTCCTTGAGCGTCTGCCACAGCTGGACTATGTCGACGATGGCCCCGGCAAACCTGCGAACATCGGCAAGATCATTGGCAGGCGCCCGATTCTCGCCTTTGGTAATTCCGATGGCGATCAGCAGATGCCTGAATAGACAGCTGCCGGCGCCGGACCACG
>Ga0210386_10000197_pt1 | contig 53361 bp, 37 predicted proteins | sample IncBWH32OmetaG_FD_160091 | JGI IMG/M metagenome (GOLD analysis project Ga0210386, IMG submission 160091) | Forest soil microbial communities from Barre Woods Harvard Forest LTER site, Petersham, Massachusetts, United States - Inc-BW-H-32-O ...
GGCTGACCTTGCCAAACGGTAAGAAACCCAGCTGAAGAATAATAAAACACCTCTGAACCCCGCGCCAGATCAGGGGTTTCCGCAAGCAGCCAGTTTTGCATGGTTGGCCGGTTATCTCCGCCAATGCGCTCAGTGAGACGCGGTCAGTCCTTACTCGGGTTCCGAGGGTGATCGGCACACGGGAAGTGATTTTGACCACCACGTCCCGGGATGCAGGCCGGCAAAAATGATGGCCCCGGACCTCTTTGAGGGAGAGCCGGGGCCACGTTGCAGGGCGGAGCAACTTCACGACGAGCCATCGCACGAGCGCCATACCAAAGGCAAATGCGAATCCGTATCCAAAGCTCTCAATTTGCGTCGGATGTTTGCCGTATCGGCGGAGAGCAGCTCCTATTCGTGACATCACGAGTCCAGTGAGGACGGGGTTCACCAACAAACTGATTCCATGGATTCGAGATGGATGAATAAGCGGATGCGGAAAAAGAAAGACGCTGACACCGCCCCTCGCCATGCCCAGCATTACATACCCAAGCGCGGCGAGCACTGGGTTAATCTCCCGCGAAACAACAAACACTTCTCGGGTTGCAGCAGTAGCAGGGAAAATGTCGCCTCTCCCGCTAACTCGATTAGGAATTCGAGGAGTGCTTCGGCCAGTAAGAGAAGCAGATTGAAGACGAACTCGTCCATAAAGGGATCGTGACGCCGCCGCTCGCGTCTGTGATCTGGTTACGTGAGACAAGGTTGAGAGGTTCCGCGGATCTACCCGGAAAATGATGGCCCCGGCAGAGCCGGGGCCACGTTGCAAGCAGCCTGTAAGCCGAATTCTGTCGAGGACGGCCATTCCTCTAGGCGATGCATCGCTGCAACGCTCCAGCGACCTACCCGGAGGTTTCCGCCGCGCTTGAGCTTGCGCTCAGCCACGTAACCCGCGTTGGCGCGCCGGGCCGGCACGCATTCGCAGCCGATCGGGCCGGGCCGCGAATTTCCTCCCTATTTGGTCTTGCTCCGTGTGGGGTTTACCCTGCCCCCGTCGTTACCGCCGGGGCGGTGCGCTCTTACCGCACCTTTTCACCCTTACCCACGCCTCTTGCGAGACACAGGCGGTATCTTCTCTGTGGCACTAGCCGTCTCGCGGCCTTGACGCCGCGATCCCGGACGTTATCCGGCACACTGCCCTGCGGAGTTCGGACTTTCCTCTCCCAAAGGCGCTGACGCGCCTCCGGCAGCGGCCGCCCGGCCTGCCTGCATGGTATGAGGATACCAGCTAAGGTCCGGATGGCTAAGGAGACTAGGAGCGGGTGGCTGAAGTCGGGGTAGCTAAGAAGCGAGTAGCTAAGAAACGGTCAGGGATTCAGCGGTCTGGGATAAGACGGCCAGAAAAGGCACCTCCGGCAAATTGCGTCCCACCCTTTTGCAAACTGCGCGAAAGGATGGGGCGCCCAGAATCCTGTACTGATCTCCACCTTAAGGTGGGGCATTCGGTTTGTTTAATTGAACAAGCAGGAGATCGATGAACGGTGCCTGGCTCTTCAGGATTCGCTGACGCGCTTCACCTAATCCGAACCAGACACCGCGGTCCACTTCGGGGATCTCGATCTGGCGGCCTGAACGCGGAGGCCATTCGATCCGGCAGAGGTTGCTCCGGAGCTGGGCGGGGTCGCAGTCTCCTTCGACCGCCCAGACAGAGACGAGCTTGCCTCCCGCCTGCCGGATTGTGCCCAAGTCGAGGAAGTCGCCTGTGACTTCGAAGCCCGTCTCCTCGGTGAACTCACGGCGAGCGGCTTCGAGCGGGTTCTCGTCCTCGGGGTATTCGCCCTTGGGAATCGACCACGCTCCCAGGTCCTTTTTTGCCCAGAACGGACCGCCGGGATGCACCAGGAAAACCTCCATGTTCTGGTCCCGCGGGCGATAGATCAACAGCCCGGCGCTGCGTTTTGGCATGGCTTATGCCTCCACTCGAAGTAATATTCTCCCAGCATGCCTGATCTGGCCGCATCGTCGCCGAAAATCGCTACGGGACCAGCGTCGGAACCAGTCCCTGAGATCACGCTGCATGGGGCGGTGCTGGTGCTGCTGCAGTTCGATGTGTGCGAGGCGATCCGGCTGGACCGGCTGCGCGAGCTGCTGCGCGCGAGCAAGATGGAGCAGCCGGCGCTGAAGCATCCGGGAGCGGTGCGCTACCAGCGGCCCCCCGTGGTCGAGTCCCTCGGGACGTTGACGCTCGAGAGCGGGGAACAGCTCCTGGGCGAGGTCAAGTACTACGATTACGGCGTGCTCAGCGTGGTCTTCGAGCTGGCTTTTGAGGGCGGCTGGGAGAAGCTGACCGCGCTGGCCAGCCGCTGGGTGTGGGACGTGGACTTCGCGGCCCAGGCGGCGGAGATGGTGCGCCGCAAGCTGGAGGTCGCGGCTGCAGCGCTGGTGAAGCCGTACACCAAGGAGTGGCTGAGCGAGGACTACTTGATCTTTCACATCCGCGAGATTGACGGCTCGTCCTCGATGTCGGATCTGATTCAAACGCAGGGCGCGCATATTGCGCAGGTAGTACGCGGAGACACCGGGTATCTGGCGGAGAGCGAGCGCAACGAGGTGCTGCAGTCGCGGATTTCCTACTATGCGAATGATCTCGCGGTGATCGGATGGAACGCGGCGTTCATCTACGACTCGACGGCGGGCGCGGAGACGGCGGTGCAGCTGCTGGAGTATGCCAACTCACAGCTGCTGGAGTTTCGGCACTACGACGATCTGCTGACGGAAGAGCTGGAGCGCGTTTACACGCTGCTCGATGAGGGGACAGGCATCTTTGCGCGGTGGCGACTGGCACGGTCCGCGACCCGGCTGCACACGGTGCTGCTGGATGTCGCCGAGCTGACGGAGCACGCCGATAATGCGATCAAGTTTTTGAGCGACATGTTTTCGGCGCGGCTCTACAAGCTGGCTGCGCAGAAGGTGGGCGTGCCGGACTACAAGGATCTGGTCACACGGAAGGTGCGCAATGCCGAGGAGCTGTATCGCTTTATGGTGGACCAGTTCAACCAGAGCCGGGCGTTCTTTCTGGAGCTGACGGTGGTGATCATTCTGGTGATCGAGCTGGTGTATCTGTTCCGGGGACGGCCTTTTTGAGTGACCGCTGCGATTGTCTGAGTGTAAGGGTTGCGGTTTTCCATCCTTTCGCAAAAAAATGCGCGAAAGGATGGTGCACCCCAGCTCAGATGCCGACTTAAGCATGTGCCAGAGTTGCACACATTCGAATAATCTTCTTTCGTAACCATGCGCGGACGTTTACACTCGTGTCACCCCAACATTCGCTTTACTTAGAGTCGGAAATCTTTTGCCCGTGATGAATCCTGCCGCTGGTGTGCGTTTTGGTCCCTACGAAATAGTCGAGAAGATTGGCTCAGGCGGTATGGGAGAGGTTTACCGGGCCCTGGATACGCGTCTTGACCGCGAAGTCGCGCTGAAGCTGGTCTCTGAAAGCTACCTGAGCGGCGATACGCCGCGGCCGTCCGGCGGAAGTCCGGGCGGGACTCCCATACTGGCCTCCAATGCGCGCTTTCAGAGAGAGGCGCGGGCCGCGTCGGCGCTGAATCACCCGAATATCTGTACCATCCACGACATCGGCGAGCAGGATGGACGGCCCTACCTGGTAATGGAGCTGCTGCATGGCGAGACGCTGAAGCAGTACCTCGCCGGCCACCGGAAGCTGCCTCCTGCGGAGCTATTGAGCTTTGCGCGGGAGGCTGCGAGCGCGCTGGCGGCGGCACATGCTCGCGGGATTATCCATCGCGACATCAAGCCGGCCAACATTTTTGTGGTGCAGCCGAAGGGCGGGCAGCCGCATATCAAGATTCTGGACTTTGGATTGGCGAAGCGGCAGGGCGCGGGGACGATCACGGCGGACTCGCTGGGGGCACCGACGGGAACGGTTCCGGGATCGGCTTTGGGGATGCTCAATGGGGGCCGCACGGAAGGCGGCGAGCTCACGAGTGCGGGATCGACGCTGGGAACGATCGCGTACATGTCTCCGGAGCAGGCCAAGGGACAGCCGCTGGATGCGCGGTCGGATCTGTTTTCGCTCGGCAGCGTGCTTTATGAGGCGGCCACGGGCGCTTCGCCATTTGCAAGGGGATCGACGGCGGAAATCTTCGCGGCATTGCTGATGAAGGATGCGCCGCCGGCAACCAGCATGAATCCGGAGGTGCCGCGGGAGTTCGACCCAATTCTGGCAAAGCTGCTGGCGAAAGACAGAGAAGCGCGATATTCGTCGGCCGCGGAGCTGCTCGCTGATCTGGATAAGCTGGGAGATACAAAGCCGGCTGTGGCTCCGGCGGCAGATTCGGGCACGCTTCGCGCCGTGGCCACTGGAACGGGGGCGACGGGGGACAAGAAAAAGGCCTCGTGGATTCCTATCGCCGCGGTTGTGGCGGTCGTCATCGTGGCGGGTGTCTTTCTTTTGCTGCGGAATCGTGGCACTGGCGGCTCGCAGGCCGGCGGCGCGAAGGCTCCGGTGACGATGGGCGAGAAGGACTCGATCATCCTGGCTGATTTCGTGAACAGCACCGGAAATCCCGTCTTCGACACCACGCTGAAGCAGGCGCTGGCGATTCAGCTCGAACAGTCGCCGACGCTGAACATTGTGAGCCAGCAGCATCTGCGGCAGAGCATGAAGTACCTGGGCAAGTCGTCAGATGACCTGCTGACGCCAGCGATTGCCCGCGAGATCGGCGAGCGGGAGGGCGTGAAGGCGATCCTGACGGGGACGATCGCCTCGCTGGGCAAGGAGTACGTGATCACGCTGACGGCGCAGGCCACGGCGACCGGCGACGATATTGCGAGCGAGCAGACGCAGGCTCCGGATGCGGAGCACGTGCTGGATGCGCTGGACAAGGCGGCGACCGGAATGCGCGCCAAGCTGGGTGAATCGCTCAGCTCAATTCAAAAGCTCGACACGCCGCTGGGCCAGGCCACGACACCTTCGCTCGATGCCTTTCGCGCCTATGCACTGGGTGACGTGGAGCACGAGAAGGGTCTGGATCTGCCGCAGGCCGCCGGTCACTACATGCAGGCTGTGGAACTGGATCCAAACTTCGCCATGGCGTGGGCACGGCTGGGGGTGGTCTACAGTAATGCCGGGCAGACCGGAAAAGCGCTTGAGTATTACACCAAGGCCTTTGAGCTATCGAAGAACGTCAGTGAGCGCGAGCGTCTCTACATTACCGGGCATTACCACCTGAATGTAACCGGCGATATCGGAAAGGTAATCGATACTCTTGAGCTTTCCATACGAACCTATCCGAATGACTTCAACAGCCTGGTGAATATCTCGGTCGCCTACGTGACCATTGGCGATTATGAGAAAGCTACAGAGTATAGCAGGAGGGCTGTGGCCGTCCAGCCGGATGACGTGATCGCGCAGGAGAATCTGGTCCAGGACCTGATCGTGCTGGGTCATCTTCAGGAGGCCCGGGATCAGACGGCGAAGGTGAATCAGCTGAAACTTGGCGACTCCACGGAAGTATTGCAGTGGATCTATATACTCGATGCTCTTGCCGGAGATAAGGCCGGAATGGATCGGATCGAAGCGCAGGTTACCGGGCGGCCGGACTCCTACCTGCTGATCACGGCCAAAGCTACATTCGAGGAGTATGAAGGGAAATATCACGCAGCCGCAGCGACGTGGCAGCAGGTCGCCGATCTGGCTGCATCGCAGAAGGCCAGCGACGAGGAGGCTTCCGCCCTGCTCCTTCTGGTGTCAGGCAGAGGGTTTGCTGACACGTGCCAGGAGTCCGAGAGCCGCATCAAGCGTGCTCTGGCCCTCGACAAGACCAAACCCACGCTGCGCCAGGTGGCATTTACGGCTGCTATCTGCGGGGACAGGAAGACGGCAGAGCCGATCCTGAAGGATCTGGACCAAAGATATCCAGAGGACACGCTGATCCAAGGCATCACCATTCCGGAATCGCACGCGCTCCTGGATCTGGCTGAGCATAAGCCTGCCGATGCTCTGAGTGCACTCGAGAAAGCAAAGGCCTACGATCTGGCTTCTCCGGGAGCTTATCTGCGAGGACTTGCCTACCTGGCGTCCCACGATGCAGCGAACGCGCTGATCGCCTTCCATCAGGCGACGCAGTACCCGGGAGCGGCTTTGGCACTGCAGTATCAGACTTATCCGCAGTCGCAGCTTGGGCTGGCGCGGGCTTATGTCATGGCAAGCGACAAAGTACACGCACGCGAGGCGTATCAGAAGTTCTTCGACCTGTGGAAGAATGCCGATCCGGATCTGCCGCAACTGATTGCGGCGAAGAAAGAGTTCGCTGCGCTCTAGGCGATTCGGTTGTCGAAGCTATCTTCTTCTGATGTGGCTGCCTCGAAGTCGGCGAGCAATTGCAAGAGTAATTGCGGCTCGTAGCTGGAGACGACATGGTCCACATCTTTCGCCTGCCTGCCCGAAACCGGTGAGATGGCAACAATGGGCAGATCGGAGCGGACCGCCTTGAGATCGCGCACCGTCCGTTCAACCTGAGTCGGTGCGGAGTTGACGAACATGCGCTGGCGGAGAGGGACGATCGCGACGCTTTGATCCGAATTCCTCCTTTTAGATGGTTTTTCCTGGGCTCATCGCCAATTAAATTCTGTTCAACAAAATTTGACCTGCCAGCAACACTGACATCCCGGCTAATCAATTACATATGGTTACCGGAGGTAAGTATGAAGAAAGTAATCGCTCTGCTCTCCCTGGCAATCGTCTGCTCAGCCGGCACGGCAATGGCCGCAGACGACGACTGGGATCACGGCCACGACCACGGCAAAATCAAGCGCGTTCTCCTGATCAGCATCGACGGCATGCACGCCGTCGATTTCACAAACTGCGCGAATGGCATCAGCACGGTTAACAGCGGTGAACCCTATTGCCCTGCGCTCGCTACGCTCGGCAAGACGGGGATCAACTACGTCGCCGCTTCCACTTCAAAGCCCTCCGATTCCTTCCCAGGCCTGATCGCGATCGTCACCGGCGGAAGCCCTGCTCTTACCGGCGTTTATTACGACGTCGCCTACTCCCGGAACTTTGACGCTCCGGCGAAAACCACCGGCAATGGCCTGGCGATGGGCCCCTGCACCCCAAACACGACCCCGACCGGCACGACCACCGAGTATGAGGAAGGCATCGATATCGACCAGACCAAGGTGAACGGCGGCGCTCCCGGCGCGGCCCTGACGGACGGCGGCATCAACTCCATCGATCCGAAGAGACTGGTACGCGACCCAAGCAAGGGCTGCGCTCCCGTTTTCCCTTGGGAATTCGTCCGTGCCAACACCATCTTCAGCGTCATCCATCAGGCAGGCGGATTCGCGGCCTGGTCTGACAAGCACCCAGCTTACTCGGCGGTTGCCAGCGGCATCGGCCCCATGGCCCTCGACGACTTCTATGCACCCGAAATCAACTCGACTGTGATCGCTCTTCCAGCCGTTCAGACGCCCACCGGCTTATCCTGCACATCGATCCCCGATCCTGGTTCGGACCTCACTGCCTGGACCAACAGCTTCCAGAATATCGAGTGCTATGACACCCTGAAGGTCAACGCAATCCTGAACGAAATTGATGGTAAAGACCACCTTGGCCTAAAGAAAACCAAGGTGCCCAACATCTTCGGCATGAACTTCCAGGCCGTCAGCGTCGGCCAAAAGCTCGTGGAGAAGAGCAATAATATTACAGGCGGCTACCTCGATGCAGCCGGGACACCAACAGCAGCGCTGCTCGGCGATATCAAGTTCGTCGACGCTTCCATCGGTGCGTTTGTCAATGAGCTCAAGGCCAGGGGTCTGTACGACTCGACCCTGATCGTCATCACGGCCAAACACGGCCAGTCGCCCATCGATCCCAGCCGTTATGTCTCCCAGCTCATTAACGGCTCATCGCCGGCGACCCTGCTCTCCAATGCCGGATTCATTCCCGACTCGGAATCCACCATCGGCAACGGCATCGGACCAACGGAAGACGATGTCTCGCTGCTCTGGCTGAAGAGCTCTTCCGACACACTGGCCGCCGTCAAGATCCTGGAAGATAATCCCGTCCTCATCGGCCTGGGGCAGATCTACTATGGCCCGACGGTCGCGCTCAACTTCAACGACCCAACTGTCGATCCACGCACCCCGGACATCATCGTGACTCCGAATGTCGGCGTCACTTACTCCGGCAGCACCGCGAAGCTGGCGGAGCACGGAGGGTTTGCCCATGACGACACCAATGTCATGCTGCTGATCTCCAATCCCAGCTTCAATCCCAGGACGGTCCTCGCTGGAGTGGGCACCGCCCAGGTGGCGCCCACGATCCTCAAAGCGCTCGACATCGATCCCTCGAAGCTCGATGCCGTTCGTGTTGAGGGAACCCCTGTGCTTCCGGACGTGAACTTCTAGTAGACCGCGGCAATACCAGTCAGCAAATGGCGGACGCTCCGTGAAGGAGCGTCCGTTGTTTTTGCTGGCCCAGCTTAGAAAAAGCAGATCCTTCGACTCCCCTTCGCTGCGCTCAGGGTCGCTCAGGATGACACGACAGCTGTATGAACAATTTGGAGATGCCGCGTCAGCTGGCGGCGACTTCGATGGGATGGCGAAGCCACCCGTAGAGCGGGAACTGCTCGGCGAGTTCGAGAACCTGTCCGCGGATTTGCTTGAGAGTCTCGGGGTTGCTGCGGTGTTCGAGTGCTTCAGCGATCCACCGGGCGATGGTGCGCATCTCGGGCTCTTTCATGCCGCGCGTGGTGAGCGCCGGAGTGCCGATGCGGATGCCGCTGGGGCGGAGCGGCGGATTCGTGTCATACGGGATGGCGTTCTTGTTGACGGTGATAGCAGCCGCTCCCAGTGCGGCTTCGGCCTCGCTGCCCAGGATGCCCTTGGCGAAGACGTCGATAAGCATCAAATGCGTGTCCGTGCCGCCGGAGACGACACGGAAGCTTTCGGACTGGAGGGCATCGGCCAGAACCTTGGCGTTGGCGACGATCTGCTGAGCGTAGAGCATGAAGCCGGGGTCGAGATTTTCTTTGAAGGCCGCAGCCTTGGCGGCGATGATGTGCACGAGCGGGCCGCCCTGCTGGCCGGGGAAGACGCTCTTATCGACGGAGGCGGCGTACTGCTGTTCGCAGAGGATGAGGCCGGCGCGAGGTCCGCGCAGGGTTTTGTGGGTGGTGGTAGTGACAATCTGCGCGTGGGGAACGGGTGAGGGATGCACGCCTCCGGCGACGAGGCCGGCGAAGTGCGCCATGTCGACGATGAGCAGCGCACCGGCCTTGTCGGCGATGGAGCGCATGCGGGGGAAGTCGAAGATGCGGGGATAGGCGCTGCCTCCGCCGATGATCACCTTGGGTTTTTCGCGCAGGGCGATGGCTTCGAGCTCGTCGTAGTCGATGGTTTCCGTGTCCTTGCGGACGGTGTAGGAGACGACCTTGTAGAGTTTGCCGGAGAAGTTGAGCTTGTGGCCGTGGGTCAGATGGCCGCCGTGGGCGAGGTCGAGGCCGAGGATGGTGTCTCCGGGCTGGAGGACGGCCATATAGGCGGCGGCGTTGGCCTGCGAGCCGGAGTGGGGCTGCACGTTGGCGTGCTCGGCGCCGAAGATCTGTTTGGCGCGGTCGCGAGCGAGATTCTCGACGACATCGGCGAACTCGCATCCGCCGTAATAGCGGCGTCCGGGGTAGCCCTCGGCGTATTTGTTGGTGAAGACCGATCTGGCGGCTTCGAGCACGGCCTGGCTGACGAAGTTTTCCGAGGCGATCATCTCCAGCCCCTCGTGCTGGCGGAGGACTTCGTGTTCGATGGCGGCGGCGATCTCTGGATCAGCCTCGGCGAGCGGGCGGGACATGCGGTCGGTCATATGTAGATTGTAGGGCAGATTAAGTCCGCGGCGAAGGGAGGGATGAAGGGCAATTAGTTCAAACGCCGCGGCGATTGCTGGCTCAGGGTTTTGATTTTGCTTTCATGCCAGCGGCGGAGACAACGATTTGCCAAACGGTCCGGTCGGGGGTAGTACAGGTCGTCTGCGTTGGAAGCTGGCAGGCGGGGGAAAGTCCGTTATGGGCGACGGCGTAGGCCGATGGCAGCACAAGAGGGCGGTAGATTGCCCGGCTCGAAAGCGAGGAAAGTACACACAGTGAAAGGGTGAGGGCGAAAATCGTACGAGGCCGCATCGAACAAGTTCCTTTCTGCAAATCAGATCGTGGTGGCAGGCCTTACGAACCGGGCAATTGCTCGTAACCGGTTCACTGCGAAACCAATGGAGCATTTACAGATCAGGGTGAACTCGTGAATGGCTCACGAGACTCAGGACGAAAGGCCATTTATGTCGGCTACCAGACGTACTCCGATGTTACAGGCTAATCAAGATAAACCTGACAATTTATTTTATTAACGAAGGAAGGGCGAAAGGAGGTCAGGGTCGAGAAAGTCCGGAATGAGTGAGGCGGCGTTGATCAGCGCGGGGCGAGCTCGTGGTCCGGACTGGGATTGAGGACGGGGGTCTGTGGACCGCGGCGCAGAGGAGGGGCTTGGAGCTGCTTGAATGCGGAATAGACAAACGAGCCGAGATACCATCCGTCGATGAATTTGTAGGGCGTTTCGCCGGTGGTGTAGTGCCCGCAGGGCAGAACCTTGGAGACGTAGTTAATGCCCAGCTCGGAGAAGCGGCGCAGGACTTCGACGGAATATTCGGGCAGGAAGGTGAGGTCGTATTTGGCGTGGACGACCAATACCTTCTTGGGCTGTGCAGCGAAGCGCTGCATGTAGTTGACAGGGCTGGTGGCTCCGAAGAGCTCGCGCAGGCGCTCCTGCGAAAGGCCTGCGTCCTCAAAGGCCTGACGGATGTGGCGGGTGCTCTGGCCGGTCCAGACGACGTCTCCGAAAGAAGTCGACGCGTGATTGAAAGCGTTGACCAGCAGGCGCGGGTCGTGCGCGGCGGCGATGAAGGCGTAGCAGGAGCCGAGGCTGGTTCCCAGGATTCCGAAGTGCTCGTATCCCTGGGCTTCGAGCCAGTCGAGACAGCAGCGGATGTCGATGACAGCCTGGCGGCAGGCGGAAATGTTGCGCCCGATGTTGGAGCTGACGGCGTAGTCGGAGCGCTCAAGCTCGGCGGGACGGCGGATGTCGTGGTAGGGCTTGCTGAGGCGCAGCGCGGAGATTCCGAAGCGATTGAAGAGCGAGCAAAGCGCGTTGTGGCTGAAGGCGTCGGCGTTCCACTGAGGCATCACGATCATGGCCCGCTTGGGTTTGCCCTGCATTTTTTCTTCGGGCGCGGGATACCAGCGGGCGTTGACGAAGTCGTTCTCGGGATAAGGCGTGCGGATGGGCGAGGTGAAGCGAAGGAACTGCGCGGGCTTCAGCTTGCCCTCGGCGGCTTTCTGCTTGAGTTCCGCATCCTGGCGCAGGGTTTCCGGGCGGACGTTGGTGGGAAAGAGCTGAGGGTGGCGCGCTTCAAGCTGGAAGTCGGTGGGGCGGCGGTAGCTGTAGAAGGCCTCGCTGCGCTGGACGATGGCCTCGTTGAGCGCGACCATAGCGGACTCTGCTGCATGGGGCTCGAGCGACGCGGGGTCGTTGCCACCGAAGATCTGCTGCCGCAGGCCGGCGGTGGCGATGAAATCCTCGAGCCAGTCGAAGCCCCACTCGACCGGGCGGACGATGCGGTTCTCGTCGCGGGTGGTGAGGGCCGTCTCCCACCGGTACATCCAGCGGGCGTAAAGGTTTCCGAACATCTTCATCTAGTCTTTCATCACACGGGGCACGCGGGCGGCGATGTTGCACAGAATTTCGTAGGGGATGGTGTCCGCCCAGTCTGCGTGATCGTAGGCGGTGATCTTTTCCCGGCCTTGCTCACCGATGAGGACGACTTCGTCTCCGATTTCGACGCCGGGTATGTCGGTGACGTCAATGATGGTCAGGTCCATGGAGATGCGTCCCGCGATGGGTGCGCGCTGGCCGCGGACGAGCACGCTACCGCGGTTCGAGAGATGGCGGTTGAGGCCGTCGGCGTATCCGGCGGGCAGCAGCGCCAGGCGGGATGGGCGCGTGGCTCGGAAGGTAGCGCAGTATCCAGCGGTTTCTCCAGGCGCGACGGTGCGCAGGGAGACGATGCGGGTTTTCCAGGAGAGAACGGGCTGGAGCAGGTGCACGCCCGACAGTGGGGCAGCACCGCTGAAGCCAGAGGCGGAAAATCCTGCCAGCGAAAGACCGGCGCTGGAGAAGCGCGGTGCGTAGCCGTAGAGCGCGAGCCCGGGGCGGAGCATGGCGTTTGCGGAGTATTGGGCAGCAAAATCGATCAAGGCCTTTGCGCCGCCTTCCGTGAGCACTGTGGCGGAGTTTCCGGCGTGAATCCATAGGGGCTGGTGGCCATGGGCGGCAATGAGATCCAATGCGGTTCGAAATTGGTCGAGTTGTTCTGTGGTCGCGCGGCCGTCGAGGAATTCAGGGGAATGGAGGTGGGTCATCACGCCCTCCACGCGCAGCACGGGCGATGCCTTTAGGCGCTGAAGGAGCGCCGGCAGAACGTCGAGGCGCACGCCCTGCCGCGACATGCCAGTATCAATTTCGAGATGGATGGGGACGGACACGGCGGGGACGGAGGCGGCTGTGGGGCGGCGTTTGCCGGTGGCGCGCTGAAGCCAGTCGATGTGTGAAGGCTCCCATACTACGGTCGTGAGGCGATGCGCGATGGCGGCTTCGGCTTCATGCTTCCATACGCCTCCCATGACCAGAATGCGTGCGCGTGGAGAGGTGGCGCGGAGGGCTACGCCTTCCTGGACGCCGGTGACGCCCAGCCACATGCGCGAATCCTCATTGCACACTGTCTGGGCGCAGGGGAGGATGCCATGTCCATAGGCATTGGCCTTGACGATGGCTAACAGGTCTGCTGCTCCGGCGAGGCGTCGCAGCAGGCGGTAATTGTCATGGAGCCGCTGGCGGGATATCTCCGCCCACACAGGTCGGGTGGTCATCGTTACTGCTGAGGGTTGTTCTGGGAGCCCGCCGCCGGCGGCGGTTGCGTGGATTGCTTACCCTGGTAGATCAGCGGAATGTGAAAGGGCAGCTCGGCATTGGTCCTCTTGCTGGCGGTCTTCTGCTTCTCGTCGGACTTCTCCACGACTGCGGTGCGCTGCGAGTGGACACAGATCCAGTTGTTGTTGCGGGCATGCTGGTAGACGTGGGTGAAAATGCCGCGCTCCTCGCGCACCACGCCGTTCGTCTTCCACTTGATGACGTAGGTGCCGTCGACCAGGGCCGTGTCCTCGAGGATGCGCACGTTGACGACGCGCTGCTCCATGCTGACCGGCAGAGGGCCGCTCTTCTCATAGAGCAGGGCGATCTGCTGGTTGCGCGTAGTGACCTCTCCGTCCGAGGAAATGTTCACGAGGATCGGGGACATGATGTTCTCGAGTCCATACTGGTCGCGCTTGGCAACGGCCTCGCTCCACTGGTCTTCAACTTTCTGGAACTGGACGATCTCGGGGGGCTGGGTGGGTTTGGTGGACTGAGTCGCGCCGGTCTGCTGAGCGGAGGCGAGGCCGGCAAATAGAACCGCGGAGGCGGCCAGGGAAAAGAAGATGTGTTTCATATGCAAATCTGAAGTCTCATTTCCATGATAAAGGTTTGGACTGTCGAAAGGGGATTTTGGGGTCTTTTTACACATTTGGTACCAGCTATTGAAAAGCATTCACAGGCGGCGTCAACCTAAACTTTAGGACTCAGACTCCCATGGCCACGACTCCCGATATTGCCTTCGACCGCGGATTGCCCGCCTCCATCGATGCCGAGCGAACGATCCTCGGCGCTATCCTGCTCGACAACCACGCGTATAACGAGGCGGCGGAAAAGCTGCGCGCAGAAGACTTTGCGCTGGATTCGCATCAGCGCATCTTCGCGCGCATGGCGGAGCTGATGGACAACAGCCACGCAGTGGACATCGTCACGCTGGCCGAGGAACTGGCCAAACGCAAGGAGGTGGAGTCGATTGGCGGCGTGGCGTATCTGGCGTCGTTGACGGAGGGTCTGCCGCGCAGGCTGTCGATTGAAGAATATGTCCGTATCGTCAAGGACAAGTCGTTGCTGCGGCAGCTGATCAACATTTGTTCCACCTCGATCACACGGGCGGCGGACCAAAGCGAAGAGGCGCTGGAAATTCTGAACGCGGCGGAGAGCGACCTGCTCGAAGTCACGGAAAAGGGCATTACCCGCGGCTTCACCGGGATTCCGGAGATCGTGCGCGATTCGTTCGGAACGATTGACAATCTTTACAAGGAAGGCCGCGAGGTTACGGGGCTGGCGACGCATTTCGACGAGTTCGACCGCATGACGAGCGGGCTGCAGAAGTCGGAGCTGACGATTATTGCGGCGCGGCCTTCGATGGGCAAGACGGCGTGGGCGATCAACATTGCGCAGAATGCGGCGGTGCGCGGAGGCAAGACAGTCGCGGTGTTTTCGCTCGAAATGAGCAAGGAGTCGTTGCTGCGGCGCATGCTGGCGTCGGAGGCGCTGGTGGATTCGCAGAAGATCCAGAAGGGCTTTCTGGGGCGCGACGATCACGCCAAGCTTTCGAGCGCGCTGGAGCGGCTGGTGGAGGCACACATTTTTATCGACGACACGCCGGGCATCTCGCTCTCAGAGATGCGGGCCAAGGCGCGGCGTCTGCGGCAGACGATGGGTGGGCTGGACCTGATCGTGATCGACTATCTGCAACTGATGTCGTCGAGCCTGCCCGGGCCGGGACAGCGACGGTATGAGAACCGCACGCAGGAAGTGTCGGCGATTTCGCGCGGGCTGAAGGCGCTGGCGAAGGAGATGAATATTCCCGTCATCGCTCTGTCGCAGCTTTCGCGCGCCTCGGAGCAGCGCGGCGGCGACAAGCGGCCGATGCTATCGGATCTGCGCGAATCGGGCTCGATCGAGCAGGATGCGGACGTGGTGGCGTTCATTCATCGCGAGAGCTATTACAACCGCGATGAGAACGGGCAGCCCGATCCGGATACGGCGAACAAGGCGGAGATCATTATCGCGAAGCAGCGCAACGGTCCGACGGGATCGGTGCACCTGGCGTACCTGTCGAAGTGCACGCGGTTTGAAAACCTGGCGGTCGGCGGAGACGGCGAGGACTACTAGGCACTTCAGATCGACTGGCGTGTAAACTGATCCCGAGGAAACGCCGTGCGAGAGACTCTTGCGAAGTTGTGGGGCAGGGTGAAGCGGCTGTGGCGGCGCGACGCGGAGCCGCAGGATCCGTATGCGCGGGTTCAGGTGCCGCTGAAGCGTGGTCCGCAGGGGCGCAGCGCGGCCGCGAGGTGATGGCCAATTCCCTTTTGCTGCTGGCTACCATTTATCGCTGCATCTACGGTGTCCTGGGAAGCTACGTCACGGCGCGGCTGGCGCCGAGCCGGCCGATGATGCATGCCCTGGTGCTCGGCTGTCTGGGCTGTGCCGTTACCATTCTGGGCGCGGTGATGACGTGGAACAGGGGACCGGCCTTCGGGCCCCATTGGTATCCAATCGCCCTGATCGTGACCGCGCTGCCGTGCGCCTGGGCGGGCGGCAAGACACGCGAAATGCAGTTGCTCGGACAACGGGAGCAGTAGGCGAAATGGGCTTATGAGAAAAGCCACTAGTTCGATCGGTAAAGGCAACGCTCCGCAGAGCGTGGATGAGTACCTCGCCGCCGTCCCGGAACCGGCCCGCAGCACGCTAAATCGGGTTCGGGCGACGATCCGGTCTGTCGTGCCGCCGGAGACCACCGAGGTCATCAGCTACGGGATGCCGGGGTTCCGATACAAAGGGGCGCTGGTATGGTTCGGGGCGTTTTCGAAGCATTGCAGCTTCTTCCCTGGAAACGCGTCATTGATCGAGACGTTCAATGACGAACTCAAGGACTATCAGACTGCCAAGGGGACGATCCGTTTCCCGGCGGATGAGCCCCTTCCGGCCGCGCTGCTGAAAAAGCTGGTGAAGGCGCGGGTCGCGGAGAACGAACGCAAATAACCGCGTTGACCGGTCTTTTCGGGCGGTGCAGGGCTGGAGAGGGTCGCCCGGCGCCCCGGTTTCATCCGGCGCCACAACGGGCGCAGTTTCATCCGCTTACAACGAATGTTGTGGCTATAGCGATTCCAGTGGGAGTGGCTATGGCGTTTCTCGTTCAGAAGGAGGATGATGTTTGGCAAATAGCCGTTCGCCCGGTTCCGAGAAGGAGGCGCGTATGCGAACGAATTATCGAATGTCGGCGGCCACGCCACGTAGTTGGTTTGTTGCTCTTGTCGCGGTGTGTACTTGTGTTCCCGGAGTAAGTGGGCAGGGTCCGAACGGCCGTGACCATGGAGGCGACACAGCTTCTTATGGCCAGGGCTCAAGGATGGTCTACAGTGAGTTCGATCTGGCGCAGGACGGACCCACGAAAACGGGAATGAACGCGCCAGCCCAGGTGGCATCCGTGAACGTGCCGGTGGACTTCGGCATGGCAAGCGTGAGTGCTGAGACGCAGGGCGACCTGATGATGATTCACCAGAGATACCTGGCCGCGATCTCAGCTTACCAACGCGGCCCAAAAGATTCACCGGTGGTATGGAACAAGCTGGGTATTGCGTATCAACATATGTATGCGCTGGACTTCGCCAAGCTGCAGTATGAGAAAGCGCTCTCTCTCAAACCGAAGTATGCCGAGGCTCTCAACAACCTGGGCACCGTGTACTACGGCGAGAAGGACTACCGCAAGTCGGAGAACTACTACAAGAAAGCACTGCGGCTGAAGCCGGACTGCGCTTCGTTCTACAGCAACCTGGGGACGGCCTACTTTGCGGAGCACAAATACAAACGAGGCATCGAAGAGTATCAGCACGCCTTCGCAATCGATCCTGAGATCTTTATCCGCGAGTCGCAGGAGCGCATCGCGGAGCTGGGACCGACAGAGGAACAGGCTCAGCTAAACTACGCGCTGGCCAAGATGTATGCCCAAGCAGGCAACGTGGATGCGGCCATCAAGTATCTGCGCGCTGCAATGATGGACGGCTTCGACGATCGCAAGAAGCTGATGGCGGATAAAGAATTCACCGCCCTGCGGGGAACGCCGGAGTTCCATCTGCTGATGGCCGAGGAGCATTTAGACAACTAGCTCCGGACCCGGCTCAGCTCAGGCGGATGGCTATCCCGGTCTGCGCCTGGAGCTGCTTCAGCAGGTCAGGCTGCTCGGATCCAGGGAGGTCCATGTCGACAGACTGCTCCTGGCCGTTGCCGTTCCGGTAGAGAATACGCAGCATGTGATTCGCCATGGAGAACTCAAGTGATGCGATTCTCTGGTAAGGGATGGTCTTGTTTACTCTCTCATTCACAACGAAGAGGACGTTTTTCGAGTCGGGATCGAGGTTGAGTGTTCCCTCAACCTTAGCGGATTTTCCTGACTTGTCGGCGGCGACGCATAGCTTGATCTTCTTGTAAGTGATGACATTGCTTTGGGCAGAAGCTGGAATTGCCAGCGTCAGCCCGACGATAAGGGCGAAGGACGCAAAGGATTTCTTCATAGTGAAGCAAACGTAGCATCGCCCCGTTTGCGGCGAAAGTGTCAATTGACATACGCGTGTGCGTAATTAATCAGTGCGTTTCAGCCAATGCAGACGCGGCTGCGGAGCGCTTCGCCTGGATCTCAATGTAGATATTGATGAGCGAAAGTGCCGCGGGCGTGACGCCCGGGATGCGGCTGGCCTGTCCGATAGTCGAGGGACGGACGCGCGTGAGCTTTTCCTGCATCTCGCGGGAGAGCCCGCTGACGGTGGAGTAATTGAACGAAGCGGGAATGACGCGGTCTTCGGCGCGCTTCAGCTTTTCAATCGACTTCTTCTGCTGGTCGAGATAGCCGGAGTATTTGATTTCGATTTCGACGGACTTGAGCTCGTTGCGCTGCGCGGAACGAATTGACTCGTAGCTAAGCCACTGCGCAAAGAGTGTCTGGTCTTCAAATTTGATCAGCTCGTCGCGCAGAGCAGGCCAAAGCGCTTCGATCGTAACTTCAGGGCGCTTGAGGAGCTGGGCGTAAGTTTGTCCGGCAGTGTTGCCGAGAGCGGTGGCATCGGGAAACAAATCCGCGATGCGATTTTGGTGCGGCTTGCGCGTGGCGAGCAGCTTTTCGAGCGCGACGGCGCGTGCCTGCTTTGCTTCGTAGTCGGCCCAGGCTTCGTCGTTAATCAGACCCAGGCGGCGTCCGTGCGGAGTGAGGCGGCGGTCGGCGTTGTCGATGCGCAGATGGAGGCGGAACTCGGCGCGCGAAGTGAACATACGGTAAGGCTCGTTCGTTCCCTTGCTGATGAGGTCATCGATGAGGATGCCGGTATATGCTTCTGTGCGATCGAGGTTGAATGGTGCCCGGTCGAGAACGAAGAGCGCGGCGTTGATCCCGGCCATGATTCCCTGGCAGGCGGCTTCTTCGTATCCCGAGGTTCCGTTGATCTGGCCGGCGAGATAGAGGCCGTTGAACTTCTTGACGCGCAGCGAGCGGTCGAGCTCGGTGGGATCGATGGCGTCGTATTCGATGGCGTAGCCGGGGCGAAGCATCTCGGCGTTTTCAAGGCCGGGGATGGAGCGGACGATCTCCGCCTGCACTTCCATAGGCAGCGAGGTGGACATGCCATTCACATACACTTCATGGGTGTTCAGGCCTTCGGGCTCGAGGAAGAACTGGTGCTGTTCCTTGTCGGGGAACTTGACGACCTTGTCTTCAATCGACGGGCAGTAGCGCGGGCCGATGGCCTGGATTTGCCCGGTGTACATGGGCGAGCGCGAGACGTTTTCGCGGATGATGCGGAGGGTCTCGGGTGTGGTGGTGGCGATGTGACAGGAGATCTGCCGCTGCCTGATTTCGCGCGTGCGAAAGCTGAAGGGCGTGGGGTCGGCGTCGCCGGGCTGCTCTTCGAACTTGCTCCAGTCGATGGTGCGGCCATCGAGGCGGGGCGGGGTTCCGGTCTTGAGGCGGCAGCCGCGCAGGCCGAGGCGCTTGAGGGCCTCGCCGAGCAGGATAGCGGGCGGCTCACCGCTGCGTCCGGCCGGGTAGTGCTCTTCTCCGCAGTGGATGAGGCCGTTGAGAAAGGTCCCGGTGGTGATGACGGTGGCGCGGGCGAGGATGGTGCGTCCGTCGCGTAGCTTGATGCCGGTGATGCGAGAACCAGTTTCGTCTGAGATGACATCGACGACTTCGGCCTGCTTGATGTAGAGATTGGACTGCGACTCCAGGACTTCGCGCATTTTAATGCGGTACTGCTGCTTGTCGCATTGCGCGCGGGGCGACCAGACGGCCGGGCCGCGTGAAGTGTTGAGCAGGCGGAACTGGATGCCAACGGCGTCGGCGACCTCTCCCATGATGCCGCCCAAGGCATCGACTTCGCGGACGAGGTGGCCCTTGGCGATGCCTCCAATGGCAGGGTTGCAGGACATCTGCGCGATGAGGTCGAGGTTGAGCGTGAAGTGCGCAGTGCGCAGGCCCATGCGCGCGGAAGCAACGGCGGCTTCGCAGCCAGCGTGTCCGGCTCCGACGACAACGACATCGTATTGTTCGGTAAAGGCCATCAAGATCCAGCTTCTATCTTAGCTGGTTGCGGCAAAGAAAACGCGGCGACCGAAGCCGCCGCGCATGAACTGCCTTGTCTGCGACTTTTAGAACTGCAGGCGAGCCGCTATCTGTATCTGGCGCGGGCTGTATGCATAGTTGCTGTTCACGTTCGTTACAGTCCCGAACGATGGATTGAAAGTAAGCGGAGTGGTGTAGGTTTGTGGTCCCGTATAGCCCTTGGCCGAGTCGCCGAGAACAGGGCTGCCAAATGTGTAACCGGTGGTGTTCACGCTAGTCACGTTCTGATGGTTGGCCACATTAAAGCATTCACCAATCAGCTGCAGGTTGTATCTCTCGTGGAAGGTGAACTCCTTCTCAGCGCGAACGTCGAACACTATGTCGCGGCGGAAGGTGAAAGTATCTCTTCCCAGCACGGGAAGATACGCCGGGCTCCCACCCGCTCCGTTCCATCCGGAACTGGGCGAAGTGGAATTGGGGAAGCTGCTCGTGGTCGCGCTGTACGGCAGACCATTTTGCATCTGGAAAAGCGGATTGAGTCTCCAGCCGTCGAGCAAATAACTTTTCAAGCCCTGGAACTGATCCGGATACTTGATGATGGCGTAACCGACGAAACGGTTTGGTATGTCGTAGCTCGAATTTCCGTATTGGGATCTCAGGCTTGCGTTAGGATCGAGCGGCTGGTTGGCCGATGCCTGGGTGGACTGGTTCTGGTTAAAGTCCAGCGAGTGCGACCACGTGTAGTTGGCATTGAAATTCACATACCGGGAAGACGTATTGCTGATCTGAGCCGACAGTGCGTTGTAGTTGGCATTGATATTGCTCACCACCGCCGTGATGGCGGCGAAGTTCGGATTGGCGTAGCCGTTGTAGACCTTTGCCGAGTAGGTGCTCCCGCAGGCCAGAGGTCCACAATTGCCGCCGGAGCCTTGAATCACATAATTGACCGTGGTGAAGCCGTTGCCATTGTTGGTGTTGTTGTTGGGCGCGGCGGTGTTGACAAGATTCTCGTCGATAAAGTTCGGCAGCTCACGACTCTGCGTTGCCAGATAGCTGATAGAGAAGACGGTTTGCGAGCCAATCTGCTGCTGGAGGGTCATGTCATACTCCAGCGCCTGGGGGTTCTGCAAATGGCTATCCAGATATTGAACACTCGGCGCTGCGAGCTGGGTTGGCACGTAGTTGAGCGGCTGAATCTGAGGGAAGAGCGGGCCCTCCTGATAGTTGCGGAAGCTCGATGCGAACTGGGATTGCGGAGACCCGGTCTGTGAATACGCGGTGAGAATCTGGGCGTTGATGATGCGTCCATAGTAGACGCCAAACCCGCCGCGCAACACCGTTTTGCCCTTTCCATAAACGTCGTACGCAAACCCGGCGCGGGGACCCCAGTTATTCTTGTCGTCGGGATGTTCGAGCATCTGCGGAATCGGAGTATAAGACCCACTCGGCTGCTGCAGGTTCGTGTAAGGTCCGGGAATGCTTTCGAAGTCGTAGCGCAGGCCCAGATTGAGCGTGAGCCTGGGCAGAACCTTCCAGTCGTCCTGTACGAAGAAGCCGTAGTCGACGGTGTTGAGGCTGAAACTCGCCTGTCCAAAATTCTGGCCATAGGTCGAATAGCAGGGGAGCGTGCCGACATTGAACTCGCTTGCGCTCGAACCGCATGTGCCGCTGGGCTTGGCCAGGTCGGCGAAGAAGTTGCCTAGATAGGTATAAGTGAAGTCGCCGTTCGGGGAGTAGGTGGCCAAACCCAGGCTGTCGATGAAGTCGTTGTTGTGGACGACGTCGAGGCCGAACTTTAAGCTGTGCTGGTTGTGTACCCAGCTTACGGTGTCGGCTACCTGCCATTTCCGTTCATCCGGATACGCCGGACGGAAGGCATAGTATTGGATACCGTCGCTGAAACCATTCGAGCTCTGCAGCGAGATGGTCGGCGGAAAGCCCAGATACGAGGTCGGATTTATAAACTGACTGTCATACGGGCTCACCGCCTGCGAGTTTTCGTAATCGATTTCACGGCCATATTGATAGCGAAGCTCGTTCGAGATCGTGGAGGTAAACAACGAGTCCAGTTTGGCCAGGCCATAATCGAGCTTAACGAAGTCGTTGCCGAAACCGTCGACGCTGTACGTATTCGTTGCCTGCGTCTGAACACCTCCCGGCGAAGCCCAGCGCAGGCGGTTGTAGATAAAGCTGGCATGGTTCTTCGCGTTCACCTGCCAGTCGAGCTTCGGCATGTTAATGGTCTGGTTTCCCGTGCGAAGTACCGGGCCCAGGTTTGTGGCTACCGCGGCCAGGTCAGTGTTGTACAGGTTTACGGCAGCCGTATAGGTAGGCAGTTGAAGGCGTGCCTGCAGTACGCAGGCCTGGGCGTCGACCGGGTTCGAGGGCGCGGTCTTGCCTGCCGACGAAATGATCGTGGCGCAACTGTAGGAGGCGGGAATCTCTGCATCGGGCGCCTGGAAAAACGCGCCGGGGTTGGATGCGACGGCCGTCCCCGGGAAGTTACGTTTATAGCCGTCATAGGCGTAGAACCAGAAGAGCCGGTCCTTGATGAGAGGGCCGCCGACGCCGAATCCCCACTGCTTGCGCCAATCTACGGGCTTGTACTGAATCGTTGTGGTCGTGCCGGTGGATGCGTCGAAGGTCGTCAGCTTGGTGAAGGGATTCTTGGCGCCCCAGTCATTGTCGCGGTCATAAAAGTAGAGCTGACCGTGGAGCTCATTGGTACCGCTCTTGGTGACGGAATTAATTACGCCACCGAGGGCTCGGCCGTACTCGGCGGAGTAGACCCCCGTGTTCACCTGGAACTCCTGCACCGCAACCTGCGGGGTTGAGTAGCCTTCACGGGTGCGGCCACGCTCCTCAGAGAAGAAGGCCTGGTTGTCATCGGCACCGTCGATCTGAACGTTATTGAGCAACGGGCTGATCCCGCGAATACTGAGAAGGCCAAAACCGTTTGAATCAGATACAACGCCCGGCGTGAGCAGCGTGAGATCGGACCAGCGCCTTCCATTGATGGGCAAGTTGTTGATCGTCTGCAACGACAGGTTTGACGAGAAGTCCGGAGTAGTGAGGTTGATGAGCGGAGCCGCGCCCGAAACAACAACCGTCTGGGCCTGGGAACCGACCGTCAACGCAGGGGAGAGATTTGTGGTCTGCCCAACTTCGACATCTACGTCATTGGCCTTGAATTGATTAAAGCCTTGCGCGGTGACAACCACGGTGTACAAACCCGGCAGCAGTTGGCTCGCGTTGAAAAAGCCGCTGCCATCGGCCTTTACAGTCGATTGGGCGTTGGTCCCCTGGTTAGTGATCACGATTGCCGAGTCGCCAACAGCCGCGCCTCTCGAGTCGAGCACGGTTCCGCTGATCGCGCCGGTGGTTGTGGACTGAGCGTGGGCGAGCGGAAGGAGGGTAAAGAGACACAGAACCAGAGTCAGAATGGGGGTGAGACGGAATCTTTGCGTCATGGAACTCTCCTAGAAAAAGTGGTAGCTATTGAAATATTTTGTGTTTAGCCCGCAATGGATGCTGAACCAACCCATTGAATTGAAAGCCTTGAATGGAGCAGCTTGACAAAGTGCCCGCGAGGTCGTGCATAGCCTGCAGCGGACGGTATGGTTCAAATTTCAGTTTGAGACAAAAATTTCCTGAACCAGATGATGCCACAGCTAGTCTACGCCGGAGTGAATATTTTCCGACCCGGGGTGTGAAAATTGGGGCTCGCCGGCAAGCGGCGCGGGCCTCAGCCTTCCATTTCGCGCTTCATACGCGCCAGAAGGTCGACTGCGCCGATCGCGTAACGGCTGATCCAGCGGTCGTAGATGTCCTTGATGGGAAGCGGGTTGATGTAGTTCCAGCGCTGGCGTCCCCGGCGTTTTACGATGACCAGATCCGCGCTCTCAAGCACGCGCAGATGCTGCATGACGGTGCATCTGTCCAGGCTGCGAAAGTGATTGCAGAGATCCCCGGTGGTTCTTGGCTCATTTTTCAGGAGATCAAGGATCTCCCGTCTTTTGTAATCGGCCAGCGCTTTGAAGACCCGTTCCTGCTTGTCGGATTTTCTCTTGCTTCCCATCGACATGTTATAAATATATAACATATTTTGGGTCGCGATCGAGAGTAATGCGAGGAGGAAAGATGGAACTCAAGTTTCAGGTGCAGGCAAGAATTCAGAAGCCAGTCGAGGAGGTCTTCGATGGTGTAAATCACGAAGTACTTCGCCACGGAATCAGCGAGCGGTCCATTAAGCGAGGGATCGCAGGTGATCTGGAGATTTGCGGATTATCCGCGGGATGTTCCTTTGTCGGTGAAGAAAGTCGTTCCCAACCAGCTCATCGTTTTCGAATGGGAGGCAGCGGACGGCGGCTACAACACCCTTGTGGAGATGCATTTCGAGCCGCTCGGCAAAGATGAGACCCTGGTGAAAATTTCGGAGTCAGCATGGAAGGAGAATCAGCGCGGACTCGATAGCTCTTTTCAGAACTGCCAGGGGTGGATGAACATGGTCAGCTGCCTGAAGGCGTATCTGGAGTACGGTATCAATCTGCGGAAGGGATTTTTCGGCGATCTGAAAAGGGGGTAAGGCGCATTGAGTAGGGCGGGGAAATTTATCCCAATCCACCCTTCTGAAATTCAATCGGCCGCCGATCTGGATCTGGCGCTGGCGGCAGAGCGCGGTGCTGTTGGCGTTGGTAACGTTTCCGAAGGTCGATGTGCCGGCTGCGGCGCCACTGCCGAGATACGTGAGATGGGAGGTGTTGGTGTAGGAGGCGTCGTTGTCGATGATGTATCCAATTGGATCAATCGAAGTTACGTTTTAATGGTTGAGGATGTTGAAGGCCTCGCCCAAACGCTCAAAGGCCATGCGGTCGTTGATATGGGTGCCGCTTGGAGGCGCGCACATCGAGATTGGTGACGGCAGGGTAGCGGAAGGTATTGCGGCCGAACTGGGGAATGAGATCGTTTCCTCCGTAGCCGTTGAGGCTGGCGCCGAGACCGCTGATCCGCGGGCCGGATCCGGATCCGCCGAGAATGTAGCCGGGATCGTTGATGGCAACGCAGGCGGGACCCGACTACAGATATTCCTGGTAGGAGCAAGAGTGCGCAGGGATGGCTCCGGTGGTGCGCATCGTGTAAGGAAGGCCAGTGCGCCACTCGCCTGACGTGCCCAGCGAATAGCCGTTGAGCAATACACCGGCGAAGCCTCGCAGATGCCAGGGCGTTTGCGCGACGATGCTGCCAGAAGCGCGCTGCCGCACGTCGAAGTTCGAGTTACCGTGCTCGAGGCTGGGGTTGGTGGGGTCATAGACGTCGTTGTTGTCTGCGAAGGTGGATTCGTTCTGATTGTCGTCGATGGCGTGCGAGTATGTGTAACCGACATTGATACTAAATGCTCTGCCCATGCGACGGGTGAGGCGGACCACCGCCGCCTGATAGCGGGCGTTAGCCTCGCTGGTGATGTCGGTGATAGCGTGGTAGCTGGGATTAAGGCGCTGGTAGAAGAACTTGGTGGTGTATGCGCCTCCCTTGATGGGGCCGAGATGCTGCGGGTCTTCGATCGTGTAGTTGAGCACGCCAAGCGCGTTGAGGTCGACGTTGGTGTCGATGAAGTTGGGCAGTTCGTGCGCGTAGGAGCCCAGGTAGGTGATGGTCAGGGCCGTGCGGCGGCTCAGTTCCTGTTGCAGCGAGAGTTCGGTCTGATCGATCTGCGGATTCTGGAAGAGCCTGTCGAAGTAGATGGCGTTAGGTGCGACGACTAGTTCAGACCCGGTCGAAAAAACATAGGGGAAGGATGGTGCACCGGTATCGAGCGGGCGGAAGTAATAGCTGCGCTGAGCGGCGGCGGAGCCGGTTGTGGTGAGCCCGCTGTAAATGGTCGCATTTCGCAGAGCGTCTGTCTCTGGCTGCCGGTGGCGGTGTTGCGCAGGCTGACGAGCGCGGGAGAAAGACGGCCGCCACTGTCGGATACCTGTCCGGCGACGGAGCCTCCGGTGCCGGATTGCGAAGAGGCGAGGTGAAAGGCGAAGAAGAGAAGGAGCAGTGGAATCCAGCAAGGACGCAGAAAACCGTGTCGGTCATTCACAGGACGTCTCTCTAAAGCGAGCATCAGGACTTCTCCCAGGCGAAGCGCGATCCGGTTCCGAGATAAGAGCGGCCCCGTCGTCGAAGTTCGAGCGAGACCGCCGAGATGAACCGCAGCATGAGTGAGACAAGCCTTTCCCGGGACGCGGATGAGTGCCGCGCCGTCGGGAATGCGCATGCACTACGTGGCGCAGGCGCGGTTCCCAAGGTTTGTCGCGCGCGACGCATGCAGGGACGTGGGGGCGTCCCGGCATGAGGCTTGCTCTTAAATCCCTGAAATAGGTGAGAGAAGAGTACTCGATTCGCTAAAATGGAAAGGACAAATGTTCATCGATGAGGCAAGAATTCGGGTGAAGGCCGGTGACGGAGGTAATGGTTGCATGGCCTTCCGGCGGGAGAAGTTCGTTCCGCGAGGCGGTCCTTCGGGCGGAGACGGCGGCAACGGCGGCGATGTGATCATGGAATCGACCCAGCGCCACAACACGCTGATGTACTTCCGCTTCAATCCCGAGCACAGGGGCGAGCGCGGCGAGCACGGCATGGGATCGAACTGCACGGGTCGCGAAGGCAAGGATGTGGTGCTGAAGGTTCCGGTGGGCACGGCACTCTACGACGCGGAGACGGGTGAACTCGTCCACGACTTCGCGCGTCCGGACGAACGCATCGTGATCGCGAAAGCGGGACGCGGAGGTCGCGGCAACCAGCACTTCGCGACGTCGAACCATCAGGCTCCGCGCGAGCATGAGCTGGGCTGGCCGGGCGATGAGCGGGTGTACCGGCTGGAGCTGAAGGTCCTGGCCGATGTGGGGCTGGTCGGCTATCCTAACGTGGGCAAGTCAACGCTGATCTCGCGCATCTCGGCAGCCAAGCCGAAGATCGCGGATTATCCCTTCACGACGCTCGAACCGAATCTGGGCGTGGTGTCGATCGGAGAGGCTCCACACGAAGAGAGCTACGTGGTCGCGGATATTCCGGGGCTGATCGAAGGCGCGCACCTGGGCGCGGGGCTGGGCGTGCAGTTTCTGCGGCACATCGAGCGCACCCGTGTGCTGGTGCACCTGGTGGATGTGTCCGACGCAAGCGGGCGGCCCGATCCGGTGGAGGACTTCAAGGTCATCATGGGCGAGCTGAAGAGCTTCGGCCACGGGCTGGATGAGAAGCCGATGATGGTGGTCGCGTCGAAGGCGGATGTGGCGAATCCCGAGAAGCTGAAGAAGCTGAAGACGATGGCGAAGCGCAGGAAGCTGCCGTTCTACGAGATTTCGGCGGTGACGGGGTTGGGAATCGAGAAGCTGAAGTATGCGATCGGCGAGAAGGTGAGCGCGGCGCGCGAGGACGCGGAAGCAGAAGCAGCTCTCGAGAAGACTTACTGAGGATGTGTTGCAACTTTCAGGGCTGCTGGCTGGTGACGTGAAAGAATCGCGAAATGGGATCCCGACCCGCGATCTTCAAATGGCGTCAGACCGAAGCCGGCCTCATATTCTGTGCGGTCCGGTGGTATCTTCGCTTTTCTCTCTCGCTGCGCGATGTTGAGGAACTGCTGGAAGAGCGCGGTCTCCATGTCGATCACACAACCGTCTGGCGCTGGGTGCAGGATTACGGCCCGGAGTTGGAGCAGCGACTGCGAAGGCATCTCAAGCCGACCAACAAGTCCTGGCGAGTGGACGAAACCTACCTTCGCGTGAAGGGTCGCTGGTGCTACCTGTATCGGGCCATCGATTCCAAGGGTGCCACCATCGATTTCTTGCTGTCAGCATTCCGTGACGCCGACGCCGCCAAGCGCCTGTTTCGCAAGGCGCTCGGCGATCGATCCCATCCTCAACCTCGAGTGATCAACACCGACCTGGCGCCGATTTACAGTTCCGCGATCCCTGACAGTAAGAAGGAAGGGACGCTGCGCAAGCGCTGTCGACACCGACCCGTGCAGTACTTGAACAACATTCTCGAACAGGATCATCGAGCCATCAAACGTCGCGTGAACGCCAAGCAGGGCTTCCGAGAATTCCAGGCGGCTCGGCGAACGATTCAAGGCTACGAAGCAGTCCACATGATCCGCAAGGGGCAAGTTCGATGGGTGGCAGGAGATGATCTTCTTCGTCAGATTCAGTTCATCGACAGCCTTTTCGACTTGGCAGCCTAAGAACGCACGACAGACGCTCGGCGACAAACTTGTCTGCATTTGAAACTTGCAACACTACCAACGCAGCGAACCCTAAACAGTTGTTCGCGAAAGAGTTTGGTTTGGCGGCCGTTTTGTTTTCCGAACTAAACCTCGAAAAGTGTTATTTACGATGGAGATTTTGTGTTCCCAGCGGACTTACGACACTGACTTACGTTGAATCCCGCGTACCTTTCCCGCGACCAACCGCTTTCCGGCCTTCACCGGGCGGCCGAATGTGGCAACTTGCGGCAATCGGATGGTTGAGTTGCGCGCGATCAGTTTCGGCTGGAGCAGAATCGTCCTTGGTGGCTGGGTATTGTCTTGATCAAGGCTCAAAGCTAGCTCGCCGGCAATTCGTCCGAGTTCGGAAACTGACTGGTCAATTGTCGTAAGAGGAAATCGCAGATACTCGGTGTAGCCAATATTCCCGCATCCGACAAATGCGATATCTTCCGGGATTCTGAGTCCGGCCTCGAAGGCTGCGTGCATGGCTCCGATGGCAGCCTGATCGTTATAGCAAAAGACGGCGTTCGGCGGGTTTTGCAACTTTAGCAGTCGCTGCATACTGCGGTAGCCGACGATGTCTCCTTTCTGCTCCAAGCTGTCCTGCAGCACAACGTAGTCTTCGGGAACCTTGATGCGGTGATTGCTCAGAGCGCTCTTGTAACCACGAAGGCGTTCCTTGGAAGGCTGAATTTCCTTGCCGGCGATATGCGCGACGCGCTTTTTCCCCGATTCAATCAAATGTTCGGTGGCCATCTCGCCTGCACGGAAATCGTCAATACCCACGAAGTTGGCGGCCAGATGGGGAACGTTACGGTCTACGAGAATGTAAGGGATGCGTTGATCTCCGAGCTCATAAAAATTTCTTAAATTCTGCTGACATGATGCGATGAGAAGAACGTCGATGCCACGTGATAGAAGCGTACGAATCTCGCTGTGTTCTATCTCAGGATCGTCTTCAGAGGAAGCCAGAATGAGAGCCCGATTAGCCTTGCGCAGACTGCCGCTGATCGACTTGGCGAGTTCAGCAAAGTAGGGCTGCACCAGATCCGGTACGACAAGGCCGACCGTATATGTGCGTCCGCTCGCCAAGCCGCGCGCCATCATATTCGGATGGTAGTTCAGCTCCTGCATTCGCCTTAATACGCGGTTACGTGTTTCCTTGCCCACATCAGTGTTGCCCCGCAGTACCTTGGAAACAGTGACCACGGAAACACCGAGATCGCGCGCAATATCTTTCAGACGAACAGGCACAGAAGCGCACCTCCGAAGATTTCAGGCTGTTTCATCATGCGAGCAGGCACGGAAGTACTGCAGACTGGGATTGTGTTCGATCATGTCGTTCAGCAGCCCATATGTCGGTTCCCATTCTCCGATGGGAGGATAGAGCAGCATAGCCTTGCGAGCGAGCAAGATTGATCCGGAGATCACGGCTCCGATCGCGGCGCGCTCGTAAGCCTTGACTGCGAGCACCAGTCCTTTCACCGCTTCGGGCAGCGCTCCGCACGCCTCAGGTTGTATCGAATCGTTGGCAATCGTGCACGGAACCTCTACGATGTCCGCTTCGCCAATTTCGGTAATAGCGCCACGATTCGGGACATTGACAATCAACCGGCGAGGCTCCAATCCACAAAGCGCCTTCATGACATCGAGGGCGATACGATGATAGCCAGTGGCGGCACGAAATGGATCTTCCTGCAACGCATTGCTCTCGTCAAATGCCGAACCGGCGCTCGCCTCCAGTTTCATATATGAGCCCGAGCGCTGGTTGAGATAGCTCATGTAACGGGCAATCGCTTCGTCGGGGCTGCCGCTCTTTAGATGATCAGCAAGGTCCGTCATCAGCTGCTCATTCAGGCGGCTTACTTCCTCACCTCGCGTCGTACCTGCCGTCTGCTGGTTAGCCAGAGCGCGGCGGCGACAGTAATAGAAGTAAAGGTACTCGGTTGGAAGCAATTCGAGGCTGCGGAGAAGATCAGGGTTAAACAGACGAGCGTGATAAAGCTGATCGAGCGCAGCGTCATCCCTGAGCAGACGAGCCAGTACATCCTTTCCATCTACAAGCACGCGTCGGATCCAGCCCAGATGATTAAGACCAAGGTAGTCGCAGCGCACGCGCTGCGAGGAAACCTGGAGCACTCCGGCAATGCGATGAAAAAGTTCGTCCGGAGTATCGCAGATCCCAACGACACGAACACCGGTGTGCTGAGCGATAGCTTGAGTGATCAGGCCTGCTGGATTGGTGAAGTTGATGAACCATGCGTTCGGACTCTGCTTTTCCACTAGGCGCGCATATTCGAGTGAAGGGCCCACAGTGCGCAGGGCCATAGCCACTCCGCCGGGCCCAGTTGTTTCCTGTCCTGGATATCCGTGGTCCAGTGCCGTTCGCTCATCCTGCGCCCGCGAGCTGATTCCTCCAACGCGTATGCTGCTCAGTACAAAACTGGCATCCGCAATTGCATCCTCGGCGGATGCTGCCACGCGAATGCGCAGATTTCCGCCTTCGCGGGCCACGATTGCACGACCTAATTCAGCCATGATGCGAACGCGCTCCGGGTCGGGATCATACAAAGCGAGTTCCTCGGCCCCAAGCAGGCGTGCAGATTCGTTGATGCCAAAGATCACCAGCGGGGTGCGCACACCGCCACCGCCAATCAAAGCGAGCTTAAGATTGCCTGATCTGCTCATAGTAGAGGTCCAGTTCCTCCCGTCCTGGAAGAGCGCTGATAGCACCCGCCCGGCGCGTGGAAAGAGATCCACACAGACAGCCCCTCGCTAGTGCTGCGGATACCGACTGTGAGTCGAGGATCGCGTCAATGAGTCCGGCATCGAAGGCGTCTCCGGCGCCAGTGGTGTCCATAGCTTCCACCGCCGGGGGGCGTACCCGAACCATCTGACCATTCACCAGGGCAGCTGCGCCGTTGCGGCCCAGCTTCAGGACGGCACCATGGATTCCCGCGGACGTGAGCTCGCCGAGTATCTCCTCAGGTCTTTCGCGCCCCGTCATGATCTGTCCTTCCTTTTCATTCGGAAGAAAAAAATCGACTTCCCGGCAGGTGCCCAAGTTTTCTGCCTCCATGAGCCAGTCCGGGTGATAGCCGGGATCGATAGAGAGCGTACAGCCGTTATCCTTGAGCCGTGGAAAGAGCTCCATAGCTAACGCCCGATCCAGTGCGACAGCAAAGTGTACATGTCTCGCCTGAGCCAGTTGGGCTTGTGTATCAGGGTCGCGGAGATGCTCAGCAAGTTGCTTATTCGCGCCCGGCCACGTAAAGAAAGAACGATCGTCACGAGTTGACAGGCTCACGGTAACCGCCGTGCCTTCTTCTATCAGTTTGAGGCCTTCCAAGATGACATCGCAGCTGCGCAGGCGGGCCCCGATCCATGCGTCTTCTCGACCTGCAACTGCAAGGAGAGCCGCTCTGCGGCCCAATCGTGCCAGAGCGCATGCTGTAATTGCCGCACCTCCGCCTACCTCGCGCACATAACTGTCTGTAAAGAGTTCCTCACCCGGCTGAGGCCATCGCGCAAAGCCTGAAAACACATGATCGGCGAATATCTCGCCGGCCACCGCGACATCCCAGGCTTTGTTCATGCGGCACCAAAAGGCCATTCCTGAGCCCGAAATGAGCGCAACAGGAATGCAACTACGCCGATCACGATCAACAGCGCGCCGATCCCAATGTATCGCGTACCACTCATCACAACGATGTAGATCCAGCCGCCCAGCGCCACCAGTGCTGGCAATGGGAATAGCGGCATGCGATAGGGCAAAGAATTTTTATGGGAACCACGTCGTAGCAGGAACACAGCAACGCATTGGGCGATGAACTGCAACATCGTCTGAACGACGATGAGCGTATTGATCAGTTCGGCGAGGCTGAAGACACAAGCCAGCGCCGAGAGCAGTCCCATAGTCAAGACGGCAACGATGGGATACTGACCCTTTGCTTGGAGCCGGGCAAAAACCGAAAAGAAGCGCCCATCGGCAGCAGCCGCAAATGGAACGCGGGAATATCCGAGAAGTACGGCAAAAACCGAACCAAAGGTCGCAATCAAGATCAGAACGGAAACAATCCGTGCACCCGCTATGCCGTAAATTCGCCTCATGAAGTCGGCAACGATCGCGTCCGAATGCATCGCCTCGCGCCAGGGGACGACGCCCAGGATCGAAATATTCATCGCGAGATACAACAGTCCCACGACGCCGATGCTGATCAGGATGGATCGCGGGATAGTCTTACGTGGGGACTGCACCTCTCCGCCAATGAGACAGACGTTGAAGTAGCCGCCGTAATCGTAGAGTGCGATCAGCGTCGCGGCTCCGAGACCAGTCCAAAAGCCACGGGATAGACCCGAGCCCATGTGGGGAAAATCGAAAGCCAGGGCAGCACGAAAATGCAGCAGACCGGTAAGAAGAATCCAGCCACCCGTTCCGAGAACAATAAGCGCGATCACTACCGAGAGTCCGCTGATCGTTCGAATTCTGCGTAGAAGGAGCGCCGTATTGAGTAGGCACACAGTGGCAGCAAGCACTGGGAATTGCCAGCCGTGAATCGATGGGACCAGATACTTTGCATACTGCACAAAGCCCACAGCTCCCGACGCAATCGAAAGCGGCCCCACGAGTAGTGTCTGCCACAGAAAAAGGAAACTGAGAAGGCGCCCTAAGCTTCGCGGACCGAAGGCTTCGAGGAGATAGTGGTACGGTCCTCCGGACTGTGGCATTGCTGAGCCTAGTTCGGCCCAAACCAACCCATCGCATAGTGCGATCAGAGCTCCGAGAATCCAGCCCAGCATGGCCTGCGGTCCACCCATGGCAGCGAGAATTAAGGGGATCGTAAGAAAAGGTCCGATACCGACCATATTCAAGACATTGGTCGATATTGCGCCCCAGAGCCCGACACCTCGCTCCAGCTCAGGCGTCTGCTGTTTGTACACAGATGCCGCCGTGGCTGGTTGTGGTTCAGAACCGTTCATCGCGGTGTCGGAGGTCGAATGAAAGCCATTTGCACTCGAAAGAGGCATTTTAGTAAGCGCTAACGTTTATCTGCCGTTAAATATCCTGGAGCGCCAAAATCGTGGTTCAAAAACACTGCCGTGTGTGAGAGCCGCTCCTATACTGATGCAATCTAGCATGCCGCAGGCCGCGCTTCCAAAAGAGCTGGAACTTCCCCAATAAAAGTTCTTGCATTTTCGTTAATGCTAACGTAACTTTCTGGTCAATCTATTTTCGTCGGCTTCATCTGGACTTGGACCGATGCGTGCACAGTCGACAATTCGGAATGGTTGTGTCTCTAAGACGACTGTTTCTCGATGTACCTTCGGTCGTCACGAACGAGTTAATTCAACAGTCATCCAATCAGGCTCGGGGTATCCAGGAGGCAGTCCGTGCAACCCAGAGGTGCGTCCAAAAAACCATTTTTGATAGGCATTGGTAAGCGCGCAATTCTTGCAGCTACAGCCGCCCTCGTCTTGTCAGCTCGTGCATCCGCCCAGATCGATACTGGCTCAATTGTGGGGACGGTGCGCGACGCGAGTCGCGCAGTGATTGTCGGTGCGAAAGTTGAAATCACTAATACCGGTACCAATGTCGTTGATACCGCTCTCACGAATTCCGACGGCACCTATCAGAGACTAGCCCTGATTCCAGGCGTCTATAGCGTGAAGGTGTCGTTTACTGGCTATGCCACCGAGGTCCAGCCTGCCGTGCAAATCAATGTACAGACCAGGGCGCAAACTGATTTTGTGCTTCGAATCGGGAATCTGCAACAGGAAGTTACGGTAACTTCAACCGCGCAAGGACTGCAAACCCAATCGGCGGATGTTGGAGGGTTGATCGACAGCCGTCAGATCAACGATCTTCCCCTGAACGGGCGTAATTACGATCAGCTCGCGCTCCTGGAGCCGGGCGTTTACCACAATCCCGATGTAGAAGTGGCAAACCCAGCTGAGGGACGTTTCAGCGCCAACGGCAATCTCGAGCTGCAAAATTACTTCTCGCTCGACGGCATCGACAACAACACCGGGTCGGAAAACCTGCAAGAGCAATCTGTACAGGCCGTTATTCCGCCTCCGGACGCGCTGGAGGAATTCCGCATACAAACGAGAACCTACTCAACGGAATTCGGGACATCGGCTGGAGCGGTCATCAATGCCTCCACAAAATCGGGCAGTAATCATTTCCACGGAGACGTCTGGGACTATCTGCGAAACAGCGCTTTGGATGCCAACACTTATTTCAACAACTACACGGGGACGCCGAAAGGCCATTTCGATCAGAATCAGTTTGGCGGGACAATTGGCGGACCTATCGTTCACGACCGCCTATTTTTCTTCGCTGCCTATCAAGGCTTGCTGAGCAGCCAGGCGCAAAGTGTCTATTCGACGGTACCGACCCCGGCAATGAAGGCGGGTGACTTCAGCGCCCTGTCGGGAATCTATAACCTGCAGGCTGTGGCCAACGGACAGACGGGTTGCATCGTGAACAACGTGATCCAGCCAGCTTGCATTGATCCGGTGGGAGCCAAGCTCATGGCTCTTTATCCAGATCCGAATATCGGAACAGCATATACCGGCGCGCCAAATTATCAGTTCGTCACCTCTGTACCCACAAACACACAAATTGCGACTGGACGTGTAGATTACACCTTGAACAAGCACAACGCGATTTTCGGACGATACAGCTATGACTGGTCTAATTACCAATCGCCGCTCTGGACGGCAAATCCATTGGCAGGAAACGGAGAGTTTTCCACCCAGTACATACTTCACGACCAATCCACAGCACTGGGATGGACGTACACCCCATCGTCGGCACTGGTAAATGCGGCTCATTTTGGATTTCTTCGTGATTACTCACACAGCGATCCCATCGGGCTGACGCTTGGCGAATCTGCAGCACCGCAATTCGGGCTGACTGGTATTCCCGTGACTCCCGAGACCGCTGGCCTTCCTCCAATGTATGTGTTCGGTTTGACTACGCTTGGATCATCGATCTACCGGCCCCAGTTTCAAGTAGCCCAGGTATGGCAGTTTGTCGACGATGTTTATCTTCTCAAGGGAAATCACAGCCTCCAGTTCGGTTACGAATTTCATGAGAACTCGCTCAACTTCTTCGACCTTGAAGCGCCGCAGGGCGCGATCTTGACTGAGGGTATCTATACAAACACCCCAGGGTTTGCGCCTGCCGACTTTCTTCTCGGCGATGTCACTGAGGCTATCTATGAAAATGCTCTGGAGGTGAATAACTACATCCGGGGCAATTCTTTTTATGGCCAGGACACCTGGCGCGTTTCGCCAAACCTCACCGTTAACTATGGTCTCCGGTACGAGTTATATCCACCCTTCTGGCTGAACCGCACGAATGAAACCTCCAACTTCAGCCCGGCCAACGGCGGAGAAATCATCACGGCGACCGGAAGCAACGGATGGTATGGCCGTACGCTCATTCATCCGGACAAGACGGATTTTTCGCCGCGCTTTGGCTTCGCTTACCACGTTGCGCCGCCTTTGGTATTTCGCGGAGGGTTCGGAATCTTTCATCAGTTCATCAATCGAATTGGATCGGAAGCGATGCTGCAGCTGAATCCTCCATTCCTGATCAACGATTCGGTTTCGCAGCAACTTGGCAGCACCACTCCAGTCTTTCAGCTCAAAAATGGATTCCCGTCCGAGCAGCTTGAGGAGCTTGGCGTCTACCTGCCTGCGTTGCAGATCAGGGCGCAGGATCCAAATGAACGCACCGGCTACGTCGAGCAAGCAAGCTTCGGTTCGCAGCTGCAGGTGAGTAACGACACCGTATTTAACCTTACGTGGGTCGGTAACTGGGGACGCAAGATGAACCGTCTTCGGAATGCAAATCAGGGAGTCGTGACCAGCTATAGCGGGGGTCTGCCGGTCGTTACGTTCCCTTATCCGAACCTGAACACTATAAGCGAATCAGTACAGGGCGCCGGACAGCACGGATTTCTGGAGCTTGGAACAAATGATGGAATCACCGACTATGAAGCGTTGGAAGCTAGCCTTAAGCGCCAGTTATCGCATCGGCTAATGTACCTGATTAGCTATACATGGTCCCATAATCTGGCGGACTACGTGGACAACCTGACCGGAGATGCATTCCCCCAGAATGCATACGATTACTACCATGAGTTCAGTAATTCACAGCAGGATGTCCGTAACCGGTTTGTAGCAAGTGCCATGTGGGAACTGCCCATCGGCAAAGGAGGCTGGCTGCTGAATAACGACAGTGTTGGCTCACGCTTGCTCGGAAACTGGCAGTTTAATACGATTCTGAGCTTCCAGGGTGGCATTCCATTCGACGTTACGGCTCCGGACGCGAGTTTTACCGGGCCCGACCATCAGTCTTATCCGGACTGCACGGGAAATCCACTTGCAGGAGCTTCAAAGAATCCTCACGACTACGCGGGCAGTTTTGCCACAGGATTCTACATAAACCCTGCAGCTTTTACTCAGCCTGCTCCGGGCAATTTCGGCACCTGCCGTCCGCGCATGTTCCACGGGCCCGGAATTCAACAAGTAGATATGAGCTTGTTTAAGAGCTTCCCGATTAAAGAGAGCATGCGTGTCGAAATTCGCGGAGAATTTTTTAACGCGTTCAATCACCCCAACTTTGCTAATCCTGCCGCGGACACCTCTTCGCCGGGCTCGTTTGGAAAGAGTACGAATACCGTGATAGATCCGCGTGAAATTCAATTAGCTGCAAAGTTCTATTTTTAGCTGCATGAGTAGGTTCGATTTTTTCAAATTTCTGCGACCAGCCAAACTTAAACAAGGATCACCTGAAAGCCTTAACGGGTGCGGCCTCTGTTCCGCACCCTTTCTGACCCAGGGCAGGCTCACAAAAGGAACGAGTGGCTATGATTCAAAGACTTAGGCTCGCTCTCATCTTCTTGATAGCGGGGATGCCTTGCAGCGTGCTATTACCGGGGTCATTTGCGCAATCGTCATGTCCCGTGCAAAGCGGAGCTCGACAGGATCATCGGCCGATTCCTGAAAATCGTGGTGCTAACGCACTCTTCGAAGAGCTGCAGAAGCTGCATACTCGGGCCAGCATGTTAATGGTGACTGCGCATCCGGATGACGAAGATGGCGGCACCCTGGCCTACACCTCGCGTTTTCTGGGCGCACGCGTTACCCTGCTGACTCTCAATCGGGGCGAGGGCGGAGCCAACGTCATGTCCTCAGACCTATGGGATGCCCTTGGCCTCGTTCGCACTGAGGAACTGCTTCAGGCCGACCGCTATTATTGCGCCAGCCAATATTTCACCATCGCGACTGATTATGGCTTCTCTAAGACCCTCGATGAGGCCCTGCAGAAATGGGGCCACGATCGAATCTTCTATGATGTCGTACGCGTTGTCCGCCTCACGCGCCCATTGGTCATCACCTCGGTCTTCGTAGGGGGTCCCTCTGACGGTCACGGAAACCATGCCGCCGCAGGACGCTTCGCGCAAGAGGTTTTTAACGCTGCGGGCGATCCGACGGTCTTCCCCGATCAGATCAAGGAGGGGTTGCAACCATGGAACCCTCTGAAGGAATACGCGCGCGTTCCTTTCTCGTTAGAGAAGGAGACTATTTCGCCTAAAGGTCTCTATGACTATGCAACGCATCATTGGCAGCCAGCTGGCGTGCAGAACTATATTTCCGGAAAGTTCGAGCCGGGAGCAGTGAGCGCGACTGTGGAGGTTCCGACTGGCACCTACAGCAGCGCGAGCGGGTTGAATTATCTGCAAATCTCCCGCGAGGGCCTTGGCTTTCAAAAATCTCAGAATGAAGGCGCGGCCATTCCGGCAGCGGGGCCGGAAAGTTCTCCCTATCACCGCTTTGGATCGCGCATCCCTGCGAAGGACGAGGAGGATTCATTCTTCGATGGCATCGATATATCTTTAGCCGGGATCGGAGATCTGGCCCAGGGCGAAGATCACGCCTTTCTGACTAAAGGGCTAAGCACAATCAATGGGCTGGTCGAAGAGGCAACTCATGCCTACTCGATCGGCGATCCAGACAAGATCGCAGACACACTCGCCAAGGGTTACGAAGCCACAAACGAGCTTGTAGACGCAGTCAAGAGCAGCGGACTGTCTGCGAGACCAAAATACGACGTGCTGCATGAGTTGAAGGTAAAGCAGGATCAGTTCAATGATGCCCTCGTGCTGGCTCTGGGGCTTTCTGTGGCATCCAATATCACTCCAGCAAATCCTCCGACGGGGATGTTCGCCCGTTTCTTTGGCGACCCTCCGACGTTTCCGATGGCGATTCCCGGCCAAAGCTTCCCCGTCAAAGTGCATGTGGCGGAATCGGGCCCGCTTCCAATCAAGATCGATGGCATCGAGTTGAAAACACCTGGGACGACTGGCTGGGGATTGCAAGCCAGAGGCAACTCATCCGGCCAACTCGATGGCGGCAGAACCTTTGATGCGGTCTTTGACGTCCACATTGCGGATAACGCAGGCTACACCAGACCGTACTTTAAACTTCCCAGCATCGAGCAACCGTATTACGATCTGCGCGACCCGCAATATCGAGAGATGCCACTTGCACCGTATCCCCTCGAAGCGTGGGTGACTGCTTCCTATCGCGGTGTCCAGATCCACCTCGGTGAAGTAGTGCAAACCATTCAGCGCGAGGTTGGACCTGGCATCGTCTTTCATCCGATGCCGGTGGGCCCTGCAATTTCCGTGACCATGCTGCAGGGCGCAGGAATCGTGCCGCTGGACCAGGCATCGTTTCCAGTGAGTGTAAAAGTTCACAGCAATATAAAAGGGGCAGCGCAGGGAACTGTTCATCTTGAAATCCCTGATGGCTGGCGGTCAGAGCCTGCAACTTTTAACTTCGCGCTTGCTCAGGATGGTGAAGAACAGGTCGTCAGCTTCCGGGTATTTCCTAGCCATCTGGCAGAACAGCCCTATCAGCTAACAGCAGTCGCAACATACGGTAATCACGATTACAAAGAGGGCTATGTAGAAACCGGATACCCCGGCCTGAGGCCGTATTTTCTTTATCGAGGCGCCGACTACAAGACAACAGGAACGAACATAAAAGTAGCTCCCAATCTCCAACTGGCTTACATCGTGGGCAGCGGAGATGATGTGCCCCAGTCGCTTGAGAACTTAGGCGTGAATGTCCACTTTCTGAATCGGGAAGACCTCGCTGGCAGCGACCTAGCAAAGTACAGCGTCATCGTAGTCGGCATTCGAGCCTACGCCGTTCGCGCGGATTTGCGAACATATAACGGACGGCTGCTGGACTACGTCAAGAACGGCGGCGTTGTGATCGTACAATATCAGACACCGGAGTTCGACCATAATTTCGGGCCTTACCCATACACAATGACATCCGACCCGGAGGAGGTCACCGACGAGAAATCAGTTGTCACTCTTCTGGATCCATCCAGTCCCGTATTTTCCTGGCCGAATAAGATCACTCAGGCGGATTTTGACGGTTGGATCGAGGAGCGCGGATCAAAGTTCATGCAGTCGTGGGATCCGCAATACCAGCCGCTTCTCGAAACACATGATCCCGGTCAGGATCCGCAAAAGGGTGGCATGCTCTTTGCTCACTATGGAGCAGGAGCGTACATATACACAGCCTATGCGTTTTACCGCGAGCTGCCGCTCGGGGTACCCGGCGCGTATCGACTGTTTTCGAACCTCATAAGCTTGCCTTCGAATCCAGCTCTGCGGCGGCAAGCTGTCGGACACTAGACGCGAAACAGATTTGCACGTTGCCACAGACCAGGTAGCCAATCACAATGCCGATCACAGCATGCTTCAGGTTGATATTTGTACCGCTGGTGTTGGTGAGTCCGACATTCGCATTTCCATCATGGCCACCTCCTGGTGGCGAAGGACAATGCAGTGTCACCAAAGAGGCAGATGTCCCCGCACGCATGCGAGATGGAGTAGTTCTAAAAGCGGACGTCTACCGCCCCGCAACCAAGGAATTGGTTCCGGTGATCCTGATGCGGACTCAGTACGGAAAAGCCGCCGCGCAGGTGCAGCCATCGCGCTTTCAGACGCCGGCCTGGTTCGCGTCTCACTGCTACCTCGTCGTGATCCAAGACATTCGCGGACAATATGCGTCTCAGGGGACTTTCTATGAGTATGCGAACGACCGCGATGATGGCTACGATTCGGTGGAGTGGGCAGCGCATCTTCCCGGCTCTAACGGCAAGGTAGGAATGTACGGCTCTTCTTATGTGGGAGCGACCCAGTGGCTGGCTGCCACTGCCACGCCGCCTTCCCTCAAGACGATTGTCCCCTCCAACACAGCGTCTGACTATTACGACGGTTGGACCTATGAAGATGGAGCCTTTCGCCTCGCCTTCATCCAGAACTGGATGATGGAAACAATTGTCAGCTCCGCAGCCGCGAACCGTGGAGACGCGAAGCTAAGTGCATCGCTCCGTGAAGAAGGTAAAGATATAGCAAAATGGATGCACTTCCTGCCGTACGACCAATTCCCTCCGTTTCACCCGGGAGATCCAGGCGTCGCACCTTACTACTTCGACGCCATCAGGCACTCGTCAGATGACGCGTATTGGAAGGCATTCAGTATTGAGTCAAGGTACAGCAAGGTCGATGTGCCAGTACTGGCATTTGACGGTTGGTATGATGCCTTCCTGAATGGCGCCCTGCGAAACTTTAACGGAATGCGCACTGAAGGTGCCAATGAACTCGCGCGGAATAACCAACGCATCGTGATTGGCCCGTGGGAGCATCTGGGATGGGGCCGTCCAGACAGCCCCGTAAGTCCACGGCTCAAAGCTATTGGCCCGGTTGCGAACAGCCCGGTCAATGAACTGATGCTCGCGTGGTTCGATCACTTCCTTAAGGGTAAAGATAACGGCGTTATCACCGGACCCCGCGTTGACTACTTTGAGATGGGAGAGAACAAATGGCATAGCTCCACAGAGTGGCCATTGCGAGATACGCAATATCAGAAATGGTATCTAGCGAGCGGAGGACATGCCGCATCTGTGATGGGCGATGGGATCCTGACTACGACGCATCCCGGCACAAGCGACCATGCGGCCTCTGGGGATGCGAGCGGACCAACGACAGCGAACGCAGAATCCGATGAGTTCGTCTACGACCCGTCGAATCCGGCACCTAGCGTCGGTGGCCATTCCTGCTGCTCGTGGACAAGTGGTCCGCAAGGGCAGTTTGACCAATCCGCGATAGAGCAGCGAAGCGATATCCTTGTCTACTCCAGCCAACCGCTAAAAGTTCCGCTTGAAGTAACGGGGCCGATAACCGTCACGCTTTATGCTAGCTCTTCGGTGCCGGATACCGATTTCACAGCCAAGCTGGTCGATGTCTTTCCCGACGGCACCGCCGTAAACCTGAACAATGGCATACAGGCTACCCGTTTTCGTGAATCACTATCAGATCCGTCGCCCATTGAACCAGGCCGCACATACCAATACCATATTCATATTTGGCCGACCAGCAATCTCTTCCAACCTGGTCACAGAATTCGTCTGGAAATTTCCTCGAGCGATTTTCCTCAGTTCGCCCCCAATCCAAATACAGGCGAAGTATTTGGCGCTAGCACAAAATCGCATGCTGCGAATCAGTCGATCATCCATGACAGCACGCATCCGTCTGAAATGACGCTACCAGTTATTCCTTCGGGCGCCAGCGGCCGAAGTCAAAATTCTCCTCCTCAGACATGACAGGTAGTTAGAGCCCTTGTACTTGGGAAGCGCGCGAGTGTTTATTGACCTCGAGTATGCAGATTCCACTTGGACGAAAAGTCGGTATCTCGGACAAGTGACCGGAACCTGTTGCGGGCTCGCCAACCCAAGTAGGGAATGATAAAGGACGTTATCATGCACAGGGGACAATAAGGATCACACACCCGCTTGCTTAGTCATCGCTATCTATATGGTCGGCGTGTTTGTGAGCCAAGTATCTATGTTAGAGTAAGTTAAAATTGGACCTTACTCGCAACGTCACCGGGCAGGGCCGCTATCGAAAGCAACTTACTGCAGCAAAGTCCGCAGATAGTTTCCCCCACCAAAGGCAATGTCTTCTGGAGATACTCTTAAGTCTCCCCATACTGCACCGAAAGAGTTCACTTCTTCGGGGGCATAGCCAAAGCCTTCGATCATGAGGTAGCCATCGTATGCAATCTCCTGCAGGGCTGTGACAATCGAGGGGAAGTCCACATGCCCGGAACCAAGGAGCCCACGATCGTTCTCGCTGGCATGCACGTGCCTGAGGCAATGTCCCAATGATCGCATCGCGTTCGCAATGTTCTTTTCCTCGATGTTAGCGTGAAAAGTGTCGATCGTAACGCCCACTCGGGGATGGCTTATGGCATCACAGAGGGACCTGGCGTCAGCAGCAGTCATGAGGAAAAAGGTTTCGGATCGATTTACCGGCTCGATTGATAGGGTGACTTCGTTGGCATCAAGAATTTCGCCAAGCTCCTGAAAGCACTCAATGGCCCAGTTCCATTCATCAATGGTGCGGCGTCGACCTGGTAGATAGCCGATAGGCGCAAACAGCGGGCCTCCAATCAAATGCGCCCCAAACTCCGCCGATGTTTCAATGCACCGAAACAGGTGGGCCAGAGACTTCGCTCTCACCGAAGCGTCTGGACTAATGGGATTGATGCCAGCAGGAAGTGTGGCGCAAACGGTGCACTCGAGGTCTGCCGATTCGAATGCCCGACGAATCGCGGAGACAGGGGGGGTTCCAGGATCAAACATCGGAATCTCGAAGCCCTCAAGGCCGTGCTCGCGAACCTTTGGCAACAGATGGAGATGTGAAGCTCCGAATTCTGCTGTCCATGCAAATGCGCTGACTCCGATCTTCATAGTAGCCCTCTGGAGAATTTACGGCTGTGGGAATGGACACGACAAGGCATGGCCGGACACCCGAAGTGTGTACTACACTACGTCCGCCGGAAATGGCTTGCCTGTGAGAGCAGAAGGATGCGGCTCGACATGCGCGTTTTCATTGTTCGAAACATCCCCGTTGGTCGCTGCGGCACTGAGCTTCCGGGACCTCGGTCGCGCATATTCGTTGGACGCTGTTGATTTTCTTATCACAAGACGAAAATCCAGCAGAAAATCCCTGGACGGGGCGTGCGGATGTGCGATTCGATCAAACATTGCCAGCAGAGCTGTTGTGCCAATTTCAAGGCACGGTTGGTGAATCGTGGTGAGCGGCGCCTGCAGAAGCTGGGCATACTTTACGTCATCAACGCCAGCAACCCTGACCTGTGACGGCACATGCACGCCAAGGCTATTCAACGTTGCAAACAACTGCGCTGCCGTGAAGTCATTTGCGCAGACGATGGCGTCAGGCTGATTGCGGTCCATGAATTCGCGAACCGCAGGTTCGTCAGACGGGTCGATCCATTGCGACAGATCGGGAGCAGAAGAGCCCAGATGGGCACGGAGTGCGCTCCGATACCCTTCTATGCGAGCGTCCACAGTGTGCGCCGAAAGCGGTCTGGCAAAAAACGCGACGCGCCGGGAGCCACAAAGCAGAAGATGTTCAGTCAAAACGTAACCGGCGCGACGATTGTCGATGCCTACCAGGTCATACTTGCTTCGTTGCGGATACAGAACGAGATCTCGATCCAGCAGCACAATCGGTATCTTTGCTTCGTCGAGAGCGCAGGCAATGGAAACGTTGACCTCTTCCCCTCCCGCATCAAGTTCTATTGGCGCGAAGAAAACCCCGGAAACCCTCCGCTCGATGTAATACCTGCAGAGATTCTCGGCCTGCGTTTCCTTCGACGCGGCGGGGATAAATGTAGGCCCCCACAGGAGTTCGTGCTGGCCAACAGCATGCCCTTGAGAAATGCCCTGGCAGATCGGTTCGAATATCTCAGTCATCCCCAGTTCCGGAATGAGCAATCCGAAGACAAAGTGTTTGCTGCTGGTGCGATTGGTCACGATCGTGCCAGCGCCCATCCGTTTCTGGATGAACCCCTCTGATTCCAATTGCGCCAGGGCCCGGCGAACGGTCGGCCTGCTGACCCCGAATCTCTTCGCTAAATCACCCTCGCTGGGAAGCTTTCCCCCCTGGTTATAGCTACCTTCGGACAGCGTCTGGCGCAATTCGAGATAAATTCGGCGGTATTTCGGCCCTTCCGGGGCCCCGTCCCCGACCACATTGCGCATCATTCGGCTCGTCCATCTGCTGATTTTTTCATCGCACGCCTATCTTGTCAGAGGTCGGAGCCGGGGACTCCGCAACGTCGAAGCAAGTCTAGAGCGCGCCAAACCTCCTGTCAATACAGGATTTGTGATATCAAGTGGAATGTTAATTATACCTATTATCTCAGGTTGTATAAAAATGTAAGAAATAAGTTGACAACTGTTACATATCATGTCTACTCTCCTGTCTATCCTGACGGACCGTCGGAACAACGACCCCGAGGTTTAGTCAGCGGGCCTGAATGAGCCAGCGGAAGGAACAGAATCTGCTCCATGTGGTTATTGCTGAAGCATGAGCAACACGATGGACCGCTGTTGGGGGCATGGTTAGAACTGTCTAAACAATTGCAATCTGGGCGGGATCGGAGAAGACAGGTGTAAACAGTGGTTCATCCCTACATTTATAGGTAGCGGCTTACCTATGACCAATTCCGATAAGAATTCCGCAGTGTCAGCACCGCCACGATAAACTGCTTCACCCGAAGGAGGCCAGCATGGTAAGTCAATCGAAGCTTTTCGAGTCAGGAAAAACAGAATCGTTCCTCGGAGCCAGGAATTGCCGTGAGATCCCTGTTCATTCGGGCGCAAAGCGTTTTGGGAATCGCTTGCAGACGGTGCTACTCCTGCTCACGCTCGCGGCCGGAATCGCCAGCACGACAAGCGTCCAAGCACAAAGCTTTGGATCTATCATCGGAAACGTCACCGACCCAACTGGAGCGGTGGTGCCCGATGCGCAGGTCACCCTTAAGAACACGGGCACAAATGCCACTCAAGCAGCGAACAGCAGTTCCAGTGGCACATTCAGCTTCGTCAACCTGAACCCAGGCTCCTACAGTGTCACCGTTTCGAAATCAGGTTTCGAATCCTTTACGCAGAATGCAATCGACGTTCAGGTCGGCGGATCGACACGCGTGAACATAACACTCCCCGTGGGGAATGTCGGCGAAACCATCACAGTAAGCGCTGCCCCGGCACAGTTGCAGACCGATAGCGCTTCCCTTGGCGGCGTCGTCGAAGGTCAGCAGGTCGTGGAGTCGCCGCTGAACGGACGCAACGTAAATAACCTGCTTGATTTTGTGCCCGGTGTTGTTCCGGGCGGCGGGACCCAGGGCAGCACGATGGCCAATGGCGGAAGCGGTAACTTCCAGGCCGGCGGACAAACGCAGGCCATTGCGTATGGGAACTATCAGATTGGGGGAGGGTTCAGTGGGCAAAGCATCTACTTCATCGATGGCGTCAAGTCGAACATCGCGGAAAATAATGTCAACACTCTGGTTCCGACGCAGGATGCAGTCCAGGAGTTTCGGGTACTAACCAATAACGTGAGCGCTGAATTCGGCGGATTCGCTGGAGGCGTCGTTCAAATCTCCACCAAGAGCGGATCAAACGATTTTCATGGAAGCGCTTATGAATACTTTCGCAATACCGCTCTCGATGCGAACGACTGGTTCAGCAACCATACGGGCCTGGGCAAGTCGCCCCTCCACCAAAATCAATACGGCGTCAACCTGGGTGGCCCGATTATCAGAAATAAGGCTTTCTTCTTCTTCTCCTGGGAGCATGAGTCACTTATCTCAGCAAGTCCAATCAACGCGACCGTCCCTGTCACAGCGGAGTTGAATGGAAATTTTTCCGGAGATCCGCAAATCATCTATGACCCCACCACTCATGCTCCATTCCCAGGCAACATAATCCCCCCTGGCAGCATTGATGCCACGGCTCTGAAGATCGTTGAGCTCGAGACTCCGAGTCAATCCAGGGTGCAACAGAATCCATTCACAACCAACTTTTTTGCTTCTGCGCCAATTGAGGGCTACCAGAATCAGTACAACGCACGCATCGATCTCAACCCTACTGCAAGCGATTCGATATTCGCTCGGTATACCTTCTGGAACCCCCATAATGGGCCCAGCGACCCATTCGGCACGATGACTGGCGCAGGTCCGACTGGAAACTATACGCAGGAAGGTGCCCTCGGGGAGAACCATACCTTCAACCCGACTACCATTGCAGAGCTACGCCTGTCCTATCTGGAGAACTACAATTTCCAGTACCCGCTGAGCGACGGCTTTGATATGTCGTCCATCAGTGCGAACTATGGAACGATACAGTCGCAAAGTGTGAATCAGGAAGGATTGCTTCCAGGACTCGGCATCCAGGGCTATGGCATCGGAGCCGAACTCTCGCAACTCTACTGGAACAACAACGTCTGGGGTATTACCGGCAGCGTAACGAAGATTCTGGGAAAGCATACGATCAAAACAGGTGGTCAATGGTGGCAAATACTATGGGAAAACTACGGCAATAGCCAGGGTCTCGGTCTGAATGCCACCACCTTCTATACGGCTGCCAGCGCAACCGATACGGTGGATGGCAATGCTCTGGCCTCATTCCTGCTCGGCATTCCTTCGAGTGTCGGTATTAGTTCAGTGGGGACGTGGCATGCGTTTCTCCACAGCTATGGCTTTTATGTCACCGATACATTTCAAGCGACAGACAAACTGACTGTGACCGCCGGTCTGCGCTGGGAGCAGCCCGGCTCTTATTCTGAAGAGAAGAACCTGAACTCGGTTTTGCAGCCTAACGCTCCCGTTTCGATAGGGAACGTCAGTTCGATCACGAATCCGGTTACGGGTGCAAATGTGCCGTTGGCGGGACAACTGGTCTTCGTCGCCAGCCCTGAGTATCCATCCCGCAGAGAACAGCAACTCCACTGGCTGCTGTTCTCTCCTCGATTCGGCATCGCCTATCGCATTACTCCCAAAACCGTCATACGTACTGGTTACGGGCTATCCTACATGCCAGCAGAGTTGACTGCCGATTCCCCCAGCGCCAGCCCCATAAACTCCGCATTCACCGGTATTAGCAACACAGTTGGGCAGCCGCTATTGACTACAGTGGACGATCCTTTGCCGAACGGAATCAATCTACCCACTGGCCGTACCCAAGCGGGCCTGGATACCGCACTCGGGAATGGCGCCGCAGGCCGTATTTCCAAGCAGCCTTACGGCTATGCTCAACAGTGGAATCTTGCTGTGGAGCAGGCTATCGACAGCAAAAGTACTGTGACAGTTGCATATGCCGGCGCGAAGGGAACGCACCTTATACTCTCGAATGGCTTCACCGGCACGGGATTAAACCTAAATCAGTTGCCCGACAGCTATCATTCTCTGGGATCCGCGCTCCTCACGCAGGTCGCAAATCCCTTCTATGGCGTGTTACCTGCCGGTACAACATTTGGTGGTCCCACAATCGCACAAGGATATCTCCTATCCCCCCACCCTCAATATCAGAGCATGAGTCAGGTGACACCTCCATATGGCTACTCCTCATACAACGCTCTCCAGATCTCGTACACCCGCCATTTCAGCCATAACGGAATTCTGCAGGCGGCATATACCTGGGGCAAGCTACTGAGTAACACCGACAACACGAGCTCATTCCAGGACGGGCAAGGAGGCTTCGGAGTTGTTCAGGACAACACAAATTTAAGACCAGAATATTCACTTAGCCTTCAGGATCTTCCGAACAACCTGGTTATCAACTATGGCCTTGACCTGCCTTTCGGGCGAGGACAAATGTACCTCTCAAATGTTGGTCGTGTCACCGATGCTATCGTCGGCGGCTGGCGTGTGGATGGCATTACGATCTACCGCAGCGGTATCCCGATTGCCCTTCAAGCGGCCGGGAACGGGCTCAGCCAGTTCGGTTCCGGCCCCATTCGGCCAAATTACACTCCAGGTTGCCAACGGAAATTCTCCGGAAATCCGCACAGCAGCAGCAGGGCGACAGAATGGTTCAACACGTCTTGCTTCACTCAACCGGGTGCATACGACTTCGGCAACGAAGGCCGGGTTGACCCGATCATGAGGTCGGAGGCAGAAGGGAACTGGGATTTCTCAATAAACAAAATCGTCGGCGTCAAAGATCGGGTGAAGGTCAAGTTCAGTACTGAGGTCTTCGACCTTTTCAACCACGCGCAGTTCGCGATCCCGAACAGCAATCTATCCTCTCCCGGTTTTGGCCGTGTCGGACAGCAATCAAACTTGCCGCGCACCATTCAATTTGCATTGCGGGTCAGTTTCTAGATCGTATTAGGACAAGAAACCGGACTTCAATGAAGCTTTGCATGTGAGGCTGATGCCACTCGAGCTCAGTCCCATCATGCAGACATCTCATCAGGTCTGCGAGCCATCTTGATGCATGACTGCCGCGAGGTAAAATCACTCCCCGGAGTACCAACCAAATGAATTTAAACCGTCGAGATTTTCTGACCGTGATGGTTGGAGCAGCCGGCGTCACTACATTCAGACGATTCAGGTTCCTTCCTTCGGTCCTGGCATCCGTATCGCCCGCAGTTCTGGCTGCCGATCCTCGACGCCCGCAGTTCCATCTGCTGCCTGCCGCTAACTGGATGAATGATCCGAATGGGCCTGTCTATTGGAATGGCCAATACCACATGTTCTATCAATACAACCCCAATGGTGCGTACTGGGGCGACATGCACTGGGGACATGCTGTCAGTCCCGACATGGTTCACTGGCGGCATCTTCCCCTGGCGCTCGCTCCGACCCCTGGCGGTCCGGATTCGGCGGGATGCTTCTCCGGAACGTCGGTGATCGATGGCGATCGGGTCGCCGTTCTCTACACCGGAGTCGTATCGGCGCCGGAAACCGAAGCCACGATTCGCGACGGAGTTAATAACTTTAAAGAATCGCAATGCCTGGCATTTGCCTCTGGCAGGGACTTAACCACATGGACAAAGGCTCCGGAGCCGGTGATTGCGAAGCCTCCGGCAGGAATGGATGTCAGCGGTTTCCGCGATCCTTCGCAATGGCGGCAGGGCGACGAGTGGTACACGGTTGTAGGATCGGGAGTTCGCGGCACAGGAGGGGCAATCCTTCTTTATCGTTCGAAGGATTTACTTCACTGGGAATATCTGCATTTGCTGGCACAAGGCAGTGGGAACGGCAAGGAGGCCGTCAACCCTGTTGCTTCCGGAGATATGTGGGAATGCCCTGACTTCTTTCCGCTAGGCGACAAGCATGTGCTGATTCACTCTGCGGAAGGAAAGGCGTTTTGGCAATCCGGAGCCTTCGATACCGAACAGCTTGTCTTTCACGCTGAACAAAACGGCATGCTCGATTATGGTTCGTTCTATGCTCCGAAAACTCAGTTAGATGAGCATCGGAACCGCATCCTTTGGGGCTGGATTCCTGAAACTCGTCCACTTGAAGCATACCGGGCATCGGGCTGGGCGGGCATGATGTCCTTGCCGCGCGTACTGACACTGGACGAGAACTCGAATCTGCGCGTAACAGTAGCTCCAGCCGTGGAAAAACTTCGTCAGAGTCCCCAGATTCTGCGTATCTCCGGCAGTGAAGAACAGAATCAAAATCAGATTGCGCGCATGACCATCAAGAATTGCTGCGGCGAAATTCTCTGTACCGCCAAACCTGCGGGAATGTTTGGCCTCTCGCTTTTCGGGAATGGCGAATCAGACCCACAGCCATGGATAAGCGTTCAGTATGACTCGGCGCAACCCAATCAGATCCGCCTGGATGAAAAGACCGTCCCGTTTCTTCCAGGCAAGGCCGGCGAACTAAACCTTCATTTCTACATCGATGGTTCAGTGATTGAAACCTTCGTCAACAATCACGCCGCCTACACGAAGCGCTTTTACTACTCCGGCTCATCGGCTCCGCAACTGAACTTGAAGATCAGAGGGAAGACGACGTGCCTTTCAAGTCTTTCAATGTGGCAGCTGTCGCCTGTCTCTCCCGACCGGCTAACGGCTTAAACAGGAGAGGCTCTCGTTCAAAATATTAGGTCGGATCAGCGAATCCGCACGGCCAGAAAGGACGTCGAATTGCAAATCCTTACGATTGGAGAGCTACTTTGGGACGTCTTTAGCGAAACCGAGTTCCTGGGTGGTGCACCTCTTAACTTTTCCGTCGGGGCGCAGAGACTCGGCAACTCGGTTACGTTAGTATCGGCTGTGGGTCAGGATGCGCGAGGTTCCCGCGCGATTCAGTTCATGACCGAACTCAGACTGACCATCGATTTCGTGCAAGTCGTGCCGGGAAGACACACCGGCACGGCGAGAGTCACAACCGACAGTTGTGGGAATGCCAGTTACTTTATTCAGCGTCCCGCCGCCTTTGATGACCTCGTGCTCAACGACGCACTGTTGTCTCAATTGACGAGTCTCCAGCCGCAATGGATATACTTCGGTACGCTTTCGCAAACCAATCAGACGAACGAAGATCTTCTGCACCGTCTTGTACAGCAGCTTCCATCCAGCAAATGCTTATATGACATGAATCTTCGAGACGGGCACTGGAATCTATCGCTCGTTCAGCGCCTTTCCGAATTGGCGTCAGTCGCAAAACTGAACGAAAATGAGGCAGAAACTCTGTTTCGAATGATACGCACATCCGAGGAATTCTCCCTGGAAGAGTTCTGCCGGTATTGGTCTTCAACCTTTCAAATCGACACTATTTGTGTCACGCGCGGTCGCGAGGGCTGCGGTATTTTCACGGACGATACTCTGTACCTCTTCGAGGGATTTGCTGTCGATGTCATTGATACAGTTGGAGCTGGGGATGCATTCGCGGCCGCCTTTCTTCACGGCCAGATCCTCGATTGGCCTGTTGCACGCACGGCATCGTTCGCGAATGCATTGGGAGCTCTGGTTGCAAGTCGTCCCGGAGCTACGCCGGCCTGGACTGCAGACGAGTGTCTGCGACTAATCTCTGATTCCGGAGAATAACAGCCGAGCCACGAGTTAAACCAAATCATTGCTCCGGGCGAATCATCGTCGACTACTCACTTCCTATTTGATCAACTGTCTCGCATGCCGTCGGCATAGATGGTGCTTTGCATTTTCTCAATCCCCGTTGAACTGGTTGTTCCAAACGCGGTGCTAGGCGATGATTCCTGGCAGTCACGTTAATCGACACACAGGGCATCGACGATATCGTGGAACGGGCGGACATCGAACAACACTTCGACGACACCCACACGATCGTGGTTCTCTGCACCGTTTTCAACGAGGCCCCCTCCACGTCCGTGCGCCAGCTCTTGACGCGCCAAAGAAGGCGGGGTACGAACGCTCGAAAACAATGTCGCGATTCTGGTGCTCCCCCGGCCCGACGAGTTGCACTTCTTCATCCGCAGTCAAATCGAGGTCATTCGCAAGTCGTGGAGCCAAATCTAAACGGCTTTAGGGAGATTGCCGCCAACCTGCTGCAAGACGACCAATATTCCGACGCGCACGATTTGGTGCAGCAAACGGTGAGGATTGTGGAAGGTGGATTTGACAGTATCGTGCGAAAGGCCCAATTGGTGGGCCAGAGCATTCATGCCGACGAGATGCGGAGCGGCTCAGATTTCTGGAGAGATCTTGGACAGGAGTGGGGGCGCGGCAGCGGATATCGTGACCGCATCAATGACCATAACCGGAGATGGTTCACAGATGGCAACCACGGGGGCTCGGACACAAGAGTCGTCGAGCAGATCCGTAAACACTAGCGCCTTTCCCATTACTAATCCGTCGTGAACAATACGAAACCAACCTGGATGAGCGCATTCCCTGTACGCGCTAATGGAGAACTACTTCTGGTTCACGTGCCCCTTCGATGCCGCAGGCCTCAGTTAAGGCGTTGCCGTCGGTCACCAAGCCGGCTAGGCATACAACGATCAAGGCGCCTTGTCAGTTTGGCTGCTCGGGACCGATGCTGCGGAAGCGGCTTCTTCTCCGTCGTCGTTCCAGTTGAGCTGCAGCTCTTCTGAGCGGTCGAGTACCGCATCGCCGCGGGACCCTCCGAAATAATCCCACGCCCATTCCACAAAGGCCGCGATCTTTGCGCGCGTGGAAATCAGCAGGGCGGCGTGAACTCCAAGCCACGCTGCGAAGGCGATTGCCCCCTGGAGTTCGTGGCGGTGCTCACCGACTTCGGCGACGGCCGAGTTGCGCCCGATCATCGCCATGATGCCTTTATCCGCCTGAAGTTGAACGTCCGCACTCGTCACCGTTCCTTTGTGCCATCGCGGTCTCGTTTTTCTGAGCCTGCAATGTTGCTACACCCCAGTAGACGATCTTCGGTCGGCATACGAATCATGCATAAAGGTCGTAACCCTATAGGCGTCTGGAAAAACTACGACAAGTCGATTTGAACCTCTTGAGCATCTTTGCGGTGATCGCCGAAGAAAAAAGTGTCACGAAAGCGTCCGCCCGTTTATTGCTCAGTCAACCGGCTGTCAGCCGCGCCCTTCAGCGCGCGCGGTCCATGTTTCAGGACGAACTGGTGGTTCGCTCGTTTTCAGGGTTGGAGCTCACGTTGCGCGGGCGCAAGATTCTTCAGGAACTTGAACAGCTGCTTCCGAAAATAGAAGGCCTGGTTGTGCCAAACGTCTTCGATCCGAAAAGGGAGCGGAGCAATTTCCGCATTTCTGGCGCGGACAATGTTTGCATCGCGCTGCTACCGCACTTGTGCCACCGCTATACGACCGAACGTTATAAGGTGAGCTTTGATTTCCTGCTGTGGCAGGCTGATGCTGTGGATATGCTGGAGCGCGGAAAGCTTGACCTCATACTCCACCCTGACGACGGATTGCTGCCTTCCCATCTCAGTTCGCAGAGACTCTACGAGGAATGGATCTGGGCTGTTGTGCGCGAGAGCAAGTTTAGCGATCGCCTGACACTGAAGTAGTATCTGGCTGCGAAGCACGTTATTGTCACAACTATCCCAGGTTTGCAGAACATCCGACAAGCAGCTTGCCGGGCTGGGTGTAAAGCGCCGCTCTTCTGTCCGTATGCCCTATTTTTGCGCAGCCCTTAGTTAGTTGCCTTCCTGGCACGGAACTCATCCTCACACTGACTAATGGCATGAGGGAAATGGTGGAAAGGAATTCCACCTTGCGGCTGATGGTCTGGCATCCGAGGCTCACTACGGACGCGCGGCACACATGGCTTCGCGAGGCGATGCGTCAGGTTTCTCCTAAGGAAGCATCTGGGCAACTTCTTTAACCAATGCGCATGACGACCACCGAACTGATTGAACAGTCGCCGTCTAGTGTTTACGAGTGCGGTAGGATCCACTTGGACGAAAAACCGGCATTCCGGACAAGTGAAGCTGCAATACCCTTGTTCGAGGTCAAGTGTCCGATAAGGCGACTATTCGGACATGTGACTTGCTAGGACTTATCGCTGAGCGCATCGGCGATTTGCACTAACCCGCTAGCGCGGGAGGTTACGCTTTTGTGGCACTTGGATAGAGTGTTGGGCACCGAAGGAGGTGTCCATGACACATCTACGCCAGCGCATGCAGGAGGATCTCCGGC